>VOFC01001521.1_pt1 | contig 40000 bp, 77 predicted proteins | sample 5384161 | NCBI WGS metagenome assembly VOFC01 (sample SAMN12384722, study PRJNA508395) | human gut metagenome | isolation source: healthy gut B | host: Homo sapiens
ACCGGTTCTTTTTTCCAATATAAAAATCGTCCCAATGATGAAACATCCATAGCAGGAAATTCAATTCACGCATTACTGGAAGACAAATCAGGAGATATTTGGGTGGGAACATTTGATAATGGAATATGCCGTTTTGATGTGAAAAAACAACGTTTTTACCAATATCCTGAAGTAACCGTTTTTGAATAGAACCAATTTTTATTGCAAGACACAGCTGAAAACATTTGGATATGCAACTGGGGTAATGGTGTATCCAAAATGAACAATCGGGAAACTTCTAAACACGCCCGATATACTCAGTTCGGGTATGAAACTGATTATGAGTGCATTTTCAAATGTTTACAGCAACTTCGGACAAAAAAAACATTTTAGTAGGGACTAATCAAAGGGCTATATAGGATAGATAATAACAATAAACTGATACCAATTAATACCGATGTTTATTCGTCGGTTTTATTTCCAACGAGGATATTAATGATCTATTCATCAAAGAATACTTTATCAGTTTCTTTTTCGAAAAAGCCAATAAATCCAACATTTTCACGAACTTCACTAACTTTATCGTTTATATATTCATATCCATCTAATATATGTTCAAATTCTGCTATAATATTGTCTATAGAATTCGTAAATCTTTCTTCTTCTTTTCTTTTTATATTCATCTGCAATCTCTTTTTGTTTTTACATCTAGTCTTTCAATTGTTTCTTCAATTTGTTCTATTTCTTTGTCATTTTCCTCGCTTTTATTCTCGTATTCTTCATACTCTTTTTTAGCTTGTTTAACATCTTTTTCAACTAATTCTTTCATAGCCTCTAATGTTTGCTTTTTTATTGATAATTTTCCTATGCTTAATTTTAAATCTTTGAACTCTTTCTTTTGAAAATTTATTTTTTGCTCCATATCTACATCAAATGGTTCACTTAGTTCATTTATTTCATTTTCTAGCTCTTTATATTTTTTTAATACTTGATTTATTTTATCAATTTCTTTATCAATATTATCTACTAACATTTGTTTTGTTTCTTCTTCGTTTTCTTCTTGGCTTTCTGTCTCTTCTTCATCTGGTTCGATTGGCTCTTCATTTTCTTCTTGATTTTCTACTTCCTCTTCTGATTCAATTGGTTCTTCAGCTTCTTCTTGACTTTCTGCTTCTTCCTCTGGTTCAATTGGGTCTTCAGCTTTTTCTTGACTTTCTGCTTCTTCCTCTGGTTCTATTTGCTCTTCATCTTCTTGATTTTCTGTCTCTTTTTGTTCTTCCGAATTTTTTTCACCAATTTCTTTTAGCCATTCATCAATATCTATATTGCTTCTTTCAACTTCTGGTAAATTCATTATTCTTTCTATTTCACTTAATCTTATATCAATTTCTTTTTTTCTGTTTTCAATCATTTGATCAGCTGTTTGCTCTAGAAAATTTGTTGTCATTGGATCAGCATTAGGATTATTTATATAATTTTCTTTTAATTTTTTATTAAATTTTCGTCATTTAATTCTGACCTTTTTCGCATCAATTTTTCTTTTCTTTCCATCAATTTTTTTCGTTAATTTCTCTACGCTTTTTTCAGCTAAAATTTTTTCTTTTTCTGAATTCTTTTCTTCTATTTCTTTTTGTACTCTTTCTAAATCTTTTTTATATTGTGTTACCTCTTTTGTTTCAACAAATTTTCCATTTTCAAATTCATATTTACCTTGTAATTTTTTCTATTTCTTGTTTTATTTGTTCTTCGTCCTTTTTGTAAGCTATTTAGAGCGTTATTAATATCACTTATACTTTTATCCTCCATATTTTTCTCCTTTCACTCTCAAAAAATTTTCCTACTTTTTTATTATAACACAGAATCTCTTTAATTTCAACATTTTCGACAATTTTACATTTTTTTGTAAATTTTGGTTTTGAGTTCTTTTTTGATTATTGGTAATTTTGGAAGATTTTTGTTGGAATATTGATTTTTTGTTGATAATTGGTATAATGGAGGTAATAAAAATTTAAAGGAGGTAGTACTATGAATACTACTATGAATAAGGTTCGGAACTTTTTAATTGTTGGAATGTTAATTGTTATTGTTCTTCAGGTTTGTGCTGTTTTTTTTCAGAACTGGTAAAATATACCCCATCTAATGTAATTTTCTATTGTATTATGGTATATTTTACTATGCGGAATCTCTTTTCAGAGAAACCACATCACATCTGTGCTTTTCTGTGGTCCTTACTGACTGCATATTTGCTCGGATGGTTCTGGGGGTGCCTTAACGGTTATTCTGTACTGGGTGTTGTATTTTCTGAAAGTTAGAGCAGCAAATACATCCAGTCAGCCACAGCGCAATGCAACTCAGCGTACCAGAGCTACAGTAGTTCAAACTACTGGTACAATTAAACGCTTTGGACGAATTCCATTTGTGAGACTTCCCATTCCTTGGTTGAAGTACACTTTGGATCTTGATCAGGGTGTCCTGACTCGAGATAACTTCTTCCCAGAGAGACATGATAAAGATGACTCTAGACATGACTTCTTAGAAAAAGATGATGATCTTCTTCTTAAGCAAGTTTTTGACTGGAGCTTCTCTACCAAACTCTGGCGTAGAGTTGCCGGCACTTCTTGCTTCGAATTCCAGTCCAAAAAGATTGGAAGAACCGGGGATAAGAAAAAACATTGGCATTGCCTGCCAAACGGAATGGTTGAATCCTTGAGACATAAACTCATCGAAGTCAACTAATTCTAAGTAACCCGTAAACCTATTTTAGCCACCGTGAAACTTCACAGTGGCTTTTCTTCTATCTCAAATTATATTTTATATTATTAGCAAGCTCTCTACTAATGCCCTTTACTTTCGCTATATCTTCCACATCAGCTACCTTAATCTTCTCAACACTACCAAACACTCGCAAAAGTTCCTTCTTCTTAGCCTCGCCAATTCCATCAATATCATCCAACTCCGAACTAGTCAAAGCCTTATCTCTAAGCTTCCTATGATACGAAATAGCAGTATCATGAACAGTATCCTGAAACAAAGTAATCAAATTAAACAATCTCTCCGAAATCTCAATTTCATTTCTATCTTCATCCATCAAAGCTCTAGTTTGATGCTTATCATTTTTAACCATACCAAAAATCTTAATATCAACACCATATTTATCAACTGCTCTTCTAACTGCTCTAATCTGAGTAATACCACCATCAGCAAAAAATCGCATCAGGAAGCTTACCAAAGCCTTTATCATTTGGATTTTCTATTGAATGCTTTAATCTTCTTGTTATAACTTCCTCCATCGAACGTGGATCATCTTGACCAATTACTGTTTTTATTTTAAATCTTCTAGATAAATTCTTTTTTATTGCCCCATCTTCCATAACACACATGGCTGCAACCATAAATTCACCAGAAATATTTGAGATATCATATGTTTCGATTTTTCTGGGTAATTTATCCATTTGTAATTTATCCTTTAATTCAACGAGAATCGATTCTATAGTCTTTTCTTTGTTTTCCAGTGTAACTTTACTATTTTTATCTGCCATTTCCACAAATCTTAATTTCGTGCCTTTTTTGGGGCTATGAATTGTAACCTTATGTGTAGTTTTACCTCCAAGCCATTCTTCTAGTGCTTCCTCATCTTCTAGCTCTCTACTTACCATTATTTTGTTAGGGATATTTAGATTATCCATATAATATTGTTTGATAAAACCAGATATTATTTCGCCATCATCCATATCACCTAAATTATCGAAAAAGTAATGTTCTCTTCCTATCATTTTACTTCCACGAACAAAAAGAAAATTTCTATGCACACCTCTAATTCAGATTTTGCCATACCTATAACATCTATATTATTCTCAGAAATATTTGAAACCTTTTTGTTTTTGGGAAGCCGTTTCAATAGCTAGCATTCTATCTCTAATATATGCTGCATTTTCAAAATCTAGGTTTTCAGATGCCTCTTTCATTTGATTTTTTAGGTCTTTTATTATTTTATCTGTTTTGCCTTCTAATAAGTCAATTATCTCATCAATTTGTTTTCTATAATCTTCTTTGCTTATATTTCCAATACAAGGTGCTAAACATTTTTTATATGGAAATTTAGGCAAGCTCTGGTATTTGACTTAAAGTTTCTACATTGTCTTATTTTATATTTTTCCTTTATAAAATTAACCATTTCCTTTGCAGCACCTGGGTTTGCATAAGGTCCAAAATATTTTGCTCCATCATTTAAAATCTTCTTGTTATAATTACATTTGGATAATCTGATTTTACATCAATTTTTATATATGGATATGTTTTATCATCTTTTAATAAAAAAACATTATATTTTGGTCTGTTTTTCTTTATAAGATTACATTCCAAAAATTAATGCTTCTGCTTCATTACTTACAACAATATACTCAAAATGGTCTATTTGAGATACCATTTTGAGTATTCTATCTGTTTTGTTTGTTTTTCTAAAATATGAACTCACCCTATTTTTTAAATTTACTGCTTTTCCAACATAAATGATATTATCATCTTTGTCTTTCATTAAATATACACCTGGGTCTTTGGGTAGTTTTTTAAGTTCTTCTTTTATGTCAAACATTTTTTAGCACCTCTCTTTAACACACATTTATTATAACAAGATTTGATTTTTTTTTTGTAAATATATCTTGATATTTCTGCATACCATAAATCATAAACTAAAAAATTCTGATAATCATTGATATACAATGGTTATCAGAGTTTTGATTGTTAAAGCTTATTTTTACGAATTATTTATTAAAATATCTTTGGTAATCTCAATTCACTATTTTGGCATGAAAACATATTTTTTTATGATTACTTATTCTTGTCATTTAAATATTCCCTTCATTAAATATTTTTTCATACCATTTTCTTTCTTTAACTTTCACTAATAAACTTTCACTTTCTTTTTTTTTCATTTCTCTTATGCTTAAATAAATCATCTGGATTATATTTTTTTTCTTAATTCTTCTTCATATTGTTTTTCCAAATTTTTCTCATTTTGTTGCAACAAATTTTTTTCATTATCATCGCATAAAAATCTCTATATAACATTCCCAGAAAAACAATAGTTTCATACTGAAAATCTTCTTTATTCAAAGGAGTATTAACTATTATTTTATAATTTTTATCTCTTTCGTTTTCAATAATTTTTCTCATTTTCTTAGGTATTTTATTTTTTATTGTATTTGGCATTAATTTTAATATTTCATATACCTCAGAAAGTGACTTTTTATATTTTTCATCCATTGTAAAATCCTTTCCTAAAATTTACATATTTTAGAAACTAATATAATTAGCACTTTTATCTAAATAAATTCTCTACTACATCTTTAACTTTTTGAACAATTATTTCTCTCCACTTCTTCTTTACAGGAATTGCCATTTGATCATTTGTATATTCATTAAATTCTTTTAAAACACTTGATGCTTCTTTCTCTGATAACTCTTGTTCTTTGCTTTGAAGAGGTTGACTCTCAATTTCTTCTTTTTCTATATTTTCTATTTCTTTTTTTTTCTGAAATTTCTTCCTCCGTTTCAGTTAATATTTTTTCGTCTATTTCTATATTTTCATCCTCTTTAGAAAAATCTTTTTTCTGCTTCAAATAATGGATTTTCAGCTTTACTATTAAAATAATTCTCATATTCTTCTTTATGTTTTTCTCGTCCTTTAATAGCGCTACCGATTTCATATGGAATTGAAGTAACTTCGGATTCAGTAATTACTACTTTAAATAAATTTTCTTTAAAACCAGATATACTATACATTGATCCCAAATAACTTCTTGGATTACCTATATCTGCTCTACCATCATAAAATCTGCCATCTACATAAACTCTAGAAAGACATGATGGTAATTGCATTTTCATAAATGGTCCATCATCGTATCCTATAATATCTCGATATCTCTGAGGATTTTTATCAAATGAATTATTACATCCAAGCTGATTTTGTATAATAAATGATGCAGTCCCATATGCTCCATATATACCAAATGTTTGTATTGATTCTTTATATTTTTGAATTAGTGATAAAACTTCTTCATCTGATAATAATATATGCATTGGATTAGGGGTACTTTCATTTCTAAATTCAGACTGACTATCTAATAATATATCTTTAAAGAACTTTCCTCCTTGTTCTGCAACTTCATCTAAATACCTTTGAAGCATTTGATTTTCTTTTTATATCTTCTTCTGTTGGCTCTATTTTTTTCACAAGTAAAAACCCCAACCATAGTTTTTAAATAAACCGTCTCTCTCGTGGTACTGTGTTTCAACAAAGTCTCCAACTGACAAATCTTTGTTTTCATTTATAGCTAAATCTACTCCTAGTTTAGCATCAATCCCAGATGTATTCGCTATACTTTTTCCATAATAACGTATATAGTAGTGATTTTCTTCTTTGCGTGTAACAACACCTTTTCTTTTACTATACATAATATCCCTCCTATATTTATATTTTTATTAATTATAATTCTTATATTAATATCAAAATTGTATCATTATTTTTTCTGTTTGTCTACTTTTACAGGCAATAATTCAGGATAAAAACACTTTCAAACACAATCATTTTCTTCTTGCAATTCTTTTATTATAAACTACTATACTTTACTATCTTCTACCTCTTTTGTCTTATATACCAGTCATCTTCACGTTCTTTTTTTCCATAATGTTCCCACCACTTTTGAAAATTGCAACATTTCGTTGCAAATTTAACATTATATAATTAATCTTGATTATTTTTCACCCTATTTTTCCAATATATGGTAAATTTCTATATTTTTGGTTATAGTCCATTCCAAATCCTACAACAAATTCATCTGGTATTGAAAATCCTATATAATCAACATTTAATTCAAAAATTCTTCTTGATGGTTTGCTAAGCAATGTACAAATTTTTACACTTTTTGGTTTAAATGTTTTTATATGATCTCTTAAATATTCCAAAGTTCTACCAGTGTCTATTATATCTTCAATTATTATTATATTTTTCCCTTCAATTTTTCCTGTTAGTTCTTGTCTTAATTTTACAACTCCTGTACTTTCCGTTCCCTCATAACTTTCTAGTTGTATAAATTCAAATTCAACATTATTTTTTATTCTTTTTGCAAGTTCAACCATAAACATTGCTGCACCTCTTAGTACCCCAACAAACACTATATCTTCGTCTTTATAATCTCTCATTATTTCTTTTTGCAAGCTCATCAATTCTTGTATTTATTTTAGCTTCATTTATTAATACTGTTAATTTTTCCATCTCTTTCCCCTCTCTTTGATACTATTTCATTATAACAGGATTTGTATTTTTTGAAAACACTTTTTTGAATTTTTCGTGAAAATACTTGAAACACTTTTAATATTATTGTAATATACTGTATAAATTGAAAGTAATTTCGGATTGGGGACGGTTCCTTTCGCGAAAAAGAACCGTCCCCAATCCAAAAAATAAGCGCCAGGACATAATAAATTTATGTTGACGAGGTCCTAGGTTATCGAAATATTCGGCGGATGCCTTGGTGGTATTTACTTTACCAGAAATTTAATTAAAAAATAATGGTGACATTATAACAGACATTAAATTAAAGTAATGCTTTCAATTCCAAATATATTTAAAAAAGGAGAGATTTTTATGTGTGGAATTGTTGGATATATTGGATTCCAAAAAGCTAGTCCTATTTTACTTGCAGGACTTTCAAAATTAGAGTATAGAGGTTATGATTCAGCTGGAATTGCAACTTTGGAAAAAGACTCAATTAAGGTTGCTAAAGACAAAGGTCGTGTTGAAAACCTTTATAATTTAGAAGATACTAAAAAATTAGAAGGATCAATTGGTATTGCTCATACAAGATGGGCAACTCATGGTATTCCTTCAAAAATAAATTCTCACCCACATTTGGATAACTCAGAATCAATTGCAGTTGTTCATAATGGTATTATAGAGAATTACATTGAACTTAAAAATATGTTAATCAAAAATGGATATCATTTTATTTCAGATACAGATACTGAAATTGTTCCTAATTTGATACATTATTACTATAATAAAGATGATGGGTATGATGATTTAAAATTATTAAGAGCTGTTAAAAAGACTTGTGATAGCCTAATTGGAAGCTTTTCACTTGAAATTTTATCAAAATATATGCCTGATAATATGATTGTTGTTAGAAAAGACAGTCCTTTAGTTGTTGGTAAAGGAAATGGTGAAAATTATGTTGCCTCAGACATTCCTGCTATTTTAAGTTATACAAAAGATTTTTATTTGTTAGATAATTATGAATACGTTTTATTATCAAGAAATAATATCAAATTTTACAATAAAGACTTAAATGAAATTTCTAAGGAAACTACAACAATTACTTGGGACGCTATGGCTGCTGATAAAGATGGTTTTGAGGATTATATGCTTAAAGAAATTATGGAACAACCTAAAGCTATTCGTGAAACTATTGGTTCAAGATTAGATGAAAATAAATGTAACTTTAGTGAATTAGACTCTGATTTCACTAAAGAATACTTAAGTTCTTTACATCAAATTTATATAGTTGCTTGCGGTACTGCAATGCATGTTGGACTTTGTGTAAAAAATACAATAGAAAATCTTTTGCAAAATTCATGTAGAGGTTGATATTGCATCAGAATTTAGATACAGAAATCCATTAATAGATGACAAAACATTATGTATTTTCATAAGCCAATCAGGTGAAACTGCAGATACTTTGGCAGCATTAAAACTTTCAAAATTGCATGGAGCTAAAACACTTGTAATTACAAATGTTACAGGAAGTTCTATAGCTAGAGAAGCTGATTACACACTTTACACACACGCAGGTCCTGAAATTGCAGTTGCATCAACTAAAGCATATACATCTCAAATCACACTTATGTCTTTATTAGCTATATATTTTGCAGAAGTACTTGAAAGTGCTGATACTTGTGTTTTGGATGAATTAAAGAATGACTTGCTAATAATACCTAATAAAATTGAAAATATTTTGAAAGATACTTCTAACATTCAAGAAATTGCTAAAAACATTTTTTAAGGAACATGATGTATTTTATTTAGGTAGAGGTATGGATTATGCAACAGCCTTGGAAGCCTCTTTGAAATTAAAAGAAATTTCTTATATTCATTCCGAAAGCTATGCTGCTGGTGAATTAAAACATGGTACTATTGCCTTGATTGAAAAGGGTGTTAATGTTATTGGTATTATGACTGATTTGAATTTGGTTAAGAAAACTGTAAGTAATATGGAAGAAATCATTACTAGAGGTGCTGTTACTACTGCTGTTGTTTCTGAAGCTGTTAGTAAAGAAGTTAATCTTTCTTTGTTTGATAATGTTGTGATTGTTCCTGATACTTGCGTTTATCTATCTTCTATTGTTACTATCGTTCCTTTACAACTTTTGGGTTATTTTTTGTTTCTAAGGAGAAAGGATTGGATGTTGATAAGCCTCGAAATTTGGCGAAGTCGGTTACGGTTGAGTAAAACAGTTAATTGTCAATCGGCACATTGGGACCGGTTCTTTTTGGGTATTTTTACCCATTTGGACCGGTTCTTTTTGGGTCAATCTTCGCTCCAATATTTTGCAATAATTTTGTTATTAACTCCTATTATTCTTGATAATTGTCTTTTGATATTCTCTTTATATCCTTTAGTTCTTTAACTTTTTCTATATTTTCTTTCCTATTAAAAAAATTTATAACTTCATCCATTGAATCAAAATTTAATCTTTTTAATACAATATCAATTAACTCGTCGTCATTTAATTTTGTGCTTAATTCAAAATCACCATAATTCATTATTTCTTCTATATTTTCTACTTTATTAGTATACTTAATAAAGTCCTCTATATTATTATTTAAATAATACATTAATGTTTTCTTTTCTATAATTTTTTTCTTTTCCTATATATTCTCTATAGCTACTCCACTTGTATTGGCTTGTTTTTTCAATTCCTGCTTTTTCCGGATTTCTATGAACATATCTACAGACTTCTAAAAAAATATCTCTGATTTTCAATATTTTTGCTTTTAAATCTATTTTGAACAAATGGACCTTTTCGGTCATATTTTTTGTTGAAATAATTTACATACCTAATTGTTAAACTTTGAATTGCCTTTGATAAATGTTCATTTGGTACTTCTATAACCAAATGAACATGATTACTCATTAAACAATATGCATATACTTTATATTTAAATTCATCTTTAGTTAATTTTATTCTATCTAAAAATACATTTCTATCCATATCATCATAAAAAATCACACTATCATTATTTCCTTTTATAATGATATGGTATACATTTGAATTGCTAAATTCTCTAATTTGTCTAGTCAAAAATTTCTCCTTTTTATTATTTATTTAGATTTTAAAGATTTACCTATAAACTTTATTTATTGTCTTATCACAAAAAGAACCGGTCCCAATGGGTCAATTGGCACAAAAAAGAACCGGTCCATTTGTGCCAAAAAAGAACAATTATTTTCTCATAAACTCAATTGCCTTCATAACTCCAAGTTTGCCATACTCATAAGTCAAACCACCTTGCATATAAGCAATATAAGGCTCTCTTATTGGTGCATCACAACTAAGTTCAATTGTGGCACCATCAACAAAAGTTCCAGCAGCCATTATAACTTCATCTTCATATCCAGCCATTGGGCTCGGAACAGGAGTTACATAACTATCTATTGGTGAACCTGATTGAATTCCTTGGCAAAATTTTATTAATTTTTTCTTTGTCATTAAAGATTATATTTTGAACAATATCTACTCTTGGTTCATTATATTTCGGACTTGTATTATATCCGCAACTTTTCTAACATTCTACTTGCAAATACCATTGTTTTTAATGAACTTGCAACAACTGATGGTGCAAAAAAATAAGCCTTTTAAGTAATTTGTATTTTGACCCATTGATGGTCCTATTTCTTTTCCAAGTCCTGTTAGTCTATCTGCAACAAGGGCTATTAAATCTTTTTACCTACTACATAAGCTCCGCTTGTTGCTATTCCTGCACCTAGATTTTTTTTATTAATGAGCCAACTGCTATGTCTGCTCCAACTTCTATTGGTTCTTTTTTCTGTTACAAATTCACAGTAGCAGTTATCTACCATTATTATAACTTCTTGGTTTACCTTTCTTATTTCTTTAATTATTTCTTCTACTTTTTCTATGCTAATACTTTTTCTTGTTGAATATCCTATAGACCTTTGGATTTCTACTAGTTTTACATCTTTTTTTAGCTAGTCTTTCTACTATTTTTTCTGTGTCAAAAAATATTCTTTGTCTTTTAAGTCAATTTGTTCATATTTTATTCCAAATGCTTTTAGTGAGCTTGGTCCTGGATTTTCCCCTATTCCTATTACTGTTTGTAATGTATCATAAGGTAATCCTGTAATAGATATCATTGTGTCATTTGGTCTTAGTAGTCCTTGTAAAGTTATTGCTAATGCATGTGAACCTGATATTAATTGACTTCTTACTAAACTATCTTCTGCTTTGAAAATTTGAGCATATATTTCTTCAATTTTATCTCTTCCAGCTTCATCTATTCCATATCCTGTTGATGTATTTAAGTGCATTCCTGATAGATGGTTATTCTGCATTGCTTGTAGCACTTTTAGACTGTTTGATTGACATATTTGCTCTATTTTTTCAAATTGTGGCTTGATTTCCTTTTCTACTTCTTTCGATAATTCTTCTATCTGTTTGCTTATTCCAAAATTTTCGTACATATTTTTTTCTTCCTCTCTTTTTTGGCAAAATGGCACAAATGGACCGGTTCTTTTGGGTCAGGCACAAAAAGAACCGGTCCATTTGTGCCATTTTGCCAATAATTTAAAAAACGGGACCAAAAAGAACCGACCCCAATGGGTCCCATTGCCCTTTTGCCCCCTATTTTTATTCTTCAACTGCCTCAACATTTTCTTCTTGTTTTGGCTCTTCTTTCTTTTCTGTGCTTATATGTAAATCTTGGTATTTTTTCATACCAGTTCCAGCTGGAATTAATTTACCTATAATTACGTTTTCCTTAAGTCCAACTAAGTCATCTTCTTTACCTTTAATAGCCGCTTCTGTTAAAACTCTTGTAGTTTCTTGGAATGAAGCTGCTGATAAGAAGCTGTCTGTTGCAAGTGAAGCTTTTGTGATACCTAGTAGAACTCGTTTTCCAGTAGCTGGTCTTACACCTTTGTCTATTGCTTCTTTGTTTTTGTCTGCAAATTCATACATATCTACTAATGTTCCTGGGAACATATCTGTATCTCCATTGTCCTCAACTCTTACTTTCTTAAGCATTTGTCTTGCTATAACTTCGATATGTTTGTCGTTTATATCAACACCTTGATTTCTATAAACATTTTTGTACTTCTGTTGTTAGGTATTCAAATACTCCTTCTGGTCCTTTTATAGCTAGGATGTCTGCTGGGTTTAAAGAACCTTCTACTAATGGATCTCCTGGTTCTACCATATCTCCATCTTTGACTTTCATTTTTGGTCCAAATGGTACTGTGTATGTTTTTGACTCAGTATCATTTGTTACAATAACTTCTTTCTTCTTCTTTGATTCTTTTACTTTTACTTTTCCTGCTATTTCTGTCATTACAGCTAATCCTTTTGGTTTACGAGCTTCAAATAGCTCCTCAACTCTTGGAAGACCTTGTGTGATATCTGAACCAATTGCGCCTCCGGCGTGTTTTGTGTTCATTGTAAGCTGTGTACCAGGCTCACCGATTGATTGAGCTGCAACTATTCCTATTGTTTCTCCTATTTCAACTTTGTTGTGTCTTGCCAAACTCATACCATAACATTTTTGACATACACCGTGTTTTGAATGACATCCAAGTACAGAACGTACTTCTACTTTTTGTAATTCCTGCATCAACGATTTTGTCTGCTAATTCGTCTGTAATCATTGTGTTTGTATCAACAATTACTTCGTTTGTTTCTGGATTTACAATGTCTCTTACTGGATATCTTCCTAATAATCTTTCTTGAATTGGTTCGATTAATTGGTTTCCATCTTTTACGTCATATACTATTAGTCCTTCATTTGATCCACAGTCTGGTTCTCTTACTATTATTTCTTGTGCTACGTCTACAAGTCTTCTTGTTAAGTATCCAGAGTCTGCTGTTCTTAGAGCAGTATCTGCTAGACCTTTACGCGCTTGGTGAGATGATATAAAGTATTCTAGAGCATCTAGACCTTCTGCGAAGCTTGATTTGATTGGTATTTCAATAACTTTACCTGTTGTTCCTGCCATAAGTCCTCTCATACCTGCTGATTGTCTTAATTGGTTGATGTTACCACGGGCACCTGATTCAACCATTAAGTTGATTGGGTTTAGTGGTTCTAGATTTTCTTCTAGTGCTTTACCAACATCTAATGTTGCACTATTCCAGATATTAACTACTGCTTTGTAACGTTCTTCTTCAGTAATTAAACCTCTTCTATATTGTTTTCTTACTTTTTCTATTTCTTTTTCTGCATTTGCTAAGATTTCTTTTTCTCTTTTGGAACTTTTACGTCGTCCATAGAATATGTAAGTCCTGATCTTGTAGAATATTTGAAACCTTTTTCTTTTACATTATCAAGTACTTCGGCAGATTCTGATAATCCATGTATTTTTATACATCTGTTAATTAAATCTCCTAATTTTTTCTTGTTAACTGGGAAGTTGATTTCATATTCAAAAATTCCATCTTCACTAGTTCTATACATATCCTAAATCTTGTGGAATTCCGTCATTATATAGGATTCTTCCTACTGTTGTTTCAACTTTTTTAGATTTCTTTTCTCCATTAATTTCTAATGTTCTTCTTACCCAAATTTTTTTGCGTGCATTCCAACTGCGTGGTTTTCATAAGCCATTATTGCTTCTTCTGGGTCTTTGAAGTATTTTCCTTCTCCAAGTTCACCTGGAACTTCCATTGTTAGATAGTATCCACCAAATACCATATCTATTGTAGGTACTGTAACTGTTTTACCATCTTGTGGTTTTAGTAAGTTGTTTGTAGATAACATTAAGTATCTAGCTTCTGCCTGTGCTTCTGGTGATAGTGGTAAGTGAATAGCCATTTGGTCACCATCGAAGTCGGCATTGAATGCTGTACATACTAATGGGTGAAGTTTTATGGCTCTTCCTTCAACTAGTACTGGCTCAAATGCTTGAATACCAAGTCTATGTAGTGTTGGAGCACGGTTTAACATTACAGGGTGGTCTTTTATAACGTCCTCTAATATTCCCCAAACTTCTGGTTTTAATCTTTCTACCATACGTTTTGCATTTTTGATATTGTGTGCTATTCCCCTTGCAACTAATTCTTTCATTACAAATGGTTTAAATAATTCTACTGCCATTTCTTTTGGAACACCACATTGATATATTTTAAGTTCTGGTCCAACAACTATAACTGAACGTCCTGAATAGTCAACACGTTTTCCAAGTAGGTTTTGACGGAAACGTCCTTGTTTTCCTTTTTAGTAAGTCTGATAATGATTTTAGGGCTCTTCCTCCAGCACCTGTTACAGGTCTTCCACGTCTTGAGTTATCTATTAATGCATCAACTGATTCTTGTAGCATTCTTTTTTTCATTTCTTACAATAATTTCTGGTGCTCCTAATTCTAGTAGTCTTTTTAATCTATTATTTCTATTTATAACTCTTCTATATAAATCATTTAAGTCTGATGTTGCAAATCTACCTCCATCTAGTTGTACCATTGGTCTTATATCCGGTGGTATAACTGGTACAACATTCATTATCATCCATTCAGGTCTATTTCCTGAAATTCTAAATGATTCTACTGTATCTAGTCTTTTTTACTATTTTGGCTCTTTTTTTGTTCACTTGCATTTTCTAATTCTTTTCTTAAAGATTTTGATAATTTATCTAAGTCAACTTCCTCAAGAAGAGTTTTAAGAGCCTCTGCTCCCATTCCTGCTTTAAATGAACCTTTTCCGTATTTTTCTTCTGCATCATGATATTCTTTTTCTGTTAAGCATTGACATTTTTCTAGTCCAGATGTTCCTTTATCTGTAACTATGTATAATGCAAAATATACTACTCTTTCTAGATTTCTTGGTGAAATATCTAATACTAAAGCAATTCTGCTTGGTATTCCTTTGAAATACCAAATATGTGCAACTGGAGCTGCAAGTTCGATGTGTCCCATTCTTTCACGTCTTACTTTTGATTTTGTAACTTCAACACCACATCTGTCACAAACAACACCTTTATATCTTACTCTTTTATATTTACCACAGTGACATTCCCAGTCTTTTTGTAGGTCCAAATATTCTTTCACAGAATAAACCATCTCTTTCTGGTTTTAATGTTCTGTAATTGATAGTCTCTGGCTTCTTTACCTCACCTTTTGACCATTCTCTTATCTTTTCATCTGATGCAATACCTATTTTTAACTTGTTAAATGTTTCTAATTCTTCCATTTATTATTTATTTGCCCTTTCTCTTGAGAATTTTTTTCAATTCTCACCTAAGTTTTAGGTTTTGCTTTTTATCCCCAAAATTTTTAACACCGCTCGAACAATTCCCTCTTGATTAAATTTTGGGGCTTTTTTTAAAGCAAATATGCAATTATATTTTTATTTTATTCTACGTCGTCAAATCCGCCATCATCCATTAAGTCTTCATCACTTAATATGAAATCTTCATCTTCGCTATCATCTATATTTTCAAATAATTCGTCATTTTCCTCGTAGTCATCATCTTGCATTGTTTCATCTTCTTCGTCATCTACATAGTTTTCAGATAACTCGTTATCTACAACTACGTCTGATTTTTCTCCGCTTACCATTTTTTGTGTTCATCTAAGTTAAAGTCTATTGCGTCCTCGATGTTTTCTTTTAATTCTAATTCTTTGTCATTATCATAAAGTCTAACATCTAATCCTAGAGCTTGTAATTCTTTTATAAGAACTTTGAATCCTTCTGGAATTCCTGGTTCTGGGATGTTTTCACCTTTAACTATTGCCTCATAAGTTTTAACACGTCCAACAACATCATCCGATTTTACTGTTAACATTTCTTGTAATGTGTATGCAGCACCATACGCTTCTAGTGCCCAAACTTCCATCTCTCCGAAACGTTGACCACCAAATTGTGCTTTTCCTCCTAGAGGTTGTTGTGTTACTAATGAGTATGGTCCTGTTGATCTTGCATGGATTTTGTCATCTACTAAGTGGTGTAGTTTAAGCATATATTGAACACCTACTGTTACTGGTTTATCAAATGGTTCTCCTGTTCTTCCATCATATAGAATTGATTTTCCATCTGTTGATAAACCACTTTCTGCAAGTAATTCTTCAATTTCTTCTTGGTTAGCTCCATCAAATACTGGTGTTGCTATTTTCCAACCACGTTTTCTTGCTACCATTCCTAAGTGAACTTCTAGAATTTGACCTAAGTTCATACGTGAAGGTACTCAAGTGGGTTTAATAATATGTCTATTGGTGTACCATCTGGCATAAATGGCATATCTTCAACTGGTAGTATTCTTGATACAACACCTTTATTTCCGTGACGTCCAGCCATTTTATCTCCAACTGATATTTTTTCTCTTTGTTGCTATGTAACATCTTATTACTTGTTTTACACCTGGTGCTAATTCATCTGAATTTTCTCTAGTAAATACTTTTACATCTACTATTGTTCCAGCTTCTCCATGTGGTACTCTAAGTGATGTATCTCTAACTTCTCTAGCCTTTTCTCCAAAGATTGCACGAAGTAATCTTTCTTCAGCTGTAAGTTCTGTTTCTCCTTTTGGTGTAACTTTACCAACTAAGATGTCTCCAGGTCTTACTTCTGCACCAATTCTGATAATTCCGTTTTCATCTAGGTCTTTTAATCCATCATCACCTATATTTGGAATGTCTCTTGTTATTTCTTCTGCACCTAATTTTGTATCACGACATTCACATTCGTATTCTTCTATATGTATTGATGTAAATACATCTTCTTTTACTAGTCTTTTCACTTAACAAAACAGCATCCTCGTAGTTGTAACCTTCCCATGTTGAGAAAGCAATTAATACATTCTTTCCTAATGCCATTTCTCCGTTTTGTGTTGATGGTCCATCGGCTATACTATCACCTTTTTTAACTACTTCACCTTTTCTAACAATTGGTTTTTGGTTTATACATGTTCCACCATTTGTTCTCTTGAATTTACGTAGTCTATGTGTAACAGTTTTTCCATTGTTGTATTTCATTGTGATACTGTCTGATGTTACTTTTTGTACAACTCCATCATCTTCTGCTAATACTAAGATTCCAGAGTCTTTTGCTGCTCTATATTCTATACCTGTTCCTATCATTGGGCTATCTGTAATCATAAGTGGAACAGCTTGTCTTTGCATGTTTGATCCCATTAAGGCACGTTTTGCATCATCGTGCTCCAAGAATGGTATCATTGCTGCAGCTATTGATACTAGTTGTTTTGGAGATACGTCTATATATTGAACTTTGTCTTTTTCAACCTCTAGTATTTCGTTTTGATGTCTTACTCTTATTCTGTCGTGTACAAATGTACCATCTTCATTTAATGGCTCTGATGCTTGTGCTATGTAGTATTTATCTTCTACATCTGCACTCATATTTTCTACTATGTCTGTAACTTTATGTGTTTCTGGATCTATCTTTCTGTATGGTGTTTCGATAAATCCGTATTCATTTATACTTGCAAATGATGATAATGCTGAGATTAATCCAATGTTTGGTCCTTCTGGAGTTTCTACTGGACATAATCTACCATAGTGTGTATAGTGAACGTCTCTTACCTCGAAACCTGCTCTTTCTCTTGATAATCCACCAGGTCCTAATGCTGATATTCTTCTTTTTATGTGTTAATTCTGATAGTGGGTTTGTTTGATCCATGAATTGTGAAAGTTGTGAACTTCCAAAAAATTCTCTTATTGCTGCAACTATTGGTTTTGGGTTTATTAATGTTTGTGGTGTTACAACATCTAAATCTTGGATTGTCATTCTTTCTCTTACAACTCTTTCAAGTCTTGCTAAACCTATTCTAACTTGGTTCTGTAATAATTCTCCAACACATCTAATTCTACGGTTTGCTAAGTGGTCGATATCATCTACTGTTCCAAGTCCATGATAAATGTTTAATAACATACTTATTGATGCTATTATGTCTTCTGTTGTGATGTGTTTTGGAACTAATTCGTCATATCTTTCTTGTAAGACTTTAGGTAAATCTTCTTCTGATGTATTTGCTAATATATTTTGTAATACTGCATAATTTACTTCGTCTTTGAAATGTACTTTTGATAAATCTACTGTTGGTAATGCTTTGTAGATATTTACTGTTCCATTTCCTATTACTCTTACTTTTTTGTCATTAAGTTTTAAATCTACTATATTTATTCCAGAGTTTTGTATTTGTTCAGCTACTTCCTCAGAAATGATTTCTCCTGCATTTACAAATACTTCTCCTGTTTCTTGGTCCATTATGTCGTTATATGCAATATGACCTGCTATACGTGCTGCTAAGCTTAGTTTTTGGTTGAATTTATAACGTCCAACTTTTGCTAAGTCATATCTTCTATTGTCAAAGAACATTCCATCAAATAATGTTCTTGCAGCTTCTACTGTTGGTAGTTCTCCTGGTCTTAATTTTTTGTAGATTTCTATTATTGCATCTTCTTCGTTTTTGATTGTGTCTTTTGCTATTGTTGTTTCTATTAATGGTTCTTCTCCAAATAAATATCTTATTTGGTCATCTGAACTTAATCCTAATGTTCTTAATAATACTGTTACAGGTAGCTTTCTTGTCCTATCTACACGTACATAAAATACGTCTGAACTGTCTGTTTCGTATTCTATCCATGCACCTCTTAGTGGCATTACTGTTGATGTGTAGTTTCTTTTACCTGTTTTTGGTCAAATACTGATTCGTAATAACTTCCTGGTGAACGTACTAACTGACTGACTACAACTCTCTCTGCTCCATTTATTACAAATGTTCCACTATCTGTCATTAGTGGGAAATCTCCTAAATAGATTTCTTGTTCTTTTATTTCTCCTGTTTCACGGTTGATTAATCTTACTTTTACATGTAATCTTGTAGAATATGTAGCATCTCTTTCTTTTGCTTCTTCCAATGTATATTTCGTTTTTTCTTCCATGTAATAATCGAAAAATTCTAGAACTAAGTTTCCTGAATAGTCTTCTATTGGAGATATATCTTTTAATACTTCTCCTAATCCTTCTTCTACAAACCAATCATAAGAGTCTTTTTGTACTTTGATTAGGTTTGGCATTTCGATGTAATCTCCTACTTTTGAAAAGTCGATTCTTGAAGCTTTTTCGTATTTAACTTCTTTTAATTCCAAAAAAATCACCTCTAAATAAAATTTTAGCAGAATAAATCTAATTTATTTTTTTGAAAAAAGTCCTTCTTAATTCCTAGCAAACCTAAATAAATTAAATAACGAATTTTTTTAATTGCCTGCTCTCAATCTTAAAAATTCGTTCTTTTGCTGGATTAATTCCTCTTTTTCCTTGTATAAATTTCTCTCTTTTTGATTAAAATGCGCATAATTACGCTAGTCTAAATTGTAACATTAAAATTTTATCATATTTTTGGGGTTACGTCAATGGTTTTTTGTAAATTTTACTGTGTCTTTTTTTTAATAACTTCTTGTTTTATGCAATAGAAAAATCACAAAAGTCAAAGGACTTTGTGATTTTTTCTCACATTTTTCAAAGGAGTTTTGTGTTAATGACCAATTTTAGTATATAAATGTTTAGAATTGGTCGTTAAATTATAAAATTATTTATTCTTTCTTTTTTCTTTATCAGATAACTCTTCTAACCATTTAGCAAAATTTTCAACATCTTTGTTTCTTAAAAATTCAAAATATTTCACTCTATCTTCCTTAGTTATTACAACAGGAGGTAAATTATTTTTTATTAACTCATAATTTATTATTAATCTTCCAGTTCTGCCATTTCCATCTTCAAATGGATGTATCCTTTCAAATTCAATATGATATTTGGCAATCTTTTGAAAGATGTTTTGTTCATCATGATTATAATTATATATATAATACATCATTAGATTTGGTACTTGTTCTGGCTTTGGTGGAATATGTTCGCTTCCTTGAATGAATACTTGAACAGATCTATAACCTTCTGTGTCTTTAATGTCTCTGTTTATAGTTTCATTTATTTTTTTTAAATTTTTCATTAAAATCTTCGTTATTTTGTATATTTTCAAAAACTAATTCTAATGCTTTTTTGTGATTAATTGCTTCGTAAATTTCTCTTGGCTCTTTTCCTTGTATTTTAAAGCTGTTATCATTATAAAGTATAGCATATGTTTCTGCATATGTAAGTGTATTTCCTTCAATTGCATTTGAATGATATGTGCTTCTTGTAATTAAATCTTCTAAATATTCTTTATTTTCTAAAATAAATTCTAAAATTGTCATATTATTCCTCGCTTTCTTGCAAGTATATTTTAACAAATTATTTTATAAATTACAAGTTCTTAAAAATATTGCCTTCTTTTTTATTTCTTCTATAATCAAATTTAAGAGCTAAACTATTTCTAGTTAAGCTCTCTTTCTTATCACTTTAGTTTTAAGAAACTCTCTTTATTTCCATAATCCAATACAGAAACCAAACTCATCACCATAAAGACTAGTATTATATCCACTACGACTATTTGCAGGAGCTCCTGAGCCAGCACGATAGCATCCTCCATTATAAACACAAGTATTAGTACTATCGTTAAATTCTAATGTCCATTCCCACATATTTCCTGCCATATCATATATGTTTTGTAAATTTGTTTTCTCTGTCGCTCCTGTTGTCAATATTATAGCGTTTTTATCTGTGTTTTGTGTTTTTTTCTTACATTTTGTTACTAAATCTATTTTTTCTTCACTATTATAAGCATACCAATTTGACAATAAATTATATTGTGCAAATTTTCCTCTATTCAATTCTAACTCCGAAGTAAAATAATTCCCAACTGTTGTGCTATCTTGTGTCAAATTACTCTTTGGTGTTCCTCTTGTTTCAATATATTTTAATGCTAAATCCCATTGTATTCCAAATAGTAAACTGCTTGTACACTCTCCGTTTTCCATTTTTTCGGCTAACGATTGTGCTTCATCTCTAGTAACATAATTATAAGGAATTTTATCTTGTTTTACCACTACTTTGTCAGTTATTTCTGTATGAGATATTCTTGGTTTTTCTCCATCAATTCCGGCTTCATATCTTCCTATCCAAAACCCCTCATTTTCATATACACTCTTCAACATATTTTTATATTCTGTAATAAATTTTGGATTTGTATCACTGAAATTTGATTTGGAATATTCACTTGTATACGTTTTCAAATCTTTTTCTATTTCAGCATATTCCTTATCTGTAAAATTCGTTATATTTATTCCTGCTGTTGAATATATTTCTGTCGTTTTCGGAACTTCTACCCAAACATATTCATTTCCACTACCATCGGTTATTACTAAACCTACATCTATAGAATTCTCTCCATCTATCTTTGTTGGAGCAAACCCTTTCGGAATTGTTACTCCATTATATTCCGTATCTCCAGTACTCATTAAAGCTTCGGCTTGAGCTAATTTTCTTTGTTCATCTTTACTGGATATTTCCGTTTTTTCCTTAGCTTCGCTTGCTTTATTTAAAATTCCATTTTGACCTGTTAACATACTAATACTTATACCGAGCCAAAATTAAAAGCACTATTATAGTTACAACCAATGCAATAAGCGTTATACCTCTATTTTTCCTCATTTTTCCATTTCCCTTCTTCAGTATTTCGTATCTCTAGTGGATACTTTTTAATTTTATTATACCATCCCAGTTGCATCAGTTCAACATCTTAAATCAAATGTAACATAAAAGAAAAATCGTTGTCATATCGGTACTTTGTACGTATTTTTATCAACTCATTATATTCGAAGCAACATTTTATATGTATTTATACTAATGCACTTTTTGTAATATTCGTTATACATATTAAACTAATTTTCTTTGATAAAAAAAATCCAAATATCGCAAAAAAACAGTCTAAGGAAAATTCCTTAAACTGTTTCATTATCGTTTTTATTAATTTCTTTAATCAATTCTAATTGTGAAATCAAAAGTGATTCCATCTTAGCCTTGTAAATATCAAATTGTTTTTGAACATCTTCTAATTCTTTTTCTTCATTAAGATTTGATTTTGTATAAAATCAACTTCTTTTTGAGATGAAGCCTTAGCATCTGTTACAATTTGGTCTGCTTTTTGTTTAGCTATATTTTTTACTTCTTCTGCTGTAGATTGTGCCATAAGTAGTGTATTTTGAAGTGTTTCTTCAATATTTTTGTAGTGTTCTAAACTTGCATTTAATTCTTCTATTTTCTTAGATGCTTCATTTACTTCTTTTTTGTTTTTTGGCAAAATCTACTCCTATTTCATCTAGAAAATCGTCTACTTCGTCTACATTGTATCCATTCATTATTTGTTTTGAGAACTTTTTTTGTTCTCTATGTCTAGTGGTGTAAGCATTATTTAGTCCCCCTTTTTTTAGTTAATACTGTTTTTATTTAACCAAGAAACTGATAATTTATTCTTAATTTCTTCCCTTGCCATTTCATTTGTGATTTCATAGTTTATAGGTGCTATTAAGAATATTGAATTAGATACTTTTTTGTATGTGTGCATCTAACGCATATACTCCTCCACTTATAAAGTCAACTATTCTTCTTGCAACATCTTTATTTACATATTCTAAATTTACTATTACAGATTTCTTTTTTCTTTTAAAAATCCACATATTTCTTCTGATTGTTCAAAGCTTGTTGGTTGTGATATAACCATTCTTATTGATTGGTTTTGTGGCATTGCAACTACCTTGCTATTTTTCTTTATAAAACTTTTCTTTTTTCTTCTTCTGGTTCTTCATCATAATCATATTCATATACATCATCATTTTTTCTTCTTCATCTTCAGCTTGGTCCATTCCAAATAAATTCCAAACTTTGCTCATTATTGCACTTGACATTTTATCTCCTCCTAAAACGGTTTTCGTTTCTTCTTTATTTCAACATAAATTTAGTATCTTACATTTTTTTGTAAAAAGTCAATAGTTTCCAGTAAATGTAATATTAATTTAATATTGTTGTAATATTTTTGTAACATTTTTATTTTTGTTCTGGATATAATAATATATTATCATATTGTGTAATTTTTATATAACTTTTTGCATCTATTCCTAGTGATTCGAGTTCGCTATTATCGTAGCTATCTACTACAGAATATTTATCATTTTTCTTTAGTATTTTTACTATTACTTTTTGTTCTATTCCTGCTTTTTTTTCTTATAACATATTTTAGACCTTTTTCGTCCTCTAAAATTGCAGAATTAGGTACTTTTAGGCCTGAATAACTCCACCAAGTAATATTAAATGATATTTTTCTATACTGTGTTAGCTCATCTGTTAATGTTTTTAAATCAAATACAATTAAAATTTTATCACTTTGTTGTTTTGCAACATAAGTTACTTCTGCATTTATTTCATTTCCGCTTGATAATGTTATTGTTACTTTATCTCCGACCTCAACATTTTTTGCCGCATCACTATTTAATACAGTTGCTAGTGAACAATCAAAATTATTTATTATTTTTCCGTGCTTCTTGTGATGTAGATATTATTTTCCTGTTTTTAATCCCAAGTTTTCTAGTTTTTCCTCTGTTAGATTGCTTAAATCATTTGTTGATAATGCATCTTCTAATCCATCTACTCTGTATGATACAACTCCCGAAACAGGTGCAGTTATATATTCTGAATCTGATATTAATTGAGCCTCATATTGTTTTTTTGTTTTGTAAGTTCTTGAATATATGCTCCACTCTGACTTAGTGCTCCTACAATTTTGGCTTTTTTGCTGGCAAGTTCTTCTATTTCTTTTTTTATATTCAGTTATTGTATGTATATCTGTTAGGTTTCTTAAATTTTGTGTCTTTTCATCTATTTGCTTTTCTAGGTTTTTTATGTCTGTTGTAGGTGTTATAACTGTTTTGCTTTGCAAGTGCATCTTGTAATTTCAAATTTACTTCTTCTATTTTGGCTTTTATTTCATCTTCTTGTCCACTACTATACCTAAAAATTGTTTGTCCTTTTGCTGCTCTTTTTCTCCTTCTGATACTATTGCAGTTAGCCCGTTTTTATAGTTATTTCCTTTCAACACTTGTTCTTCTCTTATTATATATCCTGTTGCTGATTCTTCTAATGTTACAACTCCACTATTTATTGTAACTGTATCAGTTGGTTTTCTTACTAATAAAAATATTGAATAAAAAATGTAAATTACTATAACAGCAAATATTATGTATATAATATGCCTTTTTTTCAAATTTTTATTTTTTAAATCTTCAAATCTTATAATTTTACTCAATTCATTACCTCCAAAATAATGTTTATATTATTTTTGTTTTTTTCTAATCCGTCTAACCATTTTAAGTTTTCAATTCTCTTAAACCACGTTATTTGTCTTTTTGCATATCTTCTTGTTTCTTGTTTTATTTTTTCTATTGCTTCACTTAAGCTCAATTCATTATTTAGATATTCTACTATTTCTTTGTATCCTATAGCTTGCATTGCTGTAGGAAATTCGGATATTTTTTATTAAATTTTTTTACCTCTTCTATTAACCCTTGTTCAATCATTATATCTACTCTTTTGTTTATCCTTTGATATAATATTGGTCTTTCTATATTTATTCCAAATATTTTGTAATCATATTTAACTTCTTTTTTTTCTTGATTCTATTTCTTGCTCTGTTTTATTTTTTACCTGTTGCATTATATATTTCTAGAATTCTTATTATTCTTTTTTATCATTTGGACTTATTTTTCCGATTGCCTTTTCATCTATTTTTTTGCTTCATTATATAGTTTTTCTAGTCCTTCTGATGTCTCGGCAATCTTCATTAATTTTTCTCTATATTTTTCATCTATTTTTATATCATTATATTCTATTCCATATATTAAACTATCTATATATAGACCTGTTCCTCCAACTACTATTGGTGTTTTTCTTTTTTTTTAGGATTTCTTCTATTGCTTTTTCTGCTTCTTGTTTATATCTTGCAACACTAAATCTTTCTGTTGGTAAAACTTCATCTATTATATAATGTTTTATTCCTTGCATTTCTTCTTTTGTTGGCTTTGCTGAACCTATATCCATATCTTTATATATTTGCATCGAATCACAAGATACTATTTCTCCATTTATTTTTTTAGCAAGTTCTATTGATAATGATGTTTTACCTGATGCTGTTGGCCCTAATTACAATTACTTTTGGTTTCATATTTCTCCTTTATTTACTGTTTAATATTTGAATTATTCCATTTTGAAAATTTTTCATATAATTTATTTCAACTATTGTTGCTACTATAAAAATAATTCCCAATATTATTATTTTTTTTTCTTTAATTTTGAATCTTCTTCAGATTTCATTTTTATTTTCATTTTTAATGATGCAATATGTGGCAAACTTAAAAATCCATTTATTGGTGTGAATACCAATACTGCTATTTTTCTTACTTGCCCTATCATTTCTGCTTTTTGGATATGTTATTCCTATTTTTGATATTGCAAAATATATTAGTGTTACAATTGCAACAACTGCTATTCCAACTATAATATAAATAATTCGTTCTGATGTTTCCTCAAATTCTTTTGTGTTATTCCATATCCAAAATATTAAGACTGCAAATAATAGTACTATTATTAAATATATTAATATGTTCATTTTTTCTCCAATTTCTAATCAATTATTTTATCAAAAGTAGTATACCATAAAATCCCCCAAAAGTAAAACAATTTTACGTGAATTTAAAATTTTTTATTTTTTGCAGACTAAATTTACAAAAAAAATAGAAGCCACAAAATTTAGCCTCTATTCTATAAAATCTTCTATTCTTCTCCCTCAAAAAACTTTTTGAAAGTCTCCTCATTAATTTTCTCATTAGCCAAAAGCTCCTCAGCAACGGCATCTAATTTATCTAGATGCTGTCTCAAAATAATTTGGGCATCATTATAAGCTGTATCAATTATTTTTTTTAACTTCCTCACCAATTTTATCTCCCATCTCTTTACCAAACATATCAAGTTCATACTCACCATTCTCATTTTTTTTAAAGAAATTGGTCCAATAAAATCATTCATACCATATTTAACAATCATATCTTTAGCAATAGTTGTTGCAACTTCGATGTCATTGCTTGCTCCTGTTGAAATGTCATCTAAAGCAACTCTTTCAGCAGCTCTACCCCCAAGTAATGCAATTAATTTTTTCTTCCATTTCAGTTTTAGAAATATATGACTTATCCTCATCTGTTTTATACATTGTATAGCCACCAGCCATACCTCTAGGGATAATTGAAATTTCTTTAACTTTCTTTTGAGTAGGTAAATACCAACTAACTATTGCATGTCCTGCTTCGTGATATGCTGTTAGACGTTTATCTTTATCCGAAATAACTCTTGCTTTCTTTTTCTAAGCCTACTGTTACTTTTTTTACCGCTTCCTCAATATCATCTTTTAGAATTTTTTGTGTTCATTTTTTGTTGCAATAATTGCTGCTTCATTTAAGATATTTGCAAGTTCTGCACCTGTAAATCCTGCTGTATCTTCTGCTATACTTTCTAAAGATACGTCATCTGCTTTTTTTATCTTTGCTATGGATTTTTAAAATTTCTTCTCTTCCTTTTTATCAGGAGCTGGAATTGTTATTTGTCTATCAAATCTTCCAGGTCTTAGTAAAGCTTTATCTAACATTTCTGGTCTATTTGTTGCAGCTAAAACAATTATTGTTTCTTCTGATGAAAATCCATCCATTTCAACTAACAATTGGTTTAATGTTTGGTTGTTTTCAGATTCTGCACCACTTCCGTTTGTTCTTCTTGAACCTATTGCATCTATCTCATCAATAAATACTATACAAGGTGCCATTTTTCTTGCTTTGTCAAATAGTTTTCTAACTCTAGAAGCTCCAAGTCCTGCAAACATTTCTATAAATTCAGAACCACTCATTGATATAAATGGAACTCCTGCTTCTCCTGCAATTGCTTTTGCAATTAAAGTTTTTCCAGTTCCTGGTTTACCATATAATAAAACTCCTTTTTGAATTTTTGCACCCATTTCGATGAATTTTTTAGGTTCTTTTAAGAATTGTACTAATTCTACCATTTCTTCTTTTTTCTTCATCAAGTCCAGCAACATCGTCAAATTTTACTTTTTTGTCTTTCTTTCTGTTTCATCATATACTTCTCCTCTGTCTCCTAATCCTTGCATTTTAAATATCATTATAAATAATGCAACCATTATTATTGTTGGAAGTAGTGAAAAAGAAATATGATGGAATTGTTGCAAGTATGCTTGGGCTTTTTTGGATTAGTTCTATATCATTTCCATCAGCCACTTTGTTTTGTATTAATTCTACAAAGCTTTGTGTATTAGGCACTATAGCTTTTTTTATTAATTCAGGATCTTCTTCATCATCTTTTTTTATTAAACCTAATATTGAACTAGTTTGATTTTCTTTTGATTCATTATCATTTACTTTATTTTCATCGTTTTGAGCTTCATTCTTCTCATTTTCCTCGTTACTACCTTGCTCTTCATTTTCTTGATTATCATCTTTTATTTTTTCTTTTAAAGTTACTTTAATAGATGTTGAACCTGTTGTCATTTCTACTTTTTTATATTTCCATCTGAAATTTGTTTTATTAAATCTGTATAACTTATGGTTTTGTCATCTTCTTTTGGCTTTGAATTTAAACTATATATTAATACTGTTATTATGCAAGAAATAATTGCTAATATTAATATTCCAACTAGAAAATTCTGACCATTATTTTTTCCGTTTTTATCATTATCTTTTTTCATTAATAATTCTTCCTTTCATATTTGCCTTTTATTTATGCATTTGAGCCTTGTCCTTCTGTTTCTTTTTCATCCTCTTTCTTTTTCTTCTTTGTCACCATCTTTGTTTTCTTTTTTCTCTTCGTCATCTTTTTTTTTCTTGGTATTACTATTGTTTGTTCTATTTTTTCTTTTCCTTCTTCAATTATTTTCATTAATTCTAAATGTTGTTTTATTACATCTGATTTTATTAAAAATATTGCTGCAGCTAGGCTTATATATGCAACTGCTACATACATTACATCAAAATATTTTATTTCAAAACTTGTTAGCATCGTTACAACCACATATATTGTTCTTAATATTAATGACAAAGTTATAGCATATACTGACATATTAAAAACTGCTTTGTAATTCATTTTTATTTTTGCAATTAAACAGGTAAATAATCCAAAACCGATAAGGTAAATACATCTAAGAATATTGCTATCCAAAATGATATAAATGCACTTACAAATAATGCTCCTACCATTGATGGTCCAGAATAGTTATCTGCAATTTCTAAAGCTTGATTTATTTGTTCATTTTCGCTTCCAGTTTCCTTTATCATAGTTTTTATTACTTTTTGTGAAAATGATAAATTTTCTTCTTCAAATGTTTCTACTTTTTGCACATAATACACGTAGCTTCCTGTATATATAACACAAAATATTACTATTAATTCTGTAAAATATATCAATGCTTTTTTTACTCCTAATGCTGCAAGTTCTGGATATTTTTCAAATTTAGTTATCGAATACCATATTTTTTTGAAAAAGTTTAATTTTAAAAATTGTTCTTTTTTTGATTGATTGCTTTCCACTATATATACTCCCTTCGTATACTGCTGTCTACAAACATAGGGCTTACATCTAATTTTACCTCACTACCTACTTGTACATCTTTTCCAGTTACATCAACACTTATGTGATACATTCCTATTCTTCCTAAGACTTTACATCTTTTATATTGTTTTTCTTGGTTGTCTTTACACAATATATTCACATATAGTGATTTATCTTTAAAGGCATCTTTTATGTCTCTTACAATATAACGTAATCTATCTATTTTTCTGAACATATCTCTTTGCTCTCTTACATTATATCCATCTGCATATCCGTACTGGTATAAGTGCTATTTTGGTTGACTTTTTTTGTTGTAAATGAATTTGAGTATCCAACATTGTATTTTTTCTGGTAGCTCTTTTATTTCAGCTACATTTGATTTTAGATATGCTATTTTTTAGTCCATAAATATTTGGAATAGCAAGCCTTCCTAAAAATGCTGAACCTACTCTTACAGCATTTAGTCTCATTTGTTTAAATTTTAAAAATGCTGATGAATTACAGATGTGTAACATTCCTGTTTCTATATTGTTTTCTTTTAGAAATTCTATAACATCCATAAAACGTTTAAATTGTTCTTCTGAATACTCATTTTTTTCTCGTAAAATGCTAGTGAGAAATGTGAAAATGTGCCTTCTATTTGAACATTTTTCATATTTTTTAATGCTTCTAACATTTCTTGTTTTTTACTATATATAAAACCATATCTTCCAAAGCCTGTATCTATTTTTTTAGATGTGCTTTTACTTGTTTGTTTTTTTTTTTGCAACTGTTTCTGCTACATCTAACGCTTCTTTTGAGCCAATTGTTATTATTATGTCATTTTCTACTAATAGCTCTATTTCTTTTTTTATTGCAGTTGAAGAAAGCATTAGTATTCTTGCTTGCAAGCCTGCTTCTCTTAATTTTACCGCTTCTTCTACTGTTGATACTGCAAGAAAGTCTATTCCATTATCTATTAAAAATTTTGAATATGGAATTAACCCTAATCCATAACCATTTCCTTTTACAACTGCTATTATTTTTTATCGGCTTATGATTATCTAGCCTTCCTGTATCTTTTTGCTATTTCTTTTATTTTTCTTATATTATGTTTCAAATCTTCTCTATTTATTACAAGTGATTTCATTTATATTCCTCCACCTATTTTTTTTTAAATTTTAGTTTTAATGCTCTTGCATTTCTAAATATTTTTCTGAAATTTTATACATTTTGTATGTTAAAGGTTTAAATGGAATGTAAACTTCTCCTATAAATTCTGTATATTCTGCTCCAAATCCTTTTTTAAATCTAAATAGTCCATTACTGTTGTCTGCTATTCCTGGAACTCCTCTTAGGTCATATATATCACTTTTTCTATCTAAGGCAATTTTTATCATTTCCCATTGTAATAAGTAATTTGGCATTAAATTTCTGTGTTCATTGCTACTTGCACCATATAGATACCAAGTTTTGTTTCCATACATTATTGGTATTACCCCAGATATTGGTTTTCCTTCGTAATATGCCATTAATATTTTCATGTGGTCTGGTCCTAAGCAGTCATACATTCTTTCAAAATATTCTAATGGTCTTGTTATAAATCCATCTCTTAAACCTGTTGTTACCATTATTTTGTGGAAGTCTTTTAAATCTTCTCTTGTTCCTGTCTTTACAGTTACTCCCTTTTTTTGTTGCTAAACGTATATTGTATCTTGTTTTTGAGTGAAAGTTTTTAAATATTTCGTCCTCTGTTTTTCCTTTTGTATCTAATCTAAATACATAACGTGGTTGTATTTCTTCTCTAAAGTTTTTGGCATCGTCTTTTATCGAATATCCTAATTCTAACATTATATTTCTAAATGATGTGTCATCACTTTTTATATCTGGCTCTATTCTTAGTACTATTGCATTATATTTTTTTGCAAGTAATTTTGCTCCTTCTGTTAGTTGTTTTAGTACTTCTATATTATGTACATCACATACTGGTCCTCTTGCTGAGTACATTATATTTCCAAATATTGGTATTTTTCTTATCCATACCATAAGTGATCCTATTATTTTTTTTGCTACTGTCTTCTGCTAATATTACTTCTCTTTTCCAACTTGTTTTTACTTTTTGCCCATTCTAGTGATTGTTGAAAGTTGCATCTTTCATTGCTTTCTAAAAATCTTGTGTATTCTTCTTCGTCTGACTTTGTTTCTAATATTCTCATTTTTTTTCATCCTTCCTGATTTAGGTTGTATTTTTTATTATTGTTATTTTTTCCGCTTTTATATTACACCATTTTGGAGGATTTGTAAAGGTTGTTTTTTAAGATATTTTGAAGCTTTTTAGGTAATAAATTTTTTTTGATTAAATTAAGGTTCCAAATTGGAACCTATATATCTGTCATTGATTTGAATTAATGATATTCCGTAAACTTAAGTTTTCTCTATATAAAAATTCTAACCCATTAAGAGTTAGAATTAATAATTTTGGTGGAGGTGAGGAGAGTCGAACTCCTGTCCACTATACATTCCACATAAATTTCTCCGAGTGCAGTTTGCTATTTTTATTCATTTAATTTACGCAAGCAAACGTGCTTAAATTAAATATAGCTTTTTTATACCCTCTATTACCAAAGCACTTAATAGATTCGTTTCCTACAAATATAACACCTTTATTTTATGCGTAGGAACATAAAACAAGGCGACACCGCGACTAGGCAGCGTATGCTAATTCTGTATTATCAGCGTTTATTTTTATTTTTGCTTTTTTATAGTGGCCGAAGCAACCATCCACTACTCGCTTTTTATCTTTCTTGTATAGTGTCGAAACCATTACACCCCCAAGTCTTTTTTATTATATACTATTTTTGATTAATTTTCAACTACAAATAAGAAATTTACGACTTTCCTAAATTTCTTATTCATATATCTCGCCTATGTTTATGTTATTATTATTCATCTTACAAAAATCCCCACTGTTGTTATATTTACAGTGGGGATAATTTTATTTTCTCGCAAATTTCCTCTCAATTTCAGACTTAGACATCTTTATTACAGTAGGTCTACCATGTGGACAAGTAAATGGGTTGGGAAGTTTTAAAAGCTCTCCCATTAAACTATCAACTTCCTCTCTTTTTGTAAGCTGCATATTAGCTTTAACTGCTGCTTTACATGCAACTGTTGCTAAAAATTTTTCTTCTTTTTTCTTGTTTAGCTGTTCTTGCAACTGTATTTATTTCATCTAAAGTTTCCTTAAACAATTCTTCTGTATCTAAGTCTACACATACATCAGGAACTCCTGATAATTTTATTGTATTTTCACCAAATTCTTCCAAGATAAATCCTGCTTGTCTAAACATTGCCATGTTGTCTTTTGCTATGTCCATTTCCTTATGTGTAAGAGTAATTATATCTGGAAGAAGTAATAACTGTGATGCCTTTTCTCCTGCTTGATTAAAGAAATTCTTTTTTACTTTTTTCATACATTATTCTTTCGTGTGCTGCATGTTGGTCCATTATGTATAATTCATTGTCTATTTCTAAAATTATATATGTATTAAATGCTATTCCTATAAATTTATATTGAATTTTTTGAGCATCTGCATTACTTTCAAACATTGATACATTTTTATCTTCCATATTGTCATCTAAGGCATAAAATCCTGCTTCTTCCTCTTCTTTTTTTTCTCAGATTCTGGTTGTTTTCTTCCTCCATAAGGCTCTTTTCCAAATAATTCTTTATACATTTCTTCAAATGATAGAATTTTTTCTTTGCTGTCTTGAGGTGATGTTTTTTCTGATGGTTGTTGCTCTTGGTTTGTTTCTACATTTTGAGATATATCTTGATTATTTGGCATTTCATCTGTCTCGTTGTTATTTGTGGTTTGATTATTTTCTACTGTATTTACATTTTCTCCATATGATACTTCGTCTTCATTTAATACTTGTTCATTTTCGTTATCTTTATCTGAATTATCAAATACAATAGGTATTATTGTTTCATTTTCTAGGCTTTCGGCATTTACTCTTTCTTCTTGTAATGCCTTTGGTAATTCTGTTTCCTCTTGTACAACTTCAGCTTTTTCTTCTTTGCTTTCTTGCTCTACAACAGGCGAAATTATTTCATTGTATTTTTGTTCCATTTCTTTATATGTATCTGTTAATTGTAAATTTGGATTTTGTTCAACTTCTTTTTTTAAATCATCTTGCAATGATTTTAGTTTTTCAAATATATCTTGATTTGACATTACAGTTTTATTTTCAAGTACAGAGTTTATAGGCTTTACATTTGTTTGGTTATTTTCTTCTTTTCTACTATTAAATACATCTTCCACAATATTTCCAGTCTGCTCTTGTGTAGTAGCTACTGAATAAGTTTTGGCTGCTAATTCATTTGCGTTTTGTATTTTAAATGCATTCTCATTTGCTTTTTTTATTTCTTCTGTTTTTTCTCTATCTGTCATAAATCCTGCATTTAATAATGTATCTTTTATAGCATGAAACATTGATTTAAAAGCTATACTTTCTTCTGCAAATCTTACCTCTAATTTTGCTGGGTGAACATTTACATCAACTTTTTGATGGTGGCATTTCTATATCTAAAACTAAAAATGCAAATTTTCCTATTGGAAGCATTCCTTTAAATGCTTGTTCAACTGCTGATGATAATGTTTTATCTTTTATATATCTTTTATTTACAAAAAATATTTGGTTAGACCTATTTGATCTTGCAATTGTTGGATTTCCTATTACTCCTTTTATTTTCATATATTCATATTCGTAATCTACATTTATTATATTGTTTGCAACCTCTTTTCCGAATATACTATATATTACACCTGTTAAATCTCCATTTCCATTTGTTTGAAGAACTATCTTTCCAGAGTTTATAAATTTTATTGCTATTTCTGGGTGAACTAATGCAATCTTGTTACCACATCTTCAATATAACCTGATTCTGTAAAGTCTTTTTTTTAAAAATTTGTATCTTACAGGTGTATTGAAAAATAGATTTCTAACAGTAATTGTTGTTCCTTTTGAACATCCTATTTCGTCAAATGATAAAATGTCTCCACCTTCAACTACTATTCTGTTTCCTATTTGTTCTGTTTCTGTTTTACTTACAAGCTCAACATTTGCAATTGCTGCAATACTTGCTAATGCCTCTCCTCTGAACCCCATAGATTTTACAGTATCTAAGTCATCAGCATTTCTTATCTTACTTGTTGCATGACGCTCAAATGCTAGCTCTACATCATCTTTTGCTATTCCTTTTCCGTTATCTGTTATTCTTATAAATGAAATTCCTCCATTTTTTATCTCTATAGTAACATGAGTAGCACCTGCATCTATTGAGTTTTCTACCATTTCTTTTATAACTGACGCCGGTCTTTCTATAACTTCTCCTGCTGCTATTTTGTTTATTGTTAAATCATCTAATAATACTATATTTCCCATATAATTTCTTCCTTTCTTTTTCTCATTGGGACCGTTTTTTGTATTGGGACCGTTTCTTTTTTCATTAAGATCGTTTCTTTTCGCGAAAAGAAACGGTCCTAACAGAAAAAGAAACGATCTTTTTTGTGAAAGGAAACGGTCCCGATGCAAAAAAATTATATCATTAAAAATTTATGTTTTCAACTGCTGTAACACAATTTTTTTTAATTCATATTATATAGCATACGAAAGTTAAAAAACTTAAAAATTTTTAAGCAAGGAGGTTTTTATATGTGCTGTAACAATGATGAAAATCTTTGGTTCATTATTCTTTTCTTACTCCTTTTCTGTGGCGGATGTGGAAACAGAGGTTGTTGTAACCAGGGGCCACAATCTAATTGCTGCTAATATACTTAAAATTTAGTTTTTTTTGTAGAAAGGTGGTGAATAATTATGCCAGAAAATAGAGGAGGATGCGGATGCGGATTCGGTTTCGGTGATGACTGCTGCTGGATAATAATTCTTATCCTTCTTATATTCTGCTGTTGCGGTGGAAATAGAGGCGGATGTTGCTAGTATTTTGAAATGGGGACGGTTCCTTTTGAAAAAGGAACCGTCCCCATTTTGAAAAAATTTATAAAAAAGTATTGTCATTTTTTCCTTTTTTTTATGTTATTATAAGAAAGTAATTTTTATAGGAGTATAGTGTCAATGGTAGCACATCGGTCTCCAAAACCGCCTGTGAGGGTTCGAGTCCTTCTACTCCTGCCAAATAAAATTAGCAAAAAAGAGACCGATAATATTTGTCTGTCTCTTTTTTAGTTTCTATCAAAGATTATATCTTCTACAGAATTAATGATTGTTATCATTGGAATTGTTCTGCACAATTCTTCTGCTTCAAGATTTACCTTTGTATAATCCTCAAGTAATTCTTTTACTTTTTCAATTTTTTCTTCATTTATATCTTTGTATTTTGATTGAATAAAAGTTCTCCATTAATTTCATACCTGATGACTATCCATAGGTGTTTTTTGGTAATAATTTTCCATATGCTAAAACCATTTATTGCCCTTACATTACACAAATAATTCCCCCTGAAAAAATTAGTATATTAACTATTGGTTCATATAAGTTTATCACAATTTTATTTCAAAAACAAGCTCTCTCATTAATAATTAATGCTATTTTTTGAACTTAAATACAATTTTTTATTTTTTCAATTTCTTTTAATTTTTTCTGCACTTCCCCCACAACAATAGGCACAACGGAAATCATTCCAGTATAAATCCACTGAATTCCAGTTAATGGCACAAGCTCAAAAATATTTGCAAAATAAGGTACAACAACTACTATAACCTGTAATAAAGTTCCAAGTAGTAAACTTCCTATCAAATACTTATTCTCAAAAACTCCAACTTTAAATATAGATTCTTCTGATTTTACATTAAAGCTATGTACTAATTCAAGCATTCCAAAGGGATACAAATGCCATTGTTCTTCCAACTGTTAGACCAAATAATCTTGTTCCCAAAGAAAATGCAAATAATGTTAAACATCCCAGCATTACACCTTCTGTAATTATTTTTTTTGCCAAAGTCCACCTGCAAATATACTTTCTTTTGAATTTCTTGGTTTTCTATTCATTATATCCTCTTCTTCTCTTTCCAATCCTAAAGCAATTGCTGGGAAAGAATCAGTAACTAGGTTTATCCATAAAAGTTGAATTGCAAGTAAAGGCGATTCCATTCCTGAAAGTAAACCTATAAAAATTGTTGTTATTTCTCCAATGTTTGTTGCAATTAAAAAATGAATTGCCTTTTTTATATTATCATAAATTGTTCTTCCTTGCCTTACAGCTTCTATTATGGTTACAAAATTATCATCTGCAAGTATCATATCTGATGCATTTTTGGCTACATCTGTTCCACCTTTTCCCATTGCTATTCCTATATCTGCATTTTTTAAAGCTGGGCTATCATTTACACCATCACCTGTCATTGCAACAACTTTTCCTTGTTTTTGCCAAGCTTTTACAATTCTTACTTTATGTTCTGGTGTAACTCGTGCAAATACTGAGTAACTTGCTATATTTCTCTCTAATTCTTCATCTGATATTTTATTTAATTCATTTCCTGTTATTGCTTTTTCTCCTGTTTTTAAAATTCTTAAATCTTTTGCGATTGCTTTTTTGCAGTTGCAATATGGTCACCTGTTATCATTACTGTTTTTATTCCTGCTTTTTTGACAAGTATAAACTGCTTCTTTTTACTCCATCTCTAGGTGGGTCTATCATCCCAATTAACCCAACAAAAATCAAATTTTCTTCTAAATCAAAATTTGCCTTACCAAAATAATCTAACTCTTTATAGCCTACTGCTATTACTCTTAAGGCATTTTCCGCCATATTTTCATTTTGATTTTTTATTTCTTCCTTTTTGGATTGTGTTAAACTTTCTATTTTTCCATTTTCATATATCCTATTACATTTTCCAATTAAAATATCTGGTGCTCCTTTAGTTATGCTTATATATCCTCCATTTGGCTTTTTTATGTATTGTTGTCATCATTTTTCTATTTGATTCAAATGGTAGCTCACTTATTCTTTGATTTTCTTTATATAATCTATCTTTATTTATATTTTCATTTAAGGCTTTATTTACAATTGCCGCTTCTGTTGGCTCACCACTTGCAATTAATCTTCCATTTTCATCATTTTTTTATTATACAGTCTGTACACATTGAACCTAATTCTAATAACAATTTTGAATTTGATGAATATGTTTTTTACAACTGTCATTTTATTTTGAGTTAATGTTCCTGTTTTATCAGAACAAATTACATTACTGCTTCCTAAAGTTTCAACTGCTGGCAATTTTCTAATTATTGCATTTTTCTTTGCCATTTTTGTTACACCAATTGATAACATTATTGTAACAATTGCAGGTAAAGCCTTCTGGAATTGCTGCCACTGCTAAGCCAACAGATGTCATAAACATTTCGACAGGTTCTATTTTTTTTGATAATTCCAATTAGGAAAATTACTACACATATTGCCAAACACACAATTCAAGGATTTTTCCCACTTCTCCTAGCTTTTTTTTTGGATAGGCGTTTCTGGTGCTTCGTCCTCGATTATCATATTTGCTATTTGTCCAATTTTGGTATTCATTCCTGTTTCAGTTACTATTGCTTTTCCTCTTCCGCTTACTACTATACTTCCCATAAATGCTGTATTTTTTCATATCTCCTAATGGAATATCTTCTTTATTTATTACTTGGTTGGTTTTGGTAACTGGTTCTGTTTCTCCGGTTAGGCTTGATTCTTCTATTTTTAAGTTAAATTCTTCTATTATTCTACAATCTGCAGGCACATAATTTCCATCAAATAATTCTATTATGTCCCCTACTACTAATTCTTCCGCAAGTATTTCCTTTGTTTCTCCATCTCTTATTACTTTAGCTATTTGTGGTGTTAATTTTTAAGCTCTCTATTGATTTTTCTGCTCTTTCTTCTTGGATTAATCCCATTATTGCATTTAGTACTACTATAGCAATTATTATTATAGAGTCTATGTAGTCATTTTGACCTTGTATATATGATACTCCTGCTGATATTATTGAGGCTATTATTAATATTATTATCATAAAATCATTAAATTGTTTTATAAATCTTATTATTATACTTTCTTTTTTCTTTTCTTTGAGTTTATTTTTTCCTTGCTCCTCTTGCCTTTTTTTGTGCTTCTTTGTTTGTAAGCCCTTTTTGAATATTTGTGTTTAGTTTTCTTTCTATTTCATCTGTATTTTTGGTATGCCACATAATCTTATCTCTCCTTTCGTGTTTTGGACTTTGTCCTATTTTTTATATATGCTTGTTCGAGAGATTTTATGCAAAATTTCTGATTGGGGACGGTTCTTTTCGCATGGAAAAGAACCGTCCCCAATGCAAAAAATTTATTCAATTAACTTTTTTCGGCAAATTAATGCCTTTTTACTCATTTTCTCACATACTCAATTATATCTTTAATTTCACACTCTAAATAATCACAAAGCCTTGCAACAACAAAAAATATCAAATCTTACTAACTCCCCTGTTAATATTCTTTTTAAAACCTTAAAATCAGTATTGGTTTCTCTCATTAATTTATTTATACTTATATTTTTAGATTTTAGTATATCGTCTAATTTAAAATGATATTCTCCATTTTCTATTTTTACCTTAACCATTTATTTCTCCTAAAATTTTATATTTTGATTATATAATTTTTGTAGGACACTTGACTATTGGTTATATAACCATTATAATATCACTATAATTAGTATTGGTTATTTAACCAGTATTAATTCATACAAATGATTTTAGAAAGGAATGTATTTTTTATGAAAAATTTTAATGAAAAAGGTATTACTTTAATTGCTTTAGTTGTAACAATTATAATCTTAATAATTTTGACAGGAATCAGCATTTCCACTTTAACTGGAAAAGATGGAATATTAAGTCGAGCTACAGAGGCTCAAAACCTAACCCGCATTTCTAATGAGAAAGAAGCTTTAGAACTCGCTTGTACATTGGCTTCTATGGAAAATTCTTTAGATAGTTCAAATCAATATTTTATTGGCAAAAAACTAAGCAATCCTAAACTTGATAATGTAAATTGGGATATGATTGTTATAAATGATTCTCAAAAAAAAAATATGGTGACTCTTGGAATTTTATTGCTAAAAATACAGATATCTCTAATTATGGACTAGCAAATTACAATTGGCTTGTTAATTATAATTCTGGTGAAATAATTAAGTTGGAAGAAAATTTTTTACAGAATTATCATCAAAAACAGGTCTTGCTATAACTGATGGTCTTTTATTTAATATTGATGCTGCAAATATTAGTAGTGATGATATTTCAACCTGGGGTGATAATGTTCATTTATATTATTTTGATGATTCTACGTATGATACCTATGACAAAAGAAAAGCTGCTTATCATGAACAAACTTCTTATAGCGATGTTTCTAAGTTTTCTGGATATGATAGGCAAGTTTCTAGTAATGCTAAAAATTATATCGATTTGGATAAAAATGCTTTTTAAGTTTAATGGAAATAATTATATTGAGATTTATAATAAAGATGGATTTAATTTTTCCGATGGGTTTACTTTTTGAATTTTATGGAAATTTAAGTGATTTATCTGTTTCCACTAATGGAACTTATTTTTTACCATTAGTTGGTTTATGGGACGGTATTTTTTCTAATCAATGTTGTTCTCGTTTTGGATATTTGACTTCCATTAAAAAAAAATTCATTATAGTTTAACACTTAATGAACCAGATGAATGCGGAAGTTGGTCAGAAATAGGTTATCCACATAATCAGCAATATGCTTTAGATACATTTATAAATACCGATTCTTATATAACTCTAGTATTTAAACCTTCTTCTAATGGAACTATTTCACAATCAATATACTCAAATGGTAATTTACTAGATGAAGGATGGCTTACGAAAAATTATTATAATATTTTTATTAAATTCGCTAAATCTTTAAATTATATAGAATTAGGCAGATGTACAATGGGGCTTCCTGGCAACTGGTGCTATTCTAAAGGACTTTGCTATACATCAAGATTATACAATAAAGCTTTATCATCAGATGAAGTCTTTCAAAATGCTACTAAAACAATGGCATATCATAATGCTTTAGGAAAGTAGTCTATAATTTGAAACAGTCTTTTTTGTAAAATTTTGCATTGGGGACGGTTCTTTTCGCGAAAAGAACCGTCCCCAAT
>VOFC01001641.1_pt1 | contig 40000 bp, 66 predicted proteins | sample 5384161 | NCBI WGS metagenome assembly VOFC01 (sample SAMN12384722, study PRJNA508395) | human gut metagenome | isolation source: healthy gut B | host: Homo sapiens
CACTAGCCTTTCCGTCACCAATAATGCCATTGTAGACGCCCGAAATGGCGGGATCCGTGCAAGTGGTGTCAGCGTTAACCCGAATGTCAATATTGGCAGTACCGACAGCACCAGCGGCATCGTATTTGACGGTACGGAAGGCACCGTGTACGGCAATGTGGAATTGCAGAAAGACCTTGAAATTAAGAGCGGCGAAACCCCTGACCATCCCGGAGGGGTCTACCCTCAACACCAATAACAACCTGACCAACAACGGCACCATCGTGAATACAGGCGGTACCCTGAATGGCGAACCGGACGGCACTGGTAAAATCGAAACCACACCCACCATTGACACCCAGCCTGAAAACCAGACTGTGACCGCGGGAAACACCGCCACCTTTACCGTTGATGCTAACGGCGAAAACCTCTCCTATCAGTGGCAAAGAGAAAACTACTGACAGCGGAAGTGACTGGACGAATGTTGGTAGTGCAACATCCAGCAATACATATACCATTGACAATACCACAACAAGTATGAGCGGCTATCAATACCGCGCGTGGTGAACAACAGCGCAGGCGGCTGTCACCAGCAATGCTGTCACCCTGACAGTCAACGCCGCAACGGTTCCCGTCACCGGCGTGTCGCTGACCCCGGCCTCGCTCTCTCTGTTCACCGGTGATACCGCGACCCTGACCGCCACGGTGCGCCGAGCAATGCCACCAACCAAAATGTGACCTGGAGCAGTGATAAGCCCGATGTCGCCACCGTGGACGCAGCGGGCAAGGTCACCGCCGTGGGTGCGGGCACCGCCACCATCACCGTTACCACGGCGGACGGGCAAGCAGGCCACCTGCTCCGTCACCGTGACCCGGCCCTATATTCCCCCCGCCAACCCCAACTACAAAATCACCGTGGAGGCCACCCAGGGCGGCACCGTGACGGCAGACCCCACCGCCGCCAAGGCGGGTACCACCGTGACCCTCACCCCCGTCCCGGACCGGGGGGTACCAGGTGGGCACCGTGGCGGTCACCGACCGCTTCGGGAGCCGGTGGCCGTCACGGAGCAGGCCGACGGCACCTACACCTTCACCATGCCCAGCGGGCAGGTGAAAGTGGAGGTGACCTTCGTGGGAATCCCAGCCGGAGCCCCTGCCCTTCACGGATGTGAAGGAGGGCGACTGGTTCCACGACGCGGTGCGCTATGTGTACGACAACGGCCTCATGGACGGCGTGGGGGACGGCCAGTTCGCCCCCAACGCCACCACCAACCGGGCCATGGTGGTGACCATTCTCTACCGTTTGGCGGGCGAGCCGGATGTGTCCGGTGACGTGTCCTTTACCGACGTGGAACCCGGCCTGTGGTACACCGACGCTGTTCTTTGGGCCGCCCAGAAGGGCATCGTCAACGGCATCAGCGAAACGGAGTTCGCCCCCAGCGGCGACCTCACCCGGGAACAGCTGGCGACGGTTCTGTATCGCTACGCGGAAAGCATGGGGTACGACGTGTCGGCCCAGGCCGACCTGTCTGGCTTCCCGGATGCCGGGGACATTCAGGATTACGCCACGGAAGCCCTCTCCTGGGCGGTGGCCGAGGGCCTCCTCCAGGGGTTTGAGGACGACAGCCTCCAGCCCGGCGTCACCGCCACCCGGGCCCAGATCGCCACGATCTTGATGCGGTTCCTGGCCGCCGTCTCCGCGGAATAAGAACGGGGTTCTTCCCATGACAAAGGGCTGGCAAGCACAGTGTGCTTGCCAGCCCTTGGCGTTTCTCGGGGTCAGGGGTGGCGGGGTACCGCTCCTCCAGCTGGCGGATCATCTCCGCCACGCGCCTCTCGTCGCAGGAGGGAGGACCACATCCGCCGCCGCCCGGACGGCGGGGTAACTGTTGGCCGGGGCGAAGGACAGGGCGGACACCTGGAGCATGGGGATGTCGTTGAGGCCGTTGCCCACGCAGTAGATGTCCTGCCGCTTCACCTGGAGGTGGTTGGCCACCCACAGCACCGACAGGCCCTTGTTGGCCCCCTTGGCGGTGACCTCCAGCAGGTAGGGGTTGGAGAAGGTCACGTCGTAGTCCTCCGGCCACTGGGTGCGCACGTAGGTCTGCACCTGCTGGAGCATGCCCGGGTCGGGGTGCTGGAGGATCACCTTGATCCACGGCACGGGCATGGCCTCGATGGCCCGGGGCACCCTGGTGAGGTGGCACCGGGTCAGGTGGTGGCGGGTGACCTCATTGGCCCGGAAGGTGAACACCTCGTCCTGGTGGTAGGCCTCAAACCCCACCTGGGGAAAAGCCCGGCACACCTGGGCCAGGTGCCGGGGGCCAGGGGGGCAGGTGCTTGAGCCACAAACTCTTTTCCGTGGCAAAGTCATAGATAGAGGCGCCGTTGGAGAGGATCACCGGGGCGTTCACCGGCGCCGCTCCTTTCTCCATCTGGATGGCAAAGTTGATGTAGGACCGGCCTGTGGAGATGCAGAACTTGCCGCCTTCCGCCACGAAGTACTCGATGGCCTGGCGGTTCTCCGGGGAGATGGTGGCGTTGGTGCTATAGAGGGTGTCGTCATAATCTGTGGCCAGCAGAACGCCGCGAAATCTTCCCATGGGGCGGGTCTCCTTTCCTAGGGTGGGGTAGTGGAATCGTTTCATTCTATACCAGACGGGCACATCTTGTCAAGACGGCTTGGAAGTAGTCCGGCAGGGGGCAGGAGAGGGTAATGCGCTCCCCCGTCCGGGGGTGGCGGAAGGTGAGCCGCCGGGCGTGGAGGCACTGGCCCGCCAGCTCCGGGAAGCCCTTGCGCACCCGCCGTACACCGGGTCCCCAACACCGGGTGGCCCAGGGCGGCCATGTGGACCCGGATCTGGTGGGTGCGGCCGGTCTCCAGCCGGCACTGAACGTGGGTGTAGCCGGGGTACCGGGCCAGGACGGTCCAGTGGGTCACCGCGGGCCGGCCGCTGAGGTGGTTCACCGCCATCTTCTTCCGGTCGGTGGGGTGGCGGGCGATGGGGAGGGAGATCGTGCCCTGGTCCTCCCGGAGATTACCCACCACCACCGCCTCGTACTCCCGGTAGAGGCTGTGGTCCTGGAGCTGCTGGGCCAGGGCCAGGTGGGCCATGTCGTTCTTGGCGGCGATGATGAGGCCGCTGGTGTCCCGATCGATCCGGTGGACAATCCCCGGCCGCAGCTGGCCATTGATCCCTGACAGAGAATCCCCGCAGTGATAGAGCAGGGCGTTGACTAAGGTGCCGTCGTGGTGGCCGGGGGCCGGATGGACCACCAGCCCCACCGGCTTGTTGACGACGATCACATCCTCATCCTCGTAGACCACGTCCAGGGGATTTCTTGGGGCAGGATCTCCACCGGGGAGGGGTCGGGGATGCAGAGGGTGAGCACGTCCCCGGGCTGGAGGCGGTCATTCTTCTTCAGGGCCTTGCCCCCCCCGCAGGACCCGGCCCTCCTCCAGCAGCTTCTGGGCGGCGGAGCGGGTGAGGCCGTCCAGGCGGCGGCCAGGAACTGGTCCGCCTGCCTGGCCGGCGGTGCCGGCGGTGAGGGTGACGTTCATGGGTTCTCCTCCTCTTCCTTCTCCTCCTTCCATCCCTTGCCGAAGGCGAAGATCACGTGGAGGCACAGGAGGATGCCCCCCACCACCACGCCGATGTCCGCCACGTTGAAGATGGCGAAGTGGACGAAGGTGGTCTCAAACATGTCGGTGACAAAGCCAAGCACGCCCGGTCGATGAGGTTGCCCACGGCGCCCCCCAGAAGCAGGGCCAGGGACAGCATCCCCTGACCAGTGGGGGAGGATCCGCTTGGCCATGGCCACCACCAGCCCCACCGACACCACCGCCGACAGGAGGGTGAGGACCCAAGTGTGCTCACTGAGCAGGGAGAAGGCCGCCCCGGTGTTCTGGACATAGGTCAGGTCCATCCCCGGGAGGAAGGGCACCGAGGCGTACAGGGGAATGTAGGTGCGCACCAGGTACTTCACCACCTGGTCCACCCCACCCAGAGGGCGGAGAGGAGAAAGTAAAAAGGCATAACCATATCCTTTCTATCGGGGAAACTGGGGCCGGCGGCCCTGTCCGAGCCGTCTGCCGGCCTGGGAAAGAAGGCCCCCTTCTCAGGGCAGCCAGGCCAGAGAAGGGGACCGGAGGGCATGGGTGGCCCCTTTGGATGGGGTGTTTACACCAGGGACTGGATCACCTGGGCGCACCGGGGGCACAGGCCTTCGGCATTCACCGTGGGCGGCACCTTCCAGCAGCGCTGGCACTTGTCCCCGGCGGCGTTGGTCACAGCAGCCTGGATGCCCTCTCCCACGGTGACGGTCACCTGGGAGACGATGAGCAGGTCGGCCAGGGCCCCGGCGTCCATGGCCGCCAGGAAGGCGTCCTCGGCGGGGACAGTGAGGGCGATGTTGGCCTCCAGGCTCTTGCCGATCTTCTTCTCGGCCCGGGCGGTCTCCAGGGCGCCGTTGACCACGTCCCGGACCTGGATGATGGTCTCCCACTGGGCCATGGCAGCCTCGTCCAGGGCATAGCCGGCAAAGGGCTGGTTCATCTCGTTGAACACTACGTTCCGCCCGTCCACCCCTTCGGGGTGGGGCATGGCCTGCCAGATCTCGTCGCAGGTAAAGCAGAGGATGGGGGCCATGATCTTGGTCATGGTGTCCAGGATCAGGAACAGGGCCGTCTGGGCGCTGCGGCGGAGGAGGAGTCCTTCTCCTCGCAGTAGAGGCGGTCCTTGATGATATCCAGGTAGAAGTTGGACATATCCACCACGCAGAAGTCGTTGACGGCGTGGGTCACCACGTTGAAGTCAAAGTCGTCATAGCCCTGGAAGCACTTCTGGATGAGGCCGTTGAGCCGGGTAACGGCCCAGCGGTCCAGCTCCTCCATCTCGTTGGGGGGCCACCAGGTGGTCCGGGTCAAAGCCGTTCAGGTTGCCCAGGCAGTACCGGGCAGTGTTGCGGAATTTCAGGTAGTTCTGGCTCAGCTGCTTGAAGATCTTTTCCGAGCAGCGCATGTCGGCGTGGTAGTCGGCGGAGGCGGACCACAGGCGGATGAGGTCGGCGCCGTACTTGTTCATGATGTCATAGGGGTCCATTGCGTTGCCCAAGGATTTGTGCATGGCCTTGCCTTCCCCGTCCACGGTCCAGCCGTGGGTGATGCAGGCCTTGAAGGGGGCCTGGGCCACGCCGGTGGAGCCCACGGCGGTGAGCAGAGAGGACTGGAACCAGCCGCGATACTGGTCCAGGCCCTCCAGGTACACGGTGGCGGGCCAGAAGCCCTGGTCCTTCTGCATAGCGGCAAAGTGGGTGGAACCGGAGTCGAACCAGCCGTCCAGGGTATCGGTTTCCTTGGTGAAGCCGTGGGACTTGCCGCAGTGGGGGCAGGTGAAACCGGCGGGGGAGGATGTCGGCGGCCTCCTTGGCAAACCAGGCGTTGGACCCTTCGGCGGCGAAGAGCTTGGAGATGGCGTCGATGGTCTCATCGGTGCAGATGGGCTTGCCGCAGTCCTTGCAGTAGAACACGGGAATGGGCAGGCCCCACTTGCGCTGGCGGGAGATGCACCAGTCGTTGCGCTCCCGGATCATGGCCTTCATGCGGTCCTTGCCCCAGGAGGGCACCCAGCGCACGTCCTCGCAGGCGGCGATGGCGTCATCCTTGAAGGACTCCACGGAGCAGAACCACTGGGGAGTGGCACGGAAGATGATGGGCTGCTTGCACCGCCAGCAGTGGGGGGTAGGAGTGGACAATCTCCTCCGAGGCGAAGAGAACGCCGGAGGCCTTCATGTCCGCCAGGATGATGGGGTTGGATTCGTCGGTCTTCATGCCGGCGTACTTGCCGGCATAGTCGGTGTGGCGGCCCTGGTCGTCCACGGGCACCACCATGTCCATGCCGTAGCGCAGGCAGGTCTGATAGTCGTCGGCGCCGAAGCCGCGGGGCGGTGTGGTCGCAGCCGGTGCCGGAGTCCATGGTGACGTAGTCCTCCAGCAGCAGACGGCTGGTCTTGGGCAGGAAGGGATGGTCCGCCAGCATGTTCTCGAAGAAAGAGCCGGGGTGGGTCTCCAGGATCTCGTAGGAATCAAAGCCCCCACCTTCATCACCTTCTCGGTGAGGGCCTGGGCCATGACGTAGATCTCCCCGTTGGGGGCCTGGACCAGGGCGTAGGACTCGTCGGGATGCAGGGCGATGGCCAGGTTCCCCGGCAGCGTCCAGATGGTGGTGGTCCAGATCACGAAGAACAGCTTGCCCTTGTCAACGTCCCCCAGCTTGCCCAGGTCGTCGTGGAGGGGAACTTCACGAAGGCGGTGGTGCAGGGGTCGTCCTGATACTCGATCTCGGCCTCGGCCAGGGCCGTCTCGTCGTGGGGGCACCAGTACACGGGCTTGAAGCCCTTGTAGATGTACCCCCGCTTATACATGGCCCCAAAGACCTTCACCTCTTCCGCCTCGAAGGAGGGGTTCATGGTGAGGTAGGGGTGGTCCCAGTCTCCCAGGGCGCCCAGGCGCTGGAAGCCCTCGCTCTGCACGTCCACATAGTGCTGGGCAAACTCGTGGCAGGCGGAGCGGAACTCGGTGACGGGCATGGTCTTCCGGTTGAGCTTGTTCTGCTTGATGATGGCAGACTCGATGGGCATGCCGTGGTTGTCCCACCCGGGAATGTAGGGGGGTGTAGTACCCACGCATGGCATAGGACCGGATGATGATGTCCTTGATGGACTTGTTCAGGGCGTGGCCCATATGCAGGTTGCCGTTGGAGAAGGGAGGGCCGTCGTGGAGGGAGAACCGGGGCTTGCCCTGGTTCTTTTTCAGCAGCTCCCCGTAGACGTCCAGCTTCTTCCACCGGTTGAGCATTTCCGGCTCCCGCTTGGGCAGGCCCGCCCGCATGGGAAAGTCGGTCTTGGGCAGGTTGATGGTTGCATTGTAATCCTGGGACATGGTTGACTGTTCACTCCTTAACATGGCGCCTCGGGGTCCGGGGCGTCCTTTTCTCTTTAGAAACGACACAACGGAACCTGCCCGGAGATCCGGCCAGGTTCCGTTTTGTGGATGAGGTTATTCGATCTCATAGTCCTTGCCGAACTGGATCTGGTCAAAGGCCCGGGTGTCCCCCCAGGTCGGCGCTGGAGGCGGGGGCTTCGGCTTCCGGTTCGAAGATCTTGGCCATGGAGGCCTCGATGTCCTGGGCCTCCTCCTGCTGTTCCGGGGAACGGTGACCACGGCCTCGCCGGCGGGCTTGTCCTCGCTGGGCTGGGCAGGGGCGGCCTTCTCCTCGCCCTGGCCGCCCACCGGCGGGGCGGTGAGGTTGGAGAGGTCGCCGATGTACTGGATCTCCTTGGTGTAGAGTTCCTTGAGTTGGGCGATGTAGGCGGTGGTGGCGGCGCGGGCAGCCTCCAGCCGGGCCTGCTCGTTGGCCAGGTCCTGGCGGACGGCCTCCAGCTGGGCGCGGACTTTCTGCTCCTCCTGCTCCAGCTGGCCCCGGACGGCCTGGCCGCGGGCCTCCGCGGCGGAGACCGCCTGGTCAATGGCGACCTGCTTCTTGGCCTCGCCCTCTTTCACCATGGCATCGGCCATCTTCTGGGCGGAATGGAGGGTCATCCGCATGGCGTCCTCGGTGGCCCGGTATTCCTCTACCTTGTCCACCAGGACCTTCATCTTGTTTTTCAGGGAGGTGTTCTCCTGATACAGGGTGCGGTAATCCTCGATCAGGCTGTCCAAAAAGGTGTCCACCTGAAGCATATTATAGCCGCCGAAGGAGGCTTTGGGGAACACATGAGATTCCGCTTCCTGGGGTGTTAACATGATCGATCACTCTCCTATCCCGTTTGTCTGGCCGGCGCCTGGGCTTGGTTACAAGTACAGGCCGTTGTTCTCTAGTTCGTCGATGAGGTCACCCATGATGTCCACGTTGTAGGGCGTGACGATGTAGGTCTGCAGGGCGACCTTCTTGATCTTCCCCTCCTGGGCATAGGCCACGCCGGACAGGAAGTCCAGCAGGCGGCGAGACACATCCTTCTGGGTTTCTCTAGGTTGAGCACCACCGTGCGCTTATCCCGCAGGTGGTCGGCAATTTCAGAGGCATTCTCGTACCGGTCGGGCTTTACCAGCACCACCTGCAGCTGGGTGGTGGCGTGGATGTTGACCACCTTGCCGCCGTTGTTGCGGCGGGGCGGCTCCTGGTATTCCCGGCGGCGGGGTTCTTCCCGTTCCCGGGGGGCGGGGTCTGGTTGCGCTCCTCGGGTTCGTCCTCGTCTTCGTATACGTCTTCGTCCTCATCGTAATCGTCTTCCATCTCGTCCTCGTAGGGATGGGTGAGACGCTTGAGTTCATCTAAGAATCCCATGATAGTTGGTAACCCCCTATAGTTTGTGAAAATGGCGCGGCAAAGGCAGCCTTATCCCTGGGGGGTGCCAGGGGGACGGGCCCCGAACAGCGCCGTGCCCACTCGCACCATGGTAGATCCATTGGCAATGGCCAGCGGGTAATCCCCGCTCATTCCCATGGAAAGGCAGTCAATATTAGGGTTATTATCCCTTAATTTCTCCTTCATGTCAACAAAAAGCTGATAAGTTTCTTGGAAAAATCCCTGATTCTCCTCCTCCGTGGCGGTGGCGGGAGGAATGCTCATCAGGCCCCGCAGGCGCAGGTGGGGGCACTGGGCCGCGTGCTGGGCCAGGGCCATCAGGTCCTGGCGCTGGACGCCGCCCTTGCTGGCCTCGTCCCCGATGTTGACTTCCAGCAGGATGTCCTGGGTGACGCCCACCTTGGCCGCCTGCTTCTCCACGGCGTCCATGAGGCGGACCGAGTCGATGGACTCGATCATATCCACCTTGCCCACCACAAACTTCACCTTGTTGGTCTGCAGGTGCCCGATGAAGTGGACCCGGGCCCCCTCGTAGGCATTGTCCTCCAAGTGGGCGGTGAGTTCCTGGACCCGGTTCTCCCCGCAGATGGTGATGCCGGCCCGGATGGCGTTGCGGATGGTGTCCGAGGTCTGCACCTTGGTGGCGGCCACCAGGGTGATGTCCTCCGGGTTCCGGCCGGCGGCCAGGGCGGCCTGGCGCATGTGCTCCCGCACAGCGGCCACGTTGGCGGCGATGGTCTCGTAACTCTTTGTCTCTGTCATAGTATCAACGTACCACCTTTCCATCATATAGTTCCTCGGAAGCCAAGATGATCTCGTCTCCCTCCCGAAGGATTCTGGTATCTTCCTCATCGGTGGGGTTGGCCTGCACCAGGTAGCTGTCCGTATCCTCGGCCAGCACGGTCACCGGCCGGAACCGGGCCTTCTGGGCCAGAACCACATACACCCCGTCTCCCCGTCCTCGTTGACCCGCAGGGCCTCCTTGGGGATCCGAGCCCCTCGTCGCTCTGGAAGATCAGGCGGCCGCTCTCCTGGCGGAGGTCCTCCACCTTACTGTCGTTCTGGGAGGAGCGGAACACCACCACCATCTCTCCGTTTTGAATCTCTCCCACGGGTAGACGGTCATGGGCGGTCTCAGACAGGGCATCGAAAAACACATCCACACTGTCCCCCGTCTCAAAGAGGGAGACCGTGTCTCCCGAGACGGTGACGGCGTAGTACCAAACGGAATCGGTGACCAGCTTCCCCAGGGTGTTGGCCTCGGTTTCCGGGGTCAGCTGGGAGAAGGCCGCCAGGTCCTTGGGGCTCAGCCCCTCCAGCTTGTCCGGGTTGAGCAGGTTCTCGTACCCATCCACATAGGAGGAGAACAGGCCGGACTCCTCCGCCGTAATGGCGGTGGCGCCGGACTGGTCCCCTGCCAGGGCATCATACCGGGCCTGGAGATCGGTGGCCGCCTGGGTCATGGCGGCATTGGCCTCCGAGGAGAAAGCAGGTACTCCCGCCGCAGAACCAGCTGGCGGTAGTTGGCGGTCTGGGTGGCCAGGCCGCTGTAATCCCCGTGGAGGAGGCGTTGCGCAGGCTGGACATGGCGGACAGGATCTGGCTGTCCAGCACCGTCCCGGAAGGGGACTCGGCGTTGGTGGCGTACTGGAGGGCCTCCAAGTCCTCCTCCAACTGGATGAGCTCTGCCTGGCTTTCCACGTCGGTCTCGCTCTGGTAGACCATGGCGATGGCCTGGCCTTTTGCCCACCTTTTTTCCCCTGGTTGCGCAAAAAGCTGGACCACCCCTTCCGCGCCGGAGACGGTCTGCTCCGACCGGACCACCCAGCCGGAGGTGGTGACGCTGGTCTCCATGGTGTCGGCGTAGGCCACGGTGAACTGATGGGGGTTGCGCAGCCCCTGCCCAGGCAGAGGCGATGAGGTAGACCACAATCACCACAATGATCAGGGGGACCAGAAGTTTGGAAAAACAAGGAGCCTTGGGATTGGTTCATGGATACATCCTTTCTTCCCTTGTCCCAGGCCCTCCCGCCGGGAGGCGGCCCGGGTTTATGGCGCGGATCCTCCTCCCAGGACAGCGGCCGCTCGGGGACCACGGTGGAGATGGCATGCTTGTACACCATCTGCCGCTTTCCTTCGCTGTAGATCACCACCACGAAGGCATCGAACCCACGGATTTCCCCGGATCTGGAAGCCGTTGACCAGAAAGACGGTGGCCCCCATCCGTCGTGGCGCAGTTTGGACAGGAGCAGGTCCTGTAAATTGCGCTTTCTCTGTTGTACTGCGGTTTGTGTCTGTTGCATGGTGACGCACTCCTTTGTAATTTGGTGCGTCTATGGTAACCCTTTTTCTCGGAGATAATTGGTCGAATCCTGGATGACGCTGGAAAAGTCTTGATCCTTTTCCAGCAAAAATCCATTCTATGTTGGGGTCCCGGCGGAACCAGGTCAGCTGCCGCTTGGCGTACTGGCGGGAGCGGAGCTTGACCTCCTCCACCGCCTGGGCCAAATCCCCCCCTTGGGTGAGGGCCCGGGCCAGCTCCTTGTAGCCGATGGCCTGCATGGCAGTGCCGTCCAAAGGCACCCCGGCGTTCAGAAGGCCCTGGACCTCCTCCACCAGCCCCCGGGCCACCATCTGGTCCACCCGCTGGTCGATGCGTTGGTAGAGGACCTGCCGGTCCCGGTAGGTCAGGGCGATGGCCACCTTCTCGTAGCGGGGCGGGAGGGCCTGGGTCTCCCGGTTGTGCTGGGAGATGGGCTTGCCGGTGGTGTGCCACACCTCCAGGGCACGGAGGATCCGCTTCTCGTCGTGGGGGTGGAGCTTGGCCGCCGTCTCGGGGTCCACCTGCTCCAGCTCCTGCCACAGCACTGCCAATCCCTGGGACTGGACCCGGGCCTGGAGGGCCTGGCGCAGGCCGCTGGCCGGCTGAAAGTCGGAATAGGTGCGGCCCTGGCACAGGCCGTCGATGTACAGCCCTGTGCCCCCCACCAGGATGGGTCGCTTGCCCCGGCGGAGGATATCCTCCACCCAGGCCGTGGCCTCCTGGACGTACCGGGCCACGCTGTAGTTTTCTCGGGGATCCACCACCCCCATCATGTGGTGGGGACCCCCGCCATCTCCTCCGGCGTGGGCCGGGCGGTGCCGATGGCCATGTCCCGGTAGACCTGCATGGAGTCGGCGGAGACCACCTCCCCCAGCCGCTGGGCCAGGGCCACCCCCAGTTTGGTCTTTCCTGTGGCGGTGGGGCCGCAGATGACGATGAGTTTTGGCGCCATGGCGCACCGCCTTTCCTGAGAGACTCTTGGTGGGCTTCTATTCTACCACGTTTTTCCCGCCATGTCCATGAACGGACTATGAACTAACTCCGCTTAAACTGCCGCTCCAGCTGGTGCGGGTCATGGTGATGGCCACGGGACGGCCGTGGGGGCAGTACTTCACCTGGCCAGCCATCACCGCCTGGGCCACCACCAGCAGCTCTGGCGGGAGTTCTTCTGCCCCCCTTGACCGCGGCCTTGCAGGCCATGGTGTGAGCGGCGCGTCCCGGGCGGCCTGGGGTCGGCCCCCACGCCGGCGAGCAGCTGGCCGGCGATCTCCTCCAAGGTGGGGGCCACCTGGCCGGGCTCCAGGTAGTCGGGGGATCTCCCGCACCACCAGGGCCCCGCCGCCGAAGGGGCTCGCAGGCAAACCCAAACTGGGCCAGCAGGGGGCGGTGGCGCAGGAGAACCTCCCCCTCCTCCGGTGGGGGCGTCATCACCACCGGCTCCAGGAGGGTCTGGGCCATGGGCTGGTAGTCTGCCGCCTTCATCCGGTCAAAATTCATCCGCTCGTGGGCGGCGTGCTTGTCGATGAGATGGATCTCGTCCCCCTGCTCCACGATGAGGTAGGTCTGCAGCACCTCCCCCGCCAGGCGCCAGGGGACCTCTGCCGGTTCCGGCGCCTCTGGGGGGTTTCCGCCGGCACCGCCGCCGGGCGGGGTGGGGGGACGTCCAGCTCACCTGCTCCAGGGCAGGGGAGGGTGCACGGCGGGGTGTACCCGCCGGCGGGGCAGGGGCTTTCGGGGTTTTTCAACATTTTCCACCGGTTTATCCACATTTCTCCCCAAAACGGTGGATTCTTCCCCGGATTTTGGGGAAACCCCGGTGGACAAAGGGGGACGGCGGGGTGTACCGGGGGTGTATTCCTTGGCCACCGGCCGCGGCAGAAGGGTGGCCGAGGCGGCGTCCCGGGCACCTGCCCGCCCTGGAGCCCTTGGGCCGCGTTTCCAGGGGACTCCGCCGCCGGGCGGGCGGGGGGCGCCGGGGGAGCGAAGGTCAGGGTGGGGTGCCGGTCCTCCCCTGCAGGGCGGAGAGGACGGCATAGTACACCCCGTCAAAGACCTTCCGCTCGTAGAGGAACTTCACCTCCGTCTTGGCCGGGTGGACGTTTACGTCCACCGCGCTGGCCTTCACCTGGAGCTGGAGGACGCGGCCGGGGAACTTGCCCACCATCTTCTGGTTCTCATAGGCCCGCTCCAGGGCGGCGGTGAGGAGTTTGGACTTGATGTACCGGCCGTTGACGAAGAAGTGCTGATACGTCCGGTTCCCCGGCAAAGCAGGCGGGAAGGGAGACGTAGCCGGTGACCGACATCTCCTCCCCCTCCCCCTGGACGGGGTGTATCCCAGGGCCATGTCCCGGCCCAGGACGGCGTACAGGGCGGAGGCCAGCTTCCCGTCCCCGGGGGTCATGAGCTCCTGCTTTCCGTCCCGGAAAAACTTCAAGGCCACCTCCGGGTGGGAGAGGGCCAGCTTCTGCACCAACGCAAACACCGCCGCCCCTTCCGCGGCGTCCCGCTTAATAAACTTCAGCCGCGCGGGGGTGTTGTAAAACAGGTCGCGCACCACCAGGGTGGTGCCCACGGGGTAGCCGGCGGGCTCCTGGGAGAAGACCTCCCCCCTCGATGGTCAGGGCAGTGCCCAGCTGGGCCCCCGCCGTGCGGGTGAGCAGCTCCACCCGGGCTACGGCGGCCACGGCGGCCAGGGCCTCACCCCGGAAGCCTAGGGTGCCGATGGCGGCCAGGTCCTGGGGGTGCGGAGCTTGCTGGTGGCGTGGCGGAGGAAGGCCGTCTGGCACTGGTCGGCAGGGATGCCCCTGCCGTCGTCGGTGACCCGGATCATGGCCATGCCTCCCCGCTGGATCTCCACGGTGACAGCCTGGGCGCCGGCGTCCACGGCGTTTTCCACCAGTTCCTTCACCACCGAGGCGGGGCGCTCCACCACCTCCCCGGCGGCAATGAGGTCGGCCACATGGGCGGGGAGGACTTGAATATCACGCTGTACTTCTGGTTGCATGGGGCTTCACCACCATTCAAAGAGTTTTTGGGCCCGCCGGCGGAACGCCGGGCCAGGGGCCGCGCGCCAGCTTCGCCGGGCGGGCCGGTTTTTGCCGTCGGCAGGTGGTCCCGTTTAGACCGTCGCAGGTTAGAACCTGCGGGGTGGTTCCCCACCCGGTCCCGGGCGGGGATCCAGGCTTTCTCTAGAGAAAGCCCGGACGCAAAGAGTCGCGGGGGATGCCCCCGCCCCCCCTTTTTAGGGCCCGCTCGTTGCCACTCGCTCGTTTTGGCGTTGGGTGCCACATTGTTCCGGTCGATGGGCTATTACGGCACCCATGTACGTGCCCTGATTTGGAGACTTTCTTTCATAAAATGCTTTTTCAGCATATTTTTCCGGAAAATGCGTCCCAAATCGGTGTTAGGATATCGGACGAAATAGCCCCTCCACCGGATCAGAGACAACGATCCCAAAAACGAGCGAGCGGCGGAGCAAGCGGGCCATAAAACCGGGGTCCAGGGGCTTGCCCCCGGCCCTCTTTCTCCCCATTTCTCGGGAGAAATGGGGACCCCCTGCCGGGCAGGCAGGGGGGCCCCCGGGGCGCTGCGCCCCAAGGGTGCTTCGGAGCCACCCACCCGAAGGGTACGCACTGGGGGCCCCCGGTCCCACCTGGGATGGGGGAGCCCTCAGAGCTTCCCCTTTAGCTCGTAAAGGAGGTTCAACGCCTGAATGGGGGTGAGGTTCTCCACCGGCGTCTTTGCGCAGGGTGGCCAGGACCTCCTCCCCCCCAGGGCGGTGAGGGAGACCTGTTTGGCCTCCCGGGCGCGCGGGGGCGCTTGGGGGCGGCTTCCTGATTCTCCAGTTCCTGGAGAATCTCCCGGGCCCGGCGGATGAGTTTGGGGCGGCCCGCCAGGCTGGCCACCTCGATGCCGTAGCTCTGGTCGGCCCCCGGGGACAATTTTGCGCAGGAAGAGGATCTCGTCCTTCCGCTTCCGGGCGGCGATGTTGAAGTTCTTCACCCCGGGCAGGGTGTTCTCCAGCTCGGTCAGCTCGTGGTAGTGGGTGGCGAAGAGCGTCTTGGCCCCCAGGCGGCGGGGGGTTGGCGCACCACTCCAGCACCGCCCGGGCAATGCACATGCCATCAAAGGTACTGGTGCCTCGCCCGATCTCATCGAGAATCAGGAGGCTGCGGCTGGTGGCGTGCTTGAGGATGTCGGAGACCTCCGTCATCTCCACCATGAAGGTGGACTGGCCCCCCGCCAGGTCATCCGAGGCCCCGATGCGGGTGAAGATCCGGTCCACCACCCCGATGTGGGCCGACCGGGCGGGGACGAAGGAGCCCATCTGGGCCATGAGGACCATAAGGGCCACCTGGCGCATGTAGGTGGACTTGCCCGCCATGTTGGGCCCGGTGAGGATGGCCGCCCGGTGGTCCTTGCCGTCCATGAAGGTGTCGTTGGGGACGAAGAGGCTGTCCTTCAGCATCTTCTCCACCACCGGGTGGCGGCCCTCGGTGATCTCCAGCTTGTCCGAGTGGTCCACCAGGGGGCATGCAGTAGTTGTTCTCCGCCGCCACCAGGGCGAAGGCCGCCAGCACGTCGGCCTGGGCCACGGCCCCGGCGATCTCCTGGATCTGGGCGGCCTGGGCGGCGGCCTGGTCCCGGATCTCACAGAAGAGCTGGTACTCCAGGGCCACAATCCGGTCCTGGGCGGTGAGGACGGTGTGCTCCAGTTCCTTCAGCTCCTGGGTGATGTAGCGCTCGCCGTTCACCAGGGTCTGCTTCCGGATGTACTCCGGGGAACCTGGTCGTAGTAGGACTTGGAGACCTCGATGTAGTAGCCAAAGACTTTATTGAAGCCCACCTTTAGGGACTTGATCCCCGTCTTCTCCTTCTCGGCGGCCTCCAGCTTGGCGATGACCCCCTTGGTGTCGGTGAGCAGTTCCCCGCAGCTGGTCCACGTCGGGGTGGTAGCCGGGGCGGATGAGGCCGCCCTCCCGGACGGAGAAGGGGGCTCGTCCACGATGCCCCGGGCGATGAGGTCGGTGAGCGCCGGCAGGCCCTCCAGGCCCCCCGGACCTTGGCCAGGAGGGAAGGGCTCTTCCCCGGCAGGTGGTTCTGCAAAGCAGGGGGAGTCTCTCCAAGCCGGCGGCCAGGGCCACCAGGTCCCTGGCTCCGGCGGTGCCGTAGACGATGCGGGAGATCAGCCGCTCCAAATCCGGGATCTCCCGGAGGACCTGGAGGAGCTCCTCCCGCTCTACGGCGTTGTCCACCAGCCAGCCCACCGCCTCCAGCCGGCGGGAGATGGCCACGGGGTCGATGAGGGCCGGTCCATCCAGCCGCGGAGGAGGCGGCCGCCCATGGCGGTTTTCGTCTTGTCCAGCACCCAGAGGAGGGAGCCCTTCTTCTCCTTGCCCCGGATGGTCTCAGCCAGTTCCAGGTTCCGCCGGGCCACCGGGTCCAGCTCCAGGAACTGGCCGGTGGCGTAGTACCGCAGGGTGTGGAGGTAGGACAGGTCGGTCTTCTGGGTGGCGTAGAGGTAGTCCAGCAGGGCCCCTGCCGCCTGGATGGCAGGCTCCGCCCCCTGGGGCACCTGGTCCAGCCCCTGGGTGAACTGCCGGCGGACCTGCTCCCAGGCCCGGTCCAGGGCGAAGGCCGCCTCCCGGCCTGCTCGATCCGGCAGCCCAGCTTGTTTTTCCCATAGTCCACCAGGGCCGGGTCCGCCGCCTCGGGGAGAGGAGGACCTCCCGGGGGGGCAAACCGGGCCAGCTCGTTCACCGCCCGGTTGGCCCACCCCCCTCCGCCGGGAAGAAGGTGAGGACCACCTCCCCGGTGGAGATGTCCCCAAAGCACAGCCCCGCCCCGGCGGGGGTGGCGCAGAGGGCGGCCAGGAAGTTGTTCTTCCCCTCCTCCAGCAGGTTCTCCTCGATGAGGGTGCCGGGGGTGACCACTCGGATCACCTCCCGGTCCACCAGCCCTTTGGCCTGGGCGGGGTCCTCGGTCTGCTCGCAGATGGCCACCTTGTACCCTTTGGCGATGAGCCGGGCGATGTAGGCCTCGGCAGAGTGGTAGGGCACCCCTGCACATGGGGGGTGCGCTCCTCCAAGGGCTTGTTCCGGTCCCGGGTGGTGAGGGTGAGGTTGAGCTCCTCGGCAGCCACCTTGGCGTCCTCGTCGAACATCTCATAGAAGTCCCCCAGGCGGAAAAAAGAGCAGGCAGTCGGGGTGCTGGGCCTTGATCTCCAAATATTGCTTTTTCATGGGGGTGAGTTCTGGCATACTAATCTCTCTTTCTGTGGGAATTTTGGGAGGGGCGGGGAAGGTTTGCGCTTCGTTCGGGAGGGGCGGTACGGGGGCGGTGGGTGTTCTGCTTGGCTGGAGGCCCCTCCCAAAATTGGGAGTTGCACCCCGACCCGCGCCGGCGAAGCCGGCACTCGGGTGAGAAGTATGTTTTGGCCGGCGGAGCCGGTCAAAACATGATCTCATTTTTCTTTCCCCGCCTGCGGGCGGGGAAATGCTGCGAGGCGTGCCCTACCGGGCGAGTCCGTTGGGGAGGAAAGGTGGGTGGGGACCTTTGGGTTTTTACGGGCTGCCGCCTGACCTGCTGCCCTACCGGGCGAGTCCGTTGGGCGGAGGGGATGGGATACCCTACAGGGGATTTCCCACCCCCAAAGCCTTCCCCTTGGGGGAAGGTGCCCCAGTGCGCACACTGGGGCGGATGAGGGGCGATTTGGTACCCAACCTTTCCTTGTAGAAAAGGAGGGTTACTGACGGTCGCCCTGACGGGTTGCTTCTCCTGCCCCGTTGGGCAACCCGGTCGCCCCTCATCCGTCACCTGGTGACAGCTTCCCCCCCCAAGGGGAAGCCTCTGGGTTGTGCAACCCCTACACGAAAAAGCGTCCCAAATCAGGGCACGTACATGGGCCCCGTAATAGCCCCACCATCGGAACAATGTGCCACAACCGCCAAAACCAGCGAGTGGCAACGAGCGGGCCATAAAAAAGGGGGGGCGGGGGCATCCCCCGCGACTTTGCGTCCGGGCTTTCTCTAGAGAAAGCCTGGATCCCCGCCCGGGACCGGGCGGGAACCCACGCCGCAGGTGCTAACCTGCGGCGGTCCAAAACCCGGACCACCTGCCGACGGCAGAGAAGGCCCACCCGGCCCCGCCGGGCAGGCGGGCCCCGGGGCGCCGCGCCCCGAGGCACCGTAAGAGTCTCGACCACCCGTAGGGTACGTAGTACCGTACCGCACTCCCGCCCGGGACCGGGCGGAAACCACGTCGCAGGGCCCACCCTGCGACGGTCCCAACGGGACCACCTACCAATGACGGCGGCCCCCGCCAGAGGGGCCCCGCAAAGCCCCGCGCTGCCTTCACCGGGCCGCCAGTTCCCCAAACAGCGCCCAGGTGGAAGCGCCAGTGACCCGCACTTCCTGCCAGGTGCCGATGACGCCGGGCTCCGCCGCCAGGTGGACCAGCCGCCCCCGGCGGTGCGGGCGGTGAGGCGGCCGTCCTCCCCCTGGCCATCCACCAGGCGCGGAGGGTCTTGCCCACATAGGCCTGGTGCTTCTCCCCGGAGATCTGGTTCTGCCGCTGGAGCAGCCGCTGGAAGTTGGCGTTCTTCTGCTCCTTGGGCATGGGGTCGTCCAGCTTCTCCGCAGGGGTCCCCCCTGGCGGGGGGAGAAGAAAAAGGTAAACAGGGCATCAAACCGCACCGCCTCGATGAGGGAGAGGGTCTCCTCGAACTCCTCCTGGGTCTCCCCGGGAAAGCCCACGATGACGTCGGAGGTGAGGACAATGTCCGGGATCCTGGCCCGGAGCTGGGCCACCAGGTCCAGGTAGTGTTCCCGGGTGTATCCCCGGTGCATGGCCTGGAGCACCCGGCGCTCCCCGACTGGAAGGGGAGGTGGAGGACGGGGGCCACCTTCTCGCAGGCGGCCATGGTGTCAAACAGCCGCTCCCCCGCGTCCTTGGGGTGGCTGGTCATGAAGCGGATGAGGAAGTCCCCGGGGATGGCGTTTACCTGCTCCAGCACCAGGCGAAGTCCACCCCCGGTCCAGGTCCTTGCCGTAGGAGTTCACGTTCTGGCCCAGAAGGGTGATGTCCTGGTACCCCCCGCCGCGGCCAGTTCCCGGACCTCGGCCAGAATGTCCTCCGGCTGGCGGCTCCGCTCCCGCCCCCGCACGTAGGGGACGATGCAGTAGCTGCAGAAGTTATTGCAGCCGAACATGATGGACACCCAGGCCTTCCGGGGGTTCTGCCGCACCACGGGGATGCCCTCGGCCACCGCCCCGGGCACGTCCTGGGTGGCAAAGACCCGCTTGCCGGTGGTCAGCTTCTCCAGCAAAGCAGCTGGGGGAACTGCCACAGCGACTGGGGGCCAAACACCAGGTCCACATAGGGGAAGGATTGGCGCGGCCGCTGGGCCACGTGCTCCTGCCGGGCCATGCGCCCGCAGACGCAGATCACCTGCCCCGGGTGGCGGCGCTTGGTGTGGGTCAGGGCCCCAGATTACCGAATACCCGCTGCTCGGCGTGCTCCCGGATGGCGCAGGTGTTCACCAGCACCAGGTCAGCCCCCTCCTCGGTGTCGGAGAAGGCATAGCCCATCCGGGCCAGGTAGCCCCGGAGGCGCTCGGAGTCGGCCTCGTTCTGCTGGCGGCCGTAGGTGTCCACGAAGGCCAGCTTTTGGCCGGGGGTCTGGTCCAGCAGGGCATGGATCTGGTCACACAGGGCCAGCTGGCGGGTGATCTCCGCCGGGGGAATGGTCGGGGTCTGTCTCACAACGGGTTCCTCCCATGGAAAAAAATAAAGAATTCGATAGAAATTCAGAGTATAGATTACCACAACTGGGGGTATTTTTCAAGGAGCGCAAGCCCCACGCCCCAGGGCCTGCCCAGAAAAAAAGCCCCCTTTCCCCGGGCTCCACGCCCGAGAAAGAAGGGAAGGGGACAGGCACCGAGGTGCCCTGCTATGCGATGGCCTCCGCCCCTACGGTGTAGGCCGACCACTGCCCGCCGGCATCCTGCCGGGCGGTGCAGTCGCTGAAGTAGTAGGCCCCCAGGCCGCTGCGCCACTTCTCGGCGGTGAAGGTGAGGGAATCCGCCGTGGGGTCCTCCTCCCGGATGGCCAGGAAGAGGCCGTCCTCCCACTGGAGGTTCTCCCCGTCGATGGTCCCCGCCTGGACCAGTTCCTCCCAGGTGGCCTGGTGGACGGGCAGGTCCCACCGGTTCCCCAGGGCCACCCCCACGGCGCTCTGCTCCGCCGGGGTCAGGCGGGTCTGGGAGAGGTCCAGGCCCAGCTGGACGATCCCCTGGTTCAAAGCCGTGTCAGTGTCCCACAGGTCCTGGAACACTTGGAGGTAGAGGGCGCACAGGTTGTCAAAGCCGTCCACCTGGACCCGGATAGCCTCCACGTTCCCCAGCCGGGCGGGGAAGGTCTCCTCCACCGTGCCGCCGTAGCCGATCTGGATCTGATTCCCCGGTACGATCTCCGTTTGACTGGGGTCCTCATAGGTCACGGGGAGGTCCCCCAGGGCGAGGGCATAGACGTCGTTCTCCCCGCCGTCTGCGGCGGCCAGGATCAGCTGGCCGTCCTGGACGTCCACCACCCGGCAGGTGGCCACCGCCGCCCCGGGCAGGGGGCGTCCTGGGTGCCGGCCGCTTCCTCTGGGCCGGCGGTGCAGGCCGCCAGCAGGAGCAGCGACGCCAGACACAGCATGGTTCCGATGGTTTTCATGGGCAAACCCTCCTTTGGTCTCTCCCGCCCCAGGAGGGCGAGAGGGTTCTTTGCCTCTTTAGACGGCGGCCGAAGGAAAAAAAGTTCCCGGCAGGGGGCCAAATCTGGCCCCTGCCGGGTGGTTGTACGAATCCTTATCCTGCTTCCTGCCCACGGAGGGCCCATGCCTCCCGCTGGAAGAGGTGTTTTTCATAGAGCCGGATGATCCGTCCCAGGCATACGGCTGAGCACCGTTCCCACCCCGATGCCGTAGAAGGGCGTGTGGTTGGCCAGGCAGAGAACGGCACTGATGGCCACCAGGAGAGGTCAAACCCGTTCTTCACCCCAGAGAAGGGCAGGTGAAACACTTGTGACATGGTTTGTACAATCCCGTCGGTGGGGGGTAAGGACCAGGTTGGTCTTCACGCACAGGAACACCCCCATGGCAGTGAGGAACATGGTCCCCCGAACAGGATCAATTTGCAGGGGCAGGGGCCCCGGGATGGCGGGAATCACCAAGTCGTACAGGTCGGTCAACCAACCGAAGAGGAAGGAGAGGGGGATCTCCAACAAATAGGGAAGGGTGACCTTCCGGGGAGAACAAGCTGGAGCAGCACAAAGATCAGATAGCATAGGATAGACGCCGTGCCCAGGGAGATCTGATAGATCTCTGAAATGGAGTACATCACCGAACTGAAGGCCGCCACCCCCAGGCCGTAGCGGATGTTCAGCACCACCGCCACGGCAATGAGGTTCAGTCCGAGGATGTATAGGAGCACGCGTTTCATGAAAAGACTTCCTTCCTGTTTGATTTCCTGGTTTACTTTACGCCTATCCTCCGCCTTCTGTCAACCCTGCCCGCCGGGCGCAGGCAGGCGTTGACGGGGTTTCCCCCGTGGTATACTTTAATTTGTATACGCTCTGTCCAAAGAGAGCATCGCGACCAAAAAAGGAGGAACCCCTATGCGCGCAGTGGTAACCCGGGTGTCCTCGGCCTCCGTCGCCATCGACGGGGAGACCGTGGGGAAATCGGCACCGGCTTTCTGGTCCTTCTGGGCATCGGTCCAGAGGATACCCAGGCCCAGGCAGAAAAACTGGCCGACAAGATCTGCGGCCTGCGGGTCTTTGCCGACCAGGCGGGCAAGATGAACCTAAACTTGGAGGCCGTAGGGGGCGCCCCTTTGGTGGTGTCCCAGTTCACCCTGTACGCCGACATCAAGAGCCGCCGGCCGGGGTTCACCAAGGCCGCCCCCGGCGGTGGCCATCCCCCTGTACGAGACCTTCCTGGACCTCTGCCGGGCCCGGGGGTTCCAGGTGGAACACGGCCAGTTCGGGGCGGATATGGCGGTGGCCTCCGTCAACGACGGGCCGGTGACCATTTGGATGGACACCGACGCTATGTAAAAAGAGGTGGCCCCGGGTGGGGGCCAGGGGGCCTGGTTTGCCGTCGGCAGGGGGTCCGGGTTTGGACCAGCGCAGGCCCAGGCCTGCAACGTGGTTCCCCGCCCGACTCCGGGCGGGAGCCCGGCTTTCTCCAGAGAAAGCCGGAAGAAAAACGCCGGGGGCAATGCCCCCTGGACCCCTTTTTATGGCCCGCTCGTTGGCACTCGCTCGTTTTGGCGTTGGGTGGCGCATTGTCCCGGTCGTTGGACTATTTCGGCACCCATCTGCGTGCCCTGATTTGGAAACTTTCTTTCACAAAATGCTTTTTTCAGCATATTTTTTCTCGAAAATGCGTCCCAAATCGGTCTTAGGATACCGTTAGCAATAGCCCCTCAACCGTATCAAAACCAACAATCCCAAAAACCAGCGAGTGGGAACGAGCGGCTATAAAACCTGGGGTCCAGGGGCGGAGCCCCGGCCCTCTTTCTCCCCATTTCTCGGGAGAAATGGGGACCCCGCCGGGCAGGCGGGCCCCCCGGGGCGCTGCGCCCCAAGGCCGGGAAAAGCCTCGACCACCCGAAGGGTACGCAGTACCCTACCACACCCAGAATGGATACTACAACACATGGAGGAACCATCGATTGCCTATGTTACAGATCAAACGCATGCCCGTGGGCCAGATCGGCACCAACTGCTACCTGCTGGAGGACACCGAGGCCAAGACCTGCGCCGTCATTGACCCCGGCGACCAGCCCGACGACATCGACCGGGAGATCCGCAAGGCGGGCCTGAAGCTCACCATGATCCTCATCACCCACGGCCACTTTGACCACGTGCTGGGGGGTCCCCGGCCTCTTTGCAGAAGTGGCCCGGCACCCCCGTCTACGTCCACGACAAGGAGGTCAACTGGAAGAAGGCCGGGGACCAGTACATGCTCCTGGCCCCGGTGGAGGGCATCCACACCGTGAAGGAGGGGGACACCATCGACTTCGGCGGCACCCCCATCCAGGTTCTCCACACCCCGGCCACTCCCCGGGTCGGTGACCTACCGGGTGGGGACGTGCTCTTCTGCGGCGACACCCTTTTCGCCGGCTCCTGCGGCCGGACGGACTTCGTGGGGGAAGCTATGGCCAGATCCTCCAGTCCCTGAAGCGGCTGGTCTCCTGGAGGGGAACCTCCGGGTGTGCCCCGGCCATGAGGGGACCTCCACCCTGGACGTGGAGCGGACCCACAACCCCCTTCGTCCGGGAAGCCCCTGCGATGAACCTCTACTTCACTGGCCACGGGGAAAAGTACGCCGTGGAGCAGACCCTCCTCACCCTCTTCCCCAGGAGCGGCCGGTGTACCCCGACACGCCCCCTGGGGGGGACAATGAACTGGAGCTGTCCTTCTCCCGGGGAAGACCTGGTGCACCGCCCGGGCCACCCTCCGCCGGGAAGGAGAACCTACACCCGCCAGTGCCGGGTGCAGACCAGCCAGCTGTCCCAGGACGACCCGGTGGTAGCCACCCGCCTCACCCGGCGGACCCTCCAGCGGGCCTTTTACCTGGCGGCGGTGGACTGCCTGGGGGCCGAGCCCCCCAGGGGGGGATGCTCTCCGGGGTGCGCCCGGTGAAGCTCCCCACCCGGGCCCTGGCGGCGGGGCCACCCCGCCCAGGCGGAGGGGATGCTCCGGGACCAGTACCACGTCTCCCCCCCTGCGCCGGAAGCTGGCGGTGGCCTGCGCCCAGGCCAGCCGGGGGGTGCAGGCCAGTTTGGCCCCCAGGAGATCTCCTTGTACGTGGGCATCCCCTTCTGTCCCACCCGGTGCGCCTACTGCTCCTTCATCTCCGCCGCCGGGTCGGCCAACCGGCTGATCCCCCAGTACCTGGAGGCCCTGCTCACGGAGATCGACGCCGCCGGGGCCGCCGCCCGCCAGGCAGGGAAGACCGTCCGGGCAGTGTACATCGGGGCGGCACCCCCACCACCCTGGAGGCCGACCAGCTGGCCCGCCTGCTGGAGCGGGTGGGCACCGCCTTCGCCCTGGCCCCCGGCACGGAGTGCACCGTGGAGGCCGGCCGGCCGGATACCATCACCCGGGAAAAGCTCCTGGCCATCCGGGCCGGGGCGGCAACCGGATCTCCGTGAACCCCAGACCATGTCCGACCCCGTGCTGGCGGCCATCGGCCGCGACCACCGGGCGGCGGACATCCGCCGGGCCTATGCCCTGGCCCGGGAAGTGGGGGCCTGGCCATCAACATGGACCTGATCGCCGGCCTGCCGGGGACACCCCCAGGGCTTCCGCCAGACCCTGGCGGAGGTGATGGCCCTGGCCCCGGAGAACCTCACCGTCCACACCCTGGCCCTGAAGAAGGGGGCCCGCCTGCGCCAGGAGGACACCCCCTGCCCACCGGGGACCAGGTGGCCGCCATGCTGGACGACGCCTGGGCCGCGCTGGAGGCGGGGGGGATATGCCCCCCTACTACCTCTATCGGCAGAAGTATATGTCCGGCTCGCTGGAAAACGTGGGGTGGACCCGCCCCGGCTACGTCAACCAGTACAACATCTGCATGATGGAGGAGCTCCACACTGTCCTGTCCCTGGGGGCAGGGGGGTGACTAAGTTTGTGGAGAACGGGGTGGTCCGCCGGATGGCCAACCCCAAGTATCCCCAGGAGTACCTGCGCACCATCGACACCATTCGCGCGGAAAAAGCCGCCTGGGTGTGACGGGCCCGGCCTGGTTTCCCCATTTGTTCCCACTTTGTGACTTTGTCCCTTGACGCGCCTGGAAGGAGGCACTACAATGTCCTATCAGGCTGCAAGAGATCAACCGCCGCATCGACCAGGATGTGAACGGGTTTCTGGAGGAGTGCGACGCCCAGTACGCCGAAAAGGTGAGCCAGGCGGCGGACGCCATCCTGGCCAACCCCCCCTGAGCCCCATCGTCCTGCTCTCCGGCCCCTCTGGGTCGGGGAAAACCACCACCGCCTTGAAGATCGAGGAGGAGCTGGAGCGGCGGGGGGTCCTGTCCCACACCATCTCCCTGGACAACTACTTCAAGACCCTTAACCCCAAGACCGTCCCCCGCACCGCCGATGGGTCCATCGACTTTGAGTCCCCCAAGTGCCTGGACATGGACTTGCTCAACGCCCACTTCTCCAAGCTCTCCAAGGGGGAGACCATCGTGGTGCCCCACTTCGAGTTCGCCCGGCAGATGCGCAACGACCAGATGGGCACCCCCTCCGCCTGGGGGAAGAACGAGCTGGCCATTTTCGAGGGCATCCACGCCCTCAACGACGACTGCGCCGGCCGGAACCCCGCCGCCATGTGCCTGTACATCTCCGCCCGGTCCGATGTGCTGGAGGGGGAGGACCTGCGGTTCAAGGGCACCTGGATGCGCCTGACCCGCCGGGCCGTGCGGGACTACAACTTCCGGGGTACCGGCGTGGCCGAAACCCTGGACATGTGGGCCAACGTCCGCGGGGGGAGAAGCTGTACATCTCCCCTACAAGCACCGGGCCAACTACATCTTCGACTCCTCCCTGCCCTACGAGGTGTCGGTGATGAAGAACTACGCCAAGCCCATGCTGGAGGCCGTCCCCGAGGAGAACGCCCGCCGCAGCGAACTGCTGGACCTGATCCACGGGTTTGACCATTTCCTCCCCATTGACCCCCGACCTGGTGCCCCCGGCCTCCCTCATCCGGGAGTTTATGGGGGGGGGGATCTACGAATACAAAGTAACCTCGGGACCGCGCTGGGCTCCCGAGGTTGAGATTGCGGCAGGAACCGCGCCAGCGGAGCTGGCACTCTCCTGCCGAGAAGAATTTTTCCGCCGGCGGAGCCGGTGGAAAAATGATTGGTTTGGTTCCGCCGGCCGCGGCCGGCGGAAGTGCGACTCGTTAAGAGCCGGGCCGCGCCGGTTGCTCGCTGCATTGCGCCTGCGGGCGCTTATCTGCGACGCGCGGGCTGCTGCCCGGACCTGCTGGGGAAAGGCCGCGACGTCATTACGATAAACCCTGGGCGTTGGCCCATTTGAATACCCAATGAAACCTGAAGGAAAGGAAGTTTTGACCCATGTCTGAAGAATGTACCCATGACTGCAGCACCTGCGGGCCCATTTGCGACCACGTGGATGCCAAGGACCTCATCGCACCCCTGAACAAGGATTCCGCCATCAAGCACGTCTATGCCATCATGTCCGGAAAGGGCGGCGTAGGCAAGAGCTCCACCACCGCCTCCCTGGCCGCCGCCATGGCCAAGCGGGGCTACAAGGTGGGCATCATGGACGCCGACATCACCGGCCCCTCCATCCCCACCGCCTTCGGCCTCACCGAGCGGGCCGTGGGGACGGGGAGAGCATCTTCCCCGAAGTCACCGCCGGGGGATTGAAGTGATCTCCCTGAACCTCCTGCTGGAGAACAAGGGGACCCCGTGGTCTGGCGGGGCAGCCTCCTGTCCGGCGTGGTCAAGCAGTTCTGGACCGACGTGCGTTGGGGCCAGCTGGACTACCTGTTCATCGACATGCCCCCCGGAACCGGCGACGTGCCCCTCACGGTGTTCCAGTCCATCCCCGTGGACGGCATCGTGGTGGTGACCTCCCCAGGACCTGGTGTCCCTCATCGTCACCAAGGCCGTGCGCATGGCCAACATGATGAGCAAGCCCATCCTTGGAGTGGTGGAGAACTACAGCTATTTCCAGTGCCCCAACTGCGGGGAGAAGCACTACATCTTCGGCCAGAGCAACCTGGAGCAGGTGGCCGCCGAGGAGAACGTGAAGATCCTGGCCCGGGTTCCCATGGACCCCGCCATGGCCGCCGCCATGGACCAGGGCAGCATGGAGACCCTCACCCCCAACTACATGGAGCCGGTGGCCGATGCCATCCTGGCCCATGAGGAGACAAGTAAGCATCCCCACACCAACACCGCGCCGGGCGGGCGAGCCCTAGCTCGCCCCGCCCGCTTTCCACGAAACAGAAAGAGAGGAACCGCCGCCATGAAACTCATTTCCTGGAACGTCAACGGCCTGCGGGCCTGCCTGCAAAAAAGGCTTTCTGGAGACCTTTCAGACCCTGGACGCGGACATCTTCTGCCTGCAGGAGACCAAGCTCCAGCACCACGCCGGGCAGGTAGACCTGGACCTGCCGGGGTACCACCAGTTCTGGAACAGCGCGGAGAAGAAGGGCTATTCCGGGGTGGCGGTGTTCACCAAGGCAGAGCCCCTGTCGGTGACCTACGGCCTGGGCCTGGAGGACCACGACCACGAGGGCCGGGTGATCACCGCCGAGTACCCCGGCTTCTACCTGGTGTGCTGCTACACCCCCAACTCCCAGAACGAACTGCGCCGCCTGGACTACCGCATGACCTGGGAGGACGATTTCCGGGCCTACCTCCAGAACCTGGACGAGAACAAGCCCGTCATCCTCTGCGGGGACCTGAACGTGGCCGCCACCGAAATCGACCTGAAGAACCCCAAGACCAACCGCCACAGCGCGGGCTTCACCGACGAGGAGCGCGAGAAGTTCCAAACCCTCCTCTCCGCCGGGTTCACCGACACCTTCCGCCACTTCTACCCCGACTTGGACGGGGCCTATTCCTGGTGGAGCTACCGCTTCCACGCCAGGGAGAAGAACGTCGGCTGGCGCATCGACTACTTCCTGGTCTCCAACCGCCTGCTGCCCCAGGTCACCGGGGCGGCCATCCACAGCGAGATCTACGGCAGCGACCACTGCCCGGTGGAGCTGGGGTTGGAGCTGTAACTGCCAGCAAAAAACGTACCAGAGATACGCACTTTTGGCGTATCCCTGGTACGTTTTCTTTCTCGGTCGGAAGATCATCCATATTTCCGATATCCTGTGATCTTTTTCCAGTTGGATGGAAACCCCATGATCTGCAAAAAGAATCTGTTCAGATAGCTGGTGGTTTTCGCTGACCGCTTTTTCCATCAACCGCCCCAGCTTGCGTTTATACTGAAAAAACTCTTTATCCGGTAAAAGGTAGCGGAACGCAATCACCACCGCAAAATAGTCATTCTTTCCCATTGCATAACTCTCGCCCCGTCGGGGAAGGTCCATTTTTTATGCGGCGTTAAATCAGGAATGCTTTTCTTTCTACAGCGATGGGAAAACATGCGCTCATTATGGGCGCAAAGATTTCGGAAGTCCGTAAGGAAACTCAGAATCTGCCCGAGTTGTTTTTCGTTGATCCCGGTAAATTCAAGGCTGACTGCTGAACGCACATTTGAAGCAGAGAACGTATACATCTTGGAAAGGGTCCCAAAGGTGAGCGCATTGACCAAAACCCAGAGAGGAACATTGCCGTGCACTCGCTTCTGATGCTCTATGTACGGGTAGTTCGTTGGATTGTCCACTAAAGGACGTAGAAACTTCTCCAGCAGACGATGGAGCTCCCGCTGGTTTCGGCGTCTCGTGTCATAGTTCTCTAGGGTCAGATAGGCGCTTTGCTGGTCTCCAAACGCCACACAGAAGGCATAGCTCAAAATAGAACGAAGATGCTGCTCAATGTGTAGCAGATGATGTAGCGTCAACTCCCGCAGACTGTTCATCAAATTGGTACAAAGCATAAATATCCTCTATGGAGGTGCCATCTCGGTAATTTCGTGTTGTGGGATTCTTAAACAAGTCCTTATACCCTGTAATCAAGGCAAAGTATCCTTCCTTTTTCAGAATCTCTTTTGCCGCATCCTCATCTGGGATCCACAGATTTTTTCTTTTAATTTTTGGATCTGCTGGTCATAGGTCATAAATGGCTTGGCCATACATTACACCTCATTATAAAGAAAGGGAGCCTCCGCAGAGACTCCCCCCGATCGCAGGCCCCACAAGCTTCTGCAATCTAATCACTATAAATTAGTATAGCAACTTTCCACAAAATCGTCAATGAAGATTTTGTAAAAAACATTGCGCTATTTATAGTGCCTCTATTATTTCTATGCAAAAATGACTTGGTTATTCCTCCTCGGCAGCTACTTCCTCCACACGGGTGACTGCAATGGCCAGATCATCCAACTGCTTCTGATCCACCACGTCCGGGCAGTTCATCATGAGGTCGGAGGCGTTCTGGACCTTGGGGAAGGCGATGACGTCCCGGATGGAAGAGGCCCCGGTCATAAGCATCACCAGCCGGTCCAGGCCGTAGGCCAGGCCGCCGTGGGGGGCGCCGTACTGGAAGGCGTTAACCAGATGGCCAAACCGCTCCTGGATGTCCTCGTCGGAGATCTCCAGGGCCTGGAAGGCCTTGGTCTGCATCTCCGGGGTGTTGATTCGGATGGAGCCGCCCCCCAGCTCCGTGCCGTTGAGGACGATGTCGTAAGCCCGGGCCCGGCAGTGGGCCTTGTCGGTGAGCATCTTATCCTCGTCCTCCACCATGGGGGCGGTGAAGGGGTGGTGCATGGCCTGGTAGCGGCCCTCCTCCTCGCTCCACTCGAACATGGGGAACTGGGTGACCCACAGGAACTTGGAAGTCCCTGGGATCCAGGATACCCAGCCGCTTGGCGCACTCGATGCGCAGGGCGCCCAGGGCGGCAAAGACCACCTCGTCCTTGGCGTCCCCCGACGATGAGCACCAGGTCGCCGTCCTTGGCCCCGGCCCGCTCCAAGATGGCGGCGTTCTCCTCGTCGGTGAGGACCTTCTGGTAGGAGGAGGTCACCTTCCCGTCCACCAGACGGGCCCAGGCCAGTCCCTTGGCCTGGTAGGTTTTGACGAAGTCCCCAGCTTGTCGATCTTCTTCCGGGGAAGTCCTTGGCGTGGCCGTCCACGTTGATCAGGCGCACCGAGCCCCGGCCTCGATGGCGCTGGAAAACACCCCGAAGCCCCACGACCCCTTCACGATGTCGGAGATGTCTTTCAGCTCATAGCCGAACCGCAGGTCCGGCTTATCGGAGCCGAAACGGCCCATGGCCTCCCGCCAGGGCATCCGCAGGAAGGGGTCTGGACGTCCACGTCCAGGATCTCTTTGAACACCCGCTTCAGGAAACCCTCCTGGATGGTCTGGATCTGCTCCTCGTCGATGAAGGACATTTCCAGGTCGATCTGGGTAAATTCCGGCTGCCGGTCGGCCCGCAGGTCCTCGTCCCGGAAGCAGCGGGCAATCTGGAAGTACCGGTCAAAGCCCGAGAGCATCAGCAGCCTGCTTGTACTGCTGGGGGGACTGGGGCAGGGCATAGAACTTCCCAGGGGGTGGACCCGGGAGGGCACCAGGTAGTCCGGGCCCCTTCGGGGGTGGATTTGGTGAGGATGGGGTTTCAATCTCCAAAAAGCCCTGCTCGTCGAAGTAGTCCCGGCAGATCTTCACGATCTTGTGGCGCAGGGCGATCATCCGCTGCATATCCGGCCGGCGGAGGTCCAGGTAGCGATACTTCAGCCGGACGGCGTCCTTCACGTCGGAGTTCTCCACGATCTCGAAGGGCGGGGTGGCGGCCTTGGCCAGCAGGCGCAGCTCGGTGACCTTCACCTCGATGTCGCCGGTGGGCAGGTCAGGGGTTCTTGGACTCCCGCTCCCGCACCAGGCCCTTGGCGGCGATGACATACTCCCCTCGGAGGGAGGCCGCCTTCTCAAAAGATCCCGGGGGGTGCTGTCGTCAAAGGACAGCTGGAGCAGGCCGGTGCGGTCCCGCAGGTCCACGAAGATCAGGCCGCCCAGGTTGCGCTGGCGCTGGACCCAGCCGCAGACGGCAATCTCCTGGCCGATGTTGGCCACGGTGAAGGTGCCGCAGTAGCCGGTGCGGCGAAAGTTTTGCAGATTGTCCATGGTTTTCGTTCACTCCATTGTAGATTTGTTCTCTGAAAGGGCTCAGCCAGCGGTGCACTGGCGGAAGATCAGCAAAAGCGCCCCCAGGATGAGAATGTAAATGAGCATTTTGATTTTGGGATTCATAGCAATACCTCGGAGAAATTGGGTGTCGTTTCGGCGGGGTGGTGCCCGTTGTGGGGCAGGTTATGGCGTTTCCTCCTTAGTGTACTCCTGTTCCAGGAGAAAGTCCAGAACGGATTGCTGAAAGGCGTCGCTGTCGGTCACCTGGTAGGTTTTCGTCCCGCCATCGCCTCCCATGACGATGGCCCGGTCTCCCGTCAGGGGAGAGGGTGTAGGACGCCTCCCCTGGGAGAAGGTCAGGTCCACACGGTAGCCCAGGGTGACGCCCGCTGGGCATCCTGGTCCAGGTAGTAGGGGATGTACCGCTTGGACTGGAGCAGGTCCATGAGCTGGGAAAAGGCCGGCTCTCCCTGGGAGAAGGTGAGCGTCCGGCCTTCGCCCCCTGGAAGGCGGTGAGGTCTGCCTGGATCTGGGTGACGGCAGCGGGGTCAAAGCCGTCCCCCCCGCCATGGCCCGGGCCAAGGGACGGGGGGCGATGAACCAGACCACCAAAAGGACCAGCACCACCAGTTCCACCAGGGCGATCTTATGTTTTCGGGAAAGGTGTTTCATTGCGGCAAGGCTTGCCTTTGGCATCGGGCCACCGGGCCGGGGATGGGGGCGACCTCAGGTCGCCGGGATTGCTTCGTAGGGTTGGGCCAACAGCAGGTCCAGGATCGCCTTCTGCACGGCGGGATCTGCCCGGTATGTTTGGTAATCCAGCCGGTAAGGGCCGGAGATCTGCAGCTGGGGCTCCCCGGACAGGGTGATGCGAGCCCAGGGATAGCCTGTTCCCTTCTCTGGCAGCTGGATCTCCAGGTTGGCCAAGTATCCATAGGGCGCACCAGACCCTCCGGACACTGCGCCCAAGGAATAGACCACATCATACATCTGGCTGTCCAGCAAAGTCAACAGTTCCTGGGCCGCCGGGTCCGTGGGAGAGAGGGTCACCCGGCGGGACTGGGTGTCATCTGCCACATAGAGAAGGTCTGCCTGGATCGCCTGGACCTGTCCAGGGGCATAGTCCTGGCCCATGGCCTGGGCAAAGGTGCGGGACTGGTTGAAAATCGCCAGCAAAGCTGCCACGACAACCACCACCACCCCAATGGCCAGCGCGCCGCTGGTTCGTTTTTTTTCATGGTGGGTCTCCTTTCTCTTGGTGCCTCTCAGCGGAGGCAAAGGGTGCATTGCAGTCAGGGATGAAGCTTTCCGCCTAAAGGATTTCCTCATAGGGCTGGGCCAGCAGCAGGTCCAGCACCTCCTGCTGGAAGGCCGGGTCGGCCCGGTAATAGGTGGGGATCAAGTTGCTGAAATCCGCCCCCTGCTCCAGCCCCGCGTATGGTCATTTTAGGGGAGCCATTCAGGTAGAAAAAAGCTGAGGATGGCCATCCTCTTCCCGCTCCATCACCAGGGTAAGAGAGACGGTGTAGGCCAAGGGGATCTGGCTTCCGATGGTCCCTACCCCATACACCACGTCATAGGTCTGGCGGTTTAGGAGTTCCAGCAATTCCTGGGCCGCCGGGTCCTCCGGGGTCGACGTGATCTCCCGGGAGGGAGTATCGTTGTCTATGGCGCTGAGGAAGATCTGGATGTTGTCCAGCTTTCCCGGGTCATAGTCAGGCCCCATAAACTGGGCAAAGGTGCGAGACTGGTTGAAAATCGCCAACAAAGCTGCCACTACAACCACCACCACCCCAACGAACAGCACGCCGCTGGTTCGGTTTCTCATTGCGGATCTCCTTTCTCGCAGTGTCTCTCAACATAAGTAAAGGGTGCATTGCAGTCAGGGATGCGCGCCTAAAGGACCTCCTCATAGGGCTGGGCCAGCGGCAGGTCCAGCACCTCCTGCTGGAAGGCCAGGTCGGCCCGGTAGTAGGTGCGGACCCAGTTCTTTGCCGCTGCTCCAACCCCCCGGACCCAGAACATCGGTATCCATGTGCGCAGACCCGTCCAGGGCGACGGTCGCCATGGTCTGCGCCTCCCCTCCGGCTCCATGGAGAGGGTCATGTACACCGTGTAGTCCAGAAGGATCTGGTGGCCCCCTCCCGCGCCCACGTCATACCACACGTCGTAGACCTGGCTGCCCAGCAGGGCCAGCAGGTCCTGGGCCGCCGGGTCTTCCTGGGTGAGGGTGAGCTCCCGGGCGGGGAGGCCATTTTGCATGGGGCTGAGGTAGATGTGGATGCTTTCCACTTTGGTGGGGGGGCATAGCTCTGGCCCATAAGCTGGGGGAAGGTGCGGCTCTGGTTGAAGATGGCCAGCAGGGCGGCAACCACCACGATGAGTATGCCGACGGCCAGGGCGCCTTTGGATTTTGTCATGGGACATCGCTCCTTTTCACGGTTTTCTGCGGGGAAAACGGGAGTGCTGGGGGCCGCTTACTGGACCAGGAGGAAATCCAGGATCCTCTCCTGGGTGGCCTGGCCGCCGGAGATCTGATAGGTTTTCGTCTGGTCGGTGGGGCCAGCCTGGATCAGTTTGCCCCCTGGAAATGATAGGTCCAGGCCCACGTCTCCTCGGTGGCAAAGCTGAGATACACCACATAGCCCAAGGTGAACTGGTCATCCTTGGCAAAGGTGCGGGAGTAGCTGGGCTCCTGGAGGAGGGCCAACAGCTGGCCGAAAGCCTCCTCCTCGGCGGGGATCTCCAGGGTGATCTGCGTCCTGCCGGTGGCGGGAGAGAGGATGGCGGAGACGGCCGTCACCCTTTCGGGGAAAACCCGTCCCCCAAGACGGCCGCCAGACTCTTGGGCCGGAGGAATACAACGGCTATCACCACCACCGCAGCGATGAGCAGCAGCCCTACCGCCCCTTCCGCTTTCCTCTTCCTCATGGCCTCAGCCCTTCTCCCGGATGGGCTTGGCCCGGTGGGCCATGGCGGCGGCGATGGTCTCCACCGCCTGGGCAGGGGAGAGGGCCTGCTGGTCCCCTGTGACCATGTCCTTGATCTTCACCAGGCCCTGGGAGATCTCCTCCTCCCCAGGAAGGCCACGTAGGGGATGTGGAGCTTGTCGGCGTAGCTCATCTTGCCTTTGAACTTCTTCTGCTCACTGTAGACCTGGGCCCGGACGCCCCCTGCCGCGGCCTGGGTGGCAAAGGCGATGGCGGGGAGAGGTCCTCGGTCATGGGGAGGATGAGGACGTCGGCAGGGGCGGTGACCAGCTGGTCGTTGAGGTACCCCTGCTCCCCCAGGACGTAGAACAGCCGGGTCAGGCCGATGGAGATGCCCACACCGGGGAGCTTTTTGTCGGTGTAATACCCTGCGAGATTGTCGTAGCGCCCGCCAGAGCAAACAGAACCAAGCTCCGGGTGATCCAGCAGAGGGGTTTCGTAGACGGTGCCAGTATAATAGTCCAAGCCCCGGGCAATGGTCAGATCCACAGCAAAGTGGTCCTCCGGGACCCCGAAAGCGGCCAGGTATTTCACCACGGTGGTCAGCTCGTCCAGCCCCTGGTCGAAGATCTCGTTCCGGCCACGGTAGCCCTCCAGGGCGGCCAGGACGGCGGCGTTGTCCCCGGTGATGGCGATGAAGTCCAAAATCTCCCCGGCGGCTTGGTCCGATACCCCCTGCTCTAAGAGGAGGGCCTTGACCTTTTCGGGGCCGATCTTGTCCAGCTTGTCCACGGTACGCATGATGTCGCCGGCCTTGTCGTCAGGCCCAGCATGGCATAAAAGCCGTTGAGGATCTTGCGGTTGTTCACCCGGATGCAGAAGCGCCTGAGCCCCAGCTCACTGAACGCACGGTAGATGATGGCGGGCATCTCCGCCTCGTTGGTGATGTCCAGCTTGCCGTCCCCGATGACGTCGATGTCGCACTGGTAAAACTCCCGGAACCGGCCTCTCTGGGCACGCTCCCGTAGACCTTGCCGATCTGGAACCGACGGAAGGGAAGGTCAGCTCGCCGTAGTGGAGGGCCACATACTTGGCCAGGGGACGGTCAGGTCAAAGCGCAGGGCCAGGTCGCCCCCCCTTGGTGAAGCGGTAGATCTGCTTCTCGGTCTCCCCGCCGCCCTTGGCCAGCAGGATCTCTGCCGACTCGATGACGGGGGTGTCCAGGGGGTGAAGCCGTAGAGGCTGTAGGTGTGACGGAGGATCTCCAGCATCCGCTCAAACTGGGTCTGGGGGCGGGGAGAAGCTCCATGAAACCGGAGAGGGTCCGGGGTTTGATGCGTTCCATTTTCATGTCTCCTTAAAGATAGAATTTTGGGAGGGGCAAGAGGGGTTTGTGCTTCGTTCGGGAGGGCAGAGTACGGGGGTGTCAAGTTGCCTGCTTGGTGGGAGGCCCCTCCCAAAAATTGGGGGTTGCAGCCTTGCGCGCGCCCTGCGGGCACACTGGCGGCTGAGAAGAATGTTTTGGCCGGCGGAGCCGGTCAAAACATGATTGATCCTTTTCCGCCGGCGCGGCCGGCGGAACTCTGCGAGGCGTGCCCTACCGGGCGAGTCGGTGGAGCGGAAAGGTGGGTGGGGCCCTTCGGGTTTTTGCGGGCTGCCGCCCGGACCTGCTGGGTGTGCCCTACCGGGCGAGTCGATGGGGCGGAAGGGGTTGGATACCCTAAAGGGGTTTCCCACCCCCAAAGCCTTCCCCTCGGGGGAAGGTGCCCCAGTGCGCGCACTGGGGCGGATGAGGGGCGATCGACTCACCCAACGGGACAGGAGAAAAGGAGGCCGGAAAGGCGACAGGCCCTCCTTCTACAAGGAAAGGTTGGGTACAGAATCGCCCCCTCATCAGTCACCTTCGGTGACAGCTTCCCCCAAGGGGAAGCCTTCCTAGGTGCTACACCCCGCAACGAAATGCTTTCTCCCCAAACCCCTGCTCCCGCAAAATGCGAATCTAAATCAGGGCACGTACATGGGCCTCGAAATAGCCCAACGATCGCCCTGCCGCGCCCCACCACGCCAAAACGAGCGAGTGGGAACGAGCGGGCCATAAAACCGGGGGTCCAGGGGCTTGCCCCTCGGTCCTCTTTCTCCCCATTTCTCGGGAGAAATGGGGACCCCGCCGGGCAGGCGGGCCCCCCGGGCGCGCGCGCCCCGAGGCACCGTAAGAGCCCCGACCGCCCAAAGGGTACGCAGTACCCACCACCGCGTCCCCGCCCGGCGAAGCTGGGCGCGGCCTTTCTCTCACGAAAAATGCGCCTTCGTCCCTGCACAAACGGAACGAGGACGCATTTTTGCGTTTCTCTTGTGGCGTCCGAAGGGCGCCGCCCTCAGACGGTAACCGGCTTGAGGGAGGGGTTGATGATCTCTCCAGTCCAGATCGCCCCGCCCAGGCCGTGGATGAGGATCTCTGCCGTGGCGGCGTTGGTGGCGAAAGGAATGTTGTACTGGTCGCACATCTGGTTGATGTACTTCAGGTCGGGATCCAAGTCGCTGGACTGGGGGTCGGAGAAAAACAGCACCATGTCAATCTCGTTGTAGGCGATGCGGGCGCCGATCTGCTGGGCTGCCGCCATGGGCATGGGACAGGAACAGACGGACGGGCAGGCCTGTGGCCTCAGCGACCAGGCGGCCGGTGGTGTTGGTGGCGCAGACGGTGTGCTTGGACAAAACACCGCAGTAGGCAATGCAGAACTGCACCATCAGCTCTTTCTTGTGGTCATGACTCATCAATGCAATATTCATTCTGCTTCATCCTTTCGCAGTGGCAGCCAGGGCACGTCGTGTTGGGGCGTGTGCAGGCCGCACGGAAACTTAGGTGGGAGGAACAACAGGGTGGGAAGGTACGGGGTTTTCCTTTACCGCAGCCCCATCAGGGGTACCAGTTGGCCGGTCAGCCGGCGGGCGATGTTTTCATAGGCCCGGACAGCCCCCGCCGAGCCCCCAACTGGGCCAGGGGACGGCCTTCTGTGGCCGCCAGAACCACCTTTGGGATCCTCCGGCACCAGGCCCAGCAGGGGCAGGCCCGCGGTGTCCATGGCATCGTCGATGGTGGTGTTCTGCCGGCGCAAAGAGGCGGGGACGGACCCGGTTGACCACCAGATGGATGGTCTCCAACTGGGACAGCTGGGTGACCACCCGCTGAGCATCCCGCAGGGAAGAGGGGTCGCTCACCGCCACCACGATGGCCCGGTCTGCGCCGCAGACGGCCAGACGGAACCCCGGCCCCAGGCCGGCGGGGGAGTCGATGAGCACATAGTCGTAGGCTTCCCGGGCCTGCTGGAGCAGGGCCTGAAAGCCCGCCTCTCCGGGGAAGTCCCCTGGCAAGGTCAGCGGGGCGGTGAGAAGGTGCAAACCGGAAACCGTGGGGTGGGGCACCGCCGCCCGGGACAGGTCACACCGGCCGGCCATCACGTCGCTGAAATCCATCAGCGCCGCGTCGGTCATGCCCAGGGTGATGTCCAGGTTGCGCAGGCCCACGTCGCCGTCCAAGCACAGCACTTGCTTCCCCAGCAGCGCCAGGGAGACGCCCACCCCTCCTGTGAGGGAGGTCTTTCCTGTGCCGCCCTTTCCGGACGTGATGACGATTACGCAGTGCCCACAGCCATTCCTCCTGAATCTTCGGCTTCATTGTACCATACGGCCCCGTGTCTTGCAATAGTTTTTTTGTGCAAAGATACTAAATTTTTGCTTCCTTGATCTTGCTCCACTTCCGGGGTAGGCCTTGGGGGTGGGGCGGCTTTTTGAACACCGTCACCACCCGGTGGTAGATCTCCGTCTCCGGGAGCAGATAGTCCATGACGAAGGGGTCCTCTCCCCCAGGGTCTGGATGATGGCCCGGGCGGCGTCGATCTCCTCGTCGGTTTTGTTGCTCTTCATGGCCAGAAACTGTCCGCCTGGCTTCACATAGGGCAGGCAGAGCTCGGCCAGCACCGGCATGGAGGCCAGGGCCCGGGAGACGGCCACATCATACCCCTCCCGGTGTTCCTTCTGGCGGGAGAGTTCCTCCGCCCGGCCCTTGAGGAGGGTCACGTCGGACAGGTGCAGTTCCTGGCACACTTCCCCCAGCCAGTCCACCCGTTTCCCCAAACTGTCCAGGAGGGTGAGCTGGATGGTGGGGTCCAGGATCTTCAGCACCATGCCGGGGAATCCTGCACCGGTGCCCACATCGATGACCTTCCGCCCCCCAGGGCCTTGGAGGGAGGAGGGCGGCGCTGTCCAGGAAGTGGCGCTTCACCACCTCTTCCGGGTCGGTGATGGCGGTGAGGTTCATCACCTGGTTCTTCTCCAGCGCCGGTCCCCGTAGAGGGACAGTTGTTCCGCGGCCCCTTGGGTCCAGGGGAGGCCCAGCTGGTCCAGCCCCCCGGCAGAGCAGGGCCATGGCTTGCTCAGTCATGCACTCACCTCAATACATCAGGATGGAGCCGGAGGCAAAGGCGTAGGCGTACATGATGGTGAGAAACACCATGAACGCAATCCCCACCTGCTCCACCATGGCGGGGAAGATACGGGAGGTGGCGAGACCGGAACCGTTCAGGGTGTGGACGAACTCGGGCTTGCCGGTGGCTTCCCGGCGGAAGCGCATGTTGCCCCGCCGCGCCTGATAATCCCGGGCGTTGGATACGGAGGACACTTCCTTATAGCCGTTCATGGAGGGAATCTGAATTTCAATGTCGTAGGTGCGGGCCATGGAAGCCGAGCAGTCGCCGGCAGCCAGCTTCACGGTGCGGAAGTGGAAGCCCAGACCCTTGACTAGATCCTCGGCCTTCCGCACCAATTCCTCAAAGGCCGCATCGGAATCCTCTGGGCGGGTGTACTGGAACATTTCCACCTTGTTGAACTGGTGGCCGCGCACCATGCCGCGCTCGTCTGCGCCCTGGCCGGAACCGGCTTCCCGACGGAAGCAGGGGGTATAAGAGAAGAATTTCCGGGGCAGCTCCGCTTCAGTGAGAATCTCGTCCCGGTACACGCTGGCCAGGGCGGCCTCGGCGGTGGGCAGCATATAGTGGACGCGGTCGTCGGTGGGATTGGCAATCTTGTAGACCTCATCGGCAAATTTGGGGAACTGACCGGCAGTCTCGCCGCACTGGTACTCCAGCATGTGAGGCGGCAGAATAAATTCGTAGCCGTCGGCGATGTGGGAGTCGATGAAGTAGTTCAGCAGCGCCCATTCCAGACGTGCGCCCATGCCCTTATACATCCAGAAGCCGGAACCCGCCAGCTTGGTGCCCCGGGTGTAGTCGATGAGGCCCAGCTTGGTGCAGAGATCCACATGGTGCTTGGGCTGGAAGTCGAACTTGTGGGGCTCGCCGAAGTAGCGCAGCGGCTCGTTGTTTTCTTTTCCGCCGGGTTTCAGATCCGGATCGGGCAGGTTGGGCAGGGAGAGCATCAGGGTGCGGTACTCCGCTTCCCACCCCCGGAGGGTCTCCTCCTGGGCGGCGATCTGGCCCTTCAGCTCGCTCATTTTCTGGAAAACGGGGGCAGTGTCCTCCCCGGCCTTCTTCAGCTGGGGGATGGTCTTGGAGACCTTGTTCTGCTCCGCCTTTTTCTGTTCCATGTCGTGGATGATGTCCCCGGCGTTCCTTGTCTAGGGCCAGGATCCGGTCCACCTCCTGGTCACAGTTGACTTCCTTGGCTCGGAGGCCGGCTTTTCACCTTTTCCGGGTCTTCCTTGATGCGCTTGATGTCCAGCATGGTATCACCTCATAGTATGGTTTCAATCTTTGTTTCACGTGAAACAGATGGATTTTCTCAATAGAACATGGCGTAAATAGTGGTAGGCATCGGCGGGGACTCCGCGCCCTCCACTGTAGATTCGGTGGGAGGCTCTCCTCCAGGCCGGTCTCCTCAAAGGCCTCGATCATAGTCTTGGCCTCGCTGTAGGAGGAACGGACGGCGGCCTCAATCTGCCGCAGCCACTCCATGGCCTGGACCTGCTTGTCCTTTTCCTCCACCTGGCTTTTGCAGGTCCTCCTCCTGGTTCTTCCCGCTCCTCCAGCTCGTACTGCAGGCGTTGGTTCTCCAGCTGGAGGTCTGCCACCGCCTGGTTGTTGGAGATGGAGTCGTTGAGGTCCTGCAGGGCCAAATGGTTCCAGCTGCTGCATCACAAAGGACACCAGCAAAAGCAGAAGGGCCACGCAGAACAAGGCGATGAGGTAAACTTTCACCGGCCGGCTTTTGTTGGGCTTCTCCGGCAGGGGTCTCTCCAGCGCGCCCTTGTCTGCCGGAGGGGGTGGGCATGGAGTCCTTCGGCGTTTCTTCTGGGGTCATAGATTCCGTTCCTTTCCCGCCTCCAGGGAGGAGAGGGCCTGGAGCAGCCGGTTCAGGTCCTCCTGGTCATAGTATTCCAGGGCGATTTTTCCTTTCTTCTTTTCCCGGGCTGATGGTCACCCGGCGGCCCAGGCCGGCGGTGAGTTGGCGCTCCGCCTCCGCATAGTACAGCTGCAGGGGATGGGGCTCCGGGGGGCGAGGCGGGTTTTTTCTGGACCGCCTGGCGGATGCGCGCTCGGTCTCCCGCACGGAGTAGCCT
>VOFC01001789.1_pt1 | contig 40000 bp, 49 predicted proteins | sample 5384161 | NCBI WGS metagenome assembly VOFC01 (sample SAMN12384722, study PRJNA508395) | human gut metagenome | isolation source: healthy gut B | host: Homo sapiens
ACAAGTGACCGGCTTGTCTGCGGGGAATTCTTTATCAATATGAGGGGAAAATGAAAAAGTGTATATCGCTTCTTGCAAGATTATGATACCAAGGGTTTATTAAAAAACTTAGGGCTAATTTTTTTAAATAAGTATGAAATCCCGTTTTTCTTTTTTTCGACCAAACGTTTACAAAAAAATATCACAATTTTTCGCCCTTATCCTCCCCTCTTGACAAATTCCGGGGAGGGGACTATGATGAAGCCAAAATAAATTAGCACTCGAACGTAGAGTGCTAACCCCTGAAACAGAGGTGTTACCATGAACGCACAAAACTATACCCAGAAATCTCTGGAGGCCATCCAGGCCGCCCAGAAACTGACCATTGAAAATCAGAACCAGCAGATTGAGCAAATCCACCTGCTCGCCGCACTGCTGAGGCAGGAGAACGGCCTTGTGCCGCAGCTGCTGAAAAAGATGGGCCTCACGCCCGAAAGTCTCGAAGCCGCCGTCGACGCGGAGCTGAACAAGCTCCCGCGCGTGACCGGCTCCGGCCGTGAGGCCGACAAGTACTACGTTGCCCGCGCGGTGGATACCGCCCTCAACCAGGCCGAGGACATCGCAAAGCAGATGAAGGACGAATATGTCTCCGTCGAGCACCTGTTCCTCTCGCTGATCGAAAACGCGGACGACACGCTGAACAAGTCCTCTTCCGCACCTATCAGATCACGAAGGAGACCTGTCTGCAGGCACTGCAGTCCGTGCGCGGCAATCAGCGCGTAACGTCCGATTCCCCGGAGGACACCTATGAGGCGCTGGAGAAATACGGCACCGATCTTGTCAAGCGCGCGCGCGAGCAGAAGATGGATCCCGTCATCGGCCGCGATCAGGAAATCCGAAACGTCATCCGCATTTTCTCGCGTAAAACGAAAAATAACCCTGTGCTGATCGGTGAACCGGGCGTCGGCAAGACGGCCATCGCCGAAGGGCTTGCACAGCGCATTGTCGCAAACGAAGTTCCGAAGTCCCTGCAGGACAAGACCGTCTTTTCACTCGACATGGGCGCATTGGTCGCGGGCGCAAAGTACCGCGGCGAGTTCGAGGAGCGGCTCAAGGCCGTGCTGGCCGAGGTCAAAAAGTGCGAGGGGCGTATCCTGCTGTTCATCGATGAGCTGCATACCATTGTCGGCGCGGGCAAGACCGAGGGCTCCATGGACGCAGGCAATCTGCTAAAGCCGATGCTCGCGCGCGGTGAACTGCACTGCATCGGCGCAACCACGCTGGACGAATACCGCCAGTATATCGAAAAGGATCCCGCGCTCGAGCGCCGGTTCCAGACCGTTCTGGTGCAGGAACCGTCCGTCGAGGATACCATCGCAATCCTGCGTGGTCTGGAATCGCGCTATGAGGTCTTCCATGGCGTCAAGATCACCGACAACGCCATCATCGCCGCCGCAACGCTCTCTAACCGCTATATCACCGACCGTTCCTGCCGGACAAGGCCATCGACCTCATCGACGAGGCGTGCGCCATGATCCGCACCGAGATGGACTCGATGCCGACCGAGCTGGATGTCATCAACCGCAAGATCATCCAGATGCAGATCGAAGAGGCAGCGCTCAAAAACGAGGACGATGAACTCTCCAAGGCAAGACTGGCCGAACTGCAAAAGGAGCTGGCCGAGAACCGCGAAACCTTCAACTCCATGAAAGCCAAATGGGAAAACGAGAAGAACGCAATCGGCCGCGTGCAGCAGCTGCGTGAAAAGATCGAGCAGATCAACCGCGACATCGAAGCTGCCGAACAGAGCTACGATCTCGAAAAGGCCGCGAAGCTCAAGTACGGCGATCTGCCCGAAGCGAAAAAGCAGCTGGAGCAGGAGGAAAAACTGGCGCAAAGCAGCAAGGAGACGAGTTTGCTGCGCAACAAGGTCACAGAGGAAGAGATCGCCAAGATCATCGAGCGCTGGACGGGTATCCCGACTGCAAGCCTCATGGAGGGCGAACGCGACAAGCTGCTGCATCTCGAAGATACGCTGCACAAGCGTGTTATCGGGCAGGATGAGGCCGTCCGCGTCGTGTCGGAAGCTATCCAGCGCAGCCGCGCTGGCATCCAGGACCCGAACCGTCCGATCGGCTCGTTCCTCTTCCTCGGCCCAACGGGCGTCGGCAAGACCGAGCTGGCCAAGACGCTGGCCGAGCCCTGTTTGACGATGAAAAGAATCGTGCGGATCGACATGTCCGAATATATGGAGAAATTCTCCGTCTCGCGTCTGATCGGTGCGCCTCCCGGATATGTCGGCTACGAGGAAGGCGGCCAGCTGACTGAGGCCGTCCGCCGCCGCCCGTACAGCGTCGTCCTCTTCGACGAGATCGAAAAGGCGCATCGCTGCGCCGTATCGGACGTGTTCAACATCCTCCTGCAGGTCCTCGACGACGGCCGTATCACCGACTGTCGGCCAGCGGCAGGACATAGAGGCTGTCCAGGCTGTTGGAGCCGGTAAAGTAGAACTTCGTGCTGCCGAGATCCTTGCTGGTCAGCGCGGTGCAGTTCTTGATGCTGGTGTAGGCGGAGTAAAGCTTACCGCCGACGATGCGGTCAATGGTGATGTAGGTGCTGCCGGTGGCGTTATCCGGCGTGAGTTCGTTTGCAATGCCCATGGAGCGGAAGGACGCGCCGGTGGAGTTCAGCGTGTGGGTGTCGTTGACATAGACCACAAGCTGGCCGTTCATCTGGCCGGACGAGCCGCTTGCCGTGAAGGGGATGGTCACGGTGTACTTCGACGTGGTGCTGCCCGCGATGAAGTAGACGTTCTTCAGCAGGTTCGAGCCGGTCGAGACGCTGTAGGACTCGCTGCCGACCTTGCCGGAACTGGTCGTGCTGCCCTTGTACAGAGCGCCGCGGGTATCGGTGTTCGAGCCGAAGGTCACGGTGCTCAGGCCGGAGCCGTAGACGCGCTGGAAGTCGCTGACGGACATCTGCTGCTTTTCATTGGCAGAGATGTGGTATTCAACCGTGCTTGCGCTGGTCATGACGATGATCGTGCCGGTTGCGATCTGGGCGCTGCCGTCATAGGCGGCGTACTTGATGGTGTGCGTGCCGGTGGTTCTCGTCGGACGGTAGACCATCTTGCTGACTTCGCTGGAAGAGTACTTCGTCGTCGTGCTGACCGTGCTGGACATGGCGCTCGTGGTGTAGAGCGTGCCATTTGCCGGAGACTCAAAGGTGAAGGTGCTGGGCGTAGTCTTGGCTGCGCCCTTAACTGCCGCGGCGATCTTGCTGCCGTCGAGCAGGACATAGGTGTCGTTCTCGCCGAGCGTCAGCGCAACGTTGGCCGCCTCGGGAACCGTGACGGTGAACACCTTTTCAGCGGCATACTTCTTCGCGCCGATGGTCGTCTCAGCCTTGATGGTGACCTGACCGCCAGCCTTGGCCGTCGCGGTGACGGCGGGGCTGCTGTTGGTGCTGATTTTGCTGGAAAGCTTGACAATATTCTCGTCGCTCGAGGTCCATGTGATCGTATAGGTCTTGCCGGTCACGTTGGTCAGCTTTCCGTTGACATACTCCTGCGGCACGCCGGTGATGGTGAACGTCTCGCCGGCCTTTACCGCAGTCGGTTTGAAGGTGATCTCAATGTGGTTCTCACCAGTGATGGTGATGCTTGCCTTGCGGGTTTCCGCGTACTTGCCGTCGCTCGTCGTGACGCGGCAGTAGAACACATAAGTACCCGTGCCGGTGATATACTGCTTGATATTGCTCAGAACCGAACGCATGGGGCTGGTCTTGGACGCAGGATCGGTATAGATTGCACGGTCTGCACCGTTTGACTGGTCGCTGTTCATGTACCAGACCACGGATTTGATCGTACCCGTCGAAACCGACGCCGTCATAGCCAGATCAGCAAAGGTATCGGTAAGCTTGTACGCCGCGTTTGCGGGCTGCTCCGTAAAGGAAATGTCGGAGAAAGTCACTTTCCCGGTTGTCGTAACGCCTGCGTCCGCAAGGTCATTTCTGTTGTAGAAGAATTCCTTTGTAGCCGTTTTGAGGCCATCGAGCGTGTATTTGAACTGCTTGCTGCCATCGGTATTCGTCACAACACTTGCGTTCTTGACCGGCAGTTCATAAATTGCCGTCTCATCCGCGTAAATGCTGGTCTGGATCTCGACCTTGGCCGATTCCTGCTCAAACATGCTCTTGAGTTCAGCGTCCGTCATTCTGCCGACCGTCTCACCGATGCTCGGCTCTTCCTTAATCAGATACGCACGGCCCTGATAGACCGTGACGGAATAGGTCGCCGTTACATTGCCATCGACCTTCGCGGTGATCGTCGCCGTACCGGGTGCGACAGCCTCAATCGTTGCAACCGCCTTCTGATCGTCAGACGAAGTAGTCTTTACCTTTGCAACAGCAGGTGCGGAACTCGTCCACTCGATGCGAGAATACGCATTTCTCCGATCTGTCTCGCTATTAAGCAGCGAATCGGGCGCCTTGATGCGCGCGGTCACTTCGAGTGTACCGCGGATCATCGGGGAAACCACAGCGGGCTTGTAATAGCTGTCCTGCAGGCCGAAGACCATCGTGCCGTTGTCCAGCAGTGTTTGCAGACGGGAAGTCTTCCCGTTATACGTCACGCTCTCGCTGTTCATGACTTCGAGCGCTGTAACAGACATACCCTTATTCTTGATGCTGACCGTGCAGACAGCATAAGAACCAACAAGTTTTCCTTCCTTGGCATCCTTATATGTCTTGCCAGCATTGTAGCTTGCAATGCAGATATAGATGTTCGTCGCGTCGCAAGCCTTGTACGGCTCCACCGTTGCAGAAGTCGTAGCGGTGTTGGGTCGGACATACAGACTGTTGTCCTCGCTGTCATACAAATACAGCAGCTTCGGCTGCGCCGTGCCGGAATAGCCGGACACCTTCGGCTGAAGCGTGCCGCTCGTGCCCATCGCTTCCAGCGAAAGCGTCTTCTGCGCGTCCGGCAGCGTGACCGTGACGGTAGCCGCGCCGCTGACCCTGAAGCCGATCTGCTTCGTTGCAGCCGCAGACGTGGACGGCTTCATACCGTCATCGCTCTTGTAATAGACCTGCGCCGTCAGCGTTGCGCCGCCGACACCAGCCGCCGTGACAGTCGCCTCGACCTTATAGGTCGTATAGTTGCCGACTGTGCTTGGTGTGACCGTCGCGCTGGCAGGGTTAACTTTAATGACGCTTTCGTTATCGCTGGTGAAATACACCTTGCAGTTTGCCAGATTGCCTGCGGTCACACCGCCGCTGCTGCCGACCGTGACAGTCGCGGTGAGCGTTCTGGTGTCGTTCTGATTCAGCGCAACCGTGCCGTTGATATTGCTGTTGCTGAGCGCCAGCGTGAGGGTATATGCGTCCCGCACATAAACCGTGAAATACTCCGAATAATCACGACCATTTACTTTGCCGGTGGCCGTGATCCGGACAGCTGTATTGCTGGCCTTTACGCCAGTCACAGTTGCCTCTGTCGTGCTGCCTTCGACTTTCGCAACACTGTTATCACTGGAACTCCAGCTGACAGAGCCTTCTTTGATGATCGACGTCTTGATCGTAATCGTCGAGTTCGGCTCGACGCTGTACGCCTGATTTGCAGCCAATGCCGCAGGCACCATCGCTAATACCATGGCGAGGACCAGCAGCAGGCTCATGAATCTTCAAATGTACGCTTCATAAGTGCACCTCTTTCAATTTGCGGCCTGTTGCAGCCGCAGATTTTTATGTAATCAGTTTACCATAAAAATTAAAAAATGCAACCAATTTTTACGAAAATGGCTGTTTTTCCAAGCATTTCATCCCCTTTCGCCCCATGTTGCGAGGTAGACGTAACATCCGCCACAAGATATTGTGGGCCGCGCCGCGTCCGCCGCTGTATTTCTCTTTTCCACACGCAAAATTTCCGCGAAGGTTGCGCGCGTTTGAAGAAAAATTTTTCATCCCAGAAAAAAGCCTCCCCTTTCAGGGGAGGCGGCGCGGCGGTACGCCGGGTCGGAGGGGTTCTGCCGGCTATGCGGTCATGCTTCGAGCAGATAACTCAGGCCAAGTAAGATGTACAAGGGGCCGAAGCAGTATGCCATGAAGAGTTCCTTCTGCGGGACTTCGCGCCGGAAGCCGTCCGTCAGGACGAGGATCTCAGCAAAATACGCGCCCGCGCCGAGAAAATACGCCGCTGCGCGCGCAGCAGTTTGTGGATATCCGCCAGCGCAAACGAGGCCAGAAACAAAACAGCCGCCGCGCCCGCCGCCAGATTGCGCACAACGAGCATAACATGCTCCCGCCGGGCTTCCTCCGGCGACTGATCTTCTGTGATGGTATAGACTGCGTTCTTTTTCTCCATGCAGCGTCTCCAATGCTTTTAATATTATACATTATATCAGAACAGCATGGCGCTTGCCTAGTCTTTCGGAAAGAAAACTGCCTGCCTCGACAAAATTTCCATCCGCTCCCCCGTCATGGGGTGCGGGAAAACGAGCCTTGCGGCACACAGCTGCTGCGTGAACAGTCCGTGGGCAGCGGAATACGCCGTCGATTCCGGGCTTGTATACTGCGGGTCGCCTAAGATGGGGAAACCGGAGGCCATGCAGTGCAGCCGCAGCTGATGCGTGCGGCCCGTCAGAGGGTGCAGTTCCAGAAGTGCTGTTTTTCCGCCCGTTCCAGCACGCGGTACTGCGTCAGCGCCTTCTGTCCCCGCTCGTCCACAATACGGATGAGATTCCCGCCGCCGATCTTATAGACCGGCAGGTCGATCTGCCCTTCCGCCTGCGGCGGCTGGCCGAAAAACCGAAGCAAGATAGGTCTTCTCCAGCTGCCGCTCGCGCAGCATCCGGCAGAACCGGTCGTGGATATTCGCGTTTTTCGCCAAAATCACCACGCCGAACGTGTCCCGGTCGAGCCGCGTCACGGGATGGACGCCGGAGGCCTCGCCGCGCGCCAGCAGGTGATACAGCACGCCGTTTGCCAGCGTCCCGCTGTTTTTCTGCGGCGACGGATGCACCAGCATTCCAGAGGGCTTGTCCACAGCGAGAAAGCATTCATCTTCATAAAGGATGGAAAGCGGCAGCGGCTCCGGGTCAAAGCCCTCCGTCCTCTCCTCCAGCACGACGCGCACCCGGTCGCCGGGCATGACCGGCGCATCGGTATGCGCGGGCGCGTCGTTTACAAACAGCGCGTTCTGCCATTTGAGCCGCTTGACCAGTCCGGCAGACAAGCCGAATTCCCGCCGCAGGAGCGACAGCAGCTTTGCCTGCCGCGCGGCCGTCTGTTCAAAACCATGCGCACCGCCTCCTTCGGCGCTATTATACCGTGCCGCGGCACAGCGCGCAAGTCCTGCGCCACTATCCCTCCGGCTGCAGGCCGGAATGATCCCAGATCTGCTTGAAGAGCATGGCCGCGATGGGAAACACGATCATCCGCCCACGCCCAGCAGCCGGTAGCCCGTGTAAAGCGCCAGCAGCGTCAGAACCGGGTTCAGCCCCACCTGCTTTCCGACCAGACGCGGCTCAAGCGCCTGTCGGCTGAGGGCTGCGGCTCCATACAGAATGACAAGGCCAATGCCGGTTTTCGTCTCGCCGCGCAGAAACAGCGCCAGCGCCCATGGAATCAGAATCGTGCCCGTACCGAACACCGGCAGCGCATCGACCAGCGTGATGACCAGCGCTGCCAGCACCGGATAGCGCACCCGCAGCAGCAAAAGCCCTGCGTTCAGAATCAAAAATGTAATGCCCATCAGCTTCAGCTGCGCCCGAAGCCAGCCGCCGAGCGTCGCGCGCACATGTCCGCCGAGCGTCTGCAATTTTTCCAACCACGCGGGCCGCACCGCGCGGCGCAGCCAGCTGCGGATGGCGGGCAGTTCGCCGGAGAGCATAAAGCTGGACAAAATCGCCGTCACCGCAAACAGGACCGCATCCGGCAGCCGTCCGATGACGCCGGAAGCCCAGGAAAAGAGCGTCTCGTAGAGTTTCGTACCGAAGCCCGCACCGGTCTTGAAAAACTCCTCGACGCCCGCACGTAGGCCCGTTCCGAGCCCGTCCGGCAGCCGTCCGGCAAGTGTGAGCAGGCGTGATTTCAGGCGTTCAAAAAGCGGAGTCAGATTTTCCGCCAGCTGCGGCAGCTGACGGGCAAGATCCGCCGCCTCCGAGCACAGCAGGCGGCACAGAAAAAACAGTCCGCCAAACAAAATCCCGAACAGCAGCAGTACACACAGCCCGGACGCCAGCGGGCGCGGAACATGCCCCCGCGTCTGCAGAAACCGCACCGGTTTTTCCGCCAGCAGGCTCACGGCAAGCCCGATAAAAAACGGCAGCAGCACCGGCAGCAGCAGCGCGCCGAACGCCCACGCGCCGAGCGCACAGCCCAGCGCGATCAGAACGGTCTTCCAGATTTTGCGGCTTTTCATGGTTTGAACTTCCTCCTGTGCTTTTCTGCTTGCATTTTGCGGGTATGTGGTGTATATTGGAGTCTGACTATAGACACTTGCTTTTCCAACACGGACAATTATGAGGTGAACGCTATGGAACAAAGCCCGAAGTATTATATTGTGGAGGCCGCAGCCCTGCCGGAGATCTTCCAGAAGGTCGCCGAGGCCAAGCGGATGCTCGAGACGGGCGAGACGGACAAGGTCAACGTCGCGACAAAGGCCGTCGGCATCAGCCGCAGCGCGTTTTATAAGTACCGCGACTGCATCTCTCCGTTCCAGAACATGATGGCGGGCCGCATCATCACGTTTCAGATCATGCTCAAGGACAAGGCCGGCATCCTGTCCGAGATATTAACTATTTTTGCCAGTTGTGGCGCGAATATTCTGACCATCAACCAGTCGATCCCCACCGGAGGCCGCGCCATGGTGACCATTTCGGCAGAGACAAGCAACCTCAACTGCAACATCGAAGCGCTGACCCAGCAAATCGCAGAAAGGAAGGGCGTAGTCAAGGCAGACTGCGTCGCAGGATAAGCATATGCAGGCATTTGAATATTTCGTACCGACTGAGATCGTGTTTGGCGCAGGCAGCACGGAGAAGCTGCCGGAACTGCTGAAAAAGCGCGGGCTTTCGCACGTGCTGGTCGTCTACGGCGGCGCAAGCGCGAAGAAAAGCGGATTGCTTGACCGCGTGTTCCGGCTCCTGGACAAGGCGGACGTCCGCTATCGCTCGCTCGGCGGCGTACAGCCGAACCCGCGCGTGGCGCTGGCCCGTGAGGGCGTGCAGCTGGCGCTGGAATCGGGCGCGGAGTTGATTCTGGCAGTCGGCGGCGGCAGCGTCATCGATACCTGCAAGGCCATCGCCCACGGCGCTGCCAACCCCGGCACAGACATCTGGGAATTCTGGAAGCGCCGCGCACCGCTGACAAAATCCATGCCCGTCGGTGTCGTGCTGACCATCCCGGCAGCCGGCAGCGAGACGAGCGACTCCGCTGTTCTGACCAACGCGGAAGCAGGCGAAAAGCGCGGCCTCAACACCCCGTTCAACCGCCCGGCCTTCGCCATTCTCGACCCCCTGCTTGCCGCGACGCTCCCGGTGCATCAGGTCGCCTGCGGCGTGAGCGATATTCTCATGCACACGCTCGACCGGTATTTTAACCCCGTCACCGACAATGCCCTGACGGACGAACTGGCCGAGGCACTGCTGCGCGTCGTGCTGGAATACGGCCCTGCCGCCGTGCGTGACGCACATGACGAGAAGGCTATGAGCGAAATCATGTGGGCAGGCTCCCTGTCGCACAACGGCCTGACCGGCCTCGGCGGCAAAAAGGATTTCGCCACGCACCAGCTGGGGCATGCACTGAGTGAGAAATTTGACGTCTACCACGGCGACAGCCTGACCGCCGTCTGGAGCAGCTGGGCAAGATCCGTCATGGACGAAAGCCCGGCACGCTTTGCCCGCTTCGCACGGAACGTCTGGCATGTGGAGGAGGCAGACGACACTGCCGCCGCCCTCGCCGGCATCGCAAAGCAGGAATCGTTCTTCCACTCTATCGGCATGCCCGTGTGCCTGGGCGAACTCTCCTGCGGCAAGCAGGACGAGGCGGGGCTTGCAGACCTTGCCAGCCGGTGCAGCTACGGAAAAACACGCACGATCGGCACGTTCCGCGTGCTGGACTACGAGAAGATCCTTGCGATCTACCGCAGGGCCAACGAAGCATAAGGAGGTCCGTCATGAAAAAAGCTTGCCATTCTCGGCCCCGGCGTCGTCGGCGGAAGCTGCGCGGAAATTCTGCTGCGGGACGTAAGCCTGCTTGAACGAAGCGCAGGGGAACAGCTGGAACTTGCGTATGTGCTGGCACGCCGCGAACTGCCGGACAGGCTGTACCGGGACAAGGTCGTCACGGATTTCTCCGTCATCGAGCGCGACGCGAACGTGTTTCTCGTCATAGAAACGATCGGCGGCTGCGGCGCAGCGCTCGAGTATGTCCGCCGCGCGCTTGCCGCAGGCAAGCACGTCGTAACGGCCAACAAGCAGCTCATCGCCGAGCACGGCACGGAACTTCTGGCGCTAGCAAAAGCCAACGGTGTAAGCCTTTTTGTTTGAGGCCTCCGTCGGCGGCGGCATCCCGGTGCTGCATCCGCTGAGTCAGTGCCTCGGAGCAAACGAAATTTACGAGGTGCGCGGCATTCTGAACGGCACAACGAATTTTATCCTCACGCAGATGCTCGAGCGCGGACAAAGCTATGAATCGGCGCTCCGTGACGCGCAGGCGCGGCTACGCCGAGCAGGACCCGACTGCCGATGTCGAGGGCATCGACGCGGGCCGCAAGATCTGCATTCTGGCCGACATGCTGTTCGGCAGAAATGTTGCCGTCCCGCGTCAGCATGACCGGTATTTCCGCCATCACGGCGGTGGACGCCGCATTTGCCGAGGCCGCCGGGATGAAACTGCGGCTGCTCGGCCGGGCCGTCCGGCAGGGTCAGGCGCTCGCAGTGTTCGTCTCACCGCATTTCATTGCGGGCACGCAGCCGCTTGCTCCCATCTCCGGCGTTCTGAACGCCGTCGAAGTGCTGGGCAGCAGCGTCGGGCGCGGTCATGTTCTCCGGCCCCGGCGCAGGCGGCCCGGCGACGGCCAGCGCCGTTCTGGGCGATGTCATTGACATTGTCCGCAATCCCGGCCGCAGCCAGCCCGTCAGCTGGTCGGCGGAGCCTGCCACTTCTTGATCCGGAAGAACTTGAAGCATCGTTCTTTTTTCCGCACAAGGCTCCCCAAGGAAACCTGTGAACAGGCGCTCGGTTCCGTCCGCTGGCTGCCCGATGCAGGCGCATTCCACGGCGGCTTTACGGAGAAGACCACCCGGAAGGCCCTCCGCGCCTCCGGCCTCGCGCTGGACGCAGTCTGGCCCTTGTTGGCATAAAAACGTTCTGAATCCGCTCTCCCCTGTCATACATCTATGGCAGGGGGGATTTTTTATGAAACGCAAATGGTGGACCGTCTGTTTTCTGAGCATTCTCGCCGGTTCCGCGCTCCATTTTCTCTATGACCTGTGGCCAAACCCTCTGACAGCAGTGTTTGCACCGGTCAACGAAAGCGTCTGGGAGCATCTGAAGCTGCTATACTGGCCGTTTTCTCGCCGCCGCGTTCGTGCTGACGACGAAGGACGAAGCGGACGGCCGAAAAGCTGGTGCGGTCTGCTGGCGGACTTCTGGGCGCGCCGCTGCTTCTTCTGGGCGCGTATTACACACTCTTGTCCGGCTTCGCGCTGTACGGCCTGCCGCTCGACCTTATTTTGTACGCGCTGGCAATGGCCGGCGGCTTTGGGCTGGCGTGGCATTTGCAGAAAGGGCGCTCCCGGGATGGCTGTGCGGGCCTCTTGTGATCGCGGCCGGGATCTATGGGGCGGCGCTGGCGCTGTTTTCCTTTGCGCCGCCGGATCTGCCTATTTTCCGCCCGTAGGGGCAAAAAAATCTGCAGTTTGCTGTTGACAAGCCGGGTTTTCTCCGCTATAATACCCGGAGAAAAACAAAGAAGGAGCGGCGAGCACCGCACCTCACCTTAAGCGTTGCGAAGAGGTTCATAATTTCCTCCGCCTCTGGCGGAAGTACGGATTTTATGTGCGGGTGCTTTTCGGCATCCGCACTTTGCATTTGGAGGTGCTTTACAATCGGTAAATTAGAACATCAGATCAACGAGGAGATCCGGGACAAGGAGCTTCGCGTGATCGGAGCTGACGGCAGCCAGCTTGGTATTATGACCTCGTCCGACGCCCTGGCGCTTGCCGAGGAGAAGGACCTTGACCTTGTCAAGATCGCGCCGAACGCGGTTCCGCCGGTCTGCAAGATCATGGACTACGGAAAGTTCCGCTTCGAACAGCTGAAGAAGGAAAAGGAAGCCAAGAAAAACCAGAAGGTTGTCGAGATCAAGGAGATCCGCATGTCCCCCAGCATCGATACCAACGACTTCAATACCAAGGTCAAAAGCGCTGTCAAGTTCCTGAACGATGGCAACCGGGTTAAAGTCACCGTACGTTTCCGCGGGCGTGAAATGGCGCATACGTCGCTCGGACAGGAGCTGCTGAAGAAGTTCGGCGCCGACTGCAGCGAGATCGCCACGATCGCCAAAGACGCCAAGCTCGAGGGACGCAACATGTCCATGTTCCTCAGTCCCAAAAATTCCAAATAAAATACAATAGCAATTACACGGAAGGAGAACCCCTATGCCCAAGCTGAAAACCCATAGCGGTGCCAAGAAGAGATTCAACCTGACCAAGAACGGTAAGGTCAAGAGAGCGCACGCATTCAAGAGCCATATCCTCACCAAGAAGACCACCAAGCGTACCCGCAACCTGCGCAAGAACGGCTACGCCGACGTGACTGTGGAAGATATCGTGAAGAAGATGATCCCTTACAAATAATCGGTAAGGGTTGACGACACATAGGAGGATAATATAATGGCAAGAGTTAAAGGCGCAATGATGACGCGCAAAAGAAGAAATAAGACCCTGAAGCTCGCAAAGTCCTACTGGGGCTCCAAGTCCCGTCACTTTAAGATGGCCAAGCAGGCCGTTGCAAAGTCCGGCGTTTATTCGTATGTCAGCCGCAAGCTGAAGAAAAGAGATTTCCGTCAGCTGTGGATCTCCCGTATCTCCGCGGCCGTCGCACCCTACGGCATCAACTACAGCCGTTTCATCTACGGTCTGAAGAAGTCCGGCATCGAGATGAACCGCAAGGCTCTGAGCGAGCTGGCCATCGCCGATCCCGAGGCATTCAAGGTCCTCGTTGAGACCGCCAAGAAGGCTCTGTAAGAAAATTTCACGGCCGCCATATGCGTATGGCGGCCGTTTTTATTAAAAAGGAGAAAAATATGTCCTGGAAAGCAGTTCTGTTCGATATGGACGGCGTCCTCATCGACTCGGAGGAATACATGGCCAAGACCGGCGTGCGGGCGCTCAAAAAGTACGGCATCGAGGCAAGAGAGCGACTTCGCCGAGTTCGTCGGCTGCGGGGAAAACCGCTATGTCGGCGGCGTGTCGAGCTTCATGGAGATATACTTGATGTTCTTCTCCATTTCCGGGATCATGACATATTCCAGCGCGTTGACGCGGCGGCGGGTCTTCTCAATTTCGGAGGCGAGCAGCTGCGTCTTCTTTTCGGCCTGCGCCAGTTCCAGCATATCCTGAAACACGGAGGCCAGCGCACCCAGTGCGTCGTCCAGTTCGCCAGACGTCTGTGCGAAGCCGTAGGGATAGATGGAAGCGGCGTCCTCGCTTTTGGTGTGGAACGCGTAGACCGGGACGGAGACGGACATGATGTTCTGGAACGTCATGTCCAGTGTTGCCGACTGCTTGGGGTACAGCAGCGCCTGCTGGAGCATTTCGGGGGACATCACGCTTGACGCGACGGTCATGGCGCGGTTGGCTTCCTCGATGCCCTTCTCGACCTTGGCGCGCAGTTCCTTGTTCTCCCGCACGATCAGGAAAAACTGCCGCATCAGTTCGTCGCGCTTGTCCTTGAGCAGCCGATGGCCGCGCACAGCCGTGCGCAGCGGCCCTTGAGCCGCGTGAGTTCCATCCGGGTCGGATTGATCGTTTTACTGGCCATGCGAACACCGCCTTACGCCTGCTTTTTGGGCAGGTATTTTTCGATGAACTCCGGCTTGATGCGCTTGAGCTCCGTTTCGGGCAGAATGGACAGCAGTTCCCAGCCGATGTTCAGCGTTTCCTCAATGGAGCGGTTTTCCTCGTAGCCCTGACTGACGTAGCGCTGTTCAAATTCTTCGGCAAATTTCGCGTACAGACGGTCGGTAGGAGAGAGGGCGCTCTCACCAAGGATGGTCGCAAGTTCCTTCGCGTCCTTGCCGGCGGAATAGGCGGCGAACAGCTGGTTCATCGTGCCTGCATGGTCCTCACGCGTCTTGCCCGGGCCAATGCCCTTGTCCTTCAGTCGGGACAGGCTCGGCAGCACGTCGACGGGGGGAATGACGCCCTTGCGGTACAGGTCGCGGCTGAGGATGATCTGCCCCTCGGTGATGTAGCCGGTCAGGTCGGGGATGGGGTGCGTCTTGTCGTCCTCCGGCATGGTCAGGATTGGGATGAGGGTGATGGAGCCCTTCTTGCCGATCCGGCGGCCCGCACGCTCATAGAGCGTTGCAAGGTCGGTATAGAGATAGCCGGGATAGCCGCGGCGGCCGGGGACTTCCTTGCGCGCAGCGGAAACCTCGCGCAGCGCCTCGGCGTAGTTCGTGATATCGGTCATAATGACCAGAACGTGCATGCCGCACTCAAAGGCCAGATATTCGGCGGCAGTCAGCGCCATACGCGGTGTTGCGATACGCTCAACCGCCGGGTCGTTGGCAAGGTTCGAGAAAACGACGGTGCGGTCGATGGCGCCTGTGCGGCGGAATTCCTGAATGAAGAACTCCGATTCCTCAAACGTAATACCGATGGCGGCGAAGACGACGGCAAAGTTGGAAGCGTCGTCACCCAGAACCTTTGCCTGACGCGCGATCTGGGCGGCCAGCTGCGCATGCGGCAGGCCGGAGCCGGAGAAGATCGGCAGCTTCTGGCCGCGGACAAGGGTGTTCAGACCGTCGATCGTGGAAATGCCGGTCTGGATAAATTCGTTCGGGTAATCGCGCGCGGCGGGGTTCATCGGCAGACCGTTAATGTCCTTCATCTCGGCGGCCAGAACCTCGGGTCCGCCGTCCTTCGGGTGGCCCATGCCGTCGAAGACGCGGCCAAGCATATCCTCGGACACGGCCAGCTCCAGCGGATGGCCCAGGAAGCGGATCTTGCTGTCCTTCAGGTTGATGCCAGCGGAATTTTCAAACAGCTGGACGACGGCAGTATCGCCGTTGCATTCGAGAACCTTGCAGTGGCGAACTTCGCCGTTCGGCAACTCCAGCTCGGCCAGTTCGTCGTAGGTGACGCCCTCGACGTTTTTGACGATCATCAGAGGCCCGGAGACCTCACGGATGGTACGGTATTCGCGGATCATTCAGCCTCAGCCTCCTTTGCAACTTCTTCGATCTGCTGCTCCATGTCGGCTTCGATCTGCGCGTAGACGTCCTGGTAGCTTTCCGCCGGGACGGTCTTCGCACGGCCGATGGCGGCTCTGGCCGCGATGGCGTAGAGCTTCCAGATATCCGCGCCGCGCTCGATGGCTGCGTCGCAGAGGTCCTTGTAGCGAAGAATCAGCTCCAGCAGACGTGCCTGCCGGTCGAACGACGAATACTGGTCGTTTTCGAGGAAGGCGTTCTGCTGCAAAAAGTCCTCGCGGATCATCTTGGCGGATTCGAGCGTCAGATTGTCGGTGGGGCTCAGCGCGTCCTGACCGACGAGCTTGACGATCTCCTGCAGCTCGGCTTCCTTCTGCAGCAGGGCCATGGCCCGGCCGCGGTTGAGCATGAAGCTTCTGCCGAGATTTTCATCGCACCAGCCGCGCAGCGTGTCGAGGTACAGAGAATAACTCGTCAGCCAGTTGATGGCCGGGAAATGGCGCGCGTAGGCAAGCGAGGCGTCCAGACCCCAGAAGACCTTGACGATACGCATCGTCGCCTGCGAACGGGCTCCGAAATATCGCCGCCCGGAGGGGAAACCGCGCCGATGGCGGTCAGCGAACCGCGCCGCTCGTCCGCGCCGAGGCACTCAACGCAGCCTGCGCGTTCGTAGAACTGCGCCAGACGCGAAGCCGAGATACGCGGGGATAGCCCTCTTCGCCGGGCATCTCTTCGAGTCGGCCGGACATCTCACGCAGAGCCTCTGCCCAGCGGGAGGTGGAGTCGGCAATGACGGCGACGTCATAACCCATGTCACGGAAATATTCTGCGATGGTGATACCGGTGTAAATGGACGCTTCACGCGCCGCAACCGGCATGTCGGAGGTGTTTGCGATCAGAACCGTACGCTTCATCAGCGGCTCGCCGGTGTTGGGGTCGTGCAGCTCCGGGAACTCCATCAGAACGTCGGTCATTTCGTTGCCGCGCTCGCCGCAGCCAATGTAGACGACGATATCGACGTCCGACCACTTTGCCAGCTGGTGCTGCACGACAGTCTTGCCCGAGCCGAACGGGCCGGGAACTGCGGCTGTGCCGCCCTTGGCCAGCGGGAACATGGTGTCGATGATGCGCTGGCCGGTCATAAGGGGCTGCGAGGGGGTGAACTTCCGGTCATACGGACGGGCCACGCGCACGGGCCACTTCTGCATGAGGCTGAGATTCTCCTCGCCCTTTGCCGTTTCCAGCACGCAGACGGTCTGCTCCACGGTAAAGGAGCCGGACTTGATCGCCTTGACGGTACCTGCCATTTTGGGCGGTACCATGATCTTGTGCAGAACGGCGCTCGTCTCCTGCACGGTGCCGATCACGTCGCCGCCGGAGAGCTTGTCGCCCGCCTGAACGGTGGGGACGAAGTCCCACTTCTTTTCCCGGTTCAGCGCCGGGACCTGCACGCCGCGGGCGATGGTCTCGCCGCAGAGTTTGCGGATCTCGGTCAGAGGACGCTGGATGCCGTCATAGATGCCCTCCAGCATGCCCGGACCGAGTTCGACGGAGAGGGGCATGCCGGTCGTCGTGACCTCGGCGCCGGGGCCGAGGCCGCTCGTTTCTTCATAGACCTGAATGGAGGCGGAGCCGCCCGTCATATTCAGGATCTCACCGATCAGCTGCTGTTGGCCGACGCGGACGACATCCGCCATGTTGGCGTCTTCCATCCCCTCGGCGACAACAAGCGGGCCGGATACCTTTACAATTCTACCTGACATTTCATCGAATCCTTTCTAAATTTAAAGGATAGTTAAATGATATTCGAGCCAACGGCCCGTTCCACCGCGGCGTTCAGCGCGCTCATGCCCAGCCCCTGGCTGCCGTTAGCGCCGGGGATGAGGATGACGGCCGGCGTGACGCTCGTCTCGAACTTTGCGATCTGCGGCGCCAGCGCGGCGGCGTAGGTCTCGGTCACATAGATGATCGCGTATGCGTCGGATTGCCTCGTGAGGCGGTGAAAGACCTCCGCCGCTTCCTCGGCGGAATTCACGGGAAACACGGTGAGGCCCAGAGCCGCAAAGCCCATGACGCTCTCGCGTTCACCCAGAACTGCGATTTTATACATAAGGCACCTCGCTCAAAAATACAGCTCCCGCAGCCGCGTGCGGATGGTATCGGCAGGAAGCCCGATCTGCAGGCCGTTCACGATCATCCGCGCCGCGGCGATCTCGGTCTCCAGCGCGCAGAGATAGGCGATCACGACCTGCTCGCCGAAGACGACGGTCCGGGCCTTTGCGAAATACGCCGTGAGCGTATCGTCGCACAGCCGCTCGAACGCGGTCAGAGAGCCGGTCTGTGATTCGTCGCCCGCCTGTGCCGCGGCAAAGAGCGCGGAAGCGGCAAACAGCGGGGCAAACGGCTCGTCCTGCCCCAGCGCCCGGCAGATCTCCGCCGGGTCGACGCTGCCGCCGGGGACGAGCACGCCCTCCAGGAAGCCCGCGTCCTTCTGCATCCGGCGGGCACGGACGGCGGCGCGGAGATTCGCGCTGTCCGCCTGCAGAGCGGCATAGCCCATGAGGAAGCTGCTGCCCACCTGCGCGGCTGCGGCATGGTATTCGGCAAAATACGCGCGGTCCAGGATGAGGTCCGCCAGCTGCGGGTCGGCGCTTCTTGACAGCGCGTCGCGCGCGGCCGTCATGGCCTCCAATACCGCCTGCGGCGCGGGGCCTGCCTCGCCGGTCTCATACGCCGTCTTGAGCGCCTGCGCGTCCACGCGGCCGCCGCCGAGCAGCAGGCCGGACGGGTCCTTGCCCATGGCCTCGGCCTTGACGATGGTCTTGGCGTTGTGGTAATCGTAGCGCATGCGGAAGAGGCTGACGATGCCGTCCTTCGGCGCGATCGCCTCCAGATCGTCAAACACGGCGGTGCGGCGGTCGTTCAGCGCCCGGTCCAGCCCGACGCTCAGCACGTCCGCATAGCCGCAGCCCTCCAGGATCCGCGCGGCCTCCTGCACCGAGGAGGCGAGCATCCGCTCCGCCTTTTCCCGGCTCAGCAGCTGCGGCTCCTTCGCCCGCAGATACGCCGACACGAACAGATAGTCGGTATCCCTGCACGCTCTGGTTTTCTTTTTCGTTTGTTCCGTCACATCGGCCTCCCGGCTTCTCAGCCAAACAGCCGGGCCGCGACCTTGCCGGAAAGCTCCGGCCGCAGGCCGTCGACCAGCGTCCCAAGCGAGCAGTTGGTCTCGATCAGACCGTTTTTCAGCACCACGCCGCCGCGGATCGGCCGCGTTTCGGCCGAAAGCGTCAGCTGCGCGGGCTTACCGGCCTTCTGCAGCAGCTCGTTGGCCTTTGCCGTGACGGCTGCGCCGACGCGCTCCCGGTCCTCCGCGGAGAAGATGAGCTCCTCGCAGCCGGACGTGCTCGCGCCGCAGGCCAGATGGGCGCAGAGGGCCTCATACTCTGCCTGCGGCAGCGACCGCAGCTGCTGCTCGGCCTGACGGAAGGCCTTGTCGACAAGCGCCTGCTTCGTCTCGAGCAGCTGCCGGCGCGCGGCCATGCGGGCCGCGCCCTGGTCGCGCTCGAGCTGCTTGGCAGCCTCGGCCTCGACCTCCGCCGAGAGCCGCTGCTGCTCGGCCGCGATCTTTTGTCATAGTCCGCCGCGATCTGCGCCGCCTTTTCCTCGGCCTGGCCGCGGATGGCGGCGGCTTCCGCTTCGGCGTCCGCGAGAATGCGGGCGGAGATCTTTTCAATTCCGTTCATCGTTTCGCCCTCTTATACAGGGTTACTTGCTGATATTGATGATCATCAGCATGGAAGCCAGCAGGGAAAGAATGGCGTAGAACTCGACCGTGACGCACAGCACCATGCCCTTGGACCAGTGGTCGGGCTTCTTGGCCAGCAGATTGATGGACGCGCAGGCCACGCGGCCCTGTGCGATGGCGGAGATCATGCCGCCGAGCGCCATGGGCAGGCAGGCGACAAAGTACTGCAGGCCCTGCGTGATGCTCAGTTCGGGCAGAGCGCCGGACAGCAGGCCCATGCGGAAGATGGCGAAGAACCACACGACGAGGCCGTACAGGCCCTGCGTGCCGGGGATGACCTGCAGGATCAGGACCTTGCCGAACTTGGCCGGATCCTCGCACAGCAGACCTGCGCCCGCCTCACCGGTCATGCCGGTGCCCTTTGCCGAACCGATGGCGCACAGCGCCGCCGCGAGACCTGCGCCCAGAAGCGCCAGAGCCAGACCGCCGAATGCATCAAAAAAAGCTTGCATGATGATGTTTCCTCCTTAAGATTGAATGTCTACGTATTTGGTGTTGATCGCAAGGGGTTCAAACGGCTTGCCGCCGTCCTGATAGAATTTTCCGAAGTATTCCAGACACTGCAGACGCAGGTCATGGACATAGCAGCTGAGCAGGTTCAGCGCGAAGTTGAGTCCATTGCCGGCTACCGACACGAGCAGGAAGAACACCACGTTCCCCGGGATCGCGCCGAGCGTATTGAAGACCGATGCAATGACAGAGCCTGCCAGCATCAGGGTCATCAGACGCGAATAGGAGAGGATATCGCCGAAGTAGCCCGTCACATGGTTGTAGACGGAGCCGAAGATCGCCGTCACCTTGCCGAAGCCCTTCGCGCTCCAGCCGGAGCCGACCACGACCATCGCAAGACCCACGTACAAAACGATGTTCGTCACGCCGAGCGCCATGCACGCGATGCCCGCGAACACGATCCACCAGGTGAGCTCCTCCCAGATCGCGTCCATGATCTGGCCCTTCTTGATCTTCTCGACAAAGCTGATGGCCATGCCGGTCACGATCTGGACAAATCCGAGGGCCATGGCCCCGATCAGGATGGTGATGGTATCATCCAGCGGGGTAAAGAGCGACGGGAGCGCCTTGAACGTGGTGTCGGGGTCAATGATGCCGACGAGCTGCGGCAGGAAGTCGCCGAAGAAGCCGCCGGTCAGCGCGCCCATGAGGAACGTGCTGATGCCGCAGGAGAACATGAGGCCGAACATCTGCCCGCTCGTTCCCTTCGGCCGGGACTTTTTCGTGATGATGATGGAAGCCAGGATCATCAGAAGCCCGTAGCCCATATCCGCCATCATGATGCCGTAGAACAAAATGAAGAACGGCGCCATGAGGGGGTTCGGGTCCACGCCGTCGTAGGCCGGCAGCGAGTACATCTCCGTGACCATGTTGAGCGGCTCTGTGAACTTGTTGTTCTTGAGCTTGACCGGCACGTCGGGGGTATTCCTCCGGCGCCGGGTCCGTCAGCTCCCACGCGCAGCAGAAGCCGGAGAGCAGCGCCTCGAGCTTTCCCACGTCCTCGCACGGCACCCAGCCGCCCAGGCAGAAGGTCTTCTCGGAGTGTACCAGCCGGTCGGCCGCCTGCGCCTTGGAGATCTCCTGCGTGCAGCGGTCAAAGGCCAGCTGCAGCGCGGGCTTCTGCGCGGCAAGTGCGGTCAGCTCCGCAAGCTTTTCGGCGTCCTGCTGTTCGCAGGCGGCAATGGCCTCGTCGGTCCGGCGGATATTCTCCGCCGCCGTGCCCTGCACGCCGTCAAACGTGGTCAGGGCGAAGCCCGCCTCACGCAGTGCCGCGCCCACGGCCTCCGCCGCACATTTGTGGACGAAGACGAGCAGATACAGGCTCTGCTGGTCGGCGCTGATCTGCTCGAGCTGCACTTCATCCGCCGCTTCAAAGACCTTGGCGCGCAGCGCCTCCAAGTCTGTCTGCGCCGGGACGGTGCCGAGCAGGATGCGCGTGTGCTGCGTCCCGAGAGTCTCCAGCGGGAGCGGCAGCTGCTGCCACGGCACGAAGCTCTCGCGCACGGCTGTCAGCCTGCTTTTTTCCGCAGCCAGGCGGCTGCGCGCGTCCTGCGCGTCCAGAACGGCCTGGGCCGTGTCCAGCGCGGCGGCATAGGCCTCGTCACTGAACAGCTCGCCGATGGTCTTCTCCGGCCGGGCGGCAAACAGACCGCCCTTTTTGGTTTCATAGTGTTTGAGGGTCTCCAGTGCGGATGTGAGCCGGGCGGACGTGCGGAGCAGCGCATCCGCGCTTTTCCCGTCTCCGGCACAGAACACCTGCCCCCCCTGCGTATCCGTCAGCGCACACGGCGCGCCGATCTCGACGCTGCCGAGCAGCTGCAGCTGGCGGATCAGCTGCGTCTGCTCCTCCGAAACGCCGCAGATCCGCAGCTTTTTCATTTTTAAGATTGCCATTCGCTGTCCCAGATCCTCTCTACGATCATTGACGCAGCCGCGTCAGCGTGGCTTTTGGCCGCCTGTTCCAGCGCCGCGCACTGCTCTGCCGTGGTTTTGTTCAGCTCGGCGCTGAACGCCTGTGCCTGTTCGTCTGCCAGCCGCTTTGCCGCGCGCAGCTGTTCCTGCGCGCCGGCCGATACGGCCAGCAGACGCGCCGCGCCGTCTTTTTCCGCCTGCGCGGCAAGATCCGCAGCCTGCTGGCGGGCCTGCTCGCAGCACGCGCGGGCCTGCTTTTCCGCTGCAGAGATCACATCGATTTCCTGCATTGCCAATTCTCTCACCTCCCGGATGGCACACGGCGCTGCTTTCTATAAAAAGCAAACGCCGCAGTTCCAAATCAAAAATTACATGGTTTATATCTATTTTCATGTATTGGCGTCAGTTGACAAGGGCACACATGGTTTTCCCGGGCCTGGACAGCAGCTGGCGTCGTTATCCTCGTTGATGGGTGTCAGCCCATCTGCCTCGTCTGCCTTGCCATCTGCCGTCCATGCTCCGGGAAAACTCGAAGACCCGCCGGGCGCTCCGGCGCGTTTTTCGCAAGGCAGAGGACGCAGGGGCCTGACATCATACCGTCAGGTCTGCCGAGGCCCGTTCCTTTGGGCCGAGGCCTTGCTAGCGTCTGTCAAGGACGATAACGCAGCGAAAGGCGGGCCGGAACATCCTGCGGGCATGTGTGCTCTTGTTAACTGACGCCAGCGTACTTATCTTATTCAGTCTATCATAGCCGTTAAGATTCCGCAATAGATTTTCGATACAAAATGTCTGATTTCGCTTTTCCCGAAAAAAATGCGTTTCATCGCTGGCATTTCTCCAAAACATGCGATATAATAAATAATTGAGCGCATAGGAGGGTTTGCCATGGAATCGTATCTGAGCGGCTACTGCCGCACCATCGACGCCTCGCGCATGGTCCTCGTGGAGGACGGCGAGGCTGACTGCGACTACGAGCGCTGCGATTACCGGGACGTCTGTCCGATCGGCCGGCAGATTGCCGGACTTCTGGAGCATGGGGAGGAGCAAGCATGAATATCTGCCTGTACGGGGCCTCGAGCCCGGAGATCGATCCTGTTTATCTGGACGCCGCTTATGCCTTCGGCCGCCTGCTCGCGCAGCATGGGCACACGCTCGTCTACGGCGGCGGAGCGCAGGGCGTGATGGGCGCCGCGGCCCGCGGCGCATATGAAGCGGGCGGAAAGATCACCGGCATCGCGCCGACGTTTCTGCAGGTGGACGGCATTTTGTTCGACCACTGCACCGAATTTCTCCTGACCGACACCATGGCCGAGCGCAAGACCGCCATGATCGCCCGCGCGGACGCGTTCGTCATGGCCCCGGGCGGCTTCGGCACGCTGGAGGAATTTTTTGAGGTACTGACGCTCAAGCAGCTGGGGCGGCACAACCCGGCCATCGCCGTGCTCAATACCGGCGGCTTCTATGACAGCCTGCAGAGCTTCGTCCGCTCCGCGGTGGAGCGGCGCTTCATCCGCCCGGCCTGCCTGCAGATCTACGCGCTGCTGCCGACGCCGGAGGAAACGCTGGCCTATCTCGAGCAGTACGACGCGGCGGCGCTTGATGTCCGCCATCTGAAAAACATCTGACTTCCGGTCCCGCCTGGCGCAGCTTCTGCGCCGGGCGGGTCTGTCATTTCGACAGTTTCGAATACTTTCCCATTCGTTTCGCTTGACAGGAACGCAGCGCGGGTGATACCTTATAAAAAACAACGCTTTTTGCAGACGGCACGCCGTCTGCCCCGGAGTTTGCGTATGAAAACCAGAAAAAAGGGCCTCTGGGTCCTGCCGCTCGCGGCGTTGCTCGCGGGGATCTTTTTCCTATCGTTCCTGATCGGCCGCTACCGCGTCCCTGCCCTGCAGGTGCTGCGGCTGCTGACGGATCGGTTTTTGTCCCTCATCTCCTTCGGCCGCTGGGGTCTCGCGCCCACGTGGACGGCGGAGGAGGCCTCGGTCGTCGTCCAGATCCGCCTGCCGCGGATCCTCTCCGCCGCGCTCATCGGCGCGGCACTCTCCGCGGGCGCGTCGTATCAGGCCATGTTCCGCAACCCCATGGTGTCGCCGGATCTGCTCGGCGCGTCCACCGGCGCGTGCTTCGGCGCGGCGCTGACGATTTTGCTCGGCACGGGCTATGCGGTGATCACGGCCAGCTCGTTCCTTCTTCGGCCTTGCGGCCGTGGGGCTCACCTATCTGGTCGGCCGGCTCAGCCGCATCCGCTCGACACTGGCGATGGTGCTGGCGGGCATGATGGTCGGCTCGCTGTTTTCCGCAGGGACCTCGTTCATCAAGCTCGTCGCCGACACGACCGACCAGCTGCCCGCCATCACCTACTGGCTGATGGGCGCACTGACCGCTGTTCGTTTAGACGATCTGCACTTTGCCATGGTTCCCATTTTGTGCGGCCTGATCCCACTTTTTTTTCTGCGGTGGCGGCTGAATCTTCTGTCCGTCAGCGAGGCGGAGGCCCGCAGCATGGGCGTCAACACCCGGCTGCTGCGCCTGCTCGTCATCCTCTGCGCCACGCTGGCGACCGCGGCGAGCGTCTCCATCAGCGGCATGATCGGCTGGGTGGGGCTCGTGATCCCACATATCTGCCGGCTGCTCGTCGGGCAGGACACGCAGCGGCTGCTGCCTTGCTCGATGCTGCTGGGCGCGAGCTTTCTGATGCTCGTCGACGATCTGGCCCGCTGCCTTGCCGCGAGCGAGATCCCGCTCGGCATCCTCACGGCCTTCGTCGGCGCGCCGCTGTTTCTCTATCTCATCGTCAAAGGAGGGAGGCGGCATGATGCAGATTGACGTGCAGGACCTTGTCTTCTCCTACGGCGGCGCGGACGTGCTGCAGGGCGTCAGCTTCTGCGCGGACAAGGGCGAGCGCATCGCCGTGCTCGGCCCGAACGGCGTGGGAAAAAGCACGCTGTTCCGCTGCCTGCTCGGCTTTCTGGAGCCGAAGCGCGGCTGCGTGAAGATCGCCGGGCGCGACGTGCAGGCGTATTCCCGCCGCGCGCTGGCGGCGGAGCTGGCCTATATCCCGCAGTCGTACCACCCGGTCTTCGACCATACGGTGCTCGAGAGCGTCCTGATGGGCCTGAGCGCGCAGCTCGGCACCTTTGACCGGCCCTCGCGCGCGCAGGCGGCGCGCGCGAGGCAGATCCTTTCGGAGCTCGGCATCGCGCAGCTGGCCGAGCGCGGCTGCACGCGCATCTCCGGCGGCGAGCGGCAGCTGATGCTGCTGGGCCGCGCGCTCATGCAGAACGCGCACATGCTCATCATGGACGAGCCAACGGCGAGTCTGGACTACGGCAACAGCTTCCGCGTCATGCAGCGCATCGAGTCGCTCTCCGCCGGAGGCTACAGCGTGATCTTCTCCACGCACGAGCCGAATCAGGCCTTCCGCTACGCGACGAAGGTGCTCGCGCTCAAAAACGGGCGGGTCCTCGCCTTCGGGCCGCCGGCCGACGTGCTGACGCCGGAGCTGCTCGAAGCGCTCTACGGCGTCCGGGTCGCCGTCACGCAGGTTTTGGCCGGGGGACGGAGCTTTTCCGTCTGTACGCCGTATGGCGGGGAGGAGCTTTGATGTTTACGTGGATGCCGGAGATGATCCGGCTCATGCAGAACGCCAACGCGCACAGCGAGTATCACCGGCAGCTCGCCGCCATCCTCGCACCGAAGCTGGCCGGCTGCCGCACGCTCTGCGACGCGGGGTGCGGGCTGGGCAGCCTCTCGGCAGCGCTGAGCCCGTATTTTGACGCGATCACCGCCGCCGACATCTCCGACGCCGCGCTGGACGTGCTGCGCGAGACCATCCGGACGCAAAACCTCACCAATATCACCCCCCTGCCCTGCGATCTGCTGCAGAGCACAGACCGGACGCGGTATGACGGCATGGTCTTCTGCTTTTTCGGCAGTCTCGCGGAGATCCTGCCCGTGGCGCGCAGGCAGTGCGCCAAAACGCTTGTCATCATCAAAAAAAATTACAAGCTGCACCGCTTTTCCCTGACCGCGCAGCCCATCCGCGGCGAGACCGCGCCCGCGGCCTGCGAGGCGCTGCGCGCGATGGGCATCCCGTTTCGCTTTGACGCACGGGAGCTCGAGCACGGGCAGCCGTTTGCCTCGCTGGACGAGGCCGTGCAGTTCTTCCGCATCTACAGCAAGGACGAAGCACCCGGGGCCGTCACGCCCGAGGCCGTCCTTCCCCGCCTGCAGAAGACCGGCGACGACGCTTTCCCCTACTATCTGCCGCAGATCAAGCGGCTCGGTATTCTGACGATCAAGATGGAGGATCTACTATGAAAGAGCTGTTCACATCCATGCTGCAGGCGCTCTCGGACGGGCAGAGCGTCGTGCTGTGCAGCATTCTCGCCTCGTCCGGCTCCACGCCGCGCGGTGCGGGCGCAAAATGGCCGTCTTCGCCGGCGGGCATACGGTCGGCACCATCGGCGGCGGCGCTGTGGAAAAATGTTCCGGTGAAAAGGCGCTGGAGGTTTTGCAGAGCAAGCAGTCGCTGGTGCAGGGCTACTGCCTCGCGCCCAACCAGGTCGCCGACATCGGCATGATCTGCGGCGGCAATGTGACGGTCTATTTCCAGTACTTTGACCCGGCGGATGAAAACGGCCGGGCGCTGCTGCAGGGCATTCTGGAGCTGCTGCGGGGCGACGATGCCAGCTGGCTCGTCTACCGGATGGACGGCGGCTGCGTCAGCGCCATGGGCACCTTCGACGAGGCCCACGGCCTGCGCTTTACGGACTGCATCACGCCTGAGGCGCTGCGGCCGATGCTGCTTTCCAACGCGTTCACGAAAAAAGGGCGACCCCGGCTATTATATCGAACCTCTGACGCAGGCCGGGCACGCCTATATCTTCGGCGGCGGCCACGTGGGCATGGCGCTCGCGCCGGTGCTGGCCTCGGTCGGCTTCCGCGTGGTGGTCTATGACAACCGGCCGGACTTTGCAAAGCCGGACCATTATCCGTCGGCCGAGCAGGTCATCCTCGGCGATTATCTGGACATCGGCGCACACCTGACACTGACGGAAAACGACTACGTCTGCATCATGACGCCCGGCCATCAGGCCGACCGCGAGGTCCTGCTGCAGGCCCTGCGCTCCCCCGCGACCTACATCGGCTGCATCGGCAGCCGCCACAAGATCGCCGCGACCAACGCCTATCTCATGGCCAACGGCATCCCGGAGGCGGATCTTGCCCGCGTCCACTCGCCGATCGGGCTGGAGATCTACGGCCAGACCCCGGCGGAGATCGCCGTCTCCGTCGCCGCGGAGATGATCCGCCACCGCGCGCTGCGCGCCGGGACCGACAAAAAGCCGTCGAAGGGGTGAGGACATGCACGTATTTCTGACCGGACCCGTACAGATCGGGAAAAGCACCCTGCTCCGCGCCTCGCTGGACGCGCTGCAGCCGCAGAAGCTTGGCGGCTTCCGGACCGTCTCGGCCCAGCCGCAGGCCGACGGCAGCCGCCCGGTCTACCTGCACCCCGCGTGCAGCCCGGACGAGCTGCACGAAAGCGCCAACCGCGTCGGTATCCGGCGGCCGGGGCTCGGCATCGTCTCCTTCCCGGCCACATTCGAGACAGCGGGCCTCGCCGCGCTGGCGGGCGCGGAGAACTGCGATCTTCTTCTGATGGACGAGATCGGCCGCATGGAGCGGCGGGCGGACACGTATTCCGCGCGCATCCTGACGCTGCTGGACGGCGGCGTGCCCATCCTCGGCGTCGTCCAGAAAAAGGCCGACACCCCGCTGGCCCAGGCCATCCGCTCCCATCCCCGCGTCCGCCTGATCGAGGTATCCGAAGAAAACCGCGATACCCTCCTCCCCACCATCCTCGAAGCCCTGCGGAGCTGAGCATCGGATATATAGACCGCGCCGCTGGCAAAAGCCAGCGGCGCGGTTTTTTCAAGAAAATTCTGCACCGGTCGCCGGGCGCATCCGGCGAAAGCCGATGGCTGTCAATACAGGGCGTTCCCGCAGCTTATGCCCACACGAACCAGCAGTAGAGGTAGCCGGTGAGGACGGCGAGGAGGGGGTGAAGGGGACGCCGATCTTGAGGAAGTCGGTGGCCTTGACCTCGTAGCCCTCCTTCTGCAGGATGCCGATGGCCGCGATGTTGGCGGACGCGCCGATGGGCGTGAGGTTGCCGCCGAGCGTCGCGCCGACGAGCAGGCCGAAATACAGCACGTGCGCGTCACAGCCCATCATGGCCGCGATGCCCTGCACGACGGGCAGCATCGTGGCGACATACGGGATGTTGTCAATGAAGGCAGAGATGATGACGGAGCCCCAGACGATGATCGAGTACATGCCGAACAGGCTATTGCCGCCGAGCTTGACGAACAGGGCGCTGATGTCCTCGATGACGCCCGTCTCGGTCAGCGTGCCGATGACGACGAACAGGCTCATGAGCAGCAGAAGCGTCTCAAAGTCGATCTCACCCAGCGCATATTTGATGGGGCCGAAGTGTTTTTCTGGAGAATGGAGCGCACGAGGCCGATGAGGAACAGCGTCATGCAGATCAGGCCGTTCGTCAGCGCCGGGCGGCCCGGGATGAACGACGCTGCGATCAGCAGCACGACCGTGCCGCACAGCAGCCAGGTCGGGAACAGGTCTTCCACGGCCGTCGGCTCGCCGACGGTGACCTTGCCCTTCTCCTTGCGGAAGATGAACATGATGACCGGGACCGTGACGAGCGCGCCCAGCTCCACGGCAAAGAAGATGGAGCATTTGCCGTCCATCACGATGAAGTCCAAAAAGTCCATGTTGGCGTAGCCGCCCAGCATGATGGACGTCGTGTCGCCGACCAGCGTGGCCGCGCCCTGCAGGTTGGAGGAGACCGCGATGCAGATGAGCAGCGCGACCGGGGAGATCTTCAGCTTCTTGGCGATGGACAGCGCGACCGGCGCGATCATCAGGACCGTCGCCACGTTGTCAACGAACGCGGACACGACGCCGGCGAAGACCGACAGCGCGACCGCCACCCACATGACGTTGGGCGTCTTCTGCAGCAGCAGGTCCGCCATACGCTCCGGCATTTTCGACTCGATGAACAGCGCGACCGTGCCCATCGTACCGGCCAGCATCAGAAGGACGTTCCAGTCGATGGCCGAGAAGACGGATCCGAGCGGCATCGCGCCGGAGACGACAAAGATGACCGCCGAGATCAGCGCGACATACGGCCGCTTCTTGGGCAGGGCGATCATCAGGATATACGTGATTGCGAAGAGGATGATGGTGAACAGCTTCATGACAGGGCTCCTAACTTTTCTTTTTCATTTCTTCCGGGAATATTTTACCGCTGCCCGGGGCTCCGGGCAGCCGGATAAAATCGCAGGGGCCGCGGCGCTCAGTCCGCAAAGAAGGTGATCTTCCCGCTCGTGATGACCGTGATGATGTCCGCGATCATGCACACGACGGTCACGATGCGCGAGACGTTCGCCAGCGCGGCGGGCAGCTCGACAAAGGACAGGATCGACAGCACATAGGCCGCGGCCATGATCCAGCCGATGACCTTCGCGGCCGTCGTCTTCCCGGCCGCGCGGTAGAGGCCGCCGACCAGACCGTCAAGGAAAATGACCAGCACGAGCAGCAGCCACTTCGGCAGCTGCTCGATCCCGTTTCTCAGCTTTTCCAGTGTTTCCATGTTTTTTGTTCTCCTTTTGCTCCGGTTTGGAGCGTTTCTTTTAGACGGATCGGCAGAAGGAAAGGTTCCCGCCGCCGGGAATTTTTTTACGCCATCCGCTGGCCGTTGATCACGAGCGCGAAATGCAGCCCCAGCTTCTCCGCCGCGGCGGCACAGGAGCATGCGGTCCATGAAGATCTCAAAATACTCGATCACCGCGCACACCTCCGTGTCGATGGCGAGCGTGAGACAGATCTCCTTGTCGGTGAGCGTGACCTCGTGCTTTTTGACGGAGTAGTTGACGCGGTCGTGGATGTCGAAGGCGGCGCGGGCCTTCGGCCGCACACGGTTCGCGCGCACGTCCATCTTATCCGCCAGGATGAGCGCCGCCGCCACGGGGTTGACCGGGAAGGCGGTCTTCTCGTCGTGATTGCCGATGGCGGTGATGATGGTGGCGGTCTCCTCGGGCGCCGCGCCCATTTTATCGAGAATACGGAAGGCCATGACCGCGCCGGACTGCGCATGGTCGATGCGGTTGATGACGTTGCCGATATCGTGCAGCCAGCCTGCGATGGCGGCGAGCTCGCACGTGCGGTCGTCATAGCCCAGCGTCTTTAAAATGGCGCTCGCCTGCGCCGAGACGAGGCCCACGTGGGCAAAGCTGTGCTCCGTGAAGCCCAGCGCGGACAGCGATTCGTCCGCCTTGCGGATGTAGCTCGTGATCTCCTCACTCTGCTTGACCTGTTCCAGTGTGATCGACATAGGCGCTCCTTTTTTCTCTTTCTTTTACAGGTTGGCCAGCGTTGTGCCCGTCAGCCAGTGCAGCAGCTCTTCTGGGGTAGCGGGCTTGCCGGCTGTAAAAAACTCTGTCCGGCCGGGGACCATCTGCGTATCGTCGTCGCTCTCGGCCCAGGTGACGCGCTGCAGCACGCGCAGCCTGCAGGTGCCAAGATCCGTGACCTCCGGCGGCACCTGCCGGTGCTGGATGAGGATGGTCACGCCGTAGTTATCCGAGGTCCAGCGGCCGAAGTTCGTCGTCGGCTTGCGCCATTTCCAGCGGCAGCGGGCCCCGCCGTCCTCCATCTTCACGAGCTTCAGATAGCCGCCCTCCACGTCCTGCACACAGCGCATGAGCCAGACGACGTGATAGCCCGCCTTCTGAAAAAAAACTCGCAGACGTCGAAAAAATGCGCCTTCATCAGCAGCCCGTCCTGCAGCATGACGACGAACTGGTTGATCTGGATATAGGCAATGCGGGTCTGCCCTCGACGGTGACCGGCACGTTGCGGTTTTCCTCCGGCACGAGCGACTGCCAGCGCGCGAGCCACGCCTGCTGACTGTCCGCTTTTTCCTGGCGTCTTCTTCTGATGGCGTCAAACAGCATGGCCGGTCCTCCTGGCAGATTTTTTGGCATTTTATCATTTTAGATTTTACCTGCGCAGAAAATACTTGTCAAGTAAATTGACGGATCGATCCAAAACTATTAAAATAAAGGAAATCAGGAGGACGTTTTATGGATCAGCATCCGTCTGTCAACAATCTGTATCTCTCCGAGCGCCTGCAGAAAACGCTTGCGGGCATCGGCAGCCATACCGTCACGACCGTCATCGCCCCCATGGGCTACGGCAAATCGACCGCCCTGAAATGGTGGCAGCAGCAGCTGGCCGCCCGGATCCCGCACGCAAAGATCTTCCGCCAGCTCGTCGCGGCCGACAGCCGACAGGATTTCTGGGACGGCTTCTGCCGCGCGCTGCGGCCGCGGCCCGTGCTCGCCGGGCAGCTGCAGGCACTCGGCTTCCCGGCTGACCCGCATACCATGCGCCTGCTGCACGAGCTGCTGCAGGACGCGCTGGCCGGGCATCCGGATCCCGTATTTTTCATTCTCGACGACGTGCATCTGCTGCAGAGCGTCGATCTGCCCGGCATCGTCTCGTTCCTTGCCGAGCGGCTGCCGGCGCAGGTCCACATCGTCCTGCTCTCGCGCAACCAGATCTTCTCCGCCGCCGCGCAGCTGCGGCTGGGCAGCGGCCTTCTGACGATCGGCGCGGCCGACCTTCGGCTGCGGCCGGAGGAGATCTGCCGGTATGCCGCCTGCTGCCGTCTTCCGATGACGCTTTCGCAGGCGCAGGCGCTTTTCGCCGTGAGCGAGGGCTGGCGGGCCATGCTCTATCTGATGTTCCGCGCGTATTGCCAGACCGGCGTCTGGCAGCCGGACTCCCGCAGCGCCGACACGCTCATCGAGCAGGTCATGCTCGACCCGCTGGACGAGCGGCGGCGGCTGTTCCTGCTCAAAAAACTGCCTGACCGAGGAATTCACCGCCGAACAGGCCTGCTTCGTCTGGCAGGAAGCAGACGGCGAGGCGCTGCTGCACGATCTGACGCACAACAACGCCTTCATCACCACCGGCGACGCGGGCGTCTACCGCTGCCACCACATGCTGCGGATGCTGCTGCGCCGGAAGTTCGCGCTGCTGGACGAGGCGCTGCAGCAGTCGGTCTGCCGCAGGCTCGGCCAGTGGTACAGCCGGGCGGGCGAGGAGCTGCTGGCCGCGGAGTTTTTCTGCCGCGGCGGCGACTGGGACGGCGTCCTGACCGCCGCGGCGCGCGACTGCGGAAAATCCATCTGCGGCGAGCACCGGCAGATGCTGCTAAGCTGGTGCCAATCGTGCCCGGAGGAGGCGCTCCGGCGGCACCCGGACGCGCTTTGCGTGCTGATGCGCAAGCTCTATTCCTTCCGGCAGATCCCGGAGCTGCTGCGGCTGCAGAAGCTTCTGCTCGAGAGCCTGCAGGCCGGCAGTAGCCTTTCCGAGGCGGAGAAAAGCAACTATCTCGGCGAATGCGACCTGGTGATGAGCTTTCTGCGCTACAACGACATCGCCGCCATGAGCGAGCTCCACCGCTCAGCCTGCGCGCGCATGACGCGCACGACCCGCTGCATCGACCTCGGCGGCACGTGGACCTTCGGCTCGCCGTCGGTCCTCATGATGTTCCACCGCACGCCCGGGCAGCTTGACGAGGAAAACGCGCAGATGCGCGTGTGCATGCCCTACTACTACAAGGTCACCGACGGCCATGGCAGCGGCGCAGAGCACTCTATGCAGTGTGAGACCGACCTGCTGCGCGGGCGCTTCACCGACGCGGAGATCGGCTGCCATCTGGCCAGAGACGCCGCGCAGGCGCGGCCAGTACAGCATCCTCCTCACGGCGGAGTTTACCGCCCTGCGGCTTTCCCTTCTGCAGCATGGAGAGGCCGGGATCGACGAGACGCTCGCGCAGCTGCACGGGACGCTCAAATCGCAGCGGCAGTTTCTGCTCCTGCGCACACTCGACCTCTGTCAGGCGTGGCTGGACGCCATGCGCGGCCGCGCGGACCCAGGCGCGTGGTATCTGACACCGGAGGCGGACGCATCGTTCCTCAGCCCGGTGCTGCCAATGCTGCGCATCGTGCAGAATGAGGTGCTGCTGGCCCTTGGCGAATGGACGAAGCTGCTCGCCCGCGGCGAGAGCTGCGCCGCGCTGAACACCGCCTTACATACCTGCCTGGCGGATATCTATCTGCATATCCAGCTCGCCTGCGCGCAGTTCCAGCTCGGCCGCCGGGAGGATGCGCAGCGGGAGCTCGGCACGGCCCGGCGCCTCGCCGCGCCGGACGGCCTGACCCTGCCGTTCACGGAGCACGCGGCGCTGCTCGGCCCGCTGCTGCGATCGCCGGAGACGGCCGCCGCGCGTTCGCGCGTCAGCAGTCTCAGCCCGCGGGAGCTGGAGATCGCGCAGCTCGCCGCCGCACGCCGGACAAACGCTGAGATCGCCGAAGCGCTGCACCTGTCGGAGGCCACCGTCAAAAACCACCTCAAGCGCATCTTTGACAAGCTCGGTCTTGACGGCGGCGCGCGCGGCAAGCGGATGCTGCTGGCCGATGTGCTGCCCAAGATTAGCCCCCTGAGGGGCCTATGAAACCCGCTGCTCCACGGTAAACTGGTATCAGACCGTTTATCGTGGAGTTTTTTTTCAATTTCAATCCGGGAGGATCATCATGAAAAAGTCAGGAACCTGCTTCTTGTGCTGTTGGCTGCGGTCCTGTGCCTGCTGCTTCTGACCGGCTGCGGCGAAAAGGACGTGACCGTCTCCGTCACGCTCGTCAACCGCTCCGGACGCGAGATCTCGTCCATCAGCATCACCCCCTCGACCAGCACCGAATGGGACACCGAGTTTGTCGACGGCGCGTTCGCCGACGGCGAGACCATCAGCGCCAATCTCGGCACCTACAAGGAATCCGAGGTCCCCTCTGCCTATAACATCCTCGTCTACAACGACGAAAACTACATCCTGTACGACACCAGTGTCGACGAGCTGGATTTCGCGATCCAGGACGGCGACTATATCATCTTCCTGCCGCCCGAGGGCGAGGTGCCCATCGAGATCGCGCACGACTATGACCCGTCCGACTATGACGAGGCGGACGAGACCGCCTATGCCTTCGAAGAGACCGAGCCCACGCTTTCCGGCGATCTGAGCGGCTATACCGGCTGCTGGAAGCTCGCGGACGAGCCGTTCTACTTCGTCATCAACGAGGACTACGAGTGGATCGCCATCAACCTCTACGGCGAGCAGGTCGGCCCCGGCTACGTCGTGGACGAGGGCGAGAACATCACGCTCTGCATGGAGGATGATTCCCAGCTCGTCTCCCTGTGGCAGACGGCCTACGGCGCTCTGAGCGACGCGAACGGCAATACGCTCACCGCCATGGACTACATCATGCTCCTGCCGACGCCGGAGGACGAGCTGAACCAGACCGTCTCCTTCCCCGGCGGCTTCACAAACGTCACCATCGACTACCCCATTCAGATGGAGGCGCATGAGCATCCGAACGTCTCGAACGCGCTGAGCTTCAACGCCGTGATGGAAGACGGCACGGACGACTATTACTCCAACATCATGATCGCCTTCCAGCCCATCGAGGGCTTCGACCCCTACATGGAAAAGGGCGCGGCCACCGCGAAGGCCTACATGGTCAAGATGCTCAACGATTTCATGAACAGCATGTACGGCAGCTACCTCATCAAGTCCTTCGGCTCGGACTTCAAGGACAACAGCGACTACTACAGCCTGACGGGCTATATGTGGCTCGACGGCGACATCTTCTCCGGCGATCTGACCCAGCCGGTACGCGGCTGCATGGAGGTCCGGTATTACGGCCCGACGGGCTACGCCCTCGTCGCCACGACCATCGCGCTCGAAGGCCGCATCCGCAACTACTTCGACATCTGCAGCAACATGCTCACCACCCTCTCCTACACCGCCGGCTGGAGCACCGCGCCCAAGCCCGTGCCTGCCCAGCCCGCCTACTCCGGCGATTCCGGCGACTACGGCACGCCGTACTACTGGTACGACGAGGACGGCGACGTCTGGTACTGGAACGGCTATGAGAACGAGTTCATCAGCTACGGCTCCGACGGCTATATTGACGACGACACCGGCGAATACATGGAATCCAACGACGCCGGCTGGGATTACAGCGACGAATATTACGACGACTACGATCCGTGGTCCGATCCCGGCGACGGCTGGGGCGACTACACCGAAGACGACGGCTGGGGCGACTACTTCTAAGCCACGCCACCCGAAAGGAGGACGCCCATGCGCGCAGATCTTGCTCTGATCGGCTTCATCCTGACGCTGGCGGGCGGCATCACGCTGCTCGTGCTGCGCCGGCGCCGCGGCGGCGTGCCGCTGCTGCTGGGCGGGATCGTTCTGCTGCTGGCCGCAGCCGCGTTCGCGCTGTATCTGGCAGCGACGCTTCTGCTGGTGCTGGCAGTCCGGTAGCTCCGTTTGCGAAAAAAGAAGAAAAATGACATAGGATTTCACAGATATTTAAAATCTACCCCCTAAGTTTTTTTAATACCATCCTGATATTCTATACTTGCAAGAAGCAAACGTCTTTTTCATTTTTCTCCTTTTCTCCATATTGTTTAGAACGCGCGCAGACAAACTGGTCATTTGTCTGCGCGTATTCTTTTGCCCGCCTTGTTTTTCCCCGCCCTGCGTGCTAAACTATCCAAAAAAGTTACTTGGAGGCCCTGTCATGATCTATACCGTTACGCTCAATCCCGCGCTGGATAAAACCGTGCAGATCCCCTCGTTCCGTCTGGGCGAGGTCAACCGGATCTCGGCCATGCGCACCGACCCCGGCGGCAAGGGCATCAACGTCTCCAAGGTCCTGCGGGAGCTCGGTGAACCGAGCGTGGCCGCGGCCATCCTCGGCGGCGCGGCCGGGCAGAAGATCGAGTCCGCGCTGCGCGCGCTCGGGATCGAGGGCATGTACCTGTTCACCGGGCACGAGACGCGCACGAACCTCAAGATCGTCGACCCCACGCTGCACACCAACACCGACGTCAACGAGCCGGGTGCCCCGGCGGACGAAGCCGTCCTTTCTAAGCTTCTCACGCAGCTGACTGACCGACTGCGCCCGGGCGATCTGGTCGTGCTGTCCGGTAAGGCGCCCGCGGGCGCGCCGGATACGCTCTACCGCGACTGGATCCTGGCCTGCCGCGCCGCCGGTGCGGCCGTGTATCTCGACGCCGAGGGCGAGCTGCTGCGGCAGGGCGTCACGGCCGTTCCCGCGCTCATCAAGCCCAACCAGGCGGAGCTCTCCGGCGTGATGGGACGCGCGCTCACGACCGAAGACGAGACGATCCGGGCCGCGCAGGAGCTGCTGGCGCAGGGCGTCGGCTGCGTGGCCGTGACGATGGGCGCGGGCGGCGCGCTTTTTGTGCTGGGAGGACTGCGTGCTGCGCTGCGAAAGCCCGCGCGTACCGGTCGGCAGCACGGTCGGCGCGGGCGACAGCGTCGTCGCGGCGCTCGCCTACGCGCGGCAGCGGCAGCTCTCGCGTGAGGATACGGCCCGCCTCGCCATGGCGACGGGCGCGGCCAACGTCATGTGCTCCGGCACACAGGCAGCCAGGCTTGGTGACATCGAACAGCTCCTGCCGCAGGTGCGCGTCACCAGACTGTGAACTGTTCACAATTTCTTTACCGGTTTTTGAAACCCTGTTCAAAATCTTCCGCTATATTTGGAATATAAGAAGTGAAACAAACCGATCGGTTCTCTTCTGCATCTTCCGGCGATGCGCCCGGCTGATGCCGCGGAAATATCTGCGGATAAGCCGACAGCCGTGCGCGTGACAATCGCCGTCACCCCTCTTCTTTTGGAATCCTCTCCAACCCATCCTTACGCGCAGTCCAAAGGCGGTCTGCGCGTAAGCCGATGGCAAATAAAAGCAGCAGCCCGGACACTTTCGTGTCCGGGCTGTTCGTTTTATGCCGCAGCTTTTTCGCGGGAGTCCAGGAAGGTGCTGGGGTGTTTTTGCAGGTCGCAAGGCTCACGAGCGCAAGCGCCAGCGCACAGGCAATCGCCCCCGGGACTGTCGCGCCGAGGCCGAAGGGCTGCCCCAGCAGCTTCCACACGATCGTCACCGAAAAGCCCGCGCCCATACCGGCCAGGATCCCTGCTTTCGTCGCCTTTTTTCCAGTACAGCGCCGCAAAGGCGGGCAGGCCCGCGGCGGCCGCATAAAAGCTCCAGGCAAACATCAGGATATTGTACGCATTTTTGATATACAGCGCGATGAACAGCGCGCCCAGCGGCAGGATCACCGCGAACACACGCGTCAGCCGCAGCTCCTTTTTCTCCGGGATATCGGGCCTGAAGACCTTGTAGATATCATGCACGCAGGTCTGTACGGAGACGATCAGATAACTGTCTGCCGTGGACATGATGACAGACAGGATGCCCGCCAGCGCCAGACCTGTCAGGCCCACCGGCAGGATCTCGATGGCCAGAGCCGGGACCACCGCGTCCGTGGAGCCGTAGGCCGCGAGCTTTTCCGCTGACACCAGCTGATGTGCCACCACGCCCATGAACCACACCAGCGGGATCGTCAGTCCGTAGGCCAGCGTCCCCAGAAACAGCCCCTCCTTGGCCGCCTTCTGGCTCTTGGCAGCGAAGGCCCGCTGCCACATTTCCGCTCCCGCCAGAGTAAAGACGAAATAGGTGATGATGTCGCCGACGATGCCGCCGTCCAGATACGGCTTCGCCAGCTCCGGCGCGAGATTCTGCACAAAATTGCCGATCCCGCCGAGCTTGATGAGCGACGACGTCGGAATGAGGATATACACGAACAGGATCAGCATGACGAACTGAAATACGTCCGTATAAATCACGCCGAACAGGCCGGAGGTGGCCGTATAGATGATGAATACCGCGCAGGCGATGAGCGCGCCCATCTCATACGAGATGCCGATCTCGCCGCCGAGCATGTTGATGATCGTCGCAGTCGCCGTGACCTGCGAGGCGACAGTGCCCATCATCGTGAACGCGATCAGGCAGCCGAGCACGACCTTGGCCGTCTTCCCGAAACGCTGCTCAAACAGATCCGGGATGGACGTGACGTTGAATTTCCGTCCGACGTCGGAAATACGTCCGGCAAAGCCGGAGAAAATAAACATCCCGAGCAGATACGGCAGCGCCGTCATGATGGCCTTGAAGCCGCTGGAATACGCCACGCCCGCACGACCCATCAGGCCGCTGCCGCCGATGATGGTGGCGCAGACGGTGGCCATCAGCACCAGCGGGCCGAAGGAACGCCCGCCCAGATAATAATCGTCCATGCTCTTGACCTTTTTGACCACGACCAGGCCAATGAGCACCATGGCGATCAGATAGGCCGCAATGATGGCCAGATCGATCGCGTGAATTTCGTTATGAACCACAAGTGTCTCCTTTCCCTTCCGGCAGGCAGACACCTGCCGGACTCATGTTGCTTCCGTTTTCCTGAAAAACCGGGCGACAGCCTCCCGGGCCTCCGGGTCGCCCACAAAAATGACCAGATCGCCCCCCATACAGCTCCGCGTACGGGCCGGGTGAGATGAACATGGCCTCTGCGCGCCGGATCGCGACGACGGTCGCGCCCGTTGCCTGCCAGAAATGGAGCGAGCCGAGGCTCCGCCCCGCATCCGACCAGTCCTGCGGAACGCGGCAGGCATAATTCTGCAGCTGCTCTGCAGCCTGTATGGGCTGCATGGGATCGTCCAGAATGCTGCCGCACAGCTCTGAGACCTGCCGCGCGACCGCCTCCTGCTGGGCAAGCAGCGCGCGCAGCTTCTGCTTTTTCCGCCGCAGCTCGAGCTTTTCGCCGATCATTTGCAAATAGCGCTTCGCATTCTCAGCGGAGCGCACGTACACCCCGCTCTGCTCCTTGACCGTTACGACCTGCATATCGCGCAGCAGCTGCACGGACTTGCGGATCGTCTCTGGAGAGACCTGATACTCTGACGAGAGCTTTGACCGCCCGGAAAGCTTTTCCCCCTCGGCAAACTGTCCCTCCGCGATCCGCCCGGCGACGGATCCCGCGATCCGCATATATTGCGGGAGTTCCTCGTTCTCCATACCGGCGCCCCCTTTCCCGCGATTTTATACCATTATACAAACTGACAACTTTCTTTTCAAGATGAATTTTCAGTTTTTAACGAAATCCAAATCTCCCAGGGCAAAAAAATCCGGCTGCACAGCAGAGCCGTACAGCCGGAAGCTTGAGGAGGCTATTTTGATTAGATCATTCTGACCTTGTCGTCCGACAGGAAGAACAGCGCCAGCGCGCCGGGGCCGACGTGCGAGCCGGTCACCGGCTCGTAGTCCACCAGCAGGATCTGCTTCGGCGGGCAGCTGCTGCGGCGCAGGAGGGACGCGAGGATCTGCGCGTCGGGTGCGCAGTCGGCGTGGGCGATGCCGACGGTCTGCGTCTGCGCGTCGCGGACCAGCTCTTCATAGCGCTTGGCGATGGCCTCGATGGCGCGCTGGCGGCCGCGGAGCTTGGCGAAGCAGACGATCTTTCCCTGCGGGTCGCCCTTGAGCAGGGGCTTGATCTGCAGCACGGTCCCGACGGCGGCTTCGAGATTGGACAGACGGCCGGTCCTGCGGAGGTAGCGCAGGTCGTCGACCGTGAAGATCTGCGCCATGCGGTGCCGCAGCGAACGCAGAAGGGTGTAGGTTTCGTCGATACACATCCCTTCACGGCGGCAGTTGACCGCGCGCATGACAAGCAGACCCTCGCCCAGCGATGCGCTGTAGGTGTCAACGAGCAGGAGCTTGCGCGCCGGGAATTCCTCGCGCAGCTGGCGCGCGGCGATCTGGCCGGAGGCATAGGAGCCGCTGATGCCAGAAGACATGCTCACGAACAGCACGTCCTCCCCCGCCTCCAGCATCGGGGTCAGCACATCGAGATAGCGCTGCGGCGGGATCTGCGAGGTCGAGACCTTCGTCCCGCTGCGCATCTGCGCATAAAAGGTCTTCGCGTCGAAGGTATTGAGGTCCAGACAGGCCTGCTCATCTCCGTCCGCGTGGAAGGTGAAGGGAATGATCGTGATATGCTCCTGCTGCAGATACGCAGTCGGGAGATTGGCCGAGGTATCGGTTACGATTCTGAACATGATATTGCTTCTTTCTGCATATAATCTTCCGTATTAGATTACCACATATCAAGTGCAATGTCAATTCGTCTTCCAGTACAAATATTCGTTGCATTTTATCCGGAATGTGCTATACTGGTTACGAAAGGTGTGTGTAAGTTTATGGAATTCGACAATGACCTTGTCGTAGGCAAGCTGCGGCGCTGGGAAAAGTATCTCGCCGCCTAC
>VOFC01001948.1_pt1 | contig 40000 bp, 46 predicted proteins | sample 5384161 | NCBI WGS metagenome assembly VOFC01 (sample SAMN12384722, study PRJNA508395) | human gut metagenome | isolation source: healthy gut B | host: Homo sapiens
GAAGGTACAGTCTGTGATGTCGAGCTGTACAGCAATTTCAAAACCATTGCCGAAAGTATTCCCGAAACGTCGGTCTTGCTGTATAATGATTCTGGACGGCCAGGCCAGGCCAGGCAGGGCTTTGTAAAAACCATGACCGAAGCCGGTCTGCTGTAAATCATATCACACAAGGAGGTCTGTTTCATGAATCCGACGCTGCGAAAGGATGCCGATGCCATCATCGCATCCAGCCTGAACGCTGTCCTGCCGGACGAAGCTGTCCGCCGCGCGCTGAAAGCCTTTGCGCCCAAGGGCGGCAGGGTGCTGCTGGTCGCAGCGGGCAAGGCCGCATGGCAGATGGCACACGCGGCAGTGGAAGCGCTGGGCCGTGTGGACGGCGGCGTGGTCGTGACCAAATACAAGCACGTCAGGGGCGAAATTCTGGGAGTAAATTGTTATGAAGCAGGCCATCCGGTGCCGGACGAGAACAGTTTTGCGGCCACCGAAAAGGCATTGGAGCTGGTGCGCGGCCTGGCGGCGGAGGATACCGTGCTGTTTCTGCTCTCCGGCGGAGGAAGTGCATTGTTTGAAAAACCGCTGCTCCCCGGCACAGAATTGCAGGACATCACCGGCCAGCTCCTTGCCAGTGGCGCTGACATCGTGGAGATGAACACCATCCGCAAACGGCTTTCGGGCGTCAAGGGCGGGCGGTTCGCGCAGGCATGCGCCCCGGCCCAGGTGTTCAGCATCGTGCTGAGCGATATTCTGGGCGACCCGCTGGATATGATCGCCAGCGGCCCGGCGGTGCCGGACACCTCTACCTGCGCACAGGCGCTTGCCATTGCGGAGAAGTATCACCTGAAGCTCTCGGAACAGGCAAAAGTTCTTCTGGCGCAGGAAACGCCCAAGATGCTGGACAACGTGACGACCCGGATCACCGGCAGTGTGCGAGAGCTTTGCACCGCCGCCGCTGCCGCCTGCCGGGAGCTTGGCTACGAGCCCGTCCTGCTGACCGACCAGCTCTGCTGTGAAGCCCGGGAGGCGGGCAGCTTCCCTTTGGCTCCATCGTCCGGACCCACGCGGGGCAGGGAAAAAAGCTGGCCTACATCGCAGGCGGCGAGACGGTCGTCCACCTGACGGGCAAGGGCCTCGGCGGACGGAATCAGGAGCTTTGCCCTTGCAGCGGCTCCGGCTCTGGCCGGGCTGGATGCAGCAGTGTTCTCGGTGGGCAGTGACGGCACCGACGGCCCCACCGATGCTGCCGGCGGCTATGTGGATGGTGACACTCTTTCCGCACTGACCGCCAAGGGCTGGAATGTGTTCGACACCCTGCAGAACAACGACGCTTACCATGCACTGAAAGCTGTGGACGGCCTGATCATGACCGGCGCTACTGGCACGAATGTCAATGATGCTGCCGTGGCGCTGGTGGGGGAGAAGTAAAAATGTGATTCTGGTATGAAAGAGGGGACGGCTTCCATGTACGTTGATTGGGAATACTACAAAATTTTCTATTATGTGGCGAAGTATCAGAACTTTACGAAAGCGGCGCGGGTGCTGGGCAACAACCAGCCCAACATCACCCACTCGATGAACCGGCTGGAAAGCCAGCTGAACTGTGTGCTCTTTACCCGCTCCAACCGGGGCGTCACCCTGACGCCGGAGGGAGAGCTGCTCTACTCCCGTATTGCCTCAGCGGCAGTGCAGATCCAGGACGCGGAGGAAGAGCTGAGCGCCAGCGCCACCCTCGAGCATGGAGCCATCAGCATCAGTGCGACGGAGACGGCGCTGAACATCTATCTGGCCGAGAAGCTGCGGACGTTCCACACCGAGTATCCCGGCATCCGGCTGCGCATCTCGAACCACTCTACGCCCCAGGCGGTGCAGGCTGTGAAGAACGGAGAAGTGGATTTTGCCGTCATCTCTACCCCGGCAGAGGTGGAACAGGGCCTGAAGATGGTGGAACTGAGACCGTTTTATGAAGTTCTGGTGGGCGGAAAGACCTTCACTGCTCTGGCCAGCCGGCGCCTGACGCTGAAGGAACTGAGCTGCTATCCGCTCATCTCTCTCGGCGATGAGAGCATGACCCGGAGCTTCTACCGGCAGTTCTTCCTCGACCACGACGCCGTGCTCCGGCCCGACACCGAGGCCGCCACCACCGACCAGATGCTGACCCTTGTGAAAAGCGAGCTGGGCCTTGCCTTCGTGCCGGAACCAATGGCAAAAGAACGTCTGGCCCGCGGCGAGCTTGTCGAGCTGCATCTGCAGGAGATCATTCCCTCCCGCTCGATCTGCCTCATCTACGACCATCACCGCCCGCTGAACACGGCGGCCCGGAAGTTCCAGCAGATGTTGACAAAAGCGGAGTCGGGCCATCCGGCAGCGCCGAAGCAGGCGGAGGACGTCTCTTTCGTATCCCAATAAAATGATTTGTCGTTGTCCCATACCGGAAAGCTTCCCTTTTGATATGGGAATTTGTTGCAGCGCTTTCAGGCAGCGGTGCTATTATAAAAAGAATTTGCAGGATGGGTAAGACGTATCTTGGATATGGCTGCAATATTCGTTCTGTATTGGAGAAACTGCCGGCCTTTTTATTTTACCGGTCAGATGGACCCGCCGTTGGTCGCCGCAACTTCGCCATACCAGAAGGCACTGTCTTTCGGGATGCGCCGCCCGGAAGCGTAATCGACGTACACCAGACCAAAACGCTCTCTGTATCCGCTGTGCCACTCGAAGTTGTCCAGCAGACTCCACTGGAAATATCCCCGCACATCGGCACCGGCCTGAATGCCCTCGGAGAGTTTTTCCAGATACCGCGCCAGAAAATCGATTCGCTCCACGTCATGCACCTTGCCGTCCCGATAGATTTTGTCGGTGCAGGATAAGCCGTTTTCGGTGATGAACATGGGCAGACCGTACCGCTCCTGCATCTGGCGGGGACCCCAGTTCAGGCATTCCGGCTCCACCGGCCAGTTCATGGCGGTATGGGCGTACCCGGCAGGGCGCTCCACATAACAGGGGCCATTCGTTCCCATCTGTACAGGCGCGGCATTGTAGATGTTCAGCCCGAGCATATCCGGTCTGCCCAGAGGCAGGGCGTCGTTGATGTATTGCGGCACAGCACCGATGCAGGCGGAAAGCTGCGGCCCACAGAGGTCCGGTCCGGGCCAGCGGCCAAGGCACAGAGGGTCGAGCGACATCGTGTGGGTGAAGGCCCAGTCGTCATCCGGGCAGGCGAAGGTCAGGACCCGGGCAGCGTCCACGTCTGTTTTTGCCTCCGACACCGGATAGCAGATGCGGCCGGTGGAAACAAAGCCCACTCTGTTTTCGGAGTCCGTATGGCGGAGCTCCTGCGCGGCAAGGCAGTGCGCATAGATGATATTCTGCCAGCAGGTGAACTGCCCTTCCAGCGGGAGTTTCAGCCCCGGCGCATGCTCACCGGTCCCGTAGCCCATTTTTACGATGCAGGCAGGCTCATTGAAGGTGAACCACTGGTGGACCCTGCCTTTGAAATGTTCTGCCATTTTTGCCGTGTAGACTGCAAACGCCCGGGCGGTGTCCTCATTCTGCCAGCCGCCCTTTTCTTCCAGCGCCTGGGGCAGGTCCCAGTGATACAGCGTAATATATGGCTCGATGCCCGCTTCCAGCAAAGTATTCACAAGACCATCGTAATAGGCAAAGCCTTTTTCGTTCCAGTCCGTGCCGCCGGTGGGGGCGATGCGCGTCCACGCCACAGAGAAGCGATAGGCTTTCAGGTGCATCGACTTCAGCAGTTCGATGTCTTCCCGCCAGCGGTGATAGCTGTCGCAGGCGGCGTCACCGGTCTCGCCCCGGTAGGTGCAGCCCGGTGTGTGGGAAAAAACATCCCAGATGCTCCGGCCTTTTCCATCCTCGACGGCACCGCCCTCGATTTGATAGGCTGCAGTCGCAGCGCCCCATACAAATTCTTTTGGAAATACTGCCATGTTCGTTCTCCTTTTTATCTCGTCAGATACATGTGTACAGGAACTTGAGATCCTTACTGATTATAGTATACTCTTCTGTGGCTGCCGGTGCAAATAGCATTTTATTGGTGACCATTGTGGAAATACACATCAGGATACGCTATACTAAAACAGAGAACATGGAATTCATCTGGCGCAAAAAAGCCAAAGGGAAGGGAAACCAGAATGATAGACAAAATGCTCGTGCGCGGGGCAAAGGTCCACAACCTGAAAAACATCGACGTGGACATCCCTCGGAACAAAATCGTCGGGATCGCGGGGGTATCCGGCTCCGGCAAATCTTCGCTGGCGCTTGGCGTGCTGTATGCAGAGGGTTCGCGCCGCTATCTGGACGCACTTTCTACCTACACGCGACGCCGTATGACCCAGGCCGCGAAGGCCAGTGTGGACGAGGTACTGTATGTGCCCGCCGCATTGGCGCTGCACCAGCGGCCGGGGGTGCCGGGCATCCGAAGCACCTTTGGCACCGGCACCGAGCTTTTGAACAGCCTGCGGCTGATGTACTCCCGCCTTGCCAGCCACCGCTGCCCGAACGGGCATTACATCCCGCCGACGCTGGCTATCGCGGCGGGCAGGGAGCTGGTCTGCCCGGAGTGCGGTGCGCATTTCTATGCGCCGTCGGCGGAGGAGCTGGCTTTCAACTCTCAAGGTGCCTGCCAGAAGTGCGGCGGCACAGGCAGCGTCCGGACGGTGGACATGGCGTCGCTGGTGCCGGACGACTCGCTGACCATCGACGGCGGCGCAGTGGCCCCGTGGAACAGTCTGATGTGGTCGCTGATGACAGACGTCTGCCGGGAGATGGGCGTGAGGACGGATGTGCCGTTCCGCGACCTGACCGAACAGGAAAAGGACATCGTCTACCACGGTCCGGCAGAGAAAAAGCATATCTTCTACCACGCCAGGAACTCGAATCAGGCCGGCGAGCTGGACTTTACCTATTATAATGCCGTCTACACCGTAGAAAATGCTCTTGCAAAGGTCAAGGATGACAAGGCATGAAGCGGGTGGAAAAGTTCCTGCGGGAAGATGTCTGCCCCGAGTGTCACGGCTCACGGCTCTCAGCGGCGGCGCGTGCGCCGAAGCTGCGGGGCATCTCCCTGGACGAAGCCTGCCAGATGACGCTGGAAGCCCTCGTGGAGTGGGTGAAGGGGGTGCCGGGCAGCCTGCCGGAAGAGATGCGCCCGATGGCGGAGAGCATCTGCGAGGCATTCGAAAGTACCGCCAAGCGGCTGATGGATTTAGGTCTGGGCTATCTGACGCTTGACCGCTCGACCTCGACCCTCTCCACCGGCGAGCGCCAGCGGATGCAGCTGGCCCGCGCCGTCCGCAACCGCACCACCGGGGTTCTCTATGTGCTGGACGAGCCGTCCATCGGCCTGCATCCCTCGAACATCGTGGGGCTGACCGGTGTGATGCACGATCTCGTGGCCGACGGCAACTCGGTCATTCTGGTGGACCACGACACCCAGATCCTGAAAGAGGCCGACTGGGTGATCGAGATGGGGCCGGAAGCGGGAGCTAAGGGTGGACATGTCATTGCCGAAGGGACGATAGCTGATTTGGAGGCAAAGCCGGAGTCCCAGATCGGGCCGTTCCTCTCCGGAAAAGCTGAGACAAAATTGCGCCGGTGTGCCGGGACGGGGGAGATGTTCGCAGGGGGGGGATCCATCTCTCCACCGGCAGCATCCACACGGTCAAGCCTTTGGAGCTGGACATTCCCAAGGGGCGGCTCACCGTGGTAACGGGTGTGTCCGGCTCCGGCAAAACGACGATGGTGCTGGAAAGCCTCGTACCGGCGCTGGAAGCAAAGATAAACGGCAGCGCCCTCCCGGCACATATCCGGGAGATTCGCGCCGAGGGCATCGCGCACGTCAAGCTCATCGACGCGACGCCCATCGGCATCAATGTGCGCTCTACCGTGGCGACCTACGCGGGCGTCCACGACGAGCTGCGGAAGCTCTATGCCAAATCTCCGGACGCCAGGCAAAAGGGCTTCAAGGCCAGCGACTTTTCCTACAATACTGGCAGCCTGCGCTGCCCCAGCTGCGACGGCACCGGTGAGGTGAGCCTGGATGTGCAGTTCCTGCCGGATGTGAACATCGTCTGCCCCGACTGCCGGGGTTCCCGCTACGCGCGGGCGGCTTACGGCGTGAAGCTGATGAACGAGGCGGAGCAGGCCGTCTCCCTGCCGCAGCTGATGGAGATGGACGTCAACTCCGCTCTTGAGTTCTGCGGCGGGATGAAGACAGTGAGCCAGCGCCTGCAGACATTGCAGCAGCTGGGTCTGGGCTACCTGACACTGGGCGAAGAGACGCCCAGCCTCTCCGGCGGCGAGGCCCAGCGCCTCAAGCTGGCCAGCGAGATCGGCCGCACCCAGACCGACTCGGTATTCGTTTTCGATGAGCCCAGCATCGGCCTCCACCCGCTGGACGTGCAGGTGCTGCTGCGGGTCTTCCAAGCCCTGCTGGACAACGGCGCAACGGTCGTTGTCATTGAGCACGACCTCGACGTCATCCGCAACGCGGACTATGTCATCGACATGGGGCCGGGCGGCGGCGAGAGCGGCGGCCGCGTCGTGGCAACAGGCGCGCCGGAGGAGATCCAGAAAAATCCGGAGAGTATTACCGGAAGATATTTATAACAAAAAGGGGGCAGGTGCTGCATGGCACCTGCCCCCTTCGTCGATATTCTTATTTGCTTTCCGGGACACCGCGCAGTTCGGCACGGAAGCGCTCGGGAACATCTTCTTCCCGGATATTTTTGACGACTCCCAGAAGCTTTGCAGTTTCGCCTACGGGATAGACCATGATGCACTTCCGATGCTTCGCTGACAATCAAAACAAAAAGTTAATTCTCAGAAGAAATATCCTGACCGAAATACTTCTCACTCAGCTCCTTGAGGGTGCCGTCAGCGCGCAGCTCGTCGATGGCGCTGTTGAGGGCGTCGAGGAAGGAAGAGTCTTCGCTCTTGACGATAGGGATCGCAACGTGAGAAGCATCTTCGGTCTGGGCGACCAGCTTGAAGTCGGCGTCCGGATGGACGTTCAGGTAGTCGTAGAAGGAGACGTTGGCGTTCAGGGTGGCGTCGATGCGGCCAGCAGCCAGCAGCTGGATGGTCTCTTCCAGCGTGTCGATGCCCTGCACGGTCGCGCCGTAGCTCTCGGCCAGCTCCATGTAGGTGGAAGCGAGGCTGTTGGCCGTGGTCTTGCCTGCGAGGTCTTCGAAGCTCTTGATGTCCTCGTTATCCTTGCGGACGGCGAGGGCGGTGTGGATGTAGCCGTAGGGAGTGGTGAAGTCGTAGGTCTTGGCGCGCTCTTCGGTGACTTCGACGCCGTTGCAGACGAGGTCGTAGCGGCCAGCATCCAGACCGGCGAAGAGGCTGTCCCAGTCGCTCTCGACATACTCCGGCTCGACGCCCAGCTTTTCAGCGATGGCGCGGGAGACCTCGACGTCGTAGCCGACGAGGGTGTCGCTCTCATCGTGGAAGCTCCAGGGCTGCCATGCGCCTTCCAGCGCGACGACCAGCTTGCCGTTGGACTGGATGGTCTCCAGCTTGTTGTTGGCGGCAGTAGCGGAAGCAGAAGCTGCGGTGCTGGAAGCAGTGGAGGCAGAAGTGTTGGAAGAGCAGCCAGCCAGCGAGAGAACACCGGCAGCGGCCATGACGCTCATGAGAGAAATAAAGGTTCTGCGTTTCATAGGGGATGATCCTTTCTTATTCAGTATGGGAAATTTTCTGAAGGAACTCACGGGTCCTTGCCTCTTTGGGATGGGCGAAGAACTCCTGCGAGGGGGCTTCCTCGACCACGACACCGTTTTCCATAAAGACGGTGCGGGACGAGACGTTGCGGGCAAAGCCCATCTCGTGGGTGACGACCAGCATGGTCATGCCCTCCTGTGCCAGCTGCCGCATGACGGCCAGCACTTCACCGGTCAATTCCGGGTCGAGGGCGCTGGTGGGCTCGTCGAAATAGATGATCTCCGGGTCGGAGGCAAGAGCGCGGGCGATGGCCACGCGCTGCTGCTGACCGCCCGACAGCTGGCGGGGGTAGTAGTCGGCCCGGTCAGCGAGGCCGACCTTTTCCAGCATCTTCATGCCGATGGCGTTGGCCTCGTTTTTGGGCATTTTCCGGGCAACGATGAGGCCCTCGGTGACGTTCTGCAGGGCCGTCTTGTTGCGGAAGAGGTTGTAGTTCTGGAAAACGAAAGCCGTCTTGCGACGCAGCCGTGCGATGGAGGCCCGGTCGGCGCGGGCAAGGTCGAAGGCCTCACCGTCGAAGGTGAGGGGGCCCGCGTCGGCAGTCTCAAGGAAGTTGAGACAGCGCAGCAGGGTGGTCTTGCCTGAGCCGGAAGGGCCGAGGATGGCGACGACGTCGCCCTTTTCCACCGTCAGATCGACGCCGCGCAGCACGTCCAGACTGCTGGTCGGCTTGGGGACACGGCCAAAGATACCGGGACGGACGCCGGGCTTTGCGTATGTATGGAAGGATTTGCGGACGCCGCGGATCTCTAACATTGCCATAACAGCCATACTCCTTTCTTACTGGAAGCCGTGGGCGTTGAGCTGGCGCTCCAGCAGCCCCTGCAGCTTGGTGATGACGGTACAGAACAGCAGATACACCACCGCCACCTCGCAGTAGATGGGCAGGAAGATGTAGGTGCGGGCGGCGACGCGCTGGCCGGCCATGAACAGCTCCGCCACGGTGATGTTGGAGGCCAGAGAGGTGTCCTTGATCATGCCGATGAGGGAGTTGGAGAGGGCGGGCACAGCAGTGCGCAGGGCCTGCGGCAGCACGATGCGGCGCATGATCTGCCACCAGCTCATGCCGACGCAGCAGCCGGCTTCCAGCTGGCCCTGCGGCACGCTCTCGAGTGCGCCGCGCATGGTCTCGGCGCAGTAAGCGCCCTCGTTGAAGGCGAAGGCAATGACTGCCGCCGGAAAGGCGTTCAGCATGATGCCCGCACTGGGCAGACCATAGAAGATGATGAAAACTGCACCAGCAGCGGCGTGCCGCGGATGACCCAGATGTAGAACCGGGCCAGCTGACTCAGCACCGGCACTTTGGCGTACTGTACCAGCGCCACGGCCACTGCCAGCACCATCGCCAAGGTGAACGAGACGAGGGTGAGGGGGATGGTCATGGTGAGGCCCGCCGAGAGGATGCGGGGAAGAGCCTCCCAGAGCACGCTGACGGTGCGGTTGGATAAGAGTGTTTCCAGCATGGATACTCCTTTTTCAAAATTTGAATAAACAGACAGGGCAAGTAGGTGGACACATTATATACCTTAAAGCAGGGTCGAAGTCAAGAGGAAAAAATGAAAATCCTACAAAACCTACCAGAATACTATAACATGATTTGGAAATGAACGCAAATGGTTTCGAAAAATTGCATGGTATGGACGAAATGAATGAAAACAGGTGCTGACTTTGTGCAGAACGGCAGAGTAGTTGACGCGGCAGAAGCTTTCGGGTACAATAGAACTGTATAGACCTGTAAAGGTACAAACAGGCCGCACGCCCCGCCAGACGGGAGCGCGGCGGATACGGAGGACAAACGTGATGAAACGTATTGGTATTCTGGGCGCTGGAACTTGGGGCATGGCCCTTGCACGGATGCTGACGGTGAGCGGGAACGATGTGCTGGTCTGGTCGGCCATCGAAAAGGAGATCGATGACCTTTCGACGACCCGCGTCCACCCCAACCTGCCGCAGATGAAGATCCCGGAGGAGCTGCGGTTCACCAAGAGCATCGAGGAAGTCTGCAAAGACAAGGACATCCTGCTGTTCGCGGTGCCGTCGGTCTTCGTTCGCTCCACGGCAGCAAAGGCCCGGCCCTATGTGGCCGACGGCCAGATCATCGTGGACGTGGCAAAGGGCATCGAGCCGGACACGCTGTACACCATGACCGAGATCCTGGCCGATGAGCTGGGCCGGGAAGGCGGCCCGAAGAACGTGCGCCTTGTGGCCCTGTCCGGCCCCACCCACGCAGAGGAGGTGGCCATCGACCTGCCCACCACCATCGTGTCGGCCAGCAAGGACGCTGAGGCCGCGGCCTTCGTGCAGGAGGTCTTTACCAATAACGTCATGCGCGTCTACACCAATGACGACATCAAGGGCGTGGAGCTGAGCGGCGCTATGAAAAACGTCATCGCGCTGGGCGTCGGCATCTCCACCGGCCTCGGCTACGGCGACAATGCCCGCGCTGCCCTCATCACCCGCGGCATCGCCGAGATCGCCCGTCTGGGCGTGGCGATGGGCTGCAACATCCACACTTTCGCAGGTCTGGCCGGCATCGGCGACCTCATCGTGACCGCCACCAGTATGCACAGCCGCAACAACCGCGCCGGTATCCTCATCGGCAAGGGCGAGACCCCGGAAAATGCCGTCAAGGAAGTCGGCATGGTGGTCGAGGGCATGAACGCCCTGCCCGCTGCGCTGGAGCTGGCCGAGCGGTATCAGGTGGAAATGCCCATCGTCCAGACCGTCAACGCCATCGTCAACAAGGGCATGGGCGCGGCAGAGGCTGTCAAGTCCCTGATGGAGCGCGGCCTCAAGAATGAGCTGCCGCAGGGCTACGAAAAATAAACGAAAAGGGGCGGTATCATGCCTTCTACCTATGCACACCGCCGCTTTGGCGCGGATGTTCTGGCCCTGCTTCCGGACGGGCTGCGCCAGACGCTGGAGCAGCACCGGGAGCTCTACGATATGGGCCTCCACGGGCCTGACCTGATGTTTTATTATAAGGCCCTGCAGTCGAACCCGGTGAACCGTTTGGGGAACACCATGCACGAGGAAAAGGGCGAGGTGTTTTTCACCCGCGCCCGGGCCGTGGTGGAAAATGCAGCGGATAAAAAGCGCCGCACTGGCTTATGTGCTGGGCTTCGTCTGCCACTTTGCGCTGGACAGCACCTGCCACCCTTATGTGGAGGCCTATGTCCGGGAGAGCGGTGTGGGACACTGCGAGATCGAGACGGAGTTTGACAACGCCCTGATGCGGGAAGACGGCCTCGACCCCATAAAGTTCTTCACGGCCAGCCACATCAAACCCAGCCGGGAGCGGGCCGAGGTCATCGCGCCCTTCTACGAAGGCGTCACGGTGGACGAGACGCTGGCGGCGATGAAGGGATGATAACGGTGCATCATTTTTGCAGGCGGCGAACCCCGTCAAACGCTGGGTGGTGTTGGCCGGGATGCGATACAGAAAGTCAGTTTGATGACAACAAGCAGATTGAGCTTGCACAGTTCGCAAAGATGCTGGATGCGAGAGGTGCCAAAATTGTAATCAGCAATTCGGACCCGAAGAATGAGAATGCAGAGGATGATTTTTTTGATACGCTTTATTCGGCACAGAGAGTTCATCGGGTGGAAGCAAGCAGAATGATCAACTGCAACAAGAATTCCAGAGGAAAGATAAAAGAGCTGTTGATTACAAATTTCGAACGGCAAGGCTCTAAGGAGAATGCATCAAAGCAAGATAGAGAGAGGAGTGAAAAAAGATGGAAAAAAAGGGAATTTAAGAACTGGATGGCAAGCTTCAAAGAGAGCATTGCGGACTATGGATATTATGTTGATTTTGACAAAGTATATCGTAACGTCAATGAAGTGAAAGTTGAGCTGAATATTCTGAATTCACTGATTGGTGTGCCGAATATTGAAGAAGAATTCGAAAATTTGATTCGAAAGTATCCAGACGCTGAAATGCATTCCTCTTCTTTTGGCAGTACGAGAGAAAAAGGAAATTTACTGTCAGGATGAAAAGGGAGGTCAGACATATAAATTTACCCCGAAGCAAATGCGTCCAAAAGAGTTGGAACCGGAAAAGTATGCGTATTTTATGGAGCATACAGGACTGTTTGACCTGCTGAAAAAAAATCATATTATCCGAGATCTGGTGGACTATGTGACGGGAGTAGAAACCGGACTGGACTCGAATGGAAAAAAAATCGCGGCGGTCATCTGATGGAAGATTTGGTGGAAGGATACATAAAGAAAAAGCAGGCTTTGTCAAGGACAAAACTGACTTCAAGGAAATGTATATCCACCAGATTGCAGAAAAATGGGGCTTGGAGTTATCTGCAATTTCAAATCAGGGAAAAATGGAAAGGCGTTTTGATTTCGTGGTAAAAACGGGTAAAATGGTATACGGAATTGAAACCAATTTTTATGGCAGTCAGGGAAGTAAGCTGAATGAAACCGCAAGAAGTTATAAAACACTTGCATTAGAAGCAAATACCATCCAGGGTTTTACATTCGTTTGGTTTACCGATAGCAAGGGATGGTCAAAGGCAAAGCATAATCTGGAAGAGACAATCGATGTAATGGAGCACATTTACAGCATTCAGGACATGGAAAATGGAATTATAAGTGAGGTTTTCCAGTGACAAAGAAAAAAGATTACAAAATGGGAACCAGACAGTTTTGAATTGGAAATGACTACTCATTGGTCTTTTTCCATCGCGTGGAAGCTGGGCAACACATGACGCAAAGTGGAGAGGAAACTGGTCGCCATATATTCCCAGAAATGTCATACTCAGATATTCAAAAGAAAACGACTTGGCTTGATCAGTTTGCCGGAGGCGGCACGACGCTGGTAGAGGCAAAGTTGCTGAACCGGGATATTATCGGTGTGGATATTAACGATGTGGCATTGAAAAGGTGCAGAGAAAAAATAAACTTTGAGCATGAAGGCGCGTTTTGTGCTGATGGTGGCCACCCTTATCCCCATTTTCTTCAATGCGCTGGCGGAAGCCGGGGGCCTGAGCTCGGTGGAGTATCTGGCTTACTGGGGCTATGCCAGCTCGGCTGTGACCATCATCACGGCTGTTTTGAGCCCCATTTTGGGGACAGTGGCCGACACGAAGGGCTTCAAGAAGCCTATCTGATAAGCCCCTGACGGTGGGTATCTGGCTTTTAATGCCAGCTCCATTTCGGCGGTTTTGAGCCCGATTTTGGGGACAGTGGCTGATACGAAGGGCTTCAAGAAGCCTATCTTTACTCTGCGTCTTCGTGGGCATCGTGGGATGCTGCGCCATGGGCGCGGCGTCGGCGTGGCTGCCCTTCCTCGTCATCTTCGTCATTGCGAAGGTGGGCTTTTCGGGCAGTCTGGTGTTCTACGACTCCATGCTCGGGGATGTGACCACGCCGGAGCGGATGGACGAGGTGTCCAGCCGGGGCTATGCGTGGGGATACATCGGCAGCTGCGTGCCCTTCGTGGTCTGTCTCGGCCTTGTGCTGGGGGCGGGGGCCATTGGCCTCAGCCAGATGACGGCGCTGAACATCGCGCTTATCCTGACGGCGGTGTGGTGGCTCGTGACCACCCTGCCGCTGCTGAAAAGCTACCGACAGCTCTACTATGTGGAGGTGGAAAAGCACGCAGTACGCCAGAGCTTTGTCCGCATCGGCCAGACCCTGCGGCATCTGCCGGAGGACAAGCAGGTGTTCTGGTTCCTGCTGGCGTTCTTCTGCTACATCGACGGCGTGTACACCATTATCGACATGGCGACGGCCTACGGCACGGCGCTGGGTCTGGACACCACCGGCCTTTTGCTGGCACTTCTTGTGACCCAGATCGTGGCGTTCCCGTCGGCCCTCATCTTTGGGCGGTTGTCGAACAAGTACCCCTCGGCAAAGCTCATCCCGGTATGCATCGCGGCCTACGCGGGCATCGCGGTGTTTGCGTTTTTCCTGACCCAGCAGTGGCAGTTCTGGGTGCTGGCCGTCATCGTGGGTATGTTCCAGGGCGGCGTGCAGGCGCTCAGCCGCTCCCACTTTGCAAAGATCATTCCGCCGGAAAAGTCGGGCGAATACTTTGGCCTCTTCGACATCTGCGGCAAGGGCGCGTCCTTCCTCGGCACCATGATCGTCAGTGTGGGAAGCCAGCTCACCGGCAGCGCCAATGTGGGCGTCGGCTCCCTCATCGTGCTGTTCATCGTGGGATTCGTGCTGTTCAGGGTGTCGTGCAAAAAAGAAGTCGTTCCGGAATGCGTAACATCTGCTGCGCAGCAGCAAATTGGAGAAGCACAAAAATGCGTTTAGCGAAGCGGCTGGCATTTTGTGCTTTTCTTTGGGCTCTGAAAGGGGCGAGCAGGTCATGAATCCAGCGCGTCGAAATCGCTGGCAAACCTGATTCTCTTTTGGCGACAAAAGAGAATGAACCCCGCCGTTAGTTGCGCCTTACAAAAAAATACATAGTAAAATAAGCTCAAATCAAAAAATACAAAGGAGCAAGACCATGAAACAATATCCCGGCTATACCCTCGTCAAGCACGAGGACTGCCCCGAACAGCACGGGACGCTGACTGTGCTGACCCATGACGTCAGCGGGGCGGCTGTCCTGCTGGTGGAGAACGACGACGACAACAAGGCCTTCGGCATCGGCTTCGGCACCTTCCCCTCCGACGACACCGGCGTGTTCCACATCCTCGAGCACTCGGTGCTGGCGGGCAGCGAGAAGTACCCGGTGAAGTCGCCGTTTTTGCAGCTGCTCAAGAGCAGCATGGCGTCCTTCCTGAACGCCATGACCTTCCCGGATAAGACGGTGTATCCCTTCGCTACCCCCAACGAGACGGATTTCAAGAACCTGATGGACGTCTACCTCAACGCGGTGTTCTGCCCGCTGGCCATGGTGGACCGGGGCGTGTTCGAGCAGGAGGGCTGGCACCGGGACGAGGACGGCACGGTGAGCGGCGTCGTCTACAACGAGATGCAGGGCGCGCTGGCGACGCCGGACGCCCAGCTGCAGAACGCTCTGAGCCGGGCAATGTTCCCGGATACAGCTTACGGCTTCGTCTCCGGCGGCGACCCGGCCTCCATCCCGGCGCTGACCTATGAGAAGTATGTGCGGGTCTACCGCCGCCACTACAGTGCCGACAACTGCTGCATCACCCTCTACGGCAAGATGGACATGGCCGAGAAGCTGGCTTTTCTCGACGAGCAGTATCTGAGCCGTATGCCCAAGAGCGCCAGCCGCCCCCGCCTGACGGTGCAGGACGAGCAGGCCGGTGTGCGGCTGAATATCCCCTACTATACCGAGAAGCCGGAGCCGGACGAGGCTCAGTGTGTGCTGGCGTGGTACACCGGTGCGTTCAGCGACCGGGAGCGCCAGCTGGGCGTGGAGATCCTGCTGGACGCCCTGCTGGGGACGAACCAGGCGCCTCTGAAAGCCGCCCTGCTGGAAGAGAAGCTGGGGGCGGACATCGACGTGGGCTTCGATGACAGCACGCTGCAGCCGACCTTGGAGCTTGTGCTGCGGGGCGCGACGGAAGAGTCGGCGGGCAAGTTTGCCGCTGCAGTGCGCAGAGCCGTGGACGGCATCCTCGAGAAGGGCATCCCCGAGGAGCTTCTGATGGCAAGCCTCAACTCCACCGAGTTCGCTTCCCTTGAGCGCCCGGGCAGCATCCCGGACGGCGTGCTGGACGCCATCCATGCATCCACAGGCTGGCTCCACACCGGCGACCCGGCCCTGCTGCTGCATACCAACGGGCTGTTCGCCTCGCTGCGGGAGAAGCTGGAAAAGGGGTGGTTCAACGAGCTGCTGCGGGAGCTGTTCGCGCCCGCGCCGGTGGAGGTCATCCAGGTGCCGGCCCTGCCCAAGAAAGAGGAAGAGGGGCGCGCCGCCCGCACCGACGGCAAGCTGGTGCTGGACCATCCGCTGACAGCCGCCGACCTCGGCGAGGGCAAAAAGCAGACACCGGGCAGCAAGGAGCTGCTGGCGGGTGCAGAACTGCTGCACCACCCCTCGGCAGGTAATACCTATCTGTACCTTTACTATGATTTGGGCGGCATGGCACCGGAAGATATGTCCTGCCTGCATCTGCTCACGGATGTCATGGATGAGCTGGACACCGAAAAGCACACGGCCCAGGAACTGAACACTCTGCGGAACACCTGGCTGGGAAGCAGTGGTGCGTGGATGGACTGCTGGACGGGGGACGGCAGGAAGGCAGGCCCTGCCACGCAAAGCTCATCGTGGGGATGAGCATGCTGGAACGCAGCCTCGAAAAGGCTGTGGAGCTGGGCAGTGAGTGGCTGTATGAGACAAAGTTCAGCGGCCCGCAGGCCGAAGCTGCGATGGAGCGGGTGGCAAGCCAGCAGAAGCTGCTCATGGAGCAGAAGTTCCTGCGGGAGGGCCACGCCTTCGCCGCCATGCGGGCGGCGGCACATTTCTCGGTGGAATCCGCACTGAGTGAGCGCTGCAACGGCGTGAGCTACTACCACTATCTCTGTGAGCTGCTGGAAAAGGCCGACTGGACCGCTCTGGGCAAAAAGATGGAAGAGCTGTGGAAGAGCGTGCTGAAAAAGAACGCCCTGACCGTCAGCCTCCACGGCAGCGACGCGGCGCTGGATACCCTGAAAAAGCTTCTGCCGGGCAGTGCCTTCGCGGCAGAAAAGCGCGGCGAGGCAAAGCCCTACACTGAGGAGCTGACAGCTCCGGTGAACGAGGCCTTCATCATCGACGGCGGTGTGAACTACGATGTGCTGGTCTGGCCCATGGAGCGGCGGTTGGAGCGGAAGGTGCTGGCCCGGGTGATGAGCTACGAGTATCTGTGGCACAACATCCGCGAGGTGGGCGGCGCGTATGGCACCGGCATGGTGACCCAAAACGACGGCACCGAATATCTCTACACCTACCGTGACCCGCACCTGAAAGAAAGCTATGAGACTTTCGCAAAGGGGCCGGCAGAACTGGCAGGCCGCGACTATACCGAGAAGGACATGAACGAGTTCATCGTGGGCGCGGCAGCAAAGCTGGACACCCCGCGCAAGCCCGGGAAGAGGCTGCGTCTACCGACTGCAAATATTTCTGCGGCATCACCGACGAGATGACTGCCGCCGAGCGCAAGAGCCTGTGCAGTGTGGATGCTGCCGCCCTCAAGGCTGAGGCGGCGGACCTGTCTGCCCGGATGGAGAAGGGCGTTCGGGTGGCGTTCGGCAGCAAGGAGGCCGTGGAAGCCGCGAAAGCGCTGTTTGACCGGGTGGAAACGCTGTAAAAAGACGCAGAGCGCCTCCCGGAGACTTTGCGCAGAAAATTGAGTGAAAGATCCCCTGTCTGTGGAAAAGAACACAGGCAGGGGATTTTTGTTACTTTGAAATATTACTTATAGGATAAAATATGCAGTAAAATACAAATCTGAGGACAAAAGTATGTACTCCTGCGGCGGAGAAAAGCGTGGTATCCTTTTGCCAGCGACAGAACGAAAGGAAGTGAGAACACAGGATGGGGCAGGAAAAGCAGGCTGCGGCCAAGGGGCAGGAAAGTCTCCGGAAAGCCACCGACACCCTGAGCACTATGCTGGCGCAGGAGGTGAAAGATTTGAATGCCCGCCAGCGCACGGCCCGCCGAGAGAACAGCACCGACCCCGGAATCATGAAGGGACTGAAAGAAGCGACTGCCGTGCTGAAAGATCTGGCGGGCGTGTCGAAGACCCTGAACGACCAGGGTGTGGACGCAGAAGGACGGGAATGCGGTGTGGTGCTGCTGCCGCCGGTGGAGGATGTATGATGGCAGAAAACAAGAATGCGGGCGTCGTGTGGAGGCCTCAGCCGAGGCAGAGGGAATTTATGCGAAGGCCGGAGCCGGAAGCACTTTACGGCGGCGCGGCAGGCGGCGGTAAGAGCGACGCCCTCGTCATCGAGGCGCTGCGGCAGGTACACATCCCGCACTACCGGGCGCTCATCCTCCGCAAGACCTATCCGCAGCTTTCCGACCTCGTGGACAAGAGTCAAAGCTATTACCGCCGGGCCTTTCCGGAGGCGCAGTACAACGCCACGAGCCATGTGTGGGTCTTCCCCAGCGGGGCGAAAATTTACTTCGGCTCGATGCAGTACACCAAGGACCGGACGAACTATCAGGGCAAAGCCTTCGATTTCATCGGGTTCGACGAGCTGACCCACTTCGAGTGGGAGGAGTACAGCTACATGATGAGCCGCAACCGTCCCACCGGCCCCGGCACGCGGGTGTACCTGCGGGCCACCACCAACCCCGGCGGGGTGGGCCACGGCTGGGTCAAGGCGCGGTTCATCACGCCCGCCCCGCCCGGCACCCCCATCGTGGAGAAACTGCCGGTGCGGATGCCGGACGGCACGGAAAAGGTGCTGCGGCGGGCGCGGGTGTTCATCCCGTCCAGCATCTTCGACAACCCAGCCCTGCTGGAAAACGATCCGGGCTATCTGGCCAGCCTCGCGGCCATGCCGGAGGCGGAAAAGCAGGCGCTGCTCTATGGCAGCTGGGACAGCTTTTCCGGGCAGGTGTTCACCGAGTGGCGGAACGACCCGAAGCATTACGAGGACCAGCGCTGGACCCACGTCATCGCGCCCTTTGCCATCCCGAAGCACTGGAAGATCTACCGGGGCTACGATTTCGGCTTTTCGAAGCCATTCTCGGTGGGGTGGTACGCGGCGGACGAGGAGGGGCGGCTCTACCGCATCAAGGAGCTTTACGGCTGCACGGGCCGACCCGACGAGGGAACGCACCTCGACCCGGTGGAACAGGCCCGGCGCATCCGGGAGGCCGAGCAGAACGACCCGGTGCTCCGGGGCAGAGTCATTCAGGGCATCGCCGACCCGGCCATCTTCGACGAGAGCCGGGGCGAGAGCATCGCCGCTATGATGGAGCGGGGGCCGAACTTTCTGCACTGGATGCCCGGCGACCACACCCGTCTGGCGGGCAAGATGCAGATGCACTACCGGCTGAATTTTGACGGCGAGGGCAGGCCAATGCTGCAGGTGTTCAATACCTGCAAGCACTTCATCCGCACCATCCCGAACCTCGTGTACGACGAGAGCAATGTGGAGGACATCGACACCCGGCAGGAAGACCACATCTACGATGAGTGCCGCTATGTGCTGATGGAAAATCCCATCTCGCCGCCCCGGCATACATCGGCCCCGCCGGTGCTGGTGGAGCTGCATCGGGATGACCCGCTGGAGCTGCATCGGAAGGCGAAGTTTCTGAGAGGGCAAGGATGCTGGTGTAAAGGCTCTCCCTTTTGGGAGAGGCTGGGGGCGGAAAAACGATAGCGCCCTGCAACAGAGGAAAGGATGGGGCAGAACGGAAACGACAAGCGCCCTGCAACAGAGGGAGAAAAACGAATACTATGGATGAAGCAACAAAACTGCCCATCGGGCCGGAAGAGGTGGCTGAGGCTGCGCAGATCTTGCAGCGGTACAAGGCGGGCAAGGCCGCGCTGGACAAGCGCCTGGTGGACAACGAACTGTGGTTCCGGATGGGACACTGGAAGAACTACCAGAACCCCATGATGGAGGGCAAACCCCAGCCGTCCAGCGGCTGGCTGTTCAACTCCATCGCCAACAAGCATGCCGACGCGATGGACAACTACCCCAGTCCCAACGTCCTGCCCCGTGCCGAGGACGACGAGGCAGCGGCACAGGCGCTTTCCAGCGTACTGCCCGTGGTGCTGGAACAGGCGGACTATGAGCAGGTGTACAGCGATACCTGGTGGCGCAAGCTCAAGCAGGGGACCGGAGTCAAAGGCGTGTTCTGGGATTCGGAGCAGCGGGGCGGTGTGGGCGAGATCGCCATCCGGCCCATGAACCTGCTGATGCTCTACTGGGAGCCGGGCGTGGACGATATTCAGGCGTCGCCCCACTTTTTCTCGCTGAGTCTGGCCGACACGGCTCAGCTGGAAAGCCGCTGGCCTCAGCTGGCCGGACACACTGCCAGCGTGCTGGACGTGCCGCATTACATCCACGACGGCGGCCTTGATACCAGCGACAAGAGTGTCGTGGTGGACTGGTACTACAAAAAACTCTCCCCCGAGGGCAGGAGCGTCCTGCACTACTGCAAGTTCTGCAATGGCGTGGTGCTCTACGCCAGCGAGAACGACCCGGCGCTGGCCGAAAGAGGCTTCTACGACCACGGCAGGTATCCCTTTGTGTTCGACGCGCTGTTCATGGAAGAGGACAGCCCGGCGGGCTTCGGGTACATCGATGTGATGAAGGAGTGCCAGACCGCCATCGACAAGATGAACCACGCCATGGACGAGAACGTCCTGCTCTCGTCCCGCCAGCGGTATGTCCTGAGCGACACAGCAGGAGTCAACGAGGAGGAGCTGACCGACCTGTCCCGAGACATCATCCATGTGGCGGGGCGGCTGAACGACGACAGCTTCCGGCCGATGCAGACGGCGGGTCTGCAGGGCAACAGCCTGAGCTACCGCAACAGCCGCATCGAGGAGCTGAAGGAGATCAGCGGAAACCGCGACATGACCCAGGGGGCGGCACCGCAGGCGGCGTAACGGCAGCTTCGGCCATCGCGGCCTTGCAGGAGGCGGGTTCGAAGCTCAGCCGGGATATGCTCAAGAGCGCTTACAGGGCATTTGCCAAAGAGTGCTGCCTTATCATCGAGCTGATGAGGCAGTTCTACGACGAGGAGCGCATCTTCCGCATCACCGGCAAGAGCGGCGAGAGCGAGTTCGTCCGCTTTTCGGGCCAGGTGCTCCGTGCCCAGCCTGCAAGAGTCGTGGGCGGCGTGGAGCTGGGCAGTCATGAGCCGGTGTTCGACATCGTGGTGAGTGCGGAGAAAAAGTCCACCTTCTCCCGCCTGTCGCAGAACGAGACGGCCAAGGAGTGCTATCAGCTGGGCTTTTTCGCCCCGGCCAACGCCGACGCCGCGCTGGCGGCGCTGGAAATGATGGACTTTGAGGACATCGAAAAGGTTCGCCAGCGGGTGCGCCAGAACGGCACCCTCGCCCAGCAGCTGGCACAGATGCAGGCCCAGATGGCTCAGCTGACGGGTCTGCTGGAAGTGCAGAAAAAGTCCAAAGCCCCCAAGCTCAGCGGTCCGGCACAGGAGCTGAGCACGGCTGCGATGGCGAGGGCGATGAAGACGCAGAAAGGAGAAATGAGATGATAAAAGTAAACTACACCGAGCTGGACGGCCCGGCAGGCCCCACCTGCCGGCTGGAAGCTTCGGGCCACGCGGGCTATGCCCCCGCCGGGCAGGACATCGTGTGTGCGGGGGCCAGCACCCTGATGCAGACCCTCTGCGCCCTGCTGGCGGGCGAGGAAGGCACCAGGAGCGGCGTGTGGGACGAGCCGGACGGCCCGCGTCTGGCCGTGACGGCGGCAGCACCCCAGAAACCGTGGGTGGAGGGGGCGTTCGAATTTGCAAAGGCGGGCTTTGCTCTGCTGGCAGAACGCTACCCGGACAATGTCCGCTTCGCCGATTTGAGCGGACGGGGAGAACAATCGATGGTGGATCTGCAGCTCTTTGCCTCGGAGGGCGGCGATGCCGCCGCCCCCTCCGCTCCTGCCCTCAGCCATGCACAGGCTCAGCAGGCCATCGCCTCCGGGACTATGAAGGCGGATGAGGGCCGGGAAGCTTCGGATGTGCCGACACCGGCGGCAGTGCAGAAGCCGGAAGAGCGTCCTGCACCGCCCGAACGCCCTGCGCCGCTGCCGCTCCCGCCCATCCCGGGCGTGGAGGGCGCGAACACCGTCCGCGCCCTCCACGCCCGCTGGGCGGCGGAAGAGGCGATGCTTCGCCGGGATATGCCGGATTTTTCGCTCAAGCAGGAGCTGGCGAACCCCGAGATGCGCCGCCTGATGGAGCTGCCCGGGATGCGGATGGGTGACGCCTACCGTCTGGCCCACTACAACGACGCTCTGCGTCAGACCGCCCAGACCGTGGAGCAGGGCGTCGTGGAGCGCATCCGTCAGCGTTCGGCCCGCCCGGCGGAAAACGGTACCAGCCCCGGCGGTGCGGCCATCACCCGGGCCGATGTGGCCAGCATGACCCGCGCCCAGCGTGAGGCACTGGAACGCCGTGCGATGCACGGGGTGAAGATCAGTTTCTAACCTCTCACCGCGTCGGTCTGACTTCTAGTAGGGGAGCCAAGAATCGATGAATAACAGAAAGGACAAATGACATGAAAAGCTACAACCTGAAGATGGACCTCCAGCTCTTTGCCGACCCTTCTGCCAGCCTGCAGAACACCACCGGCACCATGACCAACGAGATGAAGACCTTCTACGAGAAGCGTCTTATCGACCAGGCAGAGCCCCGTCTGGTGCATGACCAGTTCGCGGACTACTATCCCGTACCCCAGAACGGCGGCAAGACCATTGAGTTCCGCAAGTACGACAGCCTGCCCAAGGCCGATACCCCGCTGACCGAGGGCGTGACTCCCAACGGCCAGACCCTGAACGTGACCACTATCACCAGCGACCTGCACCAGTACGGCGGCTGGACCCCGCTCACCGATGTGCTGCAGATGACGGCCATCGACAACAATGTGGTACAGGCCACCCGCGTTCTGGCAAGCCAGGCGGGCCGCACCATGGACAGCATCACCCGCGATGTGCTGGCCGGCGGCACCAACGTCATCTATGCGCCGAAGCTTTCCGCAGACGGCACCGAGACTGCCGTCACCAGCCGCAAGGCGCTGGACAAGAGCTGCACCCTGACCCCGAAGCTGTTCTTCCAGGCCGCGGCACAGCTGGGCGCGATGAACGCTGACCCCATCGGCGACAGCTACATCGCCATCCATCCCCCTACGCCGCCTACGACCTCAAGACCTGCAAGGAGTTCATCGAGGCCCACAAGTACGCCGACCCCGACACCATGTACCGCGGCGAGATCGGCAAGCTGGGCAACATCCGCTTCATCGAGACCAGCGAGGCGAAGATCTGGAAGGACGCTACCTGTCCGGAGGGTCTGGCCGTCTTCGGCACCCTCGTGCTGGGCGCCCACGCCTACGGCGTCACCGAGCTGGAAGGCGGCGGCCTGGAGCACATCGTCAAGCAGCTGGGCTACGGCGACGATCCGCTGAACCAGCGCGCCTCTGTGGGCTGGAAGGGGATGCGCGCCGCCGAGCGTCTGGTGGAGCAGTACATGGTGCGCATCGAGAGCGTGTCCAGCTATTCCACCACTGCGGCGGCAAACTGAGCCAGCCAGAAAGGAGAAGCTATGGCAGAAAAAAGAAGAATGTCCGCATCCGGCTGTTCCGGGACAACAGCCGGTACAAGGGCGACCTTTTCGTCAGCGTCAACGGCGTGAACTACAAGATCCGCCGGGGCGTGGAGGTGGAAGTGCCGCCTGAGGTGGCCGAGGTGTTGGAACACAGCCAGCAGCAGGACGAGTACACCGCCGCCCGCATCGCTGCGGCAGAGACTGCGGCCCAGTAAAATAAGACAACGCGGCCCGGCAGAAACGGCGGAGAAGGCCGCTTCTGCCGGGCCTTTTTGGAAAAAGCGAAAGGAGGCTTTTTATGACGGTAGGAGAAGCGATGGAGCGAGCCGAAGAGCTGCGCCCGGGCAGCCGTGTCGCGGCCCGGACCCGGCAGCGGTGGCTATGCGAGGTGGACGGGATGCTGCGGGAGCGGTTCTTCCGCCCCAGCGGTGCCGACAGCCGGGAGGGCGTGGGCGCGGACATTGCGTGGGACAACGGTCTGCGGGACGACGACGTGCTGCTGGTGCCGCCGCCCTTCGACAGCCTGTACCCACACTATCTGTGCGCCATGACCGACGCCGCGCTGGGCGAGAACGACCGGTACGCCGGTGAGCAGGCTCAGTACAACAGCATCTTAGCCGAACTGGCCGCGTGGCTGCGGCGGAAGAATCTGCCCGCCCGGGGCTGCAGTTGGCGCTGGTAAGGAGGGAGAAAGATGATACTTTCGAACCGGAACGGCCTGAAAAACACCCGGAATATGCTGCGGGTGTTCGGCGGGCTGAACGAGACGTACAGCTGCACCGAGGCAGAGTACAGCGCGGGCATCAACTTTTCGGCCCGGAATTTCCCGGCCCTGAGCACCCGTCTGCCCCGGCGGAAGCTGCGGGAGGAAGCAGACCTGAACGGGATGTATCACCTGAACGGCCTGTTGACTGTCTGCGGCAGAGACCTCGTCTACACGCCGGATGACGCGGATGAGATGGAAGTGACCCTGAAAGACGCCGTGGAGAACGGCAGGAAAACGCTGGTGGGCATCGGAACGAAGATCCTGATCTTCCCGGACAAGCTGGCTTTCGACACTGCCAGCCGGAAGGTGAGCGCTCTGGGCGCGGTGTGGTCGGGCAAAAATACCAGCGTGGAGTTTGCACCCTGCGACGCGGAGGGCAAGGTCTACGAGGTGAGTGGCTGCGGCCCTGCTGAGCCCGACAAGCCGACGGACGGTCAGCTTTTTCTGCGGGTGGAAGACCCGGAAAAGCCATGGAGCAGCGAGAGCACGCTGGAAGTATATAGTGAGGCGTCCGGCAACTGGTCGGCGGTGGTGTTGGACTACTGCCGCATCTCGGCAAAGGGGGTGGGAACAGACTTTGCGGCAGAGGACACTGTGACCCTCACCGGCTCTGCAGCAGAACAGGCCGGACAGTGGAACGAGCTGGACGGCGACCGCATCGTCTACGACGCCGGCGCAGATGCTCTGCGCGTCAAGGCCGACCCCGGCGGCGAGTGGTTCTATGGCCGTCTGACCCGCACCGGCGCAGCGGTAAGATGGGTGAGTCTGGACGGCAGCGTCAGCCGGGAGTTCGTCTCGGCAGAGGTGGTGGAGCTGGAACGCCGGGTGCCGGATATGGACTACCTGACTGAGTGCGACAACCGGGTGTGGGGATGCTCCAACAAGGAGAACGTCATCTACGCCTGCAAGCTGGGCGACCCCACCAACTGGTTCTCCTACCGGGGTATTGCCGCCGACAGCTATGCCGTGACCGTGGGCAGCGACGGGGCATTTACCGGCGCGGCTACCTGTATGGGATACGAGCTTTTCTTCAAGGAAAACACCCTTCACAAGCTTTACGGCTCCAAGCCCTCGGATTTCCAGCTCAGCAGCCTGCGCTGCCGGGGAGTGGCAAAGGGCGCTGCCCGGAGCCTCTGCGTCATCAACGAGACACTTTATTATCTCTCGCCCGACGGTGTGATGGCCTGGGACGGCAGCATCCCCACCAAAGTCTCGACGGCCCTCGACCCGGCCCGGCTGCGGAACGTGAAGTCGGCGCTGGGAGGCGCGCTGGACGGGCGGTATTATCTGCACCTCGTGCGGGCAGCGGCGAAGCCCAGGCCGTGCGGCTGCTGGTCTACGACACCGAGCGGGGGCTCTGGCAGGAGGAAGATGTCTGCTCCTACGAGATGGCCGGAAGCGGCGGGCAGCTCTATCTCTGGGACGGAAAGGCCATCTGGGCCGCAGATGCGGACCGGGAGGAGAACTGGCAGCAGGCGGGCGGTATCGAGGACGGCGTGAGTTTCGAGCTCGTCAGCGGGGACATCGGGCTGGACAGCCCGGAAGAGCTGTATCTCTCCCGGCTGACGCTCCGGCTCGAGGCCGAGGTGAAGAGCCGCATCGAGGTGGCGGTGAGTTACGACAGCGGAGCGTGGGAGACACTGGCCCAGCTGACCGCCGACGGGCGGCGCTGCTTCGATGTTCCGTTTGTGCCGAGGCGGTGCGGGAGCCTGCGGTTCCGGCTGAAGGGCAGAGGTCAGCTCACCCTGCGCAGCCTGACCCGGACGAGCGCCGCCGCGAAGGGCGGCATTCTGGCACAGAGGTGAACTGAACATGGCAAGTGTCACGGGACTTTCGAAGATCGGACTGCCCCATCTGAGCGAGAACATGGACGCGGAGGATGCCCGCGCCATCCGCAACTACTTATACCAGATGCAGGAGCAATTACAATATGTGCTCTGCAATCTGGACGTGGAAAATATGTCGGAGCCGCTGCGCGCCCGGCTGAACAGCATCCAGTGAGAAAGGAGAATTTATGAGCACCGAGAAAAAGAAAGAACAGCAGCTGCTGGAAGATGTGACTGCCCAGCCTGCAGTCCAGTCCTCCTACAGCACGGCGGGACTGAACAGCCGCAAAGAGGTGGAGGATGCACTGACAAATGCGGTGTACACCCCCGGCCAGAGCGTCACCGACGCAGCAGCGGACCTGAGAAACTGGCAGCAGAACCGGCCGGGCAAGTATGAGAGCGCCTATCAGGGCCGCATCGAAGACCTCATCGGTCAGCTGCTGGAGCGGAACAGCTTCCAGTACAGCTATGCACAGGACCCGCTCTACCGCCAGTATGCCCAGCAGTACACCCAGAACGCCCGCAACGCCAGCGCGGACGCCGCCGCACAGGCTGCAGCCCTCACCGGCGGCTACGGCTCCAGCTATGCGGCCAGTGTGGCCCAGCAGGCGTACCAGCAGCAGATGGGCGCGCTGAACGACGCCCTGCCGTCCCTCTACCGGCTGGCGCTGGACACCTACAACAGTGAGGGCGATGATGTCGTGACCCGGATCGACCAGCTCAACACGCAGGAGAAAAACGCACAGGCGCAGTATAACGCGGAGCTGTCGGACTATTACAGTCAGCTCGACCGGAAGGGCAGCGCCTATAATGCTGCCTACGAGCAGGACTATGGCCGCTATCAGGACTATCTGGGCCGGCTGGACACCCTGTACGGCTACTATTCCAACCAGGAGCAGCAGGCCATCGCCAAGCGCAAGCAGGCGTTCAATGGTGTGCTGAGCATTCTGGGCGTCATCGGCGACGCGGTCAGCTGGCCATCACCGGAACCACCGGCATCGGCTCGCTGGATGGGTACGCTGGCCAACACCGGGTATAATATGTACGCGAAAGACCGCGCCTACGCGGCCGAGCGTGCTGACGCTGCGTGGGACCAGCAGATGCAGGAGACCCAGCGGCAGGACAGTCTTGCCCAGCAGAAGTACAAGAACGAGCAGGCGGAGCGGCAGTATCAGGACACCCTGCGCCAGCAGGAGTTCAACAACAATGTGACCAGCGAAAAGCTGAATATCGCCAAGGGCGAATGGGCGCTCAAGCAGTCCAAGGCAGCCCAGAGCGCCCAGCAGGCTACGGCAAACGCCGGGGCAAAGAGTGCGGGCAGTTCGGGAGGCTCGGGCAGCGGGTCGGTGCTGTCGTCCGGCGGCGGCACCATCGTACCTTACAGCGCCGCCCGCCTCTACCGGCAGGGCAGGAGCGACACGGCCATCCGCAGCGAACTGCTGAAGGAGGGCTACTCCAACGATGAGATCGCCAATATCCTGAAGCAGCTGGGAAGCTGAGAAATACGAAAAGGCCGCAGCGTGGAACACGGAAAGGTGTTCTGGGCTGCGGCCTTGGTTTGTTTGAGTTTTATTTATAAATGGGTAGAAGTAAAGGGCGCACGAGTTGGCTTGCTGATTTTTTTGGAACCTTGGCGGGCTAAAACAGCCCACTGGGCTGATTGCTTACTTTGTTTCCGCCGCAGGCGTTCGAGTCCCACTGGACATCCCCACAATAGAAAAAAAGACCCGCAAGCATAGCTCGCGGGGGTTTTTTAGTGGGGTGCCCAGTGGGACTCGAACCCACGGTCTCCAGATCCACAATCTGGCGCGTTAACCGACTACGCTATGGGCACCACATCAATGCGCCCGAAGGGACTCGAACCCCGGCCCACTGCTTAGAAGGCAGTTGCTCTATCCACCTGAGCTACGGGCGCACGTTGTTATCCCATTGGGTTCTGATATGGTTCGCAGCTGTGAGTTGAAGCACGCTGCGAGAAGTATAATACCATAGCCCCGGGGTTCTGTCAAGAGAAATTGAAACTTTTTTGCGCTTTTTGCAAAAGGATTCTCACAGCAGCCACATCCCCACAAAGCCGAACGTAAGCCCGAAGGCTGCGCCTGCCAGCACATCCCGGACGAAGTGCGCCCCAGAAAGCACCCGCAGCAGACAGATGAGGGCGGCGATGGCCAGCATCACGACGCCGACGGCAGGGTAGAAGTAGAGCCACACCATCCCGAGGACGGCGGCACTGAGTGCGTGGCGGGAAGGGCAGGAATTGCCGTGGGTCTCCTTAGATACCAGCGGCACGAAGCCCGGCTGCTCATAAGGGCGGGGGAAAGTTGAGCCTCGCCCGCAGGATGGTCCCCAGCCCGAACGCCAGACCCGGAACGAGAATGGCCCGGGCAATGACCTGCATAAAATCAAGAGCGCCGCCGCCCCGTCCGATGGTGAGCATTCTGAACCACCGGAGGTTGAGCAGTACCAGAAGCACCGGATAGCAGACGAAAGGCACGAGGGGGAGCCAGCGATTGAGCAGGATGATGCCCTCCCGCAGGGCGGGATGTCCCTCGAGCCAGTCTGTCAGTCTTTTATATCGTTCCGGTGTCATGCAATTCCCTCCCTGAGAGATTCATTCAAAACAGGTGTTGAGGTAGTTTTCTACATCGAAAGGCTCCGGCGTGGAGTCCTTGCGCAGGTAGAGGGGATGGTGGGGGTGGCCCTTTTTTTGCTGCGGGGGCCGAAGGTCACCCAGGGGATGTTCTTTTCCCGCGTCAGGGCAACCATCTCCCGCATCAGGCCAGGCAGATAGTCCCGCTTTTCAATCAGAGTACCCCATGCGGCCCACATGGTGGGCTCGGTCTGGGCCAGCACGGCCTGCAGCCAGTGGAGGTTTTCGTCGCAGAGGGCGCGGTCGGGCGTTTTGTCCATGTCGTTGGGGTTGGTGGCCCGCTGGGGGTAGACGTTGAACATGATCCAGCTGTCGAAGCCGTTGGCGTTGGCCAGACGCTCGACGCTCTTCAGAGTGGGGTCCAGCGCGCCGGGCTGGGCGGTGCTGGGGTTGATGCCGATGCACACCAGCGGGCGGCGGCCCACCCGCCCCAGCACATAGCGGTAGGGCTGGTAGGTGTGGGGCTCGTAGTACCACAGACCGCCGGGATATTCGTCGGCTTCCAGCCGGGGAAGAGTTTCACAAAGCATAGCTTACCTCACAAGAAACGTGTGTTTCTTTTATCGTACCTTAAAAAATTTGTGCGAAAGCAACACCTTGCGGCGAGAAAGTCTCCCATAATTTCGATTTTCATGCTATACTATCCCTTAGAGGAAAGTATCCCTCTTCGCTTGCTGAAAAAGCAGAAGGAGTTTTGTTTATGATAGAAGATTACCGCAGCGCCCAGCGTGCGGGCCAGCGTGCCTACCGGGCCAATGTGGCCCGGGGCCAGTCGCCCTATCTCGCGGTGCTGGACGACATCCTCACCGATGTGGACATCGTGGCGCAGGAGCCTCTGGGTCTGGTGGACATCCCGGCCGAGAGCATCGTGGGTACCAAGACCGCCGGACGCCACACCGCCTTTGCCTCCAATTTCATGCCTCTTCTCGACGACGACACCGAGTTTGCAGTCAAGTGGTCGAACCTCTGTGACGCCCATCTGGAAGAGGGAATCCACACCCCTATTATTGCCTTCGAATACCTGAACAAATTCTATGTGCAGGAGGGCAACAAGCGTGTCTCCGTCCTCAAATACTATGAGGCCGTGAAAATTCCCGGCACCGTCACCCGGCTCATCCCGGCAAAGAACGACACGCTGGAGAATAAGCTCTATTACGAGTTCCTTGATTTTTACAAGTTTTCCCGCATCAACTACGTCAGCTTCTCCCGGCTGGGGGGCTATGCAAAGCTGCAGGCGCTGGCCTGCAAGGCCACGGGCGAGGCGTGGACGGAGGACGACCGGCTGAATTTCTCGTCCCTCTACACCATGTTCAGCCAGCAGTTCTATGCGCTGGGCGGCGGCTCACTGGGCCTGACGCCGGGCGACGCACTTTTGGTGTACCTGTCGGTGTACCGTTATGCCGATGCCTGCGAGTCCACCCCGACCGAGGTGCGGGAGAATCTGGCCCGCCTCTGGGACGAGGTGAAAATTCTGGCAGAGCCCCACGCTGTGGAACTGCTGCTGGAGCCGAAGCGCAGTTCTGAACCGCTGCTGAGCAAGCTGAACATTTTCAGCTCCCGCCCCAGCGAGCTGCGGGTGGTGTTCCTCCACGAGCACAACGCCCAGACCAGCGCATGGGTGCGCGGACAGGACAAGGGCCGTGCCGCGCTGGTGAAAGCTTTCCCGGATAAGCTCTATGTCAGCTGCCGGGAGAATATCAACCCCGAGGTGGACGCAGAGCAGGTGCTGGAAGAAGTGGCCCATGACCATGCGGACATCGTCTTCACCACCAGCGCCCGGATGCACACCGCCTGCCTGAAGGTCGCGGCCCAGCACCCCAAGACCCGTTTCTTGAACTGTTCCCTCAGTGCGCCCCATCCGCTGGTGCGCACCTACTACCCCCGCACCTATGAGGTGACCTATCTGCTGGGAATGCTGGCGGGCATCGTCTCCCACAGCGACAAAGTGGGCTATGTGGCTGCAAACCCGGTGTATGGTGTGCCTGCGGCCATCAATGCCTTTGCCCAGGGCGTGCGTGCCGTCCGGCCCGACAGCCGGGTGGTGCTGCGCTGGGCCTGCCTGTGCGATGCGGCACACCCGCAGGATTTCTCGGACAGGAAAGACATCGAAGTCTTCTACAGTCAGGACTTCCGGGAGCCGGAAGGAACCTACCGCGATTACGGCCTCTGCCGCCGTCTGCCCGACGGCGTTCTGCAGCCGCTGGGTCTGCCGGAGTGGCGGTGGGACGTGTTCTTCACCGAGATCGTCCGCTCCGTGTTCGCCGGGACATGGGACAGCGCCCCCGGCGGCAGGGCGATCAACTACTGGTGGGGACTCAAGAGCGGTGCCGAGCGGGTGGAATACCCCACCCGGCTGAACGACGGCACCATGCAGCTGCTCAAGATGGCAGAGCGCCAGCTCTGCGATGGGGAGATACAGGTTTTCCCGACCGAGAGCTACAGTCAGGGCCATGCCCTTCACCATGCGGCTTCCGGCATCTATACGCCCAAGGAACTGATGGAGATGGACTGGCTGGAAGAGTGCGTAGAGGGCGAACTGCCCAGCTACGACGAACTGGACGCCAAGACCCGCAGCCTTTTGAACGTCAATGGTCTGGACATCGTAAAGGGAACGCCGCAGTAACAGGCAAAGCCCCAAGGATAGAAAAGAATGGAGCAAAAACATCGTGAAAATACTTGCGATCTCGGATGTGCCGTCCAAACTGCTCTGGGACGAGAGTGTCCGCAAGCGGCTGGAAGGCATCGACCTTATCCTCTCCTGCGGTGATCTGCCGAAAAAATATCTCGAATACCTCACAAACTTCACCACCGCCCCCATCCTGTACGTCCACGGCAACCACGACGGCAGTTACAAGGAGTCAGAACCGGGTGGCTGCTCTGTGTGGACGATGCGGTCTATGTCTGGAAGGGGCTGCGCATCATGGGTCTGGGCGGGTGCAATCGGTATAACAGGGATGATACCTTCCAGTACACTGAGGCTGAAATGCGGTGGCGCGCCCGGAAGCTCTGGCTCGCGGCCCGGCGGGCGGGCGGCATCGACATCCTGCTGACCCATGCCCCGGCATCCGGCCTCAACGACGGCACCGACAAGGCCCACAAGGGGTTTCAGGTGTTCAACGATTTGATGGACCAGTATCAGCCCAAGTGGTTCATCCACGGACATATGCACCTGAATTATGGGGCAAACCTGCCCCGTGTCTGCACCCGGGGCAGCACGACGGTCATCAACGCCACCGAGCGGTACGAGTTTGAGATACCCGACCCCGTTCAGGTGCCGAAGCGGAAGCTGTTCGGTCGGGGATAAAAATCAAAGAAAAAGGAGAAAGACAATGGAGATAGAACGCGCCTTGCAGCAGCTGGAATTGCTGCAAAAGAAGCTGTACGCTTACCACTGTGCGGACAGCTCCCTTTATCTGGACGCCGTGACCACCGCGCCCAGCGATACCTCCGAGGGCAGGGGCGTGGCCATGAGCATTCTGGCGGGAGAAAGCCAGAAACTGCTGATGACCTGCCCCGAGACGAAAGCGCTGCTGGATGAGCTGAGCGCCCGGGCCGGGGAGCTGGACCTCGTCCACCGCCGCGAAGTGGAGGAGCTGCGCCGCAGCTGTGAGCAGCTGACCCGCATCCCGGCGGACGAATATATGGCCTACAAAGAGCTGTGCAACCGGGCGGACGACGTCTGGCACAAGGCCAAGGCACAGGACGATTTCGCCCTGTTCTGCCCCGTCTTGCAGGAGCTTGTAGACTACAATCGCCGCTTTGCCGGTTATTATGACGCCTCGAAAGCGCCCTATGACGCTCTGCTGAACGAGTACGAGCGCGGCGTGGACAGGAAGATGCTGGACAGCTTCTTTGCGACGCTGCGGGAGGGGCTGGTGCCGCTCATCCACAAAATCGGCGAGAAGCCGCAGATCGACGACAGCTTCCTGCATCAGGAGTACCCGGCAGCACAGCAGAAGGCCTTCGCCGACTATCTGATGGAGGTGATGGGCCTTGACCGCAGCCATTGTGGTCTGGGTGAGACGGAGCACCCCTTCACGCTGGAATTCAACAATAAGGATGTCCGCATCACCACCAACTACGACGAGCACAATGTGGCATCCTCGATGTACTCTGTCCTTCACGAGGGCGGCCATGCTCTGTATGAACTGGGCATCCGGGATGACCTGCAGTACACCTGTCTTGCGGGCGGCGTCTCGATGGGCGTCCACGAGAGCCAATCCCGTTTCTATGAGAACCTCATTGGCCGGTCGCGGCCCTTCGTGGAAGCGATCTATCCCAAGGTGCAGGAGTTCTTTCCCCGGCAGCTGGGCGGCGTGAGCGCAGAGCAGTTCTACCGCGCTGTCAATAAAGGCTCAGCCCAGCCTCATCCGCACCGAGGCCGACGAGCTGACCTACTGCCTCCACGTCATGGTACGGTATGAGATCGAAAAGCAGCTCATCGGCGGCACGCTGGAAGCAAAAGATGTGCCGGCTGTCTGGGCGAAGCTTTATAAGGAATATCTGGGCATCGAGGTGCCGAATGACCGGGATGGCTGTTTACAGGACAGCCACTGGTCGGGCGGCGCGTTCGGCTACTTCCCGTCTTACGCGCTGGGCAGTGCCTACGGCGCTCAGATGCTCCGCCGGATGGAGCAGGACGTGGACGTCTGGGGCGCAGCGGCAAAGGGCGACCTCACACCCATCACGGCGTGGCTGCGGGAAAAGGTCCACCAGTACGGCGGGCTGATGGAGCCTGCCGACGTGGTGAAGAACGCCTGCGGCGATTTCAGTGCCGAGGATTATATCCAGTACCTTACCCGAAAGTACACCGAACTGTACGGCTTATAAAAAAGAAAAGGCGTCTGCACAAATGACTGTGCAGACGCCTTTGTTCGTGTTGAGGAACATCACAGCTCCAGCTTGCCGGAGACTTTGTTGATGACATAGTAGGCCATACCCTCTTCAGGCTTGACGTAGACCTTGCAGGACTGGACGCCCACTTTATGGGTGGCGCGGTAGTCGGCCTTTGCGCGCTCGACAACATCGGTGATGTTGTACTGGTTGGTGCCGAACTCGACATAAACCTCCGGGGAGAGCGGGGGACGGCCGCGCCGCTGTGCAGCACCAGAAGATTTGCGCTTCTTCGGCTCTGCCGCAGGAGTCTCAGGAGCAGCGGCCGCTGCGGGGACAGCAGACTTTTTCTCAGACATAGCTTATACCTTCTTTCCTGTATTCCACTGCAAATTGGAAACGTGGATGATTTCCGGGCCGGAAGCTGTATTACCGGTCAATCCGACCGCTTTCTGTTTGTGCCAACGATTGGAAGCACTATACTTATATAATAGTTATTTCTTTGACGTTTGTAAAGTATTTTTTGGAAAAAGCATCCCCATATTTCTGCGTCCGGAGCACTAAATTCTGACAAAAAGGGGAAAGAATGCCCTATCAAGAAAAAAGAAACTGTCCGGATTTGTGTGCGGCGCAGCGGAGAGAAAAGAAATGCAGCGCGCGGGGAAAAACAGAAATTTCCGGGGAATTTACCCGGCACAGCAGTCCTCGGCCCGCTTCACGATGGGGGCGAGAAGTTCCTCGTCCCAGTCTTCGGCGAGGACAAAAGGGCCTGGTCAATGACCTCCTGTGCGCAAGCGTCCGGGCGGCCCTGTGCCAGCCGGAATACTGCTGCCAGCAGCCGCAGTTTGAGGGCGCGGATGTCCTCCGGCGCGGCCCAGAGCCGGGCGAGGTCGTAGTTGTCGGTGTTGCCGCAGCGCATGGTGCAGATGGCGCAGTTGGGGGCGACGCGGTGCTTTTCCGTCTCGACGATGTGGTACATCCGGCGCAGTGCGTCTTCGGCAGCGTCCGGGTCTGCAGCCGGAGACCGGAGGTCAGCACACGGTCGGTGTCCTCGGTTTTCGGCTCGTTGACGGTGGAGCGGGCCAGCCCTACCAGCGCTCCTAACAGCGCGTCGCGCTGGCGCTGGGCGTCGGTAACGGGGGCAGAAAGAAACTAATTCATAGAGAGCACTCCTTTGGGTATGATGTTGTCTCTCTCAGTATACACGCCCGCGGCCCAAAAAGGGGAGAGGAAATTTGCAGAAATTTGATGAGTTGTGAGCTGCATCTTGATTTTGAGAGAAAAATCCGCTATAATAACTATGTTGTCTGTAAAACAGAATACGCCGGTGTGTCGGAATGGCAGACGGGGGGACTCAAACGTTTCGTGGGGACTCAAAATCCGTCTTCGTGAGGATTTTTTCTTGTCTGTACTAATGAGAAATTCACGATTGTGCGTTGAATTTTGAAGGTTTGTCGAAGCAGGATTTCTTACATCCCTCCTGAACATCCCTCCAATCTTCAGAAACCGGTACGAATGTCTCAAAATTGAATATCAGCCGATGTGGCGGAATGGCAGACGCAAACGACTCAAAATCGTTCGGGAAACCATGTGGGTTCGAGTCCCACCATCGGCACTTCATCATAAAACAGCTTAGGATCGAAAGATTTTAGGCTGTTTTTCTTTTTTGCCCATTTTTTATACTTTGGCGTTTTCTGGGAAGATATTGACGATTGCATTCGCCGAAGATACCTTACTGGAGAAATCCAGATGTGTATAAATGTTGCTTGTCGTGCTGATGTCGCTGTGCCCCAGCCACTCCTGAATCTCCTTCAGGCTCACGCCATTGGCATAGAGCAGACTGGCGCAGCTATGGCGCAGATCGTGAAAGCGGATACGCTTCATCTGGTGTGCGACCAGAAAATCCGGGAAATGTTGGCTCAGGAAATCGGGCCGAATCCGTTTTCCCATCGGGTCTACATAGATATAGTCAAGATAATCGGTGCAATAGCTTTTGCCGCAGACCTTCCGATTCTGCTCCTGCTCCTTTTTCATTTTATTGAGCATCTGCTCACAGGCAGGGATTAGGGGAAGTGTCCGGCAGCTCGACTTTGTTTTTGTCTTATCTCGTGCGATTTCTGTTAGCGTTCCGTTGACCTTTGCGGTCACAACCGTATGCTGAATGCTGATTTTCTTGTTTTCAAAGTCAATGGCATCCCATTTCAAGCCAACAACTTCACTGCGCCGCAGGCCGTAGAATGCAGCCATGATAACGCCAAACTCCGAAGGGTCACCTTGAATCGCTTTGAAAAGCTGCTCCAGTTCTTCACCGCTGTAAATCTCCGACTTGAACTTTTTCCTTACGAGGACGTTCAACGCGATCTGCCGGGTTGGAACGGATCATGCCGATTTGAAAAGCGTACTGCAAGCATTTGCGGATGTTGGCGTGATAGTGAATGACGGTGTTTGCCGTAAGGCCACGATCCAACTCATGCTGGTAGAAGTCTTGGATGTATTTGGGATGCTGTTCCATATCCTGCAATGTATAGTGGAGCGGTTCAAAATATGGGACGATCTTGTGAACGATTGCTCTTTCATAGCTGGTATAGGTTGTGATTTCCACTCGTGACTTCATCATTTTCAACCAGTCCGTGATGAAGTCGGTGAAAAGTACCGGGGAGTTATCAAGGCAGGGGTCAACTTCTTTGATGGGGCTGACCTTCAGCCAATTATTGTCAACGGCATATTGCAGGGCATCGGTCAACTCCTTGTGCCAATCCAGAAGCTGCTGTACACTGGCCTCCTCCTGCTGACGCTCATAGCGGAAGAACGTTTCCAGATCGCGCGGAGAGAGTGCTTTCAAAGACAGCCGCTTCTTTTTCAAAGTATGGGACAACTACTCTTCCCAGATCATAAGCATATCTGCCATAGGTTTCGGGCGGAAGGTTCATCACGCTTTCCCGAAGCCAGCGGTTCAGATATTCCGATACCGGCAGGTCGGAAACCTGCTGCATCGTTTCAGGGTTAAACTCTTTTTGTTTTACGCAACAGAGATTCAGCTCTTTTTTGTTTCCTTTAACAGGAAGTCCTGTGCTGATGGATTTGGTTCTGCGCTTTCCATCTGTGTCTTTCCAGCTCAGAATCATCTGATACATACCGTTTTGTTCTCTTAAATGTCCGGCCACATTTGTCATAGTTATGCTCCTTTCTGTTCGCAGCCAAACGTCCTTTGCTTAGGCATCATAAGTTTAGAAGATTCTGGAGTGTTTTGCAAGGATGGCACAAGGGAGTTTGAAAGGTGCATCCCTCCAAGTTGCCGATCCTGATCGAGCAGGTACTCTACCACGCAGAGTTTTGGTATCTTATAGCTGCGTCCTACACGCGCCGAGTGGATCTTATTCTGCTTGACCAACAGATACGCATTCTTCCGGCAGATGCCAAGCATTTCCTGAAGATGCTCCACCGTCACCACATCCGGGTAGTCCTTGAACATCGTCAGATACCTCTCCGTCTTTCGGTCAGGCTCTTCCTGAATCAAAGTGCAGGCTGCGATCTCGCTCATTCCTGTCCTCTCTTTCTAGTTCAATATGTCGATTATTCAGCAGAAAATACTATATGTAAAGTGTGATGGTCTTTTTCGGGGACCATCTCACTTGCCAAAGGAGATATTTGAGCTTAGAACTTCATCGGCAGTGCGTCTTTCCTGCACTTGCCGTTGTAGGTGGTGTAGATGGGGTAAACGTACCGCCGCCAGCCCGGAAGCTTGGCGGGGTTATCCCGGCTGACACGGTAGAGCTCCATGGGATGGACGCCGCTCAGCGCACGGACAAGCCGCTCCTCGCTGTACTGCCCATGATACAGCTGCACAAAGTACATCACGCCCCGCAGGACAGCCGCCCGGAAGGAATCCGGTTTGCCCTCCCACGCTTCCACGATGTGCCGCAGAGCTTCGCAGTAGATCTCTTCGCCCAGCTGGTCGTACAGCTTCAGCGCCGTGCCCACGCAGCCGATGCGGTAGTCGCTCAGCTGCATACTGTCGTAGTTGAGGGAAAGCCCCGCCCGGTTAGTGGCTGCGACAAACGCCTTGGAAGGCGCATCGCCGCCCACCACCTTGGCGCGCAGCTTGATGCCCGCCGACAGGGGTGCGGCGTGACCGTTCTGCTCGGCAAAGAGCAGGGCTTCCTGCTCCATCGTCAGACCGGTGTAGACCTTGCAGAGGATCGGGCGGTCCTCGCCGCCGTTGAGGAGGATGCAGCCCTCGATGGTGTGCTGCCCATCCATTACATAGTACCTGCCGTTGCGGAAGCTGACCTTCGGCTCGTTAACGATGTACTCGTTGAAGTCCCTTGCAATCAGCTCCACTCTCTTGCGCTCTACGCCCCGCTGGTAGATCTCGCGGGGATAGATCAGCTTGCTGCTGTGGATGACCGAAAGCTGGTACGGCGGGTTGATACCAATGAAAGTATTGTTGTCGTTCAGGCGCATCGCATTTCCTCCTTGATTCTCCAAATGTACTTCTCGGCTTCCTCTAAGATCTCAGTCACCTGCTGCTTCCGCTTCGGGCTGGTGAGCAGGCTGGGATTGAAGGTGAAGCTATATTCGAGCCGCTGGATCATGGCATGAACCGCGGATTGCAGTTCGGTGTACAGCATCATTTCCTCGATGCTTCCGGCGTTCTCAAAGGACGACCGGATGGGCGTATAGGGGTAGACAGGCGGTTTGCCATCCACCACCTCAGGCGGCGCATAAACCGCCGTAGAGCGCCGGATAGGCTCTATCTGCTGGATGCTGCCCATAGGGTTCAGCGCAAGGCTGATGCGAACCGCATCATCCACCCGGCGCATCTCCTCTGGGGTCAGATGCCCCAGATACTTCAGTGCCCGGCTTTTGTCGATGGTGAAGATCTGCTCTGCCTGCACAACGGACGGCATATTCAACCCTGCGTTTTCCAACAGGCAGTGGGTCGGCTGGTTTACTTTCTTTTCCGCCTTGCTTGTCATGGTCGCAACGATCAGGGTCGGAGAGTGATAATTGCCCACGTCATTCTGAAGAATGACCGCCGGGCGGTCACCGTGCTGTTCCGAGCCGGTGCTCGCCCCGAAATGGGTGAAGAAGATGTCTCCGCGTTGGAATTTCCAGTTTTGCTGCAAAATTGTACCTCCATGTTGTTATGTGCAAAGCCCGCTGCCGGATGTTCCGCAACGAGCTTCGTTCAAGGTATGGTGGTATGGTTGGGTCAGCGGTGCATGACCCCATAATCATAGCCGCGCCGCATCTGGCAGACGGTGCATGTGTCCATGCTCCGGTCTGGGCTGGGTACAAGCGCGATTTTGAAAGCCTTTGCATCCACAAAGTGCCGCAGACAGGTACCGCAGAGAGTTCGGATGGACTTGACCATCTCAGGGGTCAGCTCCATCTCCTCGTAGATCTCCTGCTCGCGCACCGTGGGGTTCAACTCGTCCATAAAAGTGTCCTCCTATGTATCAAAAGTGAATATTCGGATAAAGAATAAATAAGAGTACGTAAAAAAACGGGAACTGCCGGATGCGTGGAACGTACCCGACAGTTCCCGGATCAATATGATTAAAGGTCTCGCATATTCGCCCTCGGCTCCCTGCGAGTGGGGCATGAACATCTGGCAGCGGACTTGTACCGCTTCATTGGCATTTCAGCCACCCCGTCTGCTTTGTGACCGGGCCGCGAATTACGGAAGTATCATTATCGGAGTACCAGATGACGGAACTATTCAGTTTTCAAGGTCCCTGAGGTCGGACGTTTCGCCCTGCGGCAGGTGCCGCTTGGGAAATCGTCCTCTCACTTGGTAGCCGACGAGAAAGGTCAATTCGTAGCATTGAAATTGAAGTTTTTCAAAAATTTAGTAATTCTCTTGATTTTGATACTAATAGTGGGCCGAGATACGCCGTAGACTTTAGAAATTTCAGTGATGTCGTATCCCTCGTAAGCGTACATAGTGATAATTTCCAAATCTTCGGTTTTCAAAGTTTCGAGTGCAGTAAGCAACTGCTCGTTCTCAATCTCACCAATCCATGCAAAACGGCTTTTAGTTTCGTGGTAAGTATCTGTCACGGTAATCGCATCCTGATAGCGTAGCATCAAGGCGACGCTTCTTCCTCAGAGCTTTCATACGCAGGAGCGGTGAATTCCTGCGTCCGCTCGATAAAGGTACGCTCCGAATTGAATTGCTGACGGTCATAATCGTACATCTTCTGGATGGCCTCTTCCGTCATTCCCGCAGCTGCGTACTCGATGCGCAACTTTTCCCAGTGTGCTTCAAACTTCTTCAACTCATAGCCTTTATTAAAAGACATCGTAAACCTCCAAATTTTCGATAAGTCGTGAAAAGTCGAAAATTCGGAAGGCTACGGATATTTCGCCGCTTGGGGCATCCACGAAAAACGGACAAACATAAAGCCTGCTCCTTTTTACGGGAGCAGGCTACCTGAAGGCTAAAAAAATAGCCGGACAACCAACTAACAGAGCGGTTCTAAAAGCAGAATCACTCTATCAGCTGTTGCCCGGCTATTTGGTGCACGTTTCATACATTGCCTTGCGGCAATGGCCCGTTGCTCGGTGACGAACAGTCCATATTCAGGGTGCAATGCACCCGATTTTTGAAATTGTGGTTTGTCTAAAAAAGTCAGCGTCTGCGGTAGGCTAAGTCAACTGTTGCTATGTTACCGCACTTGAGGCACTTTATGCTGATAGAGCCTGAACAGCTCTCGTTTTTTTGGTAGAGCTTGTGTCCGCAAACCGGACAAAACCTCCAGCCAATGCTGAATTGTGCCTGCTGTATATTGTTCAGCGGTTTACTCTTAAAAGAGCGATTATTTGACCAAGTCATATTATTCTCTAAATCGAATGACGTCCAATGGATGGCAGTGGATGGGTTTTCCGTTGATGACCTGCATCTGCTGTAATCTGATCCTGATCGCAGACCACGATACTCCGATCCGTGCAGCCATCTCCAGAATTCTTTCATAGTTCGGGTCCGATGCGGATTTGTACAGGATTCC
>VOFC01003444.1_pt1 | contig 39997 bp, 57 predicted proteins | sample 5384161 | NCBI WGS metagenome assembly VOFC01 (sample SAMN12384722, study PRJNA508395) | human gut metagenome | isolation source: healthy gut B | host: Homo sapiens
GATATCCTGCCAGCGGTTTTCAATCTGATTCTGTCTTTTTTTCTCCTCAGCTTTTGGCCAGTAACTGTGATCGTCTACCCGGAAATCCACCTCCAGTTGTTCAAGCTGCTTTTGTGTCAGCGCTTTTTTCCTCAGCACTTCATATATTCGTTCTGCCGTAAGCGTTTTCATTTCTTTTTCAGTTCACGGTACATTTCTCTTCTTGGGAACGACCTGGCCTTCATAACACACCGATACTGTAATTCATCGATGATCGATTCCACAGCAATATCACATGACAGATGATAAAGCCGTTCCTCTCTTCCTTTTCTGCGGATCATATGGCGAAAAATCCCATGCAGCACCAGATGCGGGTAGATCCTGTTCACCATCACTCGGTCTTCCCTGAACAATCCCCCGAGATATTGTGGATCATAATACAGATACAGTCCGTCTGTTCCCATACCTTCCGCCCCCGTATCAAGTACAAACGGAAGACTGGATAATGCTACATCCAGGAACCGCATCTTCATATACAGTTCATTCCTTGCCATAACAAGAATCTTACGGCTTATATTTTCCAGGCGGTTTTTTCTATGGTTTCTCTGTTATTTTTTCTATCTTTTCTCTGTCCATTGCTTTTCTTCTCTACTTGTTTTTATAAATACTCTATAGCTCAAATGTCTTTTTTCTTCTTTGAAACTGATCCTTTCTGATATCCATAAAAATACTCAGAATTTCTGTTTTGCTACCTTCTGCCGCGAAATCCATTCCCGCCTGTAAAGATTGTTCTGTCCATAATTTTTCTTCTTTGCAGGAACCGGTTCCTTCCACCTCTTCCTGCTTCACCGTCCATTTTGCCACCGCAGTCATGTGCTTTTTAAGTATTCTTCATAACCTTGTCTGTTCTTATCTGAAAGTTCTGCCGGGAACCGCAGGCGGTTCAGTGCCAGTTCCACTGCCGTCTCCTCTGTGTCTTCCGCAACCGTATGATAAAACATCTCATCATATTTTCGATAGTCCAGTTCATGGTCATAAAAACACTGACGATAATATCCGCCTGCCCCGTGATGATGCGTTTCCAGTATTCTTGCAGGGTGTTCTCCACCGCCTCTTCATAATGCTCCGGAAAGAGTAGTTTTGCTTCCTGTCCTCCTTCAGGCGCATGTAGATATATCCTCATCTGGTACCGCATCTCTTCTACAATCGACTTCAGACAGCTCTTTTTTCCGTCCTGAAGATATATCTCTACTTCTTCAGATGGCAGCCTGTAAGTGCACCACCTCCCATATCAGAAGTCTGTTGCCAAGTACTAATTTTCTCAGATTCCGGCACCTGTAAAATGCTACCCTTCTCTGTTTTTTTATAACGGTTTCTTTACTCAGCATATTATCTTTTTCACATATTCTCTGGCCATGTTTTCATCCGTTTCATTTATTCTTTCTTATATCTGTTCTTAATAATTCTACGTTTCTATACTACTATCATTCCCTATTCTTTGCAAGTTTGTGTCCTTTTTCCGCACATCTTTTTTCCTTATGGCATCATATAACTGTATAAAAAGTTTTTCCGGAGTTTCTATGTTCAGATTCCATATACCCAAAACTCATCTTTCTTTTTTCCACCCCCTTTATTCCAGATATAAACCATTAATCCTCTTTTTCTTCTTTTCCTTCTGTTTTTTGCCGGAGATTGATTGCCCGAATTTTCCCCGCCAGTGAAACAACTTTGACTCCGGCCAGCCGCACTTTTATATCTTCTTCTCATTCCTTTGTTCTCCCAACCACCGAAAATTGGGGGTTGAGTTTTTCAGGAGGAAGGAAAAGCTCCCCGTCGGAAATGCCTCATTCGATGAATTAAAAAAAATATCATGCCTACTATGCCAGAAACACTGATCAGAAAGTGATTTATCTGACTTTTTTGACTGTGGTTACGAAAATGGCAATACCCCTTCTATCCTGGCGGCTCTGAAAAAGCATCATGTTCCTGCTACCTTTTTGTCGTCGGCAATTTTCTGCAGGATAATCCAGATCTGATCAAACAAATGCAAAAAGAAGGTCACACCGTCGGCAATCATACGTATCATCATCCCGATATGTCACGGGTGCGACACAGGAAACCTTCTCAAAAGAGCTTTCAGATGTCGAAGATCTTTCAAAAGATCACCGGAAAGTCGATGACACGATTTTTACCGGCCGCCCTCAGGAAAATACAATACCGAAAATCTACAGATGGCCAAGATATGGGATATCATACCTTCTTCTGGAGTCTCGCCTATGTTGACTGGCTTACCGATGCCCAGCCATCCAAAAGAAGAGAGGCTTTTGACAAATTACTCGGCCGTATTCATCCCGGGCCATTGTACTACTTCACAACACTTCGAAAACCAACGGAGAAATCCTCGATGAACTTCTTAACAAATGGGAATCCATGGGATATCAGTTTTCTTCTTTGAAAGATCTTTCTCAAAACTGAAGAGTAATCTTCATGTCTTACACGCTCAAGTATTAGCAAAACCGGCCCGCCTGATATCAGATTTTCCGATATCAGGCGGCCGGTTTTATTTTTATAAAATTTTTAATTCAGTAATTAATCCAGATCAATAACATCCATCTTAAATGTGTCATCCATCTCCGCATGACTTCTCTTCTTTTCCGGGTGATTACTTAAGAGATCTGCCGTTGCATCAAATAACTCATCGTCGTCATAATCATAGTCATTTGAACCAAACATATCGTAATCATCATCCGAATAATATCCTTCAAAATTATCGAACTCTTCTTCATCTAAAGGAGTAAATTTTTCAAAATCATCTGTATCCTGAAGATTAATGTTCTTTACAGGTTTACGGATAGCAGGGACCTGTCTCATCTAAAGAACGTACACCCTTTGCAGCTGCTTTTTTGCCGTTGCGTGTTTGACGCTCTTCTGCTTCTTTGGTTTTTCCATGGCTTTGGCTATGTTTTCTGTAACCCAAAGATCATCCTCATCGTATCCTTCAAATTCATCTTCATCATCATATTTCTTAGCTGCTTTTTTTTTTTTCGAAACCTGTTTTGAAGCTTTTTCTGTGCTTTCTTTTCCTGTTTCTCTTCTTTTTTTCTTAGCTTTTAATGCTTCCTCTTCTTCATCCAGATCAATTCCATATTCATCATACAGATCATCTAATTCCAGATCTCTGTGTCTAAGCTTGACTGCTGTGACAATAAGTACCAGAACAAGCAGTAAGATTAATGCAATTGCTATAATAACTACAATATCCAGGAAATTCTCTACAAAATTAAGGATTTTTCCCCATATTCCTTTTTCCGTTACTTAACTTACTTTCTGAAGAAGAACTGTAGGTTGATTCCGGTGTGTATTTCTGATAGGTTCCATCTGTCGTATCATAACGATATGTTGTCTTTTCACCGTCAGAATTCAAAGCATAAATAATATAATATTCTGCGTCTTTTGTATCCTGCCAAGTGTCAAATTCTTTACCATTTAATGTCAGAGTTGTCTTCTGATACTGGCTTGGCAGATTCACCTTTCCATCATTCATCAATGGGATAATATATCTGTCTTTTGCAATCTCAACTTCTTCAAACGGTGCGAAAGATCCATCATCACTGTTATACATATAGAAATCTGCATCATCGCTGTCTTTTTCAGTCAGATACATTGCATTGATTCCACTTGCCTCCTGTGTGATCACAGAATACTTTGAACCTTCAAATGTCAGCTCGCCTTTTTAAAACCTTCCGGAATGATCTCTTCCGAAAAATCGCTGGTCACAACATACTTCTTGCCGTTCACTTTCACAACGGCACCATCTGCTGTCGATGTTGTTGTATCTTCGGTACTGGTCTCTTCCTTAATCAGAGACGGATCGCCAGCTCCGATCGTAACTGCAGAACTTCCTGTGTTACTTCCAGGTTCGTTCCGTCTTCCGCAGTACCCGTAGCACTTGACACTTCGATATTCGAAGTACCTTCTTTTAATGCCTGAAACTTCAGATTAAAATCTGCAGTTGTTCCACTTCCGGTCCAGGAAATCTTAATGGTTCCATCCTTTCCCGTCGCATTATCACCGCTGATAAATCTCAATTCACTTTTGTCATACGTTAAAGTCGCTTCCATAGACTGCATTGATGAAGCAGAAGTCAGCTTGGTCTTTACATCAACTTCCGCTCCTACTGTAGTGGACGGATCCGCAAAACGCAGTTCTGCTGTCGCTGCTTCTGTTATCACCGACAGACATGGACATATCATACATATCGCCAAGAATGTTACAAATATCTTTTTAATTCTTCTCATGTAACCTACCCCTTTATCTTTTTATTACTATTTATTCCGTTCCTTCTGTCGATCCAGTGGTTCCCGAAGTGCTGCCTGCATTATCTCCGGTCGTTCCACCTCCTGTTGTTGTCCCTTCTGTTCCTCCGGTTGTTCCCGTAGTTCCTGAGGAAGTGCTGCCTGTACTTCCGGTCGTTCCGCTTCCCGTCGATGTTCCTCCGGAATATCCGTTTGACGTACCGTAAGATCCGGTTCCGTAAGTGCTTCCACCCGTTGTTCCGTAGGTACTTCTTGTTGTACCGGTTCCGGATGAATTATTGGAATAATTTTCCGAATACCCCTTACTTCCCGGTGTCTCATCATCCTCGATCGTTGTACCGCTTTTTGGCCTTATCTGACGCTTTTGCAGTAATACCACTTTCAATGCCTTCAATCGTGCTGGATACAGAATACCCATCACTTCCAAACAGAAATTTATGCACCTCAAGTACATTCGAAGACAAGGTCTTCGGGATTACGACACTTCCTACTTCATTTAACATATCCGTTGTATTTTCAGCCGGAAAACCAATCGAATCTCTAATTTATACTTTGTAAGATTCTTTGCATATCCGATCATTTCAGCCAGTGTAAAGTTTGTTGATATCTGCGGAAATACACTGTCTATGATCTTATTAACAGTGCCGACACTCATGTTCTGCGCTTTATCTGCAATTTTCTGTAATACCAGGCGCTGACGTTCTGCACGCTTAAAGTCTCCTCCTTCCGTATAACGGATTCGGGAATAAGACACTGCCTGCACACCATTCAAATGATATGTACCCTCTACTTCCGGCTCGATCTTCTCATAACTTTTTTCCTGTTACTTTTGAAGTTTCGACACAATAGTTGTTCATATGCCCAACTTCATCATGCGTCAGTTCCAGATCCAGTCCTCCTACCGCATCGATAACATCTACCAGTGCATTAAAGTTTACGGTTACATATTTTTCAATATTCATATCCAGATTACGGTTAATCAGCGATACTGCGCCTTCCGGTCCTCCAAAAGAATATGCAGAATTCGCTTTATTATAACTTCCGTCATCTAATTCTAATAATGTATCACGATAAATAGATACCAATTTAACTTCTTTCGTATCATTATTCAGACTTGCTATTATGATCGTATCACTTCGATTTCCTTTGCCCAGATCATTTTCTCTTGAATCCAGACCAAATAACGCTACATTCGTGTATCCTTTTTCATGTTTTACTTCATCAGAAATGTTTAATTTATCTGTATCGAGTTTCACCGAACTCAGTTTATTCATCTTACTTGCCAGAATGACTGATCCTATAACTACTACGCCCAGAAGAGTTCCGCCTAATACAGCACCTATTTTTCTTCCCTATAGACCAGGTTGCAAAGCCTCTTTTTCTGCGACGCCCTCTTCGTCTGACCTTTTTCCCTGTATTTCTTGCCATACTTCATATCCTTTCCGCATTTATCCTAAATTAACACAAACCTTTTTACATATTACCCTATTTTTTTCTAAATTTCAATATTTTCAGTCCTGTTTTCCTGTTTATGTCCAATATCTCAGATTCATTGTGCATTTTAATACAATCTTTTTCGGCAGTTTTGATATTTTCGTCCAAGAAGATATCCTGCATATTCGCTACACAATCTGTGAAAAGTTTAAAAACAAGCCATGGCCTTCTCTGTTTTATCAAAAAAGCGACTGTATTCTTTATCAGTTTCATTCCTTCTTTTTTCTGAGCTTACCTTCCGGAATATCTCAGGATGCTGTGCCTGGGAAACGGCCATATCAAAGTTTCGGTGAAACTGTTGTGCAAAAATTGTAATTATGCGAATGGATTACCCTTGCTTTTTGCATTATAATATACTTTCTGTTCATTCTCTATAACCTTCGCTGCGTATATCATATCTTCATTAAATATTGCTTTTTTCTCGAATCCACCGTTTTTCAAATACATATCCCGGTTATAGGCTGCACATACATCCGAACAGAAGAATGTTTTGATTCCCATTCTTTCCAGATCTTTCGAAGATTTCACTTTGCTTTCCGGCGGATAATTAAATTGTCTCGTATATCTTTCTAATAATGTACTTTCTTTTCTAGGAAGCTGTCTCGCATACGCAACTGCAACATTTGCTTCTTCCAAAGCCTGTACCAGTTCACTTACCAGATACTCGTTATCCGGGCAGGCATCCTGTGTCATACAGATCACAATATCTGCATCCGATTGCCGGATTCCTTTGTCTCTCGTTGCGGCATGATCAAATTCATCGGAGTAATCTCTTCAACTGTCACATTTTATAACGTTCCTTCATGCTTTCCAGACTCTGTCCGTCTGTTGTATGCATCAAAAAGATACGGTTTACTTCATAGGTCTGTCTTTCCAGACGCTCCATCAGCTTTTTAAATTCTGATCCCGGATGATATACCGGAATTACGACATCTACTTTCTTCTTATTCATTTTGTGATGTTCCGCTTTCTGTTGTATTTGGATATACATTGGTCATATCATTCAAAGTATTACTTATATCTGTAACCGTTGCCGTCGGTGTATAATCCTTATTCGGATATAAGAATTGATGCAGCTTTATTACATTTTCTTCCAGTCCTTTCGGGATGACATATGAACCACTGTATCCCGGTATCTGTTCGGGTTTCCAGATCAAACGGGAAACCTGTTGTTTCGCCCAGCTCATAATCAAAGGCACCTGTGGCAAGACTTAATATCTCCTTTGTAGTGAAGCTTGTTGATACCTCCGGCATTACCTTATCTATAATCTTATTAAGCGTTGCCAGATCCTGCTGTTTCAATTTATCTGCTGTTTTCTTAAGGAATAAGTCTTTGTCTTTCTGTTCTCTTATAATCACCGCCTGCTGTATATCTTATTCTCGCATAAGATACCGCCTGCACGCCGTTTAATTTATACGTTCCGGCTACTGCTTAGGTTTCGATCTTCTTATATTTCTTACCTGTTACTTTAGAAGTCTCTACACAATAGTTGTTCATATGCACAACTTCTTCATCCGTTAATTTTACCGTAATACCATCAACCATATCTATCACATCGGCTAATGCAAGGAAATTGACACTGACATAATCCTGAATATTAAGATCCAGATTCTCATTGAGCATATTGACTGCCGTCTCAGGTCGCCTACTGAATAAGCCGCATTGGCTTTATCATAATGTTCTCCGTTCTGTTTTAACATCGTATCCCTGTACACAGACACAAGCTTTACTTTTTTGGTTTCATTATTGATGCTTGCGATCATAATCGTATCTGTCCGGTTTCCTTTTCCAAGATTCTTTTCTCTTGAATCCAGACCAAATAATGCAACATTGGTATATCCGGTCTGTTTCAGTCCGTTGTTCTTTATATTCGAAAGATTGGTGCGTTCCATTTTTCCCAGCTTAAATAAGCCAAACGCCGTTGTTCCCAGAATACACAGAATGATCAATTCCAAAATAATTACAAGTCTTCTGCGTCTTCTGCGTTTTTTTTCAGTCTTTTTTTCTTCGTATTTCCTGCTGTCTTCTGGTTAATCTTTTTTTTTATTACGTTTACTCATGACTTCTCCTTAAAGCTAATAGGCATTTTTTTATTAATAAATCCTTTGAAAAATGTTAAAAATATAATCTTAAAGTCAAATCCAAGTGTCCAGTTTTCAATATAATACAGATCATGCTCTATTCTCTTCTTAATAGACGTATCTCCTCTGTATCCATTTACCTGAGCCCATCCCGTAAGTCCCGGTCTTACCTGATGTTTGATCATATACCGAGGTATTTCTTCTTTAAACTTTTCTACAAACTGCGGTCTTTCCGGTCTCGGCCTACAAGACTCATGTCCCCTCGAAGGACATTAAAAAGCTGAGGCAGTTCATCTATACTTGTTTTTTCTTATAAACCTTCCGACCGTCGTAACACGCGGATCATCTTTGGTCGTCCAGCCTTTCTTTTTTTTTTTTCTCATCCTGTACGATCATTGAACGGAATTTATACATTTTAAACGGACGATTCTGCAGCCCTACTCTTTCCTGCGAAAAGATCAAAGGCCCCGGCGAAGTCTTCTTTATCATAATTTCCGTTACGATCATAACCGGAGAAAAGAGAATAATTGCTACAATTGCTCCAAATATATCCACTCCGCGTTTCATCCATTTATTCAGCGGATCACTTAACGGAACTCTTCGGATATTGATCACCGGAAGTCCCTGCAGATCTTCGGTGTACGGCTTGGTCGGTATAACGTTATTATAATCCGGAATAAATTTCGTATGCACGCCGGATTTTTCACACATTTTAACAATTCTTTCCAGCTTATGATATTCAGCCAGACCCAGTGTAATTACGATTTCATCCAGTTTATTTTCCGGCAGCACAATTTCCAGATTATCAATTCTTCCCAGTACCCTGACCTTCTTATATTCTGTTCCTCTAGGAACATTATCGGCAAGGATACCCCGGATATTATATCCCCAGTCCGGATTTGCCAGGATTCTGTCAATGTACTGTTCTGCCGCACGGCTGTATCCGATCAGTAAGATATGTTTCTGATTAAATCCCTGACTTCTGATCTTCCGAAGTCCCATTCTGATCACATTACGCTCTACTATTTCCAGAAAAATATTAATACAGTAAAAAAAACAAAGATCATCGTTCTGGAAAAATCTGTCTGATGTCTGAAATAAAGTACTAAAATAAATACCAGAAAGCCTATCGTGTTCGCCTGAAGGATATTCCATGCTTCCAGTCTTCTTCCTCTGACTCTTTTCGGAGTATATAACTGAAAAAAATATAATATAGCAACAGATATCCCGGAATAATGAATATCAGTACACTCATATATACTTGCAGAGAAAGATACCACGGATCCATCTCAAAAATGCCGCTCCTGAATCTCAGATACCATGAAAGCACATACGAAATTACAATCACTACCGCATCAGTACCACATGTATTTTATTTAATAACCCTTGATTTTCCTTGATCAATTTTACTCACCAACTTTATCTATTATTTCGTTTTTTCCTATGCCAAACGCCGGAAAATATTTATCCATAGTTCTATCTGAATCTTTATATAATTCTTAAGATGGCCGGATTCATATTTTACTTTATCTGATTTTTTCCCCCATATGCAGCCCTTCTTTAATACCATTGACATATAGCTTTCCGTATCCCTTGCGAAGGAAAAACAGGTACTTCCCCAAAAATCCCACAAAAAAGGAACGGACTGTTCAGTATCTTCTGTACAACCGGCATATTTTTTATATATCAGATATACATTATTGCGTGAAGACATCTTGACTTTAAATTCATTATATCTTGCTCCGCTTGCCGCACTTCCCACATGGATCACTTCTGATTTGGGTTCATATAAATTATCGTATCCCGCTATCCTGGCACGATATCCCACATCTATGTCTTCCAGATATGCAAAATGCTTCTCATCAAACATTCCAATCTCTTCAAATACTTTTTTCCGATAGATTGAAGCCCCTCCGCATGCTGCAAAAATCTTTCTTATATTATTGTATTTCTTCACACTTTTGTCTTTTTCCATATGCGTATGCCCATCCAAGTGCATTATAATAGGTTCCTGCGCTGTCAATTTTGGACGAATCATGGTACTGGATCATCTTAGGCTCCACAGAAAATATGTTCGGATCTTTCTTGATCGAATCCAGCAGATACTTTACATAGTTATCTTTTATCACCGTATCATTATTTAACAAGATCACATATGGTGTATCTGTCTTTTCAATACCGATATTAACTGCTCTGCAAAAAGCCATAGTTCTTATCCAGCATCACACATTCAACTTCCGGATATTCTTTTACAACTTCCTCTATACTTCCATCATTCGAGGCATTATCTATGATCAGGATTTTCTTTTCTGTCTGATCCTTTTCATACAAACTTTTCACACAGGAAAACAGATACTCTTTTCCTTTGTAATTAGGTATTACGATTGTTACTTCACACATAATTTCTCCGTTAGTTCACTTTCAGGGAATAGTCCCATTTTTTAAGGAAAGATTCGGATTATACGCTGGATCTCCATTTTTCAATATGTCAATCCAATGGCTGCGCATATATTCTATCTCTCCCTGAAATCTGCGCACTTTTTCTTTCGTATCTTCAGCTCCTCTGGTCTTAGATTCATAATGATATAACTCTACATATGGATCATACACGATCAGATGTCCTTTTTCCCGTATTCTAAGACATAGATCCACATCATTAAACGCTACTTTCAGCTCTTCTTCCAGTCCGCCGACTTCTTCAAATACCGAACGTTTCATCATCATACAGGCCGCTGTCACGGCACTTAAATCCTGCTGGATAGCCGCTCTGTGCATATATCCTGTATAACCGCGTTTCATACCGACAAAGACACTGCCGGCAACTCCTCCGATTCCAATGATAATTCCGCATGCTGCACCGTATCATCCGGATAATATAGTCTAGCACCTACTGCACCGACTTCTTTTCGCTGACATGTTGAAAGCAACTCTGTAAGCCAGTCACGACTTATCACTTCCATGTCATTATTTAACAGCAGTAAATAATCTCCCTTTGCCTGTTTTGCACCAAAATTATTAATTGCCGAATAATTAAATTCTTTTTTCCAGTATACGACACGGATCTTATCATTGCAAATCTGTTCATAGTATTCAAAAGTCTTCTCTTCCGTACTATTATTCTCAATAATGATAATTTCATAATTCTCATAATCCGTCAGTTTTTCTATTGACTTCAGGCATTTATCTAATGTCTCTGCCTGATCTTTATTCGGGATCAGAATAGACACCAGCGGATTTCCTGTCACAGGATATTTTACTCTGTAAAATCCAAGATTTTCCGTCTGAAGGACTTCTCCTTTTGTATGGCATCGTCTGAGATGATCTTCGATTGCCTTCTTTCCAGCTTCATATGCATACATTTTACTTAAAGGATTATCTGCTGTTGATTCCTTATGCACCCGCCAGTGATATAATATCTTTGCAACATGAGAGATTCTTTCCGCCTGTTCCGTACATCGTAAGATCAGATCATAATCCTGCGCCCCGTTATATTCCGCTCTGAACTTTCCTACCGATTCAATTAATGCTTTTTTTGCAACAAAAAATGACAGATGTAATTATTTGCTCTCAACATATCCAGATTAAAGTCCGGCTTAAAATTCGGAGAAAAATATTCATCCAAATCTGTCGTCACTTTATCTTCGTCTGTATATAGCACATCTGTCTTGCGATCTTTGTTCAGGCAGCTTACAATTTCATACAGTGCATTTTCTTCCAGAAGATCATCATGATCCAGCAATCCTACAAATTCTCCCGTTGCGATCTCCAATGCTCTGTTCGTATTCTGTGCAATTCCTTCATTTTTTCGGAACATCCACTACTTTGATCCTGTTGTCCTTCTTGCCTGCAACATTCAGAATACTACTTACTTCCTGATTAGAAGGATTAGCATTGGCAATACACAATTCCCAGTTCGTATAAGTCTGCTTTCTCACTGACTGGATCATCTGCTTTAAAAACACCTCCGGTGTATTGTATACCGGTACCAGGATGCTGATCTTAGGACTGTATTCAAATACCTGCTTCCGTTCTCTTTCTAATTCCTGTTCAGATGGTCTGTGATTTTCATACCATTCTTTATAATCAATATCGCTTTTCTGGAAACGTTCTGTTAATTTTATCCAGAATCCTTTCGATTATAATGGCGCAAATAAAGTATCCCCTTTTTCAAATTATAGGGAGATACTTTTTTTATCATATTTATATAATCTAATTTACCACTCATTAAGATATTCCTCGTACATATTATTACATATTTTCCCTTTTTATCCGATTTATTGTAACATATAGTTAATAATTGAGCAATATTTATATTCTTAATATTATATGAATAACAGTTTAAGATAACAAAAAGCTTCGGATTCGTATGATCCGAAGCTTTTATTATCTTAAATCTACAGAACCTGCCACTGGCAGCTTCTTCCGAACACATGGCGATTTAAAAATGGAATGTATCTTTTAATCCAACAGAGCTGATCTTTTTTTCGCTTAAGTTCAGTGCAGTTCCATCTTCCAGTGCATATCCTTCACCGGAAGCTGTTCCTTTGTACTCTCCTGTCAGTGTCGGCCACTCGATACCGATCTCAGGATCGTTCCATGCAAGACCGCCTTCATCTCCTGGATGATAGAAATCTGTACATTTGTAGCAGAATTCTGCTTCATCAGATAATACTAAGAAACCATGTGCAAATCCTTCCGGAATATAGAACTGTTTCATATTTTCTTCTGTCAGCTCCACACCGAACCATTTTCCGTATGTCTCACTGTCACTTCTCAAGTCTACAGCAACATCAAATACAGAACCTTTTACGACTCGTACCAGTTTGCCCTGTGGAAATTGTTTCTGGAAATGTAATCCTCTTAAAACTCCTTTTGTTGAGCATGACTGATTGTCCTGAACAAACTGCATTGTAAGTCCGGCTTCCTCCATGTCTTTCTGGTTGTATGTCTCCATAAAAGTATCCTCTTGCGTCACCGTGTACCGTTGGTTCGATCACACAAAGTCCCTGGATACCGCCTGCGTTTTTTTCTACTTTAATCTGTCCCATTATTACGTCTCCTTATTGTTTTAAATGATTTATACGTGAGTTAATCCCAGCCACGTCATGTGGCTGAGATTATTCTTCACCTATATAAAATTTTAGAATTCGATTTCTTTCAGATATCTTCCAAGCGCATCCTGCCATGTCGGAAGTGGAGTAAATCCATTTTCCACAAGTTTACTCTTGTCCAGTCTGCTGTTGAAAGGTCTTGCTGCTTTGGATACACCGTACTCTTCTGTTGTTACCGGCAGAACCGTCACCTTGTCTTCGCCGTATTCGTCATGACCAAGCTCTGCTGCCTGACGGAAGATTTCTTTTGTGAAATCATACCAGCTGATATATCCGCCCTCATTGGTTGCATGATAATAACCGTATTTTTCAGTTTCGATCATATCTACCAGAAGTCTTGCCAGGTCAAATGTATAGGTTGGTGTTCCGATCTGGTCATTTACAACTTTCAATGTATCGTGTGTCTTTGCTACATTGAGCATTGTCTTGATAAAGTTCTTACCGTTCTTTCCGAATACCCACGCGATACGTACGATGAAGTACTTATCCAGAGTCTCCGATACCGCAAGCTCTCCGGCAAGTTTTGTCTCTCCATATACATTCAGTGGTTTGTAATCCTTACAGTCAGGTTCCCAGGCTTTCTCTCCCTGTCCGTCAAATACATAGTCTGTACTGATGTATACCATCTTACAGTCTAACTTTTTACACACATCTGCAATGTTCTTTGTTCCTGTTGCATTGACTGCTTTTACGATGTCTTTCTTATATTCGTCTTCTGCAAGATCTACGGCCGTCCATGCAGCACAGTGTACCACTACATCCGGTTTTGCATCTGTCAGAACTTTTTCTACAGAAGATGCATCTGTGATATCCATCGGCACATATGGCATTGTTGTTACCGCTGTACCATCCTGGATTCCGCTGTATGTTTCTTTGATGTCAGAACCGATTCCCTCATAACCACGGGATGCCAGTTCGTTCATCACGTCATGACCAAGCTGTCCGCCAACACCTGTCACTAATACTTTCATTCTTAAATCTCCTCCCGGTGAGCATACATTTTCTCATAATAGTTCTGGTATTCACCGGAAATGATCGTCTCCCACCATTCCTTATTTTCAAGATACCATTTGATCGTCTTCTTAATACCATCTTCGAATTTGGTCTCTGGAAGCCATCCAAGTTCGTTGTGGATCTTTGTAGGATCGATCGCATAACGCATATCATGTCCCTTACGGTCTGCAACGTATGTGATCAGGCTTTCCGGTTTGCCAAGTTCCTTGCAGATGATCTTAACGATATCGATATTTGTCTTTTCGTTGTGTCCACCTACGTTGTATACTTCTCCGACTCTTCCGTTATGGATGATCAGATCGATTGCCTTGCAGTGATCTTCTACATATAACCAGTCACGTACATTCAATCCTTCTCCATATACCGGCAGTGGTTTGTCATTCAGTGCATTGGCGATCATCAGCGGAATCAGTTTCTCCGGGAAGTGATATGGTCCGTAGTTGTTGGAACATCTGCTGATCGTCACAGGCAGTCCGTATGTTCTGTGATAAGCAAGAACTAACAGGTCTGCTGCTGCCTTAGATGAGCTGTATGGGCTGCTTGTGTGGATCGGTGTCTCCTCTGTGAAGAACAGGTCTGGTCTGTCTAATGGCAGATCTCCGTATACTTCATCGGTAGATACCTGATGATATCTCTTGATACCGTATTTTCTGCAGGCATCCATCAGGACAGCAGTACCTTTGATGTTGGTATCCAGGAATACTTCCGGGTTCTCGATGGAACGGTCAACGTGGCTTTCTGCAGCGAAGTTGACAACGATGTCCGGATGGCTCCTCCTCGAACAGTTTGTAAACAGCTTCACGGTCTGTGATGCTTTCTTTTACAAAACGGAAGTTCGGGTTGTCCATAACTGGAGCCAAAGTGGACAGATTTCCGGCATAAGTCAGACAATCCAGGCAGACGATACGGTAATCCGGGTACTTTTTCAGCATATGGAAAATAAAGTTGCTTCCGATAAATCCGGCACCGCCGGTTACAATAATAGTCATTTTTGATTTCTCCTTTTTGTATCATTTCTTAATATAGATTTTAGTACAGATTTTCTTTATATTTTCCATCCAGGACGTCTTTTAAGTACTGTCCATACTGGTTCTTCTTCAGAACTTCATATACTTCCATTACCTCGTCCTTGCTGATCCAGCCGTTGAGATATGCGATCTCTTCCAGGCATCCGATCTTGCGATGCTGATGTGTCTCAACTGTTTTCACAAAATTTGTCGCATCAACAAGACTCTCATGAGTACCTGTATCAAGCCATGTAAATCCCTGTCCGAGAAGCTCCACATTCAAGTTACCTTTCTCAAGATATACACGGTTCAGATCTGTGATCTCCAGTTCTCCACGTGCACTTGGCTTTAACTCTTTTGCATACTTCACAACATTATTGTCATAGAAATACAATCCTGTTACACAGTAATTGCTCTTTGGCTTCGCCGGTCTTTTCTTCGATGGAAATAGCTTTTCCTTCGTGATCAAATTCTACGATACCGAAACGTTCCGGATCATCTACATAATATCCAAATACAGTAGCTCCCTTTCCGGTCTCTGCATTCTCAACAGCAGCTTTCAGACGTTTATTCAGTCCGTGACCTGCAAAAATGTTATCTCCGAGAACCATTGCTACTGTATCATCACCGATGAATTCTTCTCCGATGATAAATGCCTGAGCAAGTCCGTCCGGGCTTGGCTGTACTGCATAAGACAGATTCACACCAAACTGATGTCCGTCTCCTAACAGTTCTTGGAATCTTGGTGTATCCTGTGGTGTTGAGATGATCAGGATATCCCGAATTCCTGCACTCATAAGAACTGACAACGGATAGTAGATCATCGGCTTGTCATAGATTGGCAGTAACTGCTTTGATGTTACCATTGTTAATGGATACAGACGTGTGCCGGAACCGCCTGCTAAAATAATACCTTTCATTTCAGGAACCTCCTCGTTTTGTATATTAGGTTATCAAGTTCTAAGGTTTTCTAGTTTCTGTTTTTCGTGTTAATTGTATTATAAAAAGGTGACCTTAGGTCACCTTCAAGTACTTTTTTTATTTTTTTGTAACTTTCTTGTAATATTTAAGGCGTTTTAGGAATTACACTGCATTTCAAAAACGAGATTATTAATTCAGACATTTATTTCATTATACATAACATTTCTATTATTTTCAACCAATATACCCAACAAAAATCCCGGCATCTTTCGTAATGTGGAACCCACCTTCCGTCTTCTTACGCACATAAGACTGGAACTCCTTGTAATGATCCAGAATATACTGTCCCTGATTTCCATGGCACGACAAGATATAAGAAATCAATGGCTCCGGTTCCGGTACGATAAGCGAATCCTCATACCGCCTCCACTCTATCTTTTCAAAATCCTTCTGAAGAATCTCTTCTCCGTTCTCTTTTCCAAAACGCTCGTACAGATTCTTTGCTGCCAGTACAATCCGGTCATCGAACTTCTGGACCAGTTCACTCACTTCTCTCATATGATCATTGCCATATGTACTGCAGACAAATCTTCCTCCCGGCTTCAATACACGTTTTACTTCTTTACAGACTTTCGGAATATCCTCGCAATAGAACAACACATGATTGGCAATTACAAGATCAAATAAATCTTCATCATAAGGTATTCTTCCCGCATCAAATACACGAAACCTGAACCTGCTGTCGTCTGCACCGATCGTACGCCTTGCATCTCTTAACATTCCATCCGATATATCTGATACTACAATCTCCGTCTGTTCCGGGATCTTATCCCTGTCCACGTTCCAGAGTGTACCATCTCCACATCCCAGCTCCAGAACCTTCATTCCCGGCTTTAATTCCAGTTGTTCGAAAATCCATGGAAACCATCCTTTCGTATTCTGTGAATACAGACTGTGTAGGTTAATTCTTGCGGAAATGTTTGACGCATCCTGATACTGGTTCTTCATACTTTTCTCCATGCCGGTCAGATGAATCAGATTCAACATCTGGCTCCAGTCGACGGAATGTTCTTTCTGTATCAGATCCGACGTATCCTGAATTGCCTGTTCCACCAGCTGCATCTGTTCGATGCGGTCACGGACTAATTTCAACTGAATGTTAAGAGAATTGAGCATGAAGTGATAGTCTGCATCATCGATCGTCATATCACGGATATCGTCCAGCGAAAATCCCAGATATTTCAAAAGTAATATCTGCTGCAGTCTGGCGAAGTCTTCATCTGTGTAGAATCTTGCGCCCGCTTCTGTGACGTAAGATGGTTTTAATATATTCTGTTTGTCGTAATAGCGAATTGTCCGCAGGGTCACGTGGGCCATGCGGGCAAATTCACCGGATGAATAGTAGCCTGGTTTTTTCAATACTTTTCACCTTCTTTAAATTCTGTCATACATTTTTATTAAGCAATATTTTTTCTTTCGTGCTCTTCCTAAAGACATGATTGTTTTGCATACCTGTTTTAAAACAACAGCCGAAATACCGGTCGCCGCCAAAATTGCAATCAATAATATTACTCGCATCATCACCGTCGCATCTGCCGGTACAAACTTTATAAACAGGCAAATCGTAACATGGTGTGTCAAAAGGCCTCATATGAAATGCCGCCAATAAATTTCATCACCTTGTTTATAATATTTATTTTCATTAAATAAGTACCAATACCATATAACATATATGCCATAAGGAAACCTGCGATATGTCCTTTTATATTCATATTGCCCGGTTCAATGCATTTCAAAATCACTAATAAAATTCCTGCGATCCACCAGTATTTTTCAGCCCTTTTTCTGTGTTCAACAAAAAGCATACCTGCATAAAAACTAATCAGACAAGATGGTAACATCCGAAAAGATACCATCCCCGTTAAATTAATTTTCAGGGAAAGTATGTAAAAAAAGAATCACTAAACCAAATGTAACCCACTTATATTCTTTCTTCATCCACGTAAGTAATGGATATAAGATATAGAGGAGGATGATCGCACCTATAAACCATTCTCCCAGAATATAATAATCATTTATCTTAAATGTAAGGTATCCATCCATTCCAATCAAAGACAAAATAATGCTGGCCGGGTTTCCTCTGTAAAACAAACTTTTATATCTCAGCACATCCCTTATATACATTAATCCCCATGCAATATAAAATGCCGGGAAGATAGATAATGCTCTTTTTTTATAAAATAATTTTAAATCATCTATTTTACTATGATTATAAAATAGTAATGCACCCGAAATGAAGAAAAATACTGTAACGTAAATATCTCCATAGGTAACACCACCAACATAATTATTAAATATATCCGGCCAGCCATATTCTACTGCAAAATGATACAATACAATTCCCAAACATGCTATTGCACGGATAAAATCAAATTGATCTAAAACAACTTTTTTCTTTCCCATAATTTTTCCTCATACTTTTTCATTCCTGATAACAATAATCTTATCTTATATTACATCCTGATACACTCAATGACAAATTCTTGTTATAATACGGATCGTCCTTTTCCAATATTTCTGCCCATTGTTTCTTAAAAGTTTTTCATCATTTTCGTTGTTTCGCAGTTCGTTACTCCAACGCATCACTTTCACATACGGATTATAAACAACACTCATATGCTTATTTCTAATTTTCAGGCAAAGATCCACTTTTCCCAGTTCTCCTTTGTAATCCTCATCAAATCCATTCACTTTTTCAAATATATCTTTCTTCACCATCATACACGCACCTGCAACTGCACTATACTGCATCTGTGTAACAATATGTGAAAAATATCCATTTTCTCCTCGAAGTGTGTGCTCAAAGAGGCTTCCTGCAGTCCCATTCATTCCGATCACACAGCCCGCATGCTCTACTGTTCCGTTCTTATAATAACTTCTTGTCCCAACTTCTCCGACATCACTTCTCATAGCCACGGAAACCAGTTCTGATATTCCTTCTTTGTCCGCATACTCTGCATTTCCAGCCAAGAAGATTAGATATTCTCCCTCTGCACAGCCAGCCCCTTCATTTTTCCGTTTGGCTGCTGTCCATATCTTTTCCCCTCGTTTTACACGTATTCGCTTATCCTGATACTTTTCAACGAATTTTTCTATTTCTTTCTTCTCTGTACAATCTACTATAATCACTTCATAATCCGGATAATCATTTGCTTTTATTGATTGCAAAGTTTTTCCCAGTAATTCCTTCTTCGTAATCTCATCAATAATGATCGACACTTTCGGTTTGTCTGCATATTTGTAACGTGTACGATACGTTCCGGGATATGCTGTTTCTTCTACATATGCATCCTTTAATCCGATCCGTTCATAGTGCTTTTGAATTGCTCTTCTACCCGCCTCAAAGGCATAGCGTTTACTTTCCGGATTTTCAGCCGTTGAATCCATATGTGCCCGCCAATGATACAATATCTTCGGAATATGATACACTGCATCTGTATTTTTCCACACAGCGCAGCACAAAGTCATAGTCCTGAGCCCCATTATATTCTCCATTTAATTTCCCGGCCTGTTCTAACAGCTGTCTTTTGACCACAACCAGATGACAAAAATAATTAACCGAACACAGCAGATCCATATTCAAATCCGGCTTAAAATGTGGTTCAAAATATGTTTGTCCATCCATGGACACCTTATCCTCATCAGAATATATCATATCCACTTCTTGATTTTCATTGATACTTAGTACATTCATATAATGCATCTACCGATAATATATCATCATGGTCTGCAAATACGATATAATCTCCCGTTGCAATATCTATTGCAGCATTCGTATTCTCTGCTATCTGTAACGATTCTTTCGAACTAATGACTTTTATTCTGCTGTCACTGTGTTCCAATTCTTTCAAAATCTCTTTCAACGGGGAATCTCCCCACTTCCATCCGACAGACAGAGTTCCCAGTTTGAATATGTTTGACCTTTGATAGATTCAACCAGTTCTTTTAGATATTTTTCCTGTGTGTTTTATATAATGGGACGATTATACTAAAACATGGCTGTTTATCAAACACCGTCTCTTTCTGCACTTCACGTATTGCCTCTGTTATCTTATGTCTTTCAAGCCATCGTTCATAGTCTTTCTGATCTTTATGCGTTGCCTTTTCATACAAAAGCCCCACCGTCTTTCCTATCCCGTATGCCTTTATATAGCTATCTATTTTCTTTATCTTTTCTTTCATAACGTCACCCTGTTCACCCGCACAGAAAACCTGCCATAAACAACTTTTCATGCACGCTTTGGTATAATCAAAAGGCAGCCAGATATAATTTCTGCCCGCCTTTTTTATTACTTGAATAATTTATATAACCATCTCATAAATAACACAATATACGCAGCAAAACATAATGTTACGATATATGTTTCCAGATCAAATCGATGTCAATGTTCGCATAACACCGATTCCGTCAATCGGTGTTCCTGCATATACAAGTGCTTCCCCTTTATCGGTTCCCGGGGTATAAAAGATCTGTACATTTTCCCACATCACACTTTGTAACCGCAAATTTAATGTATATGCTTTATCCTTACAATCATTTACTCTGTCGAATTTCATCTTGAAGAATTTTCCGCTGCGTAATTTTCCAAGATTCTCCGTACCCTCGGCAACTACTTTACCAGTACTGTCATCTACAACTTCATATGCTACTAATACCTTTTCTTTATCCGGCACTGCATTCGCAGCCAGTTTAATGAGATACCATCCATATACGCCTCTTCGCATACGAACTTCTGCGAAGCCGTCTGTCCGACTTCTAATACCTGCGCCTGAAATTTACTGGTATCACATGAAGTATCATAAACAGATACCCGGCTTGTCAATAACCGCATATACTGCTGCGAGTACTATTATAATTAGAATAAGAAAAAATAGTTTTTATCTTTGATTTCATTGTTTCAATATACTCCTATCTTATGAAGCACTGTATATTTCAGCGATGTTTCTGGACTCTCCTGCCATCTTCAGATTACCTTTGTCCAGCCACACTACCTTGTTACACAGTTCTTCCACCTGCTCAATACTATGTGATACAAACAATAATGTTTGTTCCTTTATCCAGCATATTCTTGATACGGTTTTTACATTTTTTCCTGGAATCTGAAATCACCTACCGATAACACTTCGTCTACAATCAGAATATCCGGTATTCCTATCGTTGCAATCGAAAATGCCAGTCGTGAGATCATTCCTGACGAAAAGTTCTTCACCGGAACATTCATAAAATCATGTAATTCCGAAAATTCCACGATATCATTATAGTGTTTTCCATTTCCGCTCTTGGATATCCCAAAAGAGCACCATTCAAATATACATTCTCTTCTGCAGTCAGATCATAATCAAAACCTGCTCCCAGCTCGATCAGCGGTGCTACGGATCCTCTGACTGTCACACTGCCTTTTGTCGGTTTCAAAACACCGGCAATGACCTTAAGCATTGTACTCTTTCCACTACCATTTAATCCGATCAGTCCTAATGCATCACCCTTATTCACACTGAAGCTTACATCTTTTAAAGCCCAGAACTCTCCGTATGAAAGCTGCTTTTTCGCAGTCTTAATTACATATTCTTTAAAACTGGTCACTTTCTCCGATGCAAAGGCTGAACCGCATTGAGACATGCTCTACACTAATAATCTCCTGATTATCCATATATCTTCTCCTTATATATCCAAAATAAAACTATCCTGTCGTTTATAAAATACATACAATCCAATCACAAGCATTACTACACATTCTACTGCAGCTATCAGGATAGATTTTATTCCCGGTAAAGAATTATACATCATTACACCACGGAACATCTGCAAGATATTCGTCAGCGGATTGAGTAATACAATCGGTTTTAACCACTCCGGTAAGATTGACATCGGATAGATTACCGGTGTCAGATACATCAGTGCTGTAACAAATACTGAATACAGATGCATAATATCTCTGAATTTTACAGCAATCGCTGATAACAGCAATCCCATTCCCAGTGAAAAAACGCTACAATAAATGCCAGTGGAATCCATACCAGTAATACTGTATAATGCAGTTCCACACGCATGGCAAGCATAACAACAATCAAAGCTGTAAATGATGCCAGCAGATTTATGGTACTTGAAAATGTTCTTGCCAGAATGAACAAATATTTTGGTGCATATACCTTTTTTGATCAGCGGTCCATTGTCAATAATCGCTGACATAGAACAGGTTGTTACTTCCGAATAAAAGTTGAAGATCAACTGTCCACTCAACAGATATACCGGAAAATATTCTACATCAAATTTAAAAAGATTCGAAAATACTACCGACAGAACGATCATCATAAATAACGGATTCAGCAATGTCCATAAAACACCCAATACTGATTTTCTATATTTAACCTTGATATCTCGTGCTATCAATTCTTTCAACAATGGTTGAAATTTCAAAAAATTTTGTACATACGTTGTCACGATTCTTCCTCCGATTTTATTGGTTATAATTGAACAATCTTACTAATTATAGCATTTTTTCGTCTGTTAGACAAGTCTCGCTTCTAATTTGCGCCGTACATCTCCAGAATTTCATCTGTTACATTTTCCCATGCTCTTTCTTTTTTGCGGTCTTAAGACCATTCAAATATAACTTCTGCTGCAATTCTTCTGAAGCGATCAGATTTTCAATCTTTTTCACAGGCCTGACTGATATTTCCTGCCTTATACAACAGACAGTTTTCATTATCTTTCAGATATTCTACATTTCCTCCATTCGGAACCGCAAGCACATATCCACCGGTTGCCATCATCTCCAGCGGCGGATAAGAGAAACTTTCTAACAGACTGGTCTTTATCAGAATATCACACTGCGCATAGATCTCCGGAACCTTCTCATATGGAACTCTGTTAAAGAATTTATCCACTCGATATGTTTCTTTTGGCTCTGCATTATAGGACATATACCATACTTCATACTTTTCCGGATCTAATGCATCGATGATTTCAAATGATTCATCGACATTTTTATAATCAACCGCGCAGTCTCCTTCTACAAGAATCCGGATTTTCCCATCCAGACTTCTTTTATGCTCCGGAAATCTTTCGATTTCCAGCCCATTCGGTGCATACACAGACGTTTGTCCGAACTCTTCTTCCAGCCATTTCTGACACCATTTCGATATCGTGATAAATTTCACGTCTGTCGATGGTCTGTAAGACTGATTCGCCCGTATACGCAGCGGATCTGTCTCTTCGTAAAAACCCGCTTCATAATTTTGAACCAGATAATATTTGTTCACCGCATACGGATACTCTTCTACTACTTTCACCGTTGTCCACATGGTAGCGATCATATAATCGATCTTACCCGAAATCGTTGTATCTTCCAGATTGATCACCGGGAATCTACAGTCTTCGAATTCACACCACTTTTCATTGCAGTCTAATGTGAATATAGATACTTCATTTCCTTTCTTCTGTAACATTGCCGCATGCCTTAATGCAACTTTGATTCCACTGCTGATCTCTAATCCTGGCAGTACGAATACATAATTCGTACTTTTTTTTCTTCTTCATACAATTTTGCCAGACGTAATCCCGTTCTGAATGTTGCATAATTTTCTTTGCATTTTAAATAAGCATTTTCCGATATCTTCTTCCGATATTCCGGATCTTCTACCACTTTCCGCAATTCAGCTTCCCATTCTCCGGCATCTTTACATAAAATTCCGGTAACTTTATGTTCCACACAATCATGAAATGCTCCCACATCACTTGCAACAGTAACAGTTTTAACCAGAGCCGCTTCCATCCATTTATTTTCTGATTTTGCTTCATTAAAAATAGTATTTTCCAACGGTGCAAGATTAATATCCATTTCAGCTATGATCTCAGGCAGTTTCCTCCAGTCACTAAATGGCAGTTTTTTTACTCTTGCTTCAAAGGTCTTTAATTCATCCGGCAGATCTACTTCCCCATCAGATACAATTCTACATTTTCATAATCGTTCATGATCGTTATGATTACCGGCAAGATCAATTCCACATCTGCATTATGTGTGATACTTCCACTGAAATATCCCATCTTAACCACATTTTTATTGTCAGGCTTATTCTTTAATGCCTGTTCCGATAGCAGAATCATCTCTTCTGATGCTACATTACGGTTAATATATACCTTAGGGCAGTAATTCGCCAGTTCCTTTTTCAGACAGTTCGTGGTCGTCGTAGCATAATTACAGCTTTTCAACATACTCTGCATGCTCATCACATTGGCATCATAAGCTTGTTTTTCTTCTACCGGCAGTGATGCGACATATTTGATCTGGTCTGTATATTTCGTATCGACAACCAGATCATCAATATCATATACTACTGTCTTATTCAAACATTTTGCCAACGCCACAAATTCTTTTGATTGCCTCTGTCTCCGGACATCTAAAGAACACAAAGCTCCTGTAATAACGGATCGTATCCAGTTCCAGTTCCGGGAAATACACCTCATCTGTCGTGTAATTCATAGCTTCCAGCTGTTCTCTCTGATGTTTTACCCGGTATCTCCACGGATGCGGAAGATTTTCATTACAGCCACTAATGAACAGTACATCTTTATAGATTTTCTCTACACGTCTTCTTTTTCTTGATCTGCTTTTTATATATCCATTTGTTTTCTTTACACATCCACCAATACCGTCTTCCCGTATTGTATGAAATGCTTTTTTTGCCAAACTTGTTGTACCCATATTTTCTCCTATATCTTTTTTAATGCTTTCAACAACGGATGATAGAATTCATCCCCTGCTTCTATCGTCTCTTTCCATTTTTTCTTAAATAAATCACACTGTTTCCAATAGTCTTCTGCCGTGTTGTCTCCTGCATAAGCTACATCTGCAAAACATGCCCATACATTCCACAGACCTTTTTCTCTACTTCTCAAACACAGATCAATATCCGCACAATCTTGCATCTCTGTGGAAAAATCTCCTATTTTTTCAAATGTTCTTTCCGGTACCATCATACAGATTCCTGATGCTGTAGTCGTATTTCTTACATGACGCATATTCGCCTCATAACCCTGATCAGCTTTTATCCATTCCTTTATTTATGACATGAATTCCGGTCAAAGAATCTTGATCCAGTACACCGCCGGCGAAATAACTCTGACCTTTATTATCCCATATATTGGCAGATACCACCCCGACATCCGGTCTCTGTGCATACATCAGCATTTCTTCAATCCATTCTTCTGATTCCGGTATGCAATACCCGCTAAGACAGATATGATACATTCTACTTGACTGTTCTCTTGCCTTTCTTATCCACTCATAAGCACTTTCTTCTTCAGTTCTGGAATAAACCGAAGATCTTTTACATTCTTATCTGATACAGATGTCACTTCTTTGCTATTACAGATAATTTCTAACGGTCTGTAGTGTGTCTTTTTTAACAGCTTATCGATATAACCGCCTATATCTTCCTGTCCATTCTCCCATATATATATACTTACTACCGGTGTATTTTCCAGATCATATTTGATTCTGTAAATCGTCTGATATGGCAGATTACACTCTACCTGCCCATATTCATTTGTTCTTTTCAGCTGCTCACCGATTGCCCTTTTCGCAGAATCTACGGCATACTGTTTTACGGATAAATCCATCGACACTGATCCTGCATGTACACGCCAGTAATAAAGAATCTTTGGAATGTGCACTATCTTCCCTGCTTTTTCAGTCAGACGCAGTACCATATCGTAATCCTGACTGCCTTCGCATTCCTTTCTATACAGCTCTGACATTCCATCTAATAAGTTTTTGCAAACACAACAAAATGGCAGATATAATTATGTGATCTTAATTCATCTTTTTCCAAATCCTGATTTACAGACAATATCGTTTGAATCTTCTACGGATTCCCTGAATTTCATTTCATCTGTAAATACGAAGTCTGCACCATCCTGAATTCTTTTTTGCACATTCATATAATGCTGATTCGTGCAATATATCGTCATGATCCAGAAGTCCCAGATATTCACCGGTGGCAAATTGTATTGCCTGATTTGTATTACCTACGATTCCTTCATTCTTATCCAATTTTCTGTAAACAATTCTTGTATCTTTTTCAGCATATTTCCGACACAGTTCTCCCACAGCATCATGTCCATCATCACTTCCGTCCGCAAGACACAATTCCCAGTTGGCATACGTCTGACTGCATACAGATTCAATCAGCTGAATCAGGTAGTTTTCCGGTGTGTTGTATAATGGTGTAATTATACTTATCTTTATATTCTTTTCGAATACTTCTTCTCTTTGTCTTTTACGTTCGTTATCATCAATCAAATGATAGTTTTGAATAATTTTCAGTTCTTCTTTTTTTTGCCTTTTCTGATTCTGAATACGTCGTTCGATCGGTTTTACGATTCCCTCTTTTTTTTACTTTCGTAATGATTCTTTTTTATTTTAGAGCACATGTTGTACCTCGCTTGTAAATGTATAGTAGCAGTATCCTAGGATACTGCTACTATACTATACATCACTTTTTCTGTTTTATTTCAATCTATTTACTATTAAAAGTATGAAGATATCGAATTACACCCTCTTATTACATGGATGTCTTAAGTCAAAATTATTTTCCAACAAGGTTAGATTCGGATTATAATACGGATCACCATTATAAAGAATGTCAAACCACTTTTCATGGAATTTTTTAATCTCACCCATAAAGCGTTTTTATCTTTTTTTTCATTATCTTCCATTCCTCTGGATTTTGATTCATAATGATATAATTCCGCATAAGGATTATACACGATCAGATAACCCGCCTCGCGAATTTTCAAACAAAAATCAATATCATTGAATGCCACAGCCAGATCAGGGTCAAATCCATTTACTTTTTCAAACGCTTCTTTTTTCACCAGCATACAAGCTGCTGTAACTGCACTACAGTCATGTGCAATAATCACCCTTCCGAAATATCCCGGTGTGTCATGTGGCAGACCAGTAAATACATGTCCAGCTACTCCCTGTAATCCTACGATTACTCCTGCATGCTGAATTGTTCCATCCTCGTAATAAAGTCGTGCTCCTACTGCTCCTACTTCATTTCTCAGACAATACCCCATCATTTCTTCCAGACAGTTTTCATTTATAATTTCTGTATCATTATTCAGGAACAGATAATAATCTCCCTTCGCAAAGGTAACACCAAAATTATTGATAGCTGAATAGTTGAACTCCTTCTCCCATTTCACTACTTTTACTTTCGGATTTTCTGCTTCCATTTTTTATAATATTCAAATGTACGTTCTTCTTCACTATTATTTTCAACAATAATATATTCTACATTCTTATATGTTGATTTCATTTCAATTGAAGTGATACACTTGTCCAAATCTTCAATATGATCTTTGTTCGGAATGATAATTGATATTAACGGTTTTTCCTGTAATTGATATGTGCTTCTGTAAATTCCCAAGTATTTTGTTGACTCAACCTTTGCATTTATGCCAACTCTGTCATAATGAGCCTGAACAGCTCTCGCCCCTGCTTCAAATGCATATAATTTGCTCTCAGGATTCTCTGCTGTAGAATCTTTATGCGCTCTCCAGTGGTATAAAACTTTAGGAATATGTACAACATTTTTAGCATGTTCTACACATCTTAAAACAAAATCATAATCCTGTGCTCCATCAAATTCTCCATTCAGATTTCCTGCTTTTTCATACAATCCTTTTTTTACCACCGTTAAATGGCAAAAATAATTTGTTCCTCTTAACATATCAATGTTAAAATCTGATTTAAAATGTGGCTGGAAATAAATTTTCCCATCCATAGAAATCTTATCCTCATCGGTATAGATCATATCCACATTTTCATTCTGATTGATTGCCTTCACACATTCGTAAAATGCATCTGGTGTCAGCAAATCATCATGATCCATGAATGCGACCCAATCACCTGACACTAATTCTAATGCCTTATTTGTATTATCAGATATCTGCAACGGAAAATCGTTGCGAATTACCTTTATTCTTTTATCTTCATTTTCATACTTTGTCAAAATATCTTTTAATGGTGATGGATTTCCACTTCCATCCGAAAGGCACAGTTCCCAATTAGAATAACTTTGTCCCTTTACTGAATCGATCATTTCCTTTAAAAATCTCTGATCCGTTTTATATAATGGTACAACAATAGAAATTTTAGGTTCTATTTCAAACGCTTGCTCGCTCTGCTCTTTCAACTGTTTTTTCGTTGGAACATACAACCTTCTCCAGTATTCATACATTTCATGATTTTTACGGGATAATTTCATTTCAACACGTTCGAACACATCTTTTTATTCCGTATTTCTTCAGGTAGATCATGCCTTTATCTTTATATCGTTTTACCTTGTTTACACCTTTTTTCACAACGGATGCTTTGAGTGTCACACCATATTTTGCGCTTTTATTTCCTTCTTCCAAATAAACATAAACAACTTTCGGTACATTTCCTTTGTATACAATCTCAAAGCCATATACATCCTCTTCCGTGCATTCCGGATATTGGTTAAAAACATCAACTCTCTTTTTTTTTTTTTATTTTTACTGGCAAAATATTCTTTTTTTTCGTCTTTTACTATAATATCAACTTTATTCTGATATATACACCATCCCTTTATAACAAAGCCCTTTTCACTTACTTTTTCACATTCGACATATTTTTCAATCCGATTTTTATTTTTCACGAGTTTTGCTACAGAAATCTTATACTCTTCTTTTTTCTTTCTCATTCAGACAATTTATTACTCTGATTTTTTGTCCTTTTTCCCAGTTTCCCGGCAATTCCACTTGCAATTCATAAATATATTTTGCCCTACTCGTTCCAAGCTCTGACGATAATGCAATGCCCTGATTAATTTCCTCATCAATTGCTACGTTTAATTCCTTCTGATCCAGCATTATTTTCAAAGAATTATTTTTTTACATCCCTCTTCGAAATATCCCTTAATGAGTAAGGTGTTTTTTTTTTTCATATGAAATCTATACAGTACAACTTCAAATTTATTATACATTTCTTCCTCCTACTACCGTACTTCACCGCATATTCCAAATATAATATTCTCCAACGGTCGCATAATATTGATATCCATCTTTTTCTAACCATTCACCACAATTTGGATTTTTTACAACAATGCAGTCTACATTTAAATTTTGGATTTCTTGTTTAAGTTCTTCGTATGTAGTTTCATTAGGTTCCGCAACAAATCCATCGTATTTTTGTTGTGTATACCCTTTATATTCTAAATTATTTGTTCCATTAAATCTTTCCAATGCCGACAGCGATACAACATCTGGTGCAAATGTTCTGACAGAAACTGCTAAAAAATGCAATGTTCCATCAATCAACACAGCTTTTGGCATGACAATATTTATTTTCTTATCTTTTTCCTTTGCCAATTCTTCTAATTGGTGTCCCAATTCAATTGTTGAATCTGGCGCAAAATACATATTATGTCTAATAACACTCAGGCAAAGTCTCATATCAGCTTTTTTTGCATTCCTCTTGTGGTAAAATTTCCCCTCCATACTTTTGAAATCCTGCCAGCATCATCGAACAACTTAATATACCAATCAATCCATAAGCAATTCTAACAACAAAATCCTTTATATGTATTTTTCCGCAATATTATGTATATATATACAACATTCAATATAATAAAATAATACGCAACTGCCGACCAGGCTCTTCCTCCTACAAAATCATATACCGAACATTCTTCAAAAATGTCATTACACTGAGGTACTGCTATCATCGCTATCATAAGTAATACGTGCGCATTCAATTTATATATAACTTGTTCCCGCATAAAGAAACTTACTAAAAATATAATAATACACGGATAAATAAGTAAAGAATTTTTTGTAGAAATGATATCCGCTTTCACCGTTTTTTGAATAGATTCAGAATTAGGAATTATAATTCCTAAAGCAATATATATAAAAGCTAATGCAAAGCTAATTACTTTGCCTTTTTTTTCAAAATTCTGCCATAACGCCACAATACCTGCTGCAACGCCACTTACAATAATGATTGGAAGTGCAATAGTTGACTTCGATATCAAAACAACACTAATAATAATACAATATACCAGACTCTGTACAATATTCTTCTTTGCATCAAATTGTAGCAAAACAACTCCAAACAAAAGACACCCAAATAATTTTACAAATGATGCACCTAAAAACATTCCTGTATTCAAATGAAATCCATCTCTAAGCACTAATATCCCTGTGTCTGACAAAAAAATGTAATATGCACACATTAATGGAACTATTCCCAATACATATTGCGCCATCTTAACATTCGCTTTTACATTCAATTTGTCAATAATTATTTCCGCTACCCATTTGATTAGATTCAAATATAGAAAATAATAAAAAGCTGATTGAAAAAGTCTCAGAAATAATGTCGGCATTACTCCCAACACTTTCACATATACTGATGCTTCTAATTCCCATGTGTTAACAATATAACTATTAAATCCAGTATTCATTGTTCCTACTGAATAATTATAATTTCCTCCAATTGGTGAATATGGAAGAGTTGCCACTTTTGTAATATAATAACCATCATCTTGATGATTACCTAACCAAAAACCAGCATAATAAAACAACAGCATAAATATCATAACAGCACCAACTACATATATCATCCAGTTATCTGTTAAATACTCTTTGAGCTGAAATTTTTACATATAGCCAAATTATTATACTTTCTTCTATATAAAATATATAGACCTATTCCTATCCATAGCACTCCCATGCAAACTCCAAACACTATCCATGGCACATTTAAAACTTGCAGCGGAATTCCTATAATAGCAACACAAAAACTATACACCAAATATCCTGTAATCAAATTTTCTGAAATGCTTTTTATTTTTTCTATTTATTGCATTTCCAAATACAATTAACAGCAAAGTGAAAACGCAGTAAAATAACGTACATAGCAGATAATCTTTCACCACTATTCCCCTTTCTTTTCTTCCGCATCAATTTTACGATCTATTGCAATTTGCTGAGCCAAACTATCAACTTTATTTTCCAGTGCCGAAATCTGAATTGTATTATAAAATAACTTCACAATCAATACAAAGATAACGATCAGATATACCATATTAACCGTTGATTTAAATCCCAGAAATTCCGATATAGCTGACATAATTTGTGGAAATACTCCCATAATAACAAGTATACATGAAAATCCAATCCAAAAAACTGTATATTCTATTTTTAACTTTGCCAAGCGTATCTTTCTAAGCATAAATGCCAATAATACTATAGCTCCTACAACAAGTAAAATTCTAATAAAAATTGACATATTATCCCCTCTTTCTAAAGTTTTGTACAAATAATATTGATATCAACATTTTAACCATATATTTAGCTGCATTCGTCAAATTCAGATAACTTTCTCCTGCAACTCTCTCATCCATATTTACTGGTACTTCGAAATCTCCGCTCCATTTTTTCAACAAATATGATACAGTATCCGGCTCTCAATCCATAATTCAAATTCTGTGCGAATTCTTTAATCATTTTATGGGAAAACATTCTCATTCCTGATGTCGGATCTGCCACCCTTTTTCCAGTTGTAATTTTGATGGCTACAGTAAGCATCTTACTTCCAATCATTCTTAAAGATTTTTCCTTTTTTCTGGTTGATAAATCTTGATCCGATTACAATATCATATCCTTCTTTTATTCTATTTAACATCGGTTCAATAAACTCTGGTCTGTGCTGACCATCTGCATCAAATTGAATTGCATACGAATATCCTTTCGTATATGCATACTTTAATCCAGCCTGAAAAGCCCCTGCAAGTCCAAGATTTACCGGTAGATTTAACATTTCATATCCTTTGCTCCTGCAAATATCCGCTGTCCGGTCTTTAGATCCATCATTCACAACAATATAATCATATTGACTATACTTATTCTTAATGAACGTAACTACATTTTCTATATTTTCTTCTTCATTATAAGCCGGAATCACTATCAATAATTCGCTTTTCATTCTTTTCTCCTTTGCTTATATTATTTTATATATCCTTCAAAATCATGAAATACCCGATCTTCTTCTTTTCGGTAATTTCATATAATCTCCATACATTTTCGAAAGATACTCCTCATATCCTACAGGGATCGGGAACATTCCATCTCGGAACTTAACATATTTTGCCTCTGAAAATACTTCTTTAGAGAAAAATTCTTTATCTTCTACCGGCCATATGCGGTCTCCTACATATGTTCCCTCACAAGGAGTTACCATATCTATAACTTTCTTATTCCAATATTTGTAATCCTTATTTCTAAAAAGTATCTTATATGCACCTTTTCCGATAATGTTTAAAATACTTTTCTTCATCGTTGTAAGATTACCTGCAACATATATTTTATTCATCATCTTATAAAAGCGATGCTTTTTCATGATTTTTCTTAATGTTTCTTTTTCATCCGGCCATATATCCATCGGGAATATATCCATCCATACGCCTGTAGCATATTGTCTTTTTATATCCTTTTCAAATACTATAGTCGAATCATCTACCAATTTCATGTACGGATAAATATAATTATCATCTAGCGGTAATAAGAATTTGTATTTTCTTTCAGTATCCAGGTACCTGTTATCTTTTACCAGCGCAATTAATTTATCATAATCTTTACGTAACATGCATACATCTATATCGTCATCCCAGGGAATAAAATCCTGATGCCTTACTGCCCCCAGACATGAACCTCCGCTTAAAAAATACATGATATTATTTTCTTTTGCAAATTCATCAAATCTTTTTTAACAAATTATATTCCAGCGATTGTATTTCTTTAAATTCTATTTTTTCTTATATTCCTTCATTGTTTTATCCTAACTATTTATACTTACCATAAAAAAAGCGGTATACTTTTTCCAAATATTCTTTTGAAGTGAATGTGAATCTGACTCCATCCACAAAAAAAATGAATATATCTTTTTTGCTCTATATCATTAAGTAATTCATTAAACCTGACATTTGCTTTCAGATATTTTTCTGCCTTTTTAGAAGAGTTCTTCTCGGTTACATATTGTTTTGCTTTTTCAACATCCGCAATCTTTCCTTTTTTATAAGAACACGTTATATATTTTGCATATAAAAACTGTTCAAATAAATTGTTTCTGGAAATACTCTGAGATGTCATTCGGTACTGTAACACTACTTTATTAAGATTCGATACTCTATATCGTTTTAATAATGCCCTCAAAGTAAAATCATAGTCTTCGCACAATGGTATTTTTCTGTATCCGTTTAAATGTTCAAACATTTCTTTTCTTCCAAACCAGGTCGGATGTGGTACAACCTGATTATAGCGGATACACTTTTTTATTTTATCCGGATTCGCTGGGATTTTTTTTTGATGGAATAAATAACTTTTTTCCTCTTCATCTATTACTTGTGTAATCCCCCCGATCAAATCCACATTACATTTTTCCAGATATTCTTTTTTGCCACTGTAATCTTTCCGGAACGGATATATCGTCTGCATCCATCCTGCAGATATATTTGCCGTTTGCATACGACAGACCTCTGTTCAAAGAATACGTCAGCCCCTGATTTTTTTCATTAATATGGAATTGAATTCTATTATCTTTTTGTTGATATTCCTTTATAATTCTAATATGATCTGAATTATCCGGATTGTCTAAAATAATAATATACTCAAACGCTTTATACGTCTGATTTAAAATAGATTCTATCGATCGCCTGAGCTGATTTTCAGGCTCTTTATATGTCGCCATTATTACTGAAACTTCTGTCATAACACTCCTCAATTCTATTTATACTTTATCTTTATTTCGGATTCATTTCACGTTTACTATTCATACCTATAGCATACCACTTTCCCTATTATAACGAACAATACCTTAAAAAGCAAATTAAAAGCTATTGACTTTATTCTTCAAAAATGGTTACATAATAATATTACGAAAAAAGAAAGTTGAGGTATCCTATGTTCGACACTTTACAAACATTTATTGCCCCCAGGCTGCGTAGTTTTCTCAAACTGCTGTCCATCGGGCACTTTCATAAAAAAGAATTGTATTTTTTCAGCTATTTTGGCGCACAATATTCTTGCAATCCCAAATATATTTCCGAATACATGCAGGAACGCCATCCTGATTTTGAGATTATATGGGCTTTTTAAATCCCTCAAAACTTTTCTTACTTACATGATAAGGGAATTAAAACCGTCAAATATTTGCATCCTTACTTTTTTGCATGTATGCCTGACTTCAAAATTTATTGTATGGCATGGTGGTGGAGCATATAAAACGTGTTGGCGCTGCCATCAGAAAGAAAGTCTCTGGAAAAACGAAAGGATCCGCGTGGAAATTGCAATGAGAAGTACTTTTTGGTAATATATGTATCAAGTTCAAACGCATTTACCAAGAATTAACGATCCATCAAAAGTTTTCATCATGAGGAACCATTCTTTCTGCGGAATGCCGAGAAACGATATGTTGTTCAATAATGATCATCCTGAATCTCTCAATGATAAGATCCGAGCGTACTATCACCTCCCTTCAGAGGCAAAGATCCTTCTATACGCCCCTACTTATCGGGAATGAGTCAAACAGTGCGTTACTCAAACATTAAACAATTTAATAATGATCAATATCAAAAAAATATTCAAAAGCACTGGATGTGCCTCGCAGCTATGAATCCGGACATGCCTGTGAGACCGCAAATTATATTTTAACTTCTAATACATAAAAAGGGAAGAGCAAATGCTCTTCCTTTTTAAATCCTAAGATCTGTGAATTTTCTTTCCGTCAACAATCGCTCCCAAAGGTATGCTAAAAAACTGATGGTGTAGTTATTTTATATTTTGGTTTTCCCATTACCGGGAATAACTTTATATCCTTCTGCCTGCATAAGTGTCGCCGAATCAATGTAAGAATTAATGTTTCTTTTCGCATGATCATGTGCCGCAAGTAATTGTCATATATATATGTCTGTGGAGCTCGTAAAACGACATTTTTTTCCGTCTTTCAACGCTTTGAGCACTATTTTTTTTCATTAACCATCATAACTGTTTGCTGTTTCAACAAAACAGTTATTGTATTTTTTTTTTTCGCTACTTTGATATTTTCACTTATTAATTCTTCATTGATCAATGGACGAACACCATCATGTATTAATACAATGGAATCTTCTTCTATTTCAATCGCTTTTTTTCAGATAATAGATCCAGGCTTCTATACATACAACAGATGTTCCATCTATTTCCGGATGATTTTCAAAATATTTTAGGTATAGATAATTATTTCTTTGTTAGTATGATATTAAAAGACCCGTTTTGGTTTTGTTTTTGGTATTCATTCTGGTCCCGAGTTTCCGCCAGCAAAAATCACTGCATAATTCATAAAAACTTTCCTCCTAATTATTTTTCTGTACACCCAGTGTGCAAGATAAATGAGATCCACCATTCTATACTTCATTAAAGACCAATACAGCTTTCTTGTGACCGGTATATTTTTCAGTATTTATATTTTAAGAGTATCAGCCCGCTTTCGTCTTAAAACTGTTTTCAATTCTTTTCGTCTCGTCAAGGTAACTTTTGGGATTATTTTTATGTGCATAATCGCTATTAATTACCGACTTAACACGAATTTTGTTATTGTACGCCTGATAGAACCGCTCATCTGATGTTCTTTTGATAAACTTAATATATATCTGGATATTCTTCCAGAATATCAATCAAAATTCTCTGTATACTTATTCACAGTTGAACCGCTATTCATTCGATAATGATATAAAAGCGTTTCACATACAATACTCTTTTCCGCCTGCCCCAAATGCATGCAGATTAAAGACTGTATCCTGCCCTCGTCTTAATTCCGGCTCATAAATTATATTTTGTTTTCTCAGCTATTAACATCATATGCTTTTGCCCACGTTGTTCAAATGTTGCAAATCTTGGCACATAACTGGCTGCCTCTTTAAAAATAGCCTGTAATTCCATTTCTTCTTTTTCTTTCCTGTGAAATATTTTCACCATTCTTCAATTCTTCGTCATTTTAGACATATATATATTGCCGAAGATAATTGCACATCTATTTTGGTACTATCATAAAAAGAAAGCAATAAATTCTACCCAGTCATCTCAGATCAACAAATGTTATATTGGCGCTGCATTTAGGATTCCGTTATTTCTTGCTACTGCTACCCCCTGATTTTCCTGTTCAACTACCCACTTTTCATCGGCATTTCCTTTTCACACCATAATAATTTCAATTGCTTCAATGTTTGTTGTTTCGAGCTTTCAAAATACGTTAACTTCAAATATTCCTTTCACACTGGCTACAGAATTTCAACTACACTCATTTGAGGTTCCCCATCATAATTATTTTACTCCTCTGATTTTTTGTATCATATTAACTAAGTTATAATACAAAAATACACTTCTGTATTTTCTATGTTTTAACAGCTATAATTTTATTTTATTTGAAAATTAAGATCCATCACTGAAGATCTATTGCTGCAATAGCAGACTTATATGGCTCTTCATTCATTAGTATTTTAAATTCGCGAAATGCATTTTTTTTCTATTTGGGTTATCGGATGTAAAAAATATTTTCCGATCAGAAAATACGCAATAACTCTCTGACACAATACGTATTTCTATATGTACTCAGATGTATTTATTCTGTTCTAATTCATATTATTTCTTTTAAAATACGCGTAGATGTGTCTGCATTTCCCGCAAAAAACGTGTGTGTCGTCGACTCGCCGTGCAGCCTGTAATGATACAATGGTTTATTTATATGTAAATCTTTTTATATACTTATGATATTCATAGTTAAAAAAGTTTATCCTCTCGCTTGTTTCAAAAGAGCTGTCAAATCGTATATTATTTTCTTTAATGATGCTTCTTTTATACAAATGACAAACGAGTCACTCAATGTCCGGAATCCTTATCTCATCTTTTTGACAGCGAAATTGTTCTCAAAAATTCAAATTAATCTTTTCAAGAAGCTTCTCATCATCAACACTAAGATCTTTTTTCATAATTTTTTCTTTTTATTTGCTGATTTGCATCCTTGTTTCAAATACATGTTCCAGACAACCATCATTTCCGTCACGCTTTTCCATGGCCAGTTCACATATTTTTTCATCAGTCATCCTGCATCAAAGGATCCACTCCTCCGTTGCTTTTGAATCGCATTTCTTGGCCATAGATACACCTTGATTTTTCTGATGCAAAACATAATCCGACCATGTTTTCCATATAGATCACAAATTTCTCCACAAATATACTTTCAATACATTCTTTTAAATATTGTTCTTTAATTTTATAAACAGGAACAATAACACTGATTTTTCCACCTTCCTATTCTCCTTACGCTTCCACTTATCATTCATCATACGCAATATGTTTTCATATCTACTTCTGCTTTCCAGCCTAATTTATTTAATTTTCCGAGCTCAAATGCATTTTTCACTTTTGGGCATATCCCCGGGCTCTTGGCCTCATCTGGAATATCAAATTCTGCTTTTTATCTCTCCATTCGAAACATCGTTTGCCACAAGTTCTGCCATTTCTCTTATAGTCATATGCGGCTTTTCATTTACAACATTATAAGCTTCTCCGACTTTCCCCGAATATCCTAAAAGCAACAATGCCCTGATAACATCTCTTGTATAACAATAATTGCCTTCTGGAACTTCCATCTGTTCGCAAAACAAGATTCTCTTTTTCATAGCACTTCTTGCGAATTGTGCATATACACGATTATCTTCCTGTAATACGCCCGCTCAAATGTTTGTGCAAGTCTTGCAGATTTCACCGGCAAACCAAATTCTGCCGCATATGCGTTACATAAGCATTCACATATTCTTTTTCCCTCTGAATAACTGCTTCTTACATTTTCCAGTTCTATATATACCCCAGATCTTTTTTCTGTTATATACTCTTTCTTTTCATCCGAATACCATATACTTCCATTGAAGAAACATATACCATTCCTTCAATCTTTTTTTATCTACTGCCAAACCAATACATTCTTTTGTTCCCATATATGAAGTTTGTATCGTCAGAACCGGATGCTGCACCATCATCTTGGATGCTAATACTGACTGTATGAAAAATATAGTCTACATCTCCTGCTATTACCGGTATCTGTTCAATGTCACCGATCATCAAATGAATTCCGTAGTTATTATACCATTTTCCATATATTCTTTTTTTTTTTTTCTTCATTTCTGATCAATCCAATAATTTTTATATTTCCCTGATGCAAACAATTGTAATACGCAAAGGCTTTCACCAGTAATGACCCTATAAGCCCTGTCGCTCCCGTTACAAATATGGTTTTATTTTTTGTATTTGCTCCATTCAGATCACTGTTAGCAATATATTCCAAATCCATTTCTTCCATAGATTTTTTCCATTTTTCTTTCACCATCACTTATTTTCTCCTCTTTTTGTTTTCATAAAAATCATATACTTCTTTTAATACTTTCAGGGATTGTAAATGATTTTTTATTTCAAACATTTTTTTTTTTCTATTCTCCTTGATCATATCATCTGTCGATGCATCTTCTCGATGAAAAACATGAATATCCGGTAAATACACACTGTTCAATCCATTTTCAGTCAAATGCTTCATTAAAATTGCTTCTTCTCTATATAAGAAAGTTCTATCATCCAACCCATTAAACTTTTCTATATATTTTCTTGAGAACAGCATAAAACATCCATGAAGTTGAACATACTCGCATCTCTTAATAAATTCTTTTTCTTTTTTCTTTTTTTAACGGTTTTATTTTTTCGATAAATATTCTTTATCTTTTCCAAATGATATTTGTAAACCACACTTTTTATTTTATACGCCTGAATATCATGCTCTACTTCCTGTTTACTCATTGCATTCGTTCGTATAGGGTTAATATCACATCTGCCGTCGGCACTTAATACCATCGGCCCTAATACGGCAAATTGACTTCTTTTATATTCTTTTCTCTACTTTTCAAGGAAATCATCATCTAACAAATAAACATCATTATTCATCAGCACAATATATGATGGATTCCATGTTTTTTTCAGCATATCTGAAGCCCACATTATTTCCCCTTGCAAACCCCAGATTCTCCTGATTTAAAAGCACTTCTACATGGTCATCATTTTTATAATGTTCTTTCAATAATGCACCTGATTTATCCGGGGACGCATTATCAACAATTACTATCTTATACATGTCTGTACGATTTTTTCTCAATTGAATCCACGCTTTTGTACGTTTCATCTATTGCCAGATAGTGTAAAATAACAAAAACTATTTTTCATATTTTATCCTCTACATTTTTTTCTTTTTAATGTTATCGATTTTAATCTTTTTTATTTTATTAAAAACTGCGTTTCAAATTGCTTCAAATACGGATCTCTGATTATTGTCAAAATAATAAAATATCCCAGACAACATCCCGCAACCGTTCCTACTAAAGTTATGAATACACTGTTCGTTATCATATTCATTGGCAAATCTTCCCGCAAAAACCATACACTTGCTACAAAGTACACCATAACTCTTGTATATAACATCTTTGTATTAAATATCTTACGTGCATAGTAAGTCAAGATAACAAAACATAATTATTTCAGAGAACAATGTTGCCACCGATGTCCAGTACACCAACATTGGTATTTAATGCATTCGCAATTAAATTGAACACTGCTCCGCCAATTGTTGATATCAATACTTCTTTTTTTCAAATTATTTTCCCAGATAATAAGACACTTTGGCAAGGATAGTCGCTGATATCGTTCCTATCAATGTACTTACAATTGTGATAATCTTTACAGCTGCCGTATAGACTCCGGTAGCCTTATCTCCACGAAATGCCCCAAACATTTATTGTATCCATTGTCATATAGATACTGGATGCAACACTTGCTCCAAAAATCACACATCGGCTTTAAATGCTTTCTATATTCTAATCTTTTTTCTGTTTCCAATCGACT
>VOFC01001785.1_pt1 | contig 39954 bp, 40 predicted proteins | sample 5384161 | NCBI WGS metagenome assembly VOFC01 (sample SAMN12384722, study PRJNA508395) | human gut metagenome | isolation source: healthy gut B | host: Homo sapiens
TTGAATTTTTTAAGTATTTTCTAAAATACTAGCAGACCGTATGGAAAAATGCAAGGGACAAGTTGTGAACTTTTCCTGACCTCGGTCACAGTCCGTTCCTGTGGCCATTGACGCACGGCCGGATTTTGGGTATACTGTGTACAGAAAAATATAGACAAATCAGGCGGCGCGGGCCCATCCGGCGCCATGGGAGAAAGTATGCATCTGAGTAAACAAATTGAATCCATGTATGACGATGCGGTGCGCATCCGCCAGGATCTGCACCGCATTCCCGAGATCGGCTTTCAGCTGCGCAACACGCAGGCTTATGTCCTGCGCGAGCTCCGGCAGTGCAGTCCTGACCGCATCGAGACGCCGGCCGTCTGCGGTGTGAAGGCCGTGTTTTTCGCCAGGGATGCCGAGACGACCATCGCCCTGCGCGCCGACATGGACGGCATTCACAACGACGAGGCAAACGACGTGCCCTACCGCTCGCAGCGCCCCGGCTGCATGCACGGCTGCGGCCACGACGGGCACATGACGATCCTGCTGCTGCTCGCGCGCTGGATCGCCAAAAACCGCGCACATATTCATTGTAATATTGTCCTGCTGTTCCAGCCCGGCGAAGAGGGCTGGGCCGGCGCGCGCGGCGCATGATCGACGACGGCGCGCTCGAAAACCCGCGGGTGGACTGCGTCTACGGTCTGCACCTGTGGCCGACCGTGCCGAAGGGCAGGATCGGCATCCGCTGGGACTATCTCATGGCGCAGACGAGCGACTTTGAGATCACTGTCCACGGCAAGAGCGCGCACGCGTCCACGCCGCAGATGGGCATTGACGCCATCGTTGTCGCGGCGGAGCTGATCACGATGGTGCAGACGGTCATCACGCGCGACGTGGACCCGCATCAGGACGCGCTGCTCACGCTCGGCAAGATCCAGGGCGGCACGTCGCACAACGTCATCGCTGAAGAGGTCACGATCAGCGGCACGCTGCGCGTGTTCAGCAACGACCTCTACCGCACGCTCAGCCATAAGATCGCCGCGCTCATGCAGGCTGGAGACGGCCACCGGCGCGCAGATCGACATAGAGCGCAAGGTGCGCTATCCGAGCGTGCGCAACCCGCGCGAGCTGGTGGAGCAGTTTTACGCCGTGCTCGATTCCATGGACGACACGGTCCTGGTGGAGCCCGTCATGGCGGCGGAGGATTTTGCCGAATACCAGCAGGAGATCCCGGGCCTGTTTTTCTTCCTCGGCGTGCAGGAGCCGTCCGGCACCGCCCCGCTGCACAGCAGCCATTTTGATTTCGACGAGCGTGTGCTGCTCACCGGCGTCGAAACGTTCAAACGCATATTGGAGGGAGCATCATCATGTACGAAGAAAAAATAATCCCGCCGAAGAAGGCCATGCCGCAGGCGCAGGACGGTACGCTGCGCAAGTTCGCGCTGCGCGTGCCGGAGGTCATCTATCAGTGCAGCGGCATCATGGTCTTTGGCAAGCGCATCAAGTCGCTCGTGTTCTCGACTGACCTCTCGATCATCAAAAACGTGAACGCCGACGCGATCATCGCGGTCTATCCGTTCACCCCGCAGCCGATCATCACGCAGGCGCTGCTGCTCGCGGCGGACATCCCGGTGTTTGCCGGTGTCGGCGGCGGTCTCACGCAGGGACAGCGCGTGGTCAACCTCGCCATGTTTGCCGAGATGCAGGGCGCGACCGGCGTCGTGGTCAACGCGCCGACGGCCAGCGCCGTCGTCTCGCACGTGGCCGAGACGATCGACATCCCCATCGTGCTCACGGTCGCGCGCGCGGACACGGACTTTGACGAGCGCATCAAAGCCGGTGCCGACATCTTCAACGTTTCCGCCGCGGCGGAGACGCCTGCCGTCGTGCGCTGCATCCGCGAGCGCTATCCCGACGTGCCCATCATTGCGACCGGCGGTCCGACGGATGAGAGCATCCTCGAGACCATTCAGGCCGGCGCCAACGCCATCACGTGGACGCCGCCGACCAACGGCGAGATCTTCCGCGACATCATGGCCGCCTACCGCGACAATAAGCCGCACCCTTAAAGCGGGGCACAGCACAGAAAACCGGCCCGGACATTTGGAAATGTCCGGGCCGGTCTGCGTTTATTGCGGCGGGGCCTCTGCTGCTTCGTCCACAGGGTCGAACTGCAGCACATCCTGCACGGTCCGAAATGCGTCCGAGTCTCCCCACGTGGTCGTCAGGCGTTTTTCCATCGCCGTTACGACGGGGTACTGCAGCCAGCTCTGCTGGTGGGTATAATACACTCCGCTGCTGAGGATATAGCCGTCGCGCGCCTCTGTGGTGGAGTAGGCGACATAGCCGCGGCAATGCTCCCCATGCCGCGGCAGGGAAAAGGCGGCGAACAGGTCGGTATTCGTCTGCTCGCCCCAGAGGACGGTGTTCGCGGTGAACGTCCGCGCGCCCAGCGAGGCGTAGGGCGCGGCGAATGTCTGCCCGCCGCGGTCATACAGCACGCGCCCGGTCGCGTCCCCAGCAGCGGCCCATCCCTCCGGGATGCTCCGGCAGGCCGGGCGGATCTGGATCGCCTCCGTGCCGTAGAAGCCGGGGTCGGTCGTCCAGAGGAAGTGGTGGAACACCCGCCACGTCTCCTGCTCGCCGGGGAGCTGCACGGCCACGCCGGTCAGGCGCAGCTCCCTGACGTCAAAGACCGTGTCCAGTACGCTGACGACGCCGCCCTCGCCGTCGCTTTCCTTGTGCGAGACGGTTCTGCCGTCGTTGAAGGGGTGATCCTCCGTCATGGTCACGACGCGCACCGCGCCGTCACAGGCGGCGATGTCCTCCGGCGTGAGGTCGTTGAGCACATCCTCCGGGAAGCCGAGGCCGAGCAGCTGCTGCCGGATCGTCGCCGTCTGCGCCTGCTTGGACGTGTCCGCGGGCTGCCAATCCATCGGATAGCTGCCGCCGAAGAGATACCCGAGCGTGCAGCCGATGCCCAGCGCCGCCGCAATCACGAGCACGATGCACCGGTCTGTCACCCGCACCGGCTGCGGCGCGATGGCGTACCCGGCCTCGTCCAGCGCGCCGGACAGCCGGCAGAGACTGCGGAGGATGAATCCATAGCCGATGAGCATTGTGATCGGAACGACCCATCCGCCGTACTGAACGGCAGCGAGGACGCACACGAGCGCGTACCACACGATCAGCGCGAGCGCGCCGCCGGCCTGCGCGGGCAGGCCCGCCTTTGCCTGCACTGCCAGCAGCCCTCGCCAGAAGCAGAAGTACAGGGCGAGGGGCAGCACCGCGTTCCCGGCTGTGAGCGCGGTCGTGACGGCGGGCGTGAACACGGCGCTCTGCAGGATCGTCGTATTCAGGATCAGAGTCATGAAAAAGTAGGCCGCGCGGACCACGGTGATGGCAAAGCAGCCGCCGAGCCAGCGGTTTTCCTGCCGCAGAGCGCGGAAGCCCAACAGCAGCAGCACTGTGCCGATGGCGGGGAGGATGTAGTTCAGACACCAGAAGTTCAGGGTGACCATGCACAGCGCCATGCCGAAGAGGATGCGGTTCATGGCGCGCCGCCACGGCGTCACCTCGGCCACGATCTCCTCCGGCGGAACATCGGGGACGCTCCGGGCCAGCATGGCCTCAAAGTCCGCGTCCGTCATGGTCTCCCACGGGCGGTCACACATGGCCCTCACCTCCCAACATCGTGCGCAGCCGTTTTTCAGGCGGTAGAGCCTGCCCTCGACCGCCCGGGCGGTCATGCCCAGCTCGGACGCAATCTGCGCGGTGGACTGTAAGTAATAATACTTTCGGTAAAACAGCGCCCGGTCATTCTGCCCGAGCCGTGCGAGCGCATCGTGCAGCGCGGCGCTGCGCTCGGCCTGTAAAATTGCTTCCTCGGGGGGAGGCGCCCGGCGCCGGTGTGCCCTCCGGGATGGATTGTACGCTGCTGTGGTGCTGCGTGCTGCGCTGAAAGTTTCGCGCCGTGTTTCGGGTGATCGCCGTCAGCCACGCATTCCAGCTCCCACGCGCGGGGTCAAACTGCGCGATCTTGTTCCACACGCGCAGCGACGCCTCCGACAGGCACTCCTCGCGGTCGAGCGCGTTCGGCACGATCGGCGCGATGATGTAGCGCATCAGCGGCCCGCAGTGCAGCAGCAGCGCATCCATGCCGCGCTCGTCATGCTGCTGCAGCAGCGCGATCATATCCTGTTCGTGCACGCCCTCGCCTCCTCCCGGCTCTGTCTCTACTTCATTATACACGCCCCGACCGAAAAACCCACGCATATTTTTCCGCCCTTGTGCGGGGATAAAAAACGGTGCCCGGCGGGGATGCCGGGCACCGTCTGTTTTTTTACCTGCGTCTCACACGGGCTTGTTCGAGGTCTTGAGCACGACGTCATGTGCGCCGCCCTCGACGATGCTCACCGAGGACACGAGCGTCAGACGGGCCTTCTCCTGCAGCTCGCGGATGGTCAGCGCGCCGCAGTTGCACATGGTCGAGCGCACCTTCGCCAGCGTCTGCTGGACGTTGTCGGAGAGCTTGCCGGCGTAGGGCACGTAGGAGTCCACGCCCTCCTCGAAGGACAGCTTCTTGCCGCCGCCGAGGTCATAGCGCTGCCAGTTGCGCGCGCGGTTGGAGCCCTCGCCCCAGTACTCCTTCATGAGCGTGCCGTTGACGTTGACCTTGTCCGACGGGCTCTCGTCGAAGCGGGCGAAGTAGCGGCCGAGCATCACGAAGTCCGCGCCCATGGCCAGCGCGAGCGTGATGTGGTGGTCATGCACGATGCCGCCGTCGGAGCAGACGGGCACGTAGATGCCGGTCTCGCGGAAGTACTCGTCGCGTGCGCGGCAGACGTCGATGACGGCCGTCGCCTGACCGCGGCCGATACCCTTGGTCTCGCGCGTGATGCAGATCGAGCCGCCGCCGATGCCGACCTTCACGAAGTCCGCGCCGCAGTCGGCGAGGAAGCGGAAGCCGTCCGCGTCGACGACGTTGCCTGCGCCGACCTTGACGCTCTCGCCGTAGCGCTCGCGGATCCACGCGATGGTGCGCTTCTGCCACTCGGAGTAGCCCTCGGACGAGTCGATGACGAGCACGTCCACACCGGCGTCGACCAGCGCGGGCACACGCTCGGCGTAGTCGCGGGTGTTGATGCCCGCGCCGACGAGGTAGCGCTTCTGGCTGTCGAGCAGCTCGTTGGGCTTCTGCTTGTGCAGGTCGTAGTCCTTGCGGAACACGAACGCGCACAGGCGGCCCTCGTCGTTGACGATGGGCAGGGAGTTGAGCTTGTGCTCCCAGATGATGTTGTTGGCTTCCTTCAGGGACGTGCCGTCGGGCGCGGTGATCATCTTCTCGCGCGGGGTCATGAACTCGCGCACCTTGGTCTGGGGGCCATGCGGCTCACGCGGTAGTCGCGGCTCGTGACGATGCCGACCAGGCGGCCGTCGGCCGTGCCGTCCTCGGTGACGGCGACGGTGGAGTGACCGGTCTGCTCACGCAGGGCCAGAATGTCGGCCAGCGTCGCGTCGGGGCTGATGTTCGAATCGCTCTGGACAAAGCCCGCCTTGTAGCTCTTGACGCGGGCGACCATCGCGGCCTCATCCTCGATCGACTGCGAGCCATAGAGGAACGACACGCCGCCCTCCTGCGCCAGCGCGACGGCCAGCCGGTCGCCGGACACGGACTGCATCACGGCCGAGACCATCGGCACGTTGAGCGAGAGCGCCGGCTCCTCACCCGCGCGGAAACGCGTCAGCGGGGTGCGCAGGGAGACATTGTCCGGGATGCACTCGCTCGAGGAGTAGCCGGGCACGAGCAGATACTCGTTGAACGTGTGCGACTGACCGGAGAAGAAGTAAGCCATGGGAAAGACCTCCTTATAACAATATACGGTGTAAGAAAACGGCGCCGTGCGCCGCCGGAAAAATGATTTTTGCTATTGTACCGCGAACGGGCGCGCTTGTCCACCGAAGTATGGAAAAAATCACGCATACGCTTGCGCCTTTTTTATAAAATATATAAAAAACTGCGCACCGCCGCCGGGCGGTGCGCAGACAGATCACAGTTTGCGGATCTTGTCCTTCTCCTCGATGAGGGGCAGGTATTCCATGTACGGCGTGTCGTTGGCGCAGGTGAACTTTGCCTCGGAGCTGAACGCCTCGACCTCCTTGTGCGCCTGCTCGATCGGGCGCATCGTGCCCGCGCCGGCGATGCAGCCGCCCGGGCAGGCCATGCCCTCGAGCAGATAGCCGTCGTACTTGCCGGCCTTGGCCATCATCAGCAGCTTACGGCAGTCGGCCAGACCGGTCGCCGCGGCGACTTTGACCTCCCGGTCGGGCTCCATGTCGTGGATGGCGTTGACGACCGCCTGCGCCACGCCGCCGGAGTAGGCAAAGCAGCGCGCATCGCGGCTGGAGTTGGCCGGCAGTTCCTCCTCGTCCTCGGGCAGGAAGGCCTTGTCCATGCCCTTGGCCGCGAAGATGCCGAGCGCCTCCTCGAACGTGAGCACGAAGTCCACGTCGCTGCGCACGCTCTGGCGCCGCGCCTCGAGCTTTTTCGAGTCGCACGGTCCGATGAACACGACCTTGCAGTCCGGGTGGTCGCGCTTGATCATGCGCGCGGTAAGCACCATGGGCGTGAAGGCGACCGAGATGTTCTTTTCAAACTGCGGGAAGAGCTTTTTGACCATGTCGCTCCACGACGGGCAGCAGGACGTGACCATGAACTTGTGCTTTTCGGGCACTTCCTCGAGAAAGTCCGCCGCCTCCTCAATCACGCACAGATCCGCGCCGATGGCGACCTCATACACGTCGGCAAAGCCGAGCCGCTGAAACGCACTGCGTATCCGCTCGGGCACGCCCTCGGGACCGAACTGCCCCACGAACGCCGGCGCGAGCGCGACGTACACGGGGGTGTTGCTCTTGACGGCCTGAATGGTCTGGAAGATCTGGCTCTTGTCCGAGATCGCGCCGAACGGGCAGCTGACCATGCACTGGCCGCAGGAGGTGCACTTGGAGTAGTCGATGTCGGCGCGGCCGAGTCCGTCGGAATGGATGCAGTCCATGCCGCAGGCCATGCGGCACGGGCGCTCAAGGCGCACGATGGCGTTGAACTTGCACTCCTTGAGGCAGCGTCCGCAGCGGATGCACTTGTCGGGGTCGATGTGCGCCTGCCCGTTGATGCGCGTGATGGCCTGCCGCGGGCAGACCGCCATGCACGGATGCTCCAGACAGCCCTGGCACACGTTCGTGATCTTCACGACGTTGTCGGGGCATTTGTTGCAGGCGAATTTGATGACATTGATGAGCGGCTTTTCGTAGTAGACCTCCGGATCGAGCGCTTTTTCCACGCCGTCCGATAGCAGCGAAAACTCCGAAAACTTGCGCAGCGGCAGTCCCATGGCCAGCCGCAGCCGTTCGCCGACGACGGCACGCTCGAGAAACAGACTGTCCCGGTAGGAGCCGATCTCACCGGGGATGATCTTGAACGGCAGCTCTTCGAGCCGCTTGGCATAATCGCCGCCCTCGTAGGCGAGACGTGCGATCTCCGTGAACACTTCGTGACGGATACGTACCTTTCCGGTTTCAATGCCGCGCATATTGCACTCCTTTTGATAGAAAAACTTGTCTGGATTCGTGAATTTTGCAACAAGCACTTGACGAGAGCTTGTGTAAAACATTATACTGATACGTGATAAATTTCGCAATTCTTTTTTATGTAATTTTGCCGAAACGTTGGGCATCGGCGGAAAACTGTTGAAAAATCAAAGAAAACGGCGCATGTGTTCCGAAGTGCCGGCTTGTGTTGGAGGCCGGTCTGTGACTTGGACACAGAAAGATCTGCCTGTCTGTGGTAAGATGGATGCAATGAAAGCCACAGCTTGCAAATTTTTTCAGCCGTCAGGAGGGAACGCACTATGGAAGAAAACAAAACGAAAGCCAAGATCATCGCCGTCGCGGGGAAGGGCGGCGTTGGCAAGACCTCTCTGTGCTCGGCGATCGTGCGCGAGCTCGTGGAGGCCTTCCCCGGCAAGCGCATCCTCGCCATCGACGCAGACCCGGCTGTGGGCCTGTCCACGGCGCTGGGCGTGCACGTCGAGCACACGATCGACGACATCCGCAATGAGGTCATCCAGACCTCGGAGCGCGGCGAGTACCGGCAGGCCATCGAGGTGCTCAACGAGGCGCGCTTCCGCATCTTCGACACCATGGTCGAGTGCGACGGCTTTGCCTTTCTCGCCATCGGCCGTCCGGAGGCCGCCGGGTGCTACTGCTCGGTCAACTCCTACCTCAAGGAAGTCATCAGTATGCTCGCCAACGACTTTGACTATGTGGTCATCGACGGTGAGGCCGGCATCGAGCAGATCAGCCGCCGCGTCATGGAGCAGGTCTCGCACCTCGTGCTGGTCACCGACCAGAGCGCCAAGGGCGTGAACGTCTGCCGCGAGATCAAGGAGGCCGCCGACGACCTCATCACCTACGAGCGCATCGGCATGATCGTCAACCGCGTCGTCGACCCGAGCATGAACGATCTCGTCAGGCTCGACGGGGTGCCGGTGCTCGCCTACATCCCCACCGATCCGCAGCACGCCGCCAACGACATCCGCGGCAAGAGCGTGTTTGAGCTGCCGGAGGACTCCAACATCATGGTCGGTGTCCACGAGGCGCTGCACAACCTGGGCATTTTTTGAGGAGGGAACGAACATGAAAGATATGGAACTTTACGATAGCTTTATCCGCGAAACGAACGACCTGCTCGGCGCGCCGACGCAGAAGTGGGCATATAAAGAGCGCGACGCGTGGAAGGACAACGGCGAGAGCGAGCTGGTGCTGCTGCGCGACGCGGCGTATGAGCTCGGCGGCGGCGCGAACGAGGCCGTGAACTTCACCTGCGTCACGTCTGACAGCAGTCTTGTCCCGGCGGACGAGGTGCTGCTCTATGGCCCGGATATGAAGGAGATCAAGGGCGACGTGCCGTTTGCGCGCATCGTCATCCTCGGCGTCAAGGACATCGACGTCGAGCAGAAGGACGCGGCCTATGCCGCCATCCGCAACATCGAGTTTGTGAAGTATCACGTCTTCCCGGACGGGTACATGATGCGCGTTTCGCCCGAAAGCAGCCGCGAGCAGATCCGCGTGAGCAAGAAGGCCGTCAAGAAGGGCATCTCGTTTTACAAGGTCGGCTGCGACTTCATCAAGCAGTATAAGAAAAACCCGAACATCACGAATGTGCGCGTGATCTTCATCACCAAGGACGTCGACTTCAAGGCCCTGCACGCCACGGCCAAGAAGATCGAGGACGTGACCAAGACCATGAACACCATCCTCGAGGGCATGCCCGAGGATCTCGACTGCGCGAGCTGCAGCTTCAAGCCCGTGTGCGACGAGGTCGAGGGCCTCAAGGAGCTCCACTTCGGCAAAGCCGGCAAGAAGATGCCGAAGGCATAATTTCCGCAGTACATACACGCACGGCCCCGCAGGTTTCTTGCGGGGTCGTGTTTTTACGACTTGTGATTTGATTTGGAGAGGAGGTGCGCCATGCCGAATTTTCGCATGACGCTCAGCTACGACGGCACGCGCTACAACGGCTGGCAGCGGCAGGGCAACACGCCGGACACCATTCAGGGGCGGCTCGAAGCCGTGCTCAGCGACCTGCTGGCGCAGCCGGTCGAGGTCGCGGGCTCCGGCCGCACGGACGCGGGCGTACACGCCCGGATGCAGACGGCGTCGTTCCGCGCGAAGACCGATCTGCCCGCGCCGGAACTGCTGCGCCGGCTGCGCGCGCGCCTGCCGGGGGACATCGGCGTGCTCACGCTCGAGGAAACCGCGCCCCGCTTTCACGCGCGCCTGTCCTGCCGCGGCAAGACGTATGTCTACCGTGTCTGGAACAGCGAGACGCCGAACGTGTTCGAGCGCCGCTATGTCTATGCCCTGCCGCAGCCGCTCGACACGGCGGCCATGCAGCGCGCGGCCGCGCTGCTGTGCGGCACGCACGACTACACATCGTTCTGCGCCAACCGGCGCATGAAAAAATCCGCCGTGCGCACGGTCACTGCCATCACCGTCGAGCGGCTGGGTGACGAGGTGCGCCTGACGTTCTCGGGCGACGGATTCTTGTACCACATGGTGCGCATTCTTACCGGCACACTGCTGGAGGTCGGGCTCGGGCAGCGGGACGCCGGCACGATGCCGGCTATCCTTGCCGCGCGCGACCGCAGCGCCGCCGGCCCCACGGCGCCCGCCCGCGGGCTGATTCTGTGGGAGACGCGGTATGCGCGCACACACCCCGAAACCGGAGAGGAGAAACGCGAATGAAAGAAGAATGCCTGATCTGCGGCGCGCCGCTGGAATATCTGGAGACGGATGTGCAGATGCAGTGCGAGATCTGCCGCAAAAAAGAGCTCGCCAAGACGCGCTGCGTAAACGGGCACTACGTGTGCAGCGACTGCCATATGCAGGGGCTTGACAGCATCGTGGAGCTGTGCCTGCGGGAGACCGCATGCGATCCAATCGCCATTGTCGAGCGGATGATGGCGCTGCCGAGCTGCCATATGCACGGGCCGGAGCACCATGTGATGGTCGGAGCGGCGCTGCTGACGGCGTATCACAACGCCGGCGGAGACATTGCCCTTTCCGACGCGCTCATGGAGATGCTGCGCCGCGGCAAAAGCGTGCCCGGCGGCGCGTGCGGCTTCTGGGGCGCGTGCGGCGCGGGGATCAGCACGGGGATGTTCGTCTCGATCATCTCCGGGTCAACACCGCTGACCGACGAGCCGTTTGCGCTGTCGCACAAAATGACGGCGGCCGCGCTCGGGCAGATCGGCGAGATCGGCGGCCCGCGCTGCTGCAAGCGGGACTCTTTTCTGTCCATTCTCACGGCGATCGATTTTGTGAAGGAGCACTTCGGCGTTGCGCTGCAAAAGCCGGAGGTCGTGTGCCATTACGCCGCGCAGAACAATCAGTGCATCGGAAAGCGCTGCCCCTTCAGCGCGGCAAACCACTGAGCGCTTGCCGGCGCGCAGAATCGGAATTTGAGGGAGTATTTATGAACAGAAAAAGATGGCCAATTCTATGTGCAATCGCACTATTCGCAGTTGCCATTCTCGTTTATGCGAATTTTCAAAAGAAACATACTTTTGTACTTGCAAACGATGGGGGCATGATCAAATCCGAACAGATACAGCCGCTATTTGGTACCGTAAAAGTAAGTGGGGATTGTGATACGGATGTGGTCTTTACGGATATGGAAACGGGTGAAAATATGTGGTAGGGTATATTACATCTGGTGTATCAGAAAAAATCAAACTGGAAAAAGGCAAATGGTACACGGTAGCCGGCGGAGGAAATCTTGTAATAAGCCCAGTGAATGTTCGCGTGGAATAAAAAACGACAACTTCCAGTTTGCCGAACCGCGAAACCGCCCCCGGCGTGACCAGCAGGTCACGCCGGGGGCGTTCTGATTGTCTGCGGATGCTGCGTCATTTCAGCCGCGCGCGCTGCGCCGCGCAGTAGGCGCGCACGTCAAACGGCTCCGGCACGCTGTCGCGCCGGAGATACAGCGGGTGGTGCGGGTGCCCGGCCTTGGAGCGCGCGCCGAACGTCAGCCACTGCGCGTGATATTCCTCGCCGATGGCGAGCATCTGCTCGAGCGCGTCGAACAGGTACGGCCGCTTTTCGATCAGCGTGCCCCACGCGGCCCACACGGCCGGGCGGTTGCCGGGCGCGTACTGCCCGAGCACGTAGCGGAACGCCGCCATGTTCTGCTCGTGCAGCGCGCGGTTGAAGGTGGTGTCCATGGCGTTCGGGTCGGTCGCACGCTGGGGGTAGACGTTGAACATCGTGAAGCTGTCGTAGCCGTTGCCGAGGGCGATGCGCTCGACGCTCTTGAGCGTGTTGTCGAGATCGCCCGGCTGCGCGGTCGACGGGTTGATGCCGATGCAGATGAGCGGGTTTTCGCCCCGCGTGCCGAGGATGTAACGGTATTCGGTGTAGTACGGCGGCACGTACAGCCAGCGCGCGGCGTCATAGTCGTCGTGCTCGGTGCAGTGCAGCGCGTCGTCAAAGGTCAGCAGCGCGCACGTCTGGCTCGCGCCCTTGGGAATGTGCATTGGGTGTCCCTCCGATCGGTCTGCTCAGTCCCCGGCGGGCGGGAACGGTTTGGAATAGGCGGTCTTGGCGCTCACGCCCGGCAGACGGCCGATGCGCCCCGCGAGCGCGGAGATCACGTCCTGCGGCGCGTCGAGCACGACGCTGATGATGTTCACGCCCTTGGCGCGGTAGGGCAGCCCCATGCGCCCGATGATGTACTGCCCCGCGTCGTGCAGCAGGGCGTTGAGCTGCGCTGTGCTCTCGCTGTTTTCCACGATGATGCCGATCAGCGCCACGCGCGTTTCCATGCGCGCTCACCTCGCTTTCCTTTTGCCTATTGTACGCGAAAAAAGGCGGAAACGCAACGCGTTTCCGCCGGTTTTGCTCCGGGAAGGGCGCTTATTTGCCCTGCTTGTAAAACTGCTTGGAGTTATCGAGCACCTGGCACTCGGCGTTCGGGTAGAGTTCGACCTTCTTCGGCGTGCCGTCGTCGAGGATGCGCAGGGCGTCATTCCACGTCTTGACGTACTCGGCGCCGGAGTGCTCGTCGATGTACCACGGGTCGCGCATGCCCTTGACGGTGTGCTCGGCAAACACGACGGCGTGCGCCATGTTTTTGCCCTTCGTGTAGCAGCCCGACCACATCATGCCGCCGGGTGCGGAGTGGCCCCACTTGTCGTACAGGAAATGCACGCACGGGCCGAACGGGGAGTTGGCCGCGAGCACGAACGAGCCGCCGTCCTTGAGCGAGGCGATGACCTCGGGCGTGTAGGCGCAGTTGGCCTCGGCGGGCTTGAAGTAGTTGTTGGCGATGACGGCGCTCTTCTTACCGGCGGCACCCTCGGAGATGGGCTTGGCACCGATAGCGGCGTGGACCTTCTCCGCGATCTGCGCCTCGGTCAGGGCCGGGGTGTCATAGCCGTGGATCTTGGAAATGTGCACGTCCCAGTTATCCGGGAACGCGATCGGGATCGGCTGGTCGCCGTAGTTGCTGTTGGCAGGCAGGTCGAATGTTTTTATGTAGAAACCTCCTAAGGTCGGTTCTCCACGTCGGCGTTTTGCTCGCCCAAAAACTCACGGTACGGGCCGGTCAGCGTCAGATGGTCGCGCACGGCGGCCGCTGCGGCGGCTTCATCGCGGTCTTTCAGGGCCTGGCAGATGGCCTGGTGTCCGGCGCGCGTCAGCGCGTTTTCATCCAGTCGCCAGGTTTTCTCGAGCACACGCTCGCGGTAGATGTCCATGAGCGAGGACAGCGTGGTGTAGATGTACTTGATGAGGGTGTTGTGTGACGTGTGCATGAGCGCATTGTGAAACTGAGAGTCCAGCACGGACTGCTGGTCAAGCGGCGTGCCGATGTAATCGTAGTCGGCCAGGGCGCACACGCGCGCGATCTCGGCGTCGGTCGCGCTGCGGATGATGTCCCGGCACACGTCCGTCTCGAGCACGATGCGCAGATCCAGTACGTTTTCGAGCGTGCCGTTGCTCAGCGCGAACAGCGCGCAGATCGGCCGGTTGATCGACAGCTCCGGCGTGTTCGTGATGTACGAGCCGCTGCCCTGGATGCTCTGCACGATGCCCATGGCCTCCAGGCTCTTGATCGCCTCGCGCACGCACGTGCGGCTGACGTCAAACTTTGTTGCCAGACACAGCTCCGTCGGCAGTTTGTCGCCTTTCTGGAGCTGGCCGTGATTGATCTGATCGAGGACGGCGTCCACGATTTTTTTGTAATTTGTACTGGACTCTGGTTTCATGTTGTTACCTCGATGAGCGATATTCACAAAAATTGCGTCGATTTTTTGAACATTATGATTATTTACAAAGGGGAAATGCGATGGTATGTTGAAAACAATCAAATGTGTCAGACAAATTTGAGGGCCTATCACAGGCCCTTTCCTTATTCGCCGGAAAGTTGTCTGACAATTATCGGGCGACTTACAATCTATGTCTACATTAGCACATTCTTTTTTTTTAGTCAATGATTTGTCAGACAACTGACGCTTTATGGGACACGGAAAGAAAGAAGCCAAATCAGCGCCGAGTGAGGTGAGCCATCGAGAGAACTGGAGCAGCATTCCCCCCTGTATCGCAAAAGCAGAGATTTAGGAATGAAAATGTAACCTAGAGGAGAAGAAGAAAAATGTCAAACACGAGCAACGCATCAAAAAATGTGAAGCGCTTCCTGCTGCTGTTCGCACTCGGAGTCGCTTACGGCTTCATGTATGTCATGCCGTACATGAAGTCCAGCTTCTACGATCAGATGATCGCCGCCATGGGCTGCACGAATGCCCAGCTCGGCTCTCTGATGACCGCTTACTGTATCTGCTGCACCGTCTCCTATCTGCCCGGCGGCTGGATCGGAGACAAGTTCAATCCGAAGCCGGTCCTGCTGATCTCCATCTTTGGTCAGGCAGCGCTGAGCTTCCTGTTCATGTTCACGTATAAGAGCTACACCATGGCCGTCATCATCTGGCTGCTCATGGGCCTGACCGGCGGCTTTGCTTTCTGGCCGGCCATCATGAAGGGCATCCGCATGACGGGCACCGATGAAGAACAGGGCCGTATGTACGGCATCTTCGAGGCGCTCAACGGCCTGGCGTCTCTGCTGCTGAGCTTCATCATGATCGGCGTCATGGCTGTCGTCGGCGGCAGCGACCTTATCACCGGCTTCAAGAGCGCGCTGGCATTCATGGGCGGTCTGTCCATCGTGTCCGGCATCCTGGTTGCGATCCTGATGCCGAAAGATGCGGCCTACGGCGTGAGCGAAGAAGAAAAAGAAAATCAGAAAAAAATCACCTTCAAGGACTATGTGTCCGCCTTTAAGATCCCCGGCGTGTGGATCATGGCCATCCTGGTCTGGTGCTATGTGACCATCTCCGCCGTGGCCAGCTACCTGACGCCGTACAGCACGGGCGTGCTCGGCATGTCCGCCACGCTGGCGGCCACCATCGGCACGTTCCGCACTTACGGCTGCCGCCTGATCGGCGGCCCGCTCGGCGGCTATCTGGCCGACAAGGCGTTCAAGTCCGTCGCCAAGGAGCAGCTGCTCGGCCAGCTCGCCTGCCTGGTGACGATCGGCATCTTCCTGGTCCTGCCCGGCGGCACGAGCGGCGGTCTGCTCGTGGTTTTGCTGCTGCTGGTCGGCATCGCCATGTTCCTGTGCAAGGGCACGTACTTCTCCATCCAGCCGGAAATGGGCATCCCGACGCACATCTCCGCGACGGCCGTTGCCATCGCGACGTTTGTCGGCTACATCCCGGATATGTTCGTGCACACGATGTTCGGCAACTGGATCGACGCTTACGGCGACGCGGGCTATACGAAGATCCTTTTCTACGGCGTCGGCACGGCGGTGCTGGGCGTGATCGCGGCCGTCTGGGCTATTGCGCAGGCAAAAAAGGTTGCAAAGCGGAATGCGGCCGCTGCCAACGCGGCGTAACATTCCCCGCAAATAACAAGGAGGCTTATCCATGAGCAAAATCAAGATCAACACAGTCCGCTGCAAAGGCTGTGGCTACTGCGTGAACGACTGCCCGCGCAAGGCGCTGTCGTTCTCCGGCAACATCAACGACAAGGGCTATGACACCGTTCAGGTCGACGATTCTCTGTGCGTCGCCTGCGGCACGTGCTACCGCGTGTGCCCCGACAGTGTCTTTGAGATTCTGGAATAAGAGGTACAAACATGAGCAAACAACTGATGAAGGGCAATGAGGCCCTGGCAGAAGCGGCGCTGCGCGCCGGCTGCCGGTTTTACAGCGGCTATCCCATCACTCCGCAGACCGAGATCCTCGAGTATCTGGCCAAGCGCATGGATGAGGTCGGCGGCACGTTCGTGCAGACCGAGTCCGAGCTCGCGGGCATCAACATGCTCCTCGGCGCGGCGGCTGCCGGCGCGCGCGCGCTGACCAGCTCCGCAGGCCCCGGCTTCTCGCTGAATCAGGAGGGCATCTCCTATCTGGTCGCGGCGGATCTTCCGGCGGTCATCATCAACGTCATGCGCATCGGCACCGGCCTCGGCGACATCGCCCAGGGGCAGGGCGACTACTGGCAGATGACCCGCGGCGGCGGCCACGGCGACTACCGCACGATCGTGCTGGCGCCGGCCTCCGTGCAGGAAAACTGCGACATGATGTCCACCGCCTTCGAGCTGGCCGAGAAGTACCGCCACCCCGTGCTGGTCGCGTCCGACGCCGCCATCGGCCAGATGGTCGAGGGCGTCGAGCTCAAGGACTTCGTCGAGCACGACATTGACCAGTTCGACTGGGCGATCCGCGGCTGCAAGGCGGGCGCCGCACCCCGCAAGGTGCAGAACGTCTACTACACCAACCCGCAGTATCCCGAGTTCCTGCGCAGCAAGTATGCGCAGATGGAGCAGACCGAGCAGCGCTGGGAGTCCTATCAGGCGGAGGACGCCGATGTGGTGCTCGTGGCCTACGGCATCAGCTCCCGCATCTCGAAGGAAGCGGTGAACATGGCGCGCGCTGAGGGCTTCAAGCTCGGCCTGATCCGCCCGATCACGCTCTGGCCGTACCCGGTCAAGGCATTTGAGACCTGCAAGAACGCCAAGGCGTTCATGACGGTCGAGATCAACATCCTCGGCCAGATGGTCGACGATGTCAAGCTGGCTGTGGAAAACAAATATCCGGTCGGCTTCTATGGCACGTTCTTTGGTCTGCCGGAACCGGAAGAGATCGTCGCGCAGGCCAAGGCCATGCTGGAAAAGGAGGAGAAATAAATGAAACTCAAAGCTCCCGAAACTGTCTTTTCCTCCGCCGGCTTCTGCCCCGGCTGCGGCCACGGCCTGGCCACGCGCCTGATCGGCGAGGTCTCCGAGGAACTCGGCATTCAGGAAAAAATGCTGGCCGTCGTGGACGTTGCCTGCTGCTCGTTCAACATTGACTACTGGCGCTACGATACGATCATGGCGGCGCACGGCCGCGACATTCCGACGGCCGTCGGCGTCAAGCACATCCGCCCCGCCAACCCGGTCTTTGCGTACCTGGGCGACGGCGCTGCCTACTCCATCGGCATGGCGGAGACGGTGCACGCCGCGCTGCGCAACGACAACATCTGCGTGTTCGTCGTCAACAACAGCGTCTTCGGCATGACCGGCGGCCAGATGGCCCCGACCACCCTGCCGCACCAGAAGACTGCGACTTCCCCGAAGGGCAAGGATCCCGCCCGCTACGGCACCCTGAACGTCGTCGACGTGCTCGGCAAGATGGACATTGCCTATCTGGCACGCGGTGAACTGGTTGGCCCTGCCGGCATGAACAACTGCAAAAAGCTTATCCGCAAGGCGTTTGAGCACCAGCTCAACGGCGACGGCTTCTGCCTCGTCGAGCTGCTCAGCCCCTGCCCGACCAACCTGAACATGCCGCCGGTGAAGGCCCGCGAGCATGTGCACACGGAGATGACCAAGTACTTCCCGGTCGGCGAATACATTGACAAGAAGGGGGGCGATCAGGCATGATGGTAGAGATGATTTGTGCAGGATTCGGCGGTCAGGGCGTTCTGACCACCGGTCTGATCCTGGCTGAGGCCGGCATGAAGCTCGGCATGAACGTGCTGTGGTATCCGTCCTACGGCTCAGAGATGCGCGGCGGCACGGCCAACTGCACCGTGAAGTTCTCCGACAAGGAGATCGCCAGCCCCTGCGCCAAGAAGATCGACATTCTCATGGGCATGAACGCGCCGGCGATCGACAAGTTTGAGAGCAGTCTCCGCCCCGGCGGACTGCTGCTGGTCAACAGCTCGCTCGTGCATGAGCGCGAATACCGCGACGACATCCGCGTCGTCAAGGTCCCCATGACCGAGATCGCGGCGGAGCACGAGAACCCGAAGGGCGCAAACATCGTCATGATGGGCGCCATGGCGGCCAACTCCGACCTCTTCACGGAGGACGATCTGGAGCGCCTGATCAATGAGTTCTTCGAAAAGAAGGGCAAGATCAACCCCAAAACAGCCTCTGCTTCCGCGCCGGCACGCAGATCCACTAAACCGGCGAACTCCACGGGTCTTTGCTCATTATAATTACTTAATCAGCACCCGGGGCGCTGCCCGGCAGCGCCCCGGGAAAATCCCGCTCTGGAGGTGTAAATTTTTTGAATGTCTTAGACGTCGTCATCATTCTGGCATATTTTGTCGGCATGATCGCGCTCGGTCTGATCGCGAACAAAAAGCAGACCGGCGTGGACGATTATTATCTCGGCGGCCGCTCGATGGGTGCGTTGAAGATCGGCGCGCTCTGGATGGCCGGCTGGATCGGCGGCTCATCCGTCATCGGCACGTCGTCCAACAGCTATTCCATGGGCATCACCGGCATCTGGTACGTCGGTGAGATCGCCATCGGCTGCGTGCTGTTCGCACTCGTCATGGCCGAGCCCGTCAAGCGCGCGAGCGAGGTGCTGCAGAACATCACCTTCCCGGAGATGATCCGCGCGCGCTACGACCAGAAAAACAGCACCATGGCCAGCGTCACGACCATCCTTGCGATGATCGGCTACACGGCGGCGCAGTTTGTCGCCGGCGCCTCGATCCTCAATGTCCTCACGGGCTGGGATCTCGGGCTGTGCTATGTCCTTGCGGCCGTGGTCATCGTGTTTTATGTCTCGACGGGCGGCCTGCTCGCCGTGACGTATACCGACATCGTGCAGATGGCGCTGCTGCTGCTCGGCATTGTCGTCCTGGCGGTGCCGCTGGTCGGCGCGCAGCTGCATAAGATGGGCGCCAACCTCGTCACCGATCTGCCGGCGAGCTTCTTTGACCTCGGCGCGTGGGGCTGGCCGACGATCGCCGCACTGGGCCTGTCCACGGTCATGTCGTTTTTCACGAGCATGGACAGCTACACCCGCTGCATCGCGGCCAAGGACGCCAGGACCGCCCGCACCGGCACGATCTATGCGGCCGTGCTCGTGCTCATCATCGCCGGGGCGAGCACCTTCCTCGGTATGGCCGGAAAGCTCATCCTGCCCGATCTCGCGTCGTCGAACAATGTCATCGCGGCGCTCGTGGTCGAGCTCTTCCCGCACGGGCTCAAGGGCCTCGTGCTCATCGGCGTGCTCAGCGCCATCATGTCCACGGCGGACATTTCCGTCCTGACCGGCTCTGCCAGCCTGACGAAGGATATTTACCAGCGCTACATCAATCCCAATGTGTCGGAAAAGACGCTCCTGCACGTGGGCCTTGCCGCGTCGCTGCTCGTGGGTGTGCTCGGCGCAATTTTCGGGTGGTTCACGCAGGATATCATGAACATCCTGCTCATCACGTTTACCATCAACTCGGCGGGGCTGTTCCTGCCGACGATCGGCGCGTTCTTCTGGAAGAAGTCGTGCTCTGCGGGCGCGTTCGCGTCCATGCTCTCGGCGACGGTCATCGCTGTCGTCTGGTTCATCGGCGGCAAGGTGAGTACGCTGCCGCTGTTCTCGATCGATGCGCTCTGGCCCAGCTTTGGCGTTTCGGCCATTTTGTACGTCGTCATCTGCCTGACGCACCGTCAGACCCCGGCGGAGCAGGAAAAGGCGGAGAAATTCTACGCGGCGAAGTGAGCCGCAAAGCCCCCATCCCAAGATAGGAGTTTACGTCACTATGGAGCAAAAGAAGAAGATGCCCCTCGAGGGGATTCGCGTTGTGGAGCTGGCGACGGTCGTCGCCGCCCCGACCGCGTCGCGCGTGCTGTGCGCGTTCGGCGCGGAAGTCATCAAAGTAGAAACCAGGATCGGCGACGAGATGCGCCGCGCCGGTGAGTTCGAGATGGTCGTGTGCGAGGACGATAAAAACCCGCTGTTCACCATCCAGAACAGCGGCAAGCGCCTGACGAGCATCGATCTGAAAAATCCGGACGGCAAGGCGGCCATGCTCAGGCTGCTCGAGACGGCCGACGTGTTCCTCACGAACGTCCGCCTGCCGTCGCTGGGCCGTCTGGGTCTCGATTACGAGACGCTGCACGCAGCCTACCCCGGCCTCGTGTACGCGCACTTCTCCGGCTTCGGCCCCAAGGGCCCCGATGCCGCCAAGCCCGGCTTTGACAGCACGGCGTTCTGGCTGCGCAGCGGCCCGATGGCCGACTGGCAGGCGCCCGGCTCGTTCCCGTTCACGCCCACCTACGCCTTCGGCGACATGGCCACGAGCTCGGCGTTCCTGTCGGGCATCCTCATGGCGCTCATCGGCAAAAAGAGCACCGGCATGGGCACGTTTGTGAGCACGTCGCTGTTTGCCAGCGGCATCTGGTGCAACGCCATCGGCGTCGTGTCGCACCAGCCGCAGTTCGGCGGCGACCGTCCGAACGACCCCATGCGCCCGTCCGATCCGTTCTGCCACTTCTACGAGTGCAGCGACGGCAAGTGGATCGGCGTGTTCGACAATGAATACCGCCGCGAGCTGCCGAAGTTTGCAAACCTCTTCGGCATGCCGGAGCTGGTCGACGATCCCCGCGCCGCCAGCCTGGAGGCGCTGCACGAGACAGACTTTGTCGTCGAGATCGTCACGCGGCTCAACGCCATCTTCAAGACCAAAACCGTTGCCGAGTGGGAAGCCTTCCTCTCGGAAAACAACGTCTCCTGTGAGCGTATGCGCTCCATCCGCGATGTGAGCACCGACGAGCAGGCCATCGCCAACGGCTACGTGCGCAAGGTCGCCTTCAAGGATGACCTCGAGGTCATGATGCCGTGCCCGCCGATGCAGTCTCGGAGTACGCCATGCGCCCCTACACGTCCGCCGGCCGCCTCGGCGCCGATACGGACAGCATCTTCCACGACCTCGGATATACCGACACGGAGATCGCCGCCATGAAAGACAGCGGCGCCATTCAGTAATGAAAAGGAGAACTTACTATGAAAATCGTTCTGGCCGAAGTACCTTATACCAAAGACAGAGACATCAGCATCGAGCGTTCCTGCCTCCCCGAGGGTGCGGAGCTGGCGATCGCCGTGTTCGACGAGCACGCCGAGAACAACGATGCGTTTTACGCCGAGATCAAGGACGCCGACATTATCATCGACGGCTACGTCCACTTCGGCAAAAAGGAGATCGACGCCATGGATCACTGCAAGGTCATCTCCTTCCAGTCCACGGGCTACAACGAGGCCGACCTCGACTACGCGAGAAGGGCATTGCCGTCTGCTCCATCCTCGATTACTGCACGCAGGAGACCGCCGAGAGCGCCATGGCGCTCATGCTCAACCTCCAGCGCGGCATCCGTCAGTATGACCGCAGCGTCCAGCAGGACCACGTCTGGGACTATCAGGTCGTGCCGGGTCTCAAGCGCATCGCCGGTCAGGTCATGGGCATCGCCGGTCTCGGCCGCATCGGCCAGTCCGTCGCGCGCAAGGCGCTGGCGTTCGACATGGAGGTCATCGCCTACGACCCGTTCCTGCCGCCCGCCATTGCCGAGAACCTCGGCGTCAAGCTTGTCGATTTCGACACCCTGCTTGCCGAGTCCGACGTGCTGAGCCTGCACATGAACCTCACCGACGAGAACTACCACATGTTCAACAAGGAAGCGTTCATGAAGTGCAAGAAGCACCCCATCATCGTCAACGAGGGCCGCGGTCCGCTGATCTGCGACGAGGATCTCGTCTGGGCGCTTGATAACGGCTACATCCGCGGCGCCGCACTCGACATGGTCGAGAGCGAGGACCCCGACCTGGACACCTGCCCGCTCGTCGGCCGCGACGACGTGCTGCTCACGCCGCACAGCGGTTATTACTCCGACACGTCGAACTACCTCGTGGCAAAGCTCTCAATGGACAACGCCCTGTACTACGTCACCGGCGAGTACGACAAGGTCAAGTCCATCCGCAACGGCGTCAACGCCTGAGCCATTTTCCCGCTTGCTTCCGCTGGGCTGCCAATTTCCAATTTCTCTTTTTCCACCCTTCTTTCTGTTCTGTTTTGCGATTTTATCGGACAAATCTTCTCTCCTACCAGCCGTCCAGTGGATTCCCAACATTCCCGTGTTCGCGTCCGGTCTCCGGCGCGGGCACGGGCCTGAAAACCGGCACGCGCCGGGCACCGCGACAGGTGTCCGGTGCTTTTTTGCGGTTGACAGTGCCGCGTAAGCACAGTAAAATCAAAAAAGCGGGCGGGGGTCCGCCAGAGAAAGAGAACGTTTTTTGATCGCGGAGGTGTTTCCCATGGAATCTGCAAAAGTATATTTTTCCGATCTGCGCACGGACGAGATCAGCACGCTCGAAAAGCTGCGCCGGCTCATGAAGGCCGCCGGCTTGAGCAGATCGATTTCAAGGACAAGTATGTCGCCGTCAAGCTCCACTTCGGCGAGCCGGGCAACATGGCCTATCTGCGCCCGAACTGGGCGCGCGTCGTGTGCGACTATGTGCGCGCGCTCGGCGGCAAGCCGTTTCTCACCGACTGCAACACGCTCTATGTCGGCGGCCGCGCCAACGCGCTCGACCATCTCGACAGCGCCATGCTCAACGGCTATTCGCCCATGACCACCGGCGCCCAGTGCATCATCGCCGACGGGCTCAAGGGGGACGATTACGACCTCGTGCCCATCCGCGGCGGCAAGTATCTGCGCGCGGCGAAGATCGGCCGCGCCATCATGGACGCCGACATCTTCATCTCGCTCACGCACGCCAAGGGGCACGTGTCCGCGGGCTTCGGCGGCGCGCTCAAGAACATCGGCATGGGCTGCGGCTCGCGCGCCGGCAAGGAGGAGATGCACAGCTCCGGCAAGCCTGTCGTCGATCAGGACAAGTGCATCGGCTGCGGCAAGTGCATTGAAAACTGTGCGCACAACGGCCCGCACATCGAAAACGGCAAGTGCACCATCCTGAAGTTTAAGTGCACCGGCTGCGCCCGCTGCATCAGCGTCTGCCCGATGCACGCCATCCACCCGGACTTCGACATCGCCAACGAGGTGCTCAACTGCAAGATCGCCGAGTATGCCAAGGCCGTCGTCGACGGCCGGCCGTCGTTCCACATCGCGCTCGCGCTCGACGTGTCGCCCTGCTGCGACTGCCACAATTTCAGCGACGTGCCGATCGTGCCGAATGTGGGCATGTTCGCGTCCTTCGATCCCGTGGCGCTCGACACCGCCTGCGCCGACATGATCAACGTCCAGCCGGTCAACCCCAACAGTGTCATCGCGCATGAGCATGACCACCCGCACGACCACTTTGCCGCCGCGCACCCGGACACCGACTGGCGCGCCGCCGTCGAGCACGGCGAGGCTATCGGCCTCGGCACGACGCACTACGAGCTCGTGACGGTGTGATTCTGCTTTCATGCAAAAGGCTCCCCCATCAGAAGGTGCTAATTAGGGATATGCAAAAAACATATTTTTAACTGGCATTCTTCAAGCGGGTTGCAAAAGAATAATGACCATATCGGGCTTCGTGCCTGGTATGGTCGTTTTCTCTATGGTTGAATATCCAATTTATACTCGTTGTTAAGCGACTTCAAGTATAAAAAGTCTCCGATGCATCCGTTTAAGCGCCGATGACTAATCATCCGTTGTTCTAATCTCTGCCCATCCTCATTTTCAACCGTACAAGTGTAAAACCGAAAGCCGGCAATTTCCAGTACTATATTTACGCTGAAATAATTATGACGTATAATGCCTAACATAAACGCCAAAGTCAAAGCCTCCGTAACGGCGATATGCGGCGGCAAGGCGACAACGAGCGCACATATAAAAACCGCCGACGCGATATTCTCGTCGGTCAGCAAGGTGTACCATATAGATGAAGACCTGTTTCCGGCATTCGGAGCTCTCGGCGGGGCATCGGGCGCGTTTGTTTTGATGTACATTGACGCTCTGGCGGAGGCGGGTGTCCGCGCGGGATTTGCAAGACCGATCGCCGAGGAGATCGCCACCGCGACGGTTATGGGCAGCGGCGCGCTTGCTATGAACAGCTCCGAGCACCCAATCGCACTCATGAACGCGGTGTGCTCCCCCGGCGCACGACCATCGAGGACGTGTGCAAGCTGCGTGAGCTCGGCTTCGACACTGCCGTGTAGCAGACGCTCCAGGCGATAATCGACAAGGACTTCTTTTTGGAGACGAACTGACGCGCCTGCCAGTACGGTTGCTGCGGCATCCCGACCGGTGATTGCCGACGAAACAATAAAAAACGGGCGACCATTGGTCGCCCGCATATTCGCGGTTTGTTATTGTCGAGATGACGCAGCTAAACCCATTACCAGTGTTGGTAACGCAATGCCCGCCACGGCGAGTGGCACAATCCCTCCGGCTTGCCGCCATGCGGCAACCCACCTCCCTTTACGCAAGGGAGCCAATGGGTGCGTCAATGTGCCTCTGAAAAAAATAGCTTAACAGTCACTTAATACCAACGCCAAATAATTGACAAAGTGTATCGTTTCATGATATAAACTATTGATAGACCGAAACTGCAAAATATATTATTTATAGGGGGAAAATTATAGGGGGAAAAACAACGGCAAACAAACCGAATATTCTTGCGCTGGCTTCTAAGATCAGCCTTGAAAGCATGACCTATACCGGTATTACCTACAAGGATCCCGAGTATAGAATTCTTGAGCCCATCGTCGACGACGATATGTGCTCTGTCATGATGCGCATGCGTCTTGAGAAGGAGTTTTCCGCAGAGGAGCTTGCAAAGAAGTGCAAAAAGAGCGTTGAATATGTTCAGGAGCAGTGCGATAAGCTCGTAGCTGCGGGCGTTATCCGCGTTCGCTATCGCGGCAGGCAAGGAGGTCGCGGAGATCGTCCTCGATATAGGCGAGCTGTCGCTGGTCATCCCCAAGTATGTTGAGGATATATATCCCGTCGTCGTTGGGGATACATGGCTCAAGGACACAAAGCTTGTGATAAATGTCATTCCCGGCATGGCTGAATGCGACGAATGCAACGAGCTGTTCAATGTCATTGAGCACGAGGGCTATTGCCCCAACTGCGGCAGCTTTGAAAAAACCATACTTTCGGGCAAGGATTTTCTCATCCGCGAGATACACATACCCGAAGACTGAAAACATTTGGGCTCCATGTTTACCATGGAGCCCCTCAGCGTACAAAAAGTCAGAGACTTTTTTATACGCTTCAAAAACGCCACATTTTTTGTAAAAATAAATTTTCACAAAAAATCTCGCTGCGCTCGTCAAAAAGCCTGATAAAACGGATAAATCAGTTTTTCAGTCGTTTTTGATGGCTATGATCCAATTGCGAGCGGGGGCTTACCCCCCCTCGCGCTCCCCCGCTGTACACTTGTCTTTACGAAACAGCTTGGATTTTGAAACAGGCTGTAGTGCTCCATGTCTACATGGAGCCCATTTTAGAAGTGAAAGGAATGAGGTTATGGAGCTTTATACGAACGCCAGATTCATCTCCTGCGAAAAGGAAAACCGCATTTACACCGCGATGGCGGTAAAGGGCGGTCACATCGTGTGGCTCGGCGATGAAAGCAGCATCCCTCCGCGCTACGGCAAGGCAAAACGAGTCGATCTCGGCGGCGCGACGGTAACGCCCGCGTTCGGCGACACGCATATGCATTTCGGCTCGCTGTGCGTTTTCGAGAACACATTCTATCTCATGGATGTCAAAAATTTTGCCGAAGCAAAGGCGGCGGTCAGGCGCTATGCCGACAGTCACCGGAAAAACAAGGTGCTCATGGGCTACGGCTGCACCGCGAACACCGTTGCCGAGCATCGGCTGCCCGAAAAGCGCGATCTTGACGACTGGACGGAGCGTCCGCTCATGGTCATGAAGTACGACGGTCATGCTGCCGTGTGCAACAGCGCAATGCTGGCACTGCTGTCGGATAAGGTGAAATCCGATCCCGGCTGCAATACCGAGACCGGATGGCTGTACCAGTCGGCGTTTTATAACGGCGTGAACGAGGCGACGGCGTATATCCCCACGATGGATATTATACGCGGTCTCTCCGGAGGCGCGGAGTACCTTGCGTCGGTCGGCATCGGGCTCGTGCACACCGTTGAGGGCGTGGGCTTTGCAAACGATCTGGATATAGACATGATAAAAATACTCGCGCCCGGCCTGCCGCAGGCGTTCCGCATATTCTTCCAGACCATGGACCTCAAGGCCGTGAAGAAACACGGCTTCAAGCGCGTCGGCGGCTGCTTCAAGCTTGCCCTCGACGGCTGCTTCGGCTCAGAGGACGCGGCGCTCAAGGAGCCGTACGCGAACGATCCGAACAACTACGGCGTTTTGAATTATCCGCAGGAGCGCGTGAACGAGTTCGCCATCGGCGCAAACCGCGAAGGCTGGCAGATAACCATGCACGCCATAGGTGATGCGGCGGTGGAGCAGTGCATAACGGCATATGAGGCGGCTTATGCCGATAAGCCGTGGGACGATGCGCGCCATGTGATGATCCATGTCTGCCTTGCAAGCGAGGAGCAGCTAAAGCGCGCGGCAAAGATAAAGCTGTGCATAGCCGCACAGTCGCCGTTTATATATTGGAAGCAGGAGCCGGACGCGTATCTGTGCTCGGTGCTCGGCAGAGAGCGCACTGACAGACTGAACGCGCTGGGAACGATGCACCGCCTCGGACTTGTCGTAGGCGACGGCTCCGACGGACCGTGCACGCGTCCAAAGCCCCTGTACGGTATGGCATGCTCCGTAAATCATCCCAACCCGGACGAGCGCATATCGCGTCTCGACGCGCTGCGCATGATAACGGCAAATCCCGCGTATATGAGCCATGAGGAGAATAAACGCGGCACGCTTGCACCCGGTATGATTGCCGATTTCGTCGTTCTCGGCGATGATCCGCTCACCGCGGAGGATATAGCGGGCATCGAGGTCAAGGCACTCTATCTGCACGGCAAGAAGCATGTTGCAAAAAAGACAGGCGTTGCCGGACTTCTGGCTCGGGCGATCATAAAACGGATCACCCAAAGAGAATACATATGACAAAAAGGCTCCCCCATCCGGGGGAGCCTTTTGGCGTTATTGGAGCCCTTCAGTCCAGCAGCGCGAGCGCCTGCAGGACGGCCGCGGCCGAAACGTCGGCCGCATGCTGCTCAAACTGCTCGAACGATGCAGCGGCCGTGCCGTCGGCGAGATCTGAGATCGCGCGCACCACGGCAAACGGCACGCCGCTCATGCTCGCCGCCTGCGCGACTGCGCCGCCCTCCATCTCCGCCGCCATGGCGGCCGGGAACGCGCGGCGGATGGCCGCCTTCGCTGCCGCACCGGAGATGAACTGGTCGCCCGTGGCGATCAGGCCGCGGTGCACCTGCTGCGCGCCGATCATATTGCCGGCCGTCTGCGCCAGCAGGGCAGACAGCGCCGCATCGGGCGCGAACACCGTTGGCGCGCCGGGGTCGCCCATGCACACGCAGCCGCGCACGAAGCCAATGGGCGCGGCGTCAAAATCATGCTGCACCAGCCCGTCAGCCACCACGATGTCACCGACGGCGAGGCCGCCAGCCAGTCCGCCCGCGATGCCGGTGTTGATGACCGCGCCGGGTGCGAACCGGTCGATGAGCACCTGCGTGCAGCGTGCCGCGCTGACCTTGCCGATGCCGCACCGGACGAGCACGACCTCCCGTGCGCCCAGACGGCCCGTGTGAAAAATCAGCCCCTGCACGGTCTCCTGTGCGGGCTGCACAAGCGCCGCTATGAGCGCGGCGAGCTCCGAATCCATGGCGCCGATCACGCCGATCCGGCCGTAAGACATGGTGATAACTCCTTCCGGAGGCACGGCCGCGGCCGTGCCGTTTTTCGTCCACCTTAATCCATCCGCGCGCCGGTGTCAAGCCGCACTATGAAATTTATGAGTCGCTCATAAATTTGCGGATATCTTGTTCCCGCCATGCGGCTTGCTATCATGAAGGCAAGCTCAAAAACCATAAGGAGGAACGCATCATGCTCAACGAAAATGTCAAAAAACTGCTCAAGGAAAACATATGGGACCTGGCTACCTGCAGTGCCGGTGTGCCGAATGTGGTGCCGGTCGCGCTCAAGGACGTGACAGACGACGGCAAGCTCGTCGTCGGCGACGTGTTCCTGGACACGACGCTGCGCAACCTTGCCGCGAATGGCGGCCGCATCGCAATCTCCGTGTACGACGCCAAGACACTTGAGGGCTACCAGATCCGGGGAACGGCCGAGCACGTCTCGGACGGGCCGGTCGTGGCCATGCTCAAGGCCATGGTCGAGCAGATGTTTCAGGGCGCGGCCACGGCGAAGGGCGCGCTGGTCATCACGCCGGAGACCGTCATCGTCACGACGCCGGGCGCCGAGAACAAGAAAGTTCTGTAACGGCGCACGCGGGTACCGGAATGCGGCCCGTGCCCGCCTTTCACACACGCTTGAAATACTTGAAACTTTCCTGCGTCTGGTATACAATATCCTAAATGCCAGCCGTGGATAATCACGGGCAGGAGGAAAAGGAGACCACCGGGCTATGTTTCAAGTGGCGGTGTGCGATGATGAGGCGGTATTTCTCGACCGGACCGTGCAGATCCTGCACGACGCGTTCGGGGAGATGCCGCATGCCATTCAGACATTTCAAACCGCGGGCGCGGCGCTGTCTGCGATCGGGGAGACGGACTACCGGCCGGATATCGCCGTGCTGGACATCCGTCTGGCGGACGCAGACGGAATCACGCTGGCCAAGCAGATCAACCGCAGCGTGCCGGCGTGCCGGATCATTTTCCTCTCCAGCTATACCGGCTACCTCATGGACGCCTACGAGGCGGAGCACGTCTACTATGTGCTCAAGCCGGACATGGCGGCGCGGCTGCCGGTCGCGCTGCGCAAGGCGCTGACGGCGCTGGCATCCGATAAGGCGCTGACCGTCCGGCGCGGCGCATCCGTGCAGCGCATCGTGCTCGACCGGGTGCTGTGTCTCGAGCGCTTTCTGCACCGAACGGTCATCCACATGACCGACGGGGATCTGGAGACCACGCAGGATCCGCGGGAGCTGCTCGAGAGCGGACAGGCGGAGGATCACTTCATCCACTGCCACAAGAGTTTCTGGGTCAATGAACAGATGATCGCGTCCATGGAGCGCGACAATTTCCGCCTCAACGGCGGCATGCTCATTCCCATCAGCCGCTCGCACCGGGACGCGGCCAGGGCGGCGTTTTTCCGGCTGCTGGCCGGCCGGGCCGCGCAGATCGATGCGCAGGACGACGGAGATCTTGTCGCGGAGGGCGCATGTGATGACTTATAACGGTTATGTGGCTGACCTGTTTTTTAACGCTTGCGCCATCGCCCTGTGGGCGGCGTTTTTGTGGCGCGTGCTCGACGGGCCGCGCTTTTCGACCTGGCTGACGGTGGTGCTTGCCGCAGCCATCGGAGCTGTGTATATGGCGGCGACCCTGCTGCTCACCAACACGGGGCAGGTGCGCGCGCTGATGTTCCCGCTGTGCTCGCTCGCGATGGCGTTTTTGCTCTTTCGCGGCCGGGCCGGGCGCAAGCTGCTTGCGGTCGCGGCGGAGCTGGCCGTCTCTCTGCTGATGGAGCTGATGTTTACGCCGCTGATGATCGACCTTCAGCCGAGCGACAAGCTGTCGGTCTGGGCAGACCCGCGCGCGCTGATCTACGGTGTGACGTTTTTGCCGGTGCTGGCACTGGGGCTGGGGCTGCTCAGTCTGCTGTTCACGCGCTCGAAAAACAACCTCTCCGGCAAGCAGCTGCTTATCTTTTCGGCGTTTCCGATCACGCAGATGTTCTGCGAGGCCTCGCTCGTGACGCTGATGTTTTTGCCGCCGCACTTCGAGTATATCCCCATGCAGCTGATCGTGTCGGCGCTGTTTCTGGTCTCGGACATTCTGCTCTACCGCACCATGGTGCATACGGAGCAGCGCGTGCAGCTCGAGGTGGAAAACCAGCTGCTCGAAAAGCAGCTCGACGCGCAGCTCGCGCACTACAGCGACCTGACCGGGCAGTACGAGCAGATCCGCACCATGCGGCACGATATTTCCCATCATCTCAACACCATCAACGCCCTCCTGCAGGCGGGCAATCTGAAAGCGGCCTCAGAATATTCCGAGCAGCTGCTGCCGATGCAGACGTATATCTCCCGGCTCGGCAAATGCAAAAACCCGGTCGTGGATGCGTTCCTGTACAGCCGCATGCAGGACGCGGAGGCAAAGGGCATGCCGGTGCAGGCGGACGTGTCGCTGCCGGTGGAGCTGTCGGTGTCCAACACGGACCTGATCGTCGCCTTCGGCAACATACTTGACAACGCCCTGGAAGCCTGCGAGGGCGTGCCCGGCGCGCAGATCCGCTTGCGGGCGTACCTCGCGAAGGGGTACCTCGTCATTCACGAGCGCAACCCGGTGCGCGGTGAGCCTGCAGCGGCAAAGCCGCGGCGCATCCCGGAGCTGGAGCGCGGCGTGGGCTTTCGCGTGCTGAGCGGCCTGGCGCAGAAGTATGACGGCAGCTTCCGGCACGAACTGGAGCCGGGCGGTGACTACGCCGTCACGCTCATGCTCAAGGCTGCACCCGACCCAGTCGTAAATCCAGAAAAAATAGCAGAGAGGAGCTAATTTTATATGCGTATTGCGATCCCTTATGAAAACGGAAACATTTTTCAGCACTTTGGCCGCTCGGAGGCGTTTAAGTTTTATGACGTCGACGGCGGCGCTGTCACGGCGACGGCCGTCGTGTCCACGAACGGCAGCGGCCACGGTGCGCTGGCGGGTTTCCTCGTGGCGCATCACGCCGATGCGGTCATTTGCGGCGGCATTGGCGGCGGTGCGCAGTCGGCGCTCACGGAGGCGGGCATCCGGTTTTACGGCGGCGTGAGCGGCAGCGCGGATGCGGCGGTGCAGGCGCTGCTCGACGGCTCGCTCGGCTATGATCCCGAGGCGCGCTGCGATCATCACGACCACGCGCACGGCGCGGGCCACACCTGCGGCGAGCACGGCTGCGGTGAACACGGCTGCCACAGTTGATGGCAACGGCATTGAGCAAGGGCTCCGGAAAACCGGAGCCCTTGCTCGTTTTCGGCGGCACAAAGAAAATTTCCAGTTTTCTCTGTCAGCGTCTTGACATTCCTGGCTGGATGTGCTACTTTTTTGTTGACCGGATGGTAAATAAAAATCTGGGTACATATTGATTCGATCAAGGGGAGGAAATACCATGACACAGTCCGTGAAAGACGAAGCGAAATTCCTGGATACCCGCCTCGACGACGAGACCGCCGCCGTACTGGAAAAGTGGAACCTGGTCATCCTCGGCGCAGCCCTGCTGCATGATGCCGACCATATCCGCCAGGCCATCCGCTGGCGCTATAAGATCCCGATGCAGCTCTGGATCATCAACCTGGCCGTGTACGTTTTGCCAACCGTGGCGGAGTTTTTGCTGAAAAACAAGCGCGCGTCCTCGTTTTTGACCGTCGCCGCCAACGGCATCGTCACGAGTGCGGCGTTTTTGAAGGTGCACCTGTTCAAGCCCACGACGGACATTTGGGGCGCCTGGAACTACAACTACTTCAAGCTCGCCAAGGGCGTGTGGCACGAGGGCCAGTTCATCAAGGGCATCGACTGGATCGACTGGGCGCTGCTGCTCGACCTGCCCGCCGTGGCCATCCCGGCGTGCATGACGGCGATCAAAAAGCGCAGGGAATTCAAGCAGAACCTGCTGGAAGCGGGCGAAGAGGCCTGATTTTATGGAGAGGGAGCGCCGGCCGTGCGCTCCCTTTTGACTTGGGGGCGAAGCAAATGAAAGACATTTCGCTGAGAATTCTGGACATGGAGTGCGCCGCGTGCGTGGCACGGCTGGACCGTGCGCTGGAAAGGCTGCCCGGCGTGCAGCGCGCGGCGGTGAACTACACCGCCGCCTCGGCGCTCATCACCTACGACGAGGGCGTGACCGATCTCGCCGCGATCGCGGCGCGGGTCAAACGTGTGGGCTTTCGCGTGCCGGTCGAGGAGCGGGATCTGCTCCCGGCGGAGGCGGATGCGGCCAAGACTGCTGCCGCGGCGGACGCGCTGCGCGCGGTGTTCGGTGTCAAGGATGCGGCAGTGCAGGCGGACGGCACGCTCACAGCGTACCTCTGGCCCATCGGCGTGGACGGGCGCGACCTTGCCGCCGCCTGCGCGGACGCGGGCTGCGCCGTCACGCTCGGCGAGCTGCGCGGCGGCGACGCGGATCAGGAGCTCGAAAAGCGCATGGACCTGCTCAAAACGCTCGTGACCTCGGCCTGCTGTACGGCGCCTCTCATGCTCGAGATGCACCCGAAGCTGCAGTTCCTGGCCGGAACGGCGTTGCAGTTTGGCCCCGGGCGGTATTTTTACAAGAGTGCGTGGAGGGGAGCGCGCAACCGCACGTTCGGCATGGATTTCCTCGTCTCGCTCTCGTCCACGCTCATCTATCTCTACAGCGCTTACGTAACGTTCACGCCGCGCACGAGCTACAAGCTCTACTTTGCGTCCGACGGGGTGCTGCTCTCGCTCATCCTCTTCGGCAAGTATATGGAGCAGGTCGCGGCCGGGGAGGCCAACTCCGCCATCCGCAGACTCATGCACCTGCAGCCGCGCACAGCCATGGTCCAGCGCGGGGACACGTTTGTTGAGCTGCCGGTCGACCAGATCGCGGAGCACGACCGGGTGCGCATCCGCCCCGGCGAGCGCGTGCCGGTCGACGGGACGATCGTCAGCGGCCGGTGTGCGGTCGACGAGTCCATGCTCACCGGCGAGAGCATGCCGGTGGACAAGGCCCCCGGCGACAAGGTCATCGGCGGCAGCCTCAACCGCTCGGGCTCTGCCATCGTTTCGGCCGAGGCGCTGGGCAAGGCGTCCGTGCTCGAGCAGATCATTCAGATCGTGAGGCAGGCCCAGTGCGAAAAAGCGCCCGTGCAGCGCTTTGCCGATAAGGTCGCGCGCTGGTTCGTGCCGGGCGTCATCGGCGCGGCGGCACTGACGTTTCTCGTCTGGTACCGGCGCGTTGCGCCGCGCAATCTCGAGCGCGCGCTGCTCACCTGCTGCGACGTGCTGTCGGTCGCGTGCCCGTGCGCGCTCGGCCTCGCCACACCGACGGGGCTCATGGTCGGCTCCGGCCGCGCGGCGGAGCACGGCATCCTCTTCAAGAGCGGCGCGGAGCTCGAAAACGCCTACAAGGCCGACTGCGTCGTCTTTGACAAGACCGGCACGCTCACAAACGGCGCGCCTGCGCTCACGGACGTCTGCCCGTGCGGCACCGTGCAGCCGGAGACGCTCGTGCGGCTCGCCGCCGCGCTCGAGCAGTGCTCGGACCACCCGCTGGCGCGCGCCGTCACGGCGTATGCGCAGCAGCAGTCCGACGCGCCGCTGCCGCAGGCGGAGGACTTTTCCTATGAACTCGGCCGCGGCGTGCGCGGCACGGTCGCGGGCGCGGCCGTCGTCTGCGGCAGCCGGACGTGGCTCGATGAGCTGGGCATCGACACAGCCCCGCTCGCCGCGCTGCCGGATCTGCGCGCGCAGGCCAAGACGGAGCTGTGTGTCGCACGTGACGGCATCGTGCTCGGCACGCTCGGCATCGCTGACACGCGCAAGACCGAGGCGGCCGCCGTCGTCGCGCAGCTCAAGGCGGCGGGCAAGGAGGTCTGGATGATGACGGGCGACCACGCCCGCACGGCCGAGGCCATTGCGGCCGAGGTCGGCATCGACCACGCGCTCTCCGAGGCGCGGCCGGACGAGAAGGCAGCCGCCATCGAGCGCCTGCGCGCGCAGGGGAAAACGGTCTGCATGGTCGGTGACGGCATCAATGACACCCCGGCGCTCGCCGTGGCGGACTGCGCGGTCGCCATGGGCGGCGGATCGGACATCGCCATCGAGTCGGCGGGCATCCTGCTGCCGTCCGGCAACCTCGAGAAGCTGCCGGAGCTGTTTGACATCTCGCGCGCGACCATCCGCACCATCCGCCAGAACCTGACGTGGGCGCTGTTTTATAACCTTGTCAGCATCCCGGTCGCGGCGCTCGGTGTGCTGCATCCGTCGATCTGTGCCACGGCCATGTCGGCCAGCTCGATCGGTGTACTCATGCACTCGCTGCGGCTCAAGGACGGCGGCAAAAAGGAGAGATGTTTCCCATGGAAGAAAAGGTTCTGACGACGCATGTCCGCGGCATCTACTGCCGCCAGTGTCCGGAGTGGATCGTGGACGACCTGCTGCACACGCGCGGCGTGCTCGACGCGGCGGTGTCGTTCTGGCGCGCGGAGCTGACCGTGCGCTATGACCCACAGATCGTCACCGAGGCGGAGCTGCGCCGCGTGCTTGCAGATTGCGGTTACCCTGCCTGTGAAAAAGGCGCGCCGGGGTCGAACCCGCTGCGCAACGCGCTCAAAAGCGCCCTCGGCCGCGGGCCGGAGGGGTGAGGGACATACCTTTTTTCTGACCAGTATTGCGGACAGCTTTTGCGGCGGCTGCCGCATAAAATAAGGGCAGCTGTGCCCATGTTGGTCAGAAAATGCTGTGCGGTGGTGAGAAGATGGAGCAGAAATTACGGCGGGACCGCAATCTTGGCGACAACTTGCGCCGCCTGCGCAATGCCAGCGGACGCTCGCAGGAGAAGCTGTGCGCCGAGCTGCAGCGCCGCGGCTTCGACATTGACCGCACGACCTATGCCAAATACGAAGCGGGCGAGCGCAATGTGCGCGTGAGCTTGCTGCTCGCGCTCAAAAAGCTCTACGGCTGTCCGTTTGATGCCTTCTTCGCGGGGCTCGACACGGCGGACGATGCCGAAGCCTGACAACAAGACAAGAAAGCGCCGCCCCGGAAGCAGATCGCTTCCGGGGCGGATTTTTACATTATAGATAGAATTTTGGCTCCTTGCGTCCGGTGCAGTATTTTTTCACCGTGGCGGCTGCGGCCAGCCGCAGCGGCAACGGCACGCTGCGCCCGGACTGCGGGCAGATCTGGATGCAGCGCAGACAGGAGATGCACTTGGCCTTGTCCACCTTCTGCGGCGCGTCCTTCGGGATGGCGCCGGCGGGGCAGTTGTCCGCGCACAGGCCGCAGCGGATGCAGCGCAGGCCGCCGGTCGGCTTGAGCGGCAGACCGTTGTAGGCGCGGTAGTTCGGGCTGCCGGGCACGGTGATCTCGGCCGGGGCGTCGGCGGTGATGCGGGATTTCAGCTGCGTGCAGAATTCTGCGATCTTTGCGCGGTCGGACGCGTCCGGCCGGCCGGCGGCGATGTCGGTATTGACCGAGTGCGGCGCAATGACCTCCGCCGCCGCGATCACGCGAAAGCCCAGCGGGGCGAGCGTGTCGCGCATTTCGAGCAGGGCGTCGTCCACGGCGCGGTTGCCGAATACGGCTACAAGCACGGCCGGGGTGTCCGTCCCGCGCAGGGCACGCACGCGCGCGAGGCACGGCCCGGGTACGCGGCCGCCGTAGACCGGGAAGAACACGAGCAGACAGTCATCGGCAGAAAACGTCTTTGCCTCGGCGCAGACGGTGATGTCGGTGCAGGCATCGGCGGCGTTCAGGTTTTCTGCGAAGAGCCCGGCGACATGCTGCGTGCCGCCCGTGGGGCTGAAGAAATACAGGTGCAGGTTGCGCGGGTGCATGGCATGGCCTCCCAATTTCAGATTGCCTGTATTATAACGAAAAATATCCGCGAATGCAATGCTTTTTGGCCACCGGTCAGTACAGCTGCAGCTCGGACAGGTAAGCGTCCAGCCGGGACAGCCGCTGCTGCGGATACACGCCGAGCGTGCGGCTGAACTCAAAGGCGATGACCTCGATGAGGAAGTTCACACCGATGTAGGAGTTCGTGGGTGTGGGGCTGGAGAGGTCGGCAAGCAGCACGATGTCCGCGTCGCCGGCGAAGGGCGCGGTGAGCTTGTCGGTGATGACGATCAGCCGGCAGCCGGCGTTGTGCGCCATCTCGGCCAGCACGCACGTCATGCGCGAGTAGCGCTCGGCACCGAGCAGGATCACACAGTCGTGCGGGCCGTAGTCGAGCAGCTTTTCCACGCAGCGGGTGTCTGCGTCGCAGAAATACTCCACGTGCCGGGTATACTGCGATAGCAGCACGCCCAGGTGCCGCGCCGGCCCCGCCAGACCGCGGAAGCCGGAGACAAAAATGTGCTCACTCTCGAGCAGAATGCGCACGATCTGCCCGTATTTTTCCGGGTCGTTCTTGCGGTAAGTCTCCTGCAGACAGTCTACGGCGAACTGCAGGCACTGAAACGAGCTCAGGTCCTGATACTTTTGCAATTTGTCCGGCACCTGATGCTGCGGGATGACGTATTTTTCGCGCTCGATGACCTGTGAGAGCTCGCTGCGCAGGCTCTCCTGCAGCTCACGGAAGCCGCGGTAGCCCAGCGTGCGGCACAGGCGGATGACCGAGGTGTCGCTCACGCCGAGCGCAAGCGCGATGTCCTTGGCCGTTAAAAAATATAGCGAGCCGCTGTGCTCGAGAAAATAATCCGCGATGACCTTTTCCGTCCGCGTCAAATGCGCGCTTTGAATGCGCTGTTCCAGTTTACCACTCATGGGAACACCATCCTTTTTTCTGGGGATTGTGAGCAGTGCCGCAACGAATGTTGCAGCAGCAACAACATTATACTGTATAAATTGTAGAAAATGCAATAGTGCATGAAAAACATTGAAAATTCAATTGACTTTTACGCATAAAAGAGCTAAAAATACCGCATACAACAATACCGGTGTTGGATTATTTGAGAGGAGGACCTCACAATGGAGAAAAACAAACGTATGCAATTTTACGGGGGCACGCTCGGCGCGTGTGCGCCGCTGCTGGTCTTCATGTGCCTCATGATCGTGATCGCCGCGATGAAGAAAGTGTCCCTGGTGTTGTTCTGCATGGCAGGTTTCGCCGGACTGTGCGTGGCGTTCCTGCTGGCAAAAAACAAAAAGGAGTTTGAACAGGCAGTCGTGGACGGCCTGAAAAACGATACCCTGTGTGTCATCATCTTCGCGTTCCTGCTGGCCGGAATCCTGTCGCAGGAGCTGCGCCAGAGCGGCCTCATTCAGGGCCTGACCTGGCTCGTGATGAAGCTCGGCCTGAGCGCGGGCTTCCTGCCGCTGGTGGCGTTTCTCGTCTGCCTGCTGATCTCGACGGCCTGCGGCACGTCCAACGGCGCCATCGTCGCTGTGCTGCCGGTGCTGCTGCCCGTCGCGGCGACCGTCGGCGCGAATTCCTCCGTCGTGGTCGGCGCCATCGTCAGCGGCGCGATCTTCGGCGATAACCTCGCCCCCATTTCCGACACGACCATTGCCTCCGCGCTCACACAGGACGCGGAAGTGCGCGATGTCGTTCGCACCCGTCTGCCGTATTCGCTGATCGCCGGCGTCATTTCCGCCGTGCTGTTCGTCATCGTCGGTATCAAGACGTCCACGTCCGTCACGCTGCCGGACGTCATCGACCCCGCCTATGCCAAGACGCTCGTCATGCTCGTCATCCCGGTCATCATGATCATCCTGATGCTCCGCGGCTGGAACCTCATCAGCACGCTCATCGTCTGCGATCTGGTCGGCTTTGTGCTGTGCCTGGTGTTCGGCTTCCTCGACGTGCCGACACTGTTTTCGGCCACCGGCCCCATCGGCGCCGGCCTGACCGGTATGCTCAATGTCATCTGCTTCAGCTTCTTCATGTTCGCGCTGCTCGAGATGCTCAAGCGCAGCGGCGTGTTTGACATGCTGCTCGAAAAGCTCAACAACGCCAGTAAGACCCCGCGTCAGGCCGAGCTCGTCACTATCCTGCTGAGCGTCATCGGCAGCGTGGCCATCGGCGCCGCGTCCATCTCGATCCTGTTCGTCGGCCCGGTCGTGCGCAAGCTCCTGCAGACGCACAACATCGAGCGCACCCGCGGCTCGAACCTCATGGACGGCATTGCGACCGGCCTTGCCGGCATCGTGCCGTACAACCCCGTCGGCCTCAACGCCGTCAGCCTCGCGATCGCGAGCGGCGTCGTCTCAGAGTCGTTCTCATTCCTCGACTACGTGCCGTATAACTTCCAGAGCTGGCTGCTGATTCTGCTGTTTCTGCTCAGTGCGATCACCGGCATCGGCCGCCGCTTTGAAAAGGGCACGGCCGCCGCGCCCGAGACCCCGGCCGCGGAAGAAAAATGACGGCTTCGGGTGCGGCAATTTCGCGCCGCACCCGCTCAGATTGTTACATTTGGAAGGAGAAAACCATGCAAAATCTCAACGAAGGTCTGCTGTTTGATCCTGCACTGTCGGCGGAGATCAAGGATCGCTTTTACTATGTGGATGCGGATCCGGAATTTGGCCAGCGCCTGTTCTTTGAAAATTCCGGCGGTTCGCTGCGCCTGAAGGCGTCCGTCGAGGCGCAGGCAAAGTACCAGGCGTTCCCGGACTGCCCGGAGCGGCTGCACGATCGTTCCCGCGCGCTCAAAAAAGTGCAGCTGCACGGCATCGACGACATTATGCACATCGTTTTCGGCGCATCGGGCGGCGCGCTCATCTCGGAGATGACCGCCTCGCAGGCGATGTTCCAGATTGTCGGCGCGATCCTCGAAAACTGCCCTGGCAAGAGCGCGGTCACGTCCGTGCTCGAGCATCCGTCGGCATATGACGCGGTGAAATACTACTGCGGCAAGACCGGCAAGGAATTTCGCGTCGCGCAGGCGAACCCGAAAACCGGCGGCATCGACATCGAGGAAATCCGCCGCGTCGTCTCGCCGGATACCTGCCTGCTGAGCATCATGTATGCGTCCAACATCACCGGCAGCATCATGGACATGGCCGGCATCGTCAAGGCTGCGCGCGAGATCAACCCGGATATCTACATCGTCACCGACGCCGTGCAGCACGCACCGCACGCCGTGCTCGATGTGGACGCCCTCGGCGTCGACGGCGCGACGTTTGCACCCTATAAGTTCTTCGGCACTCGCGGCATGGGCTACGGCTATGTGTCCGACCGCGTGGCCAAGCTGCCGCACCGCAAGGTCCTGCAGCGCCCGGCCGACGTCTGGGAGCTCGGTTCGCCCACGCCCGGCAACTTCGCGGCCATGAGCGCCGTGGTGGACTATGTCTGCTGGCTCGGCGGCCACTTCATCGAGTCGGACGACCGCCGCACGCTGTTCGTGACCGGCATGGAGCACATCCACCTGCAGGAGCGTGCGCTGCTGCACACCATGCTTGAGGGCACGCAGAACGTGCCCGGCCTGCGCCACATCCCCGGCGTGCACGTGTATGTCGACACCGAGGATCTCACGCACCGCGACCTGATCGTTGCCATGGGCATCGACGGGCTGGACATGACCCGCTGCGTCGAGGAGTACCAGAAGCGCGGCGTCACGACCTTTGAGCGCGTCAACACCAGCGTGTATTCCAAGCGCATCGTCGAGGCCGTCGGCCTCACGGGTGCGATCCGCGTCTCGCCGCTGCACTGCCACACCGTTGCGGACATCGAGACGTACCTGCGCGTCACCCAGGAGCTCGCGCAGACGTTTGCAAAGTAATCATTCTTTCCCCTCCCTTCTTTTTTCCTTATGCGCAGGCCCTGCCGCATCCGCGGCAGGGTCTGTTGCAGTTTTGCCATGTGTGCGGTATACTGGCGGCAGCAACATCGGAAGGGGGGCGGCGCCATGCGCGAATCCGCAACGAAAAAAGTGCTCGCCGAGAGTCTTAAGGACCTCATGCTCCGGCGTGACTTTGCGGACATCACCGTGACCGACCTCTGCGCGGCCGCGGAGGTCAACCGCCGCACGTTTTACCGGCACTTTACGGACAAGTACCAGCTCGTGACGTGGATCTATGACAAGGGCTTTCAAAAAGCCATCGGCGACGATGAGCCGGGCCTGTTCGACCTCTTCGGGCGCGTGTGCACGTATCTGTACGCCGACCGCGCGTTTTATGCCCGCGCGCTCACGTTCACGGGGCAGAATTCGTTCCACGACTTTCTCTGCGCCCGCCTGCGGCCGTACCTGCAGGCGGACTTTTCCGACCTCTTTCCCGACCCGCAGACCGAGGCATTCATGTCCGGCAAAATGTCGGACGTGGTCA
>VOFC01004664.1_pt1 | contig 39928 bp, 66 predicted proteins | sample 5384161 | NCBI WGS metagenome assembly VOFC01 (sample SAMN12384722, study PRJNA508395) | human gut metagenome | isolation source: healthy gut B | host: Homo sapiens
ATTTTCTTAAATTTTTGACGAGCTTCGGTAGCAATGGAATCAATAGCATCCCAATCAATATTTTTTGGAATCCTCTTTTCTTCCATACGTCTTCATCTTAGCTACTTGATCCAAAGCTTTATTAATATAACCTTCATACTTGATTTCGGTCTCAAGCAACTCTACTATCTTCGCGTCCAAATCTTCTGCAGCTGGACCTACAAACTGAGTAGCTGTGGCGTAATCAATCTCTGGTCTACGCATAAACTCTTTAGCTGTCATGGCATCTGTCAATGGCTTAAAGCCCAGAGCTTGAATTTTTTTTCATTCGTTTCTTTAATAGGTTTTAATTTTTCTTTTGACAGACGTGTCAACTCGCTGTCAAACTGATTTTTCTTAATTTCAAAGATACGCCAACGTTCATCGTCAACCAAACCAACTTCTCGACCAATAGGTGTCAAGCGCATGTCAGCATTATCATGACGTAATATGAGACGATACTCTGCGCGTGATGTCAATAAACGATATGGCTCCAAAGTTCCTTTCGTGACAAGATCGTCAATCATTACACCAATATAGGCATCACTACGTTTGAGAATAAGTTCAGGTTTACCTTGAACTTTAAGAGCCGCATTGATACCAGCAACTAGACCTTGACCTGCTGCCTCCTCGTATCCAGAAGTTCCGTTGGTCTGTCCTGCTGTAAAGAGACCTGAAATCAACTTCGTCTCAAGTGTTGCACGTAGTTGATGAGGAGCACGATATCATATTCAATCGCATAACCAGTTCGCATCATCTCTGCCTTTTCGAGACCTTTAATTGAGTGAATCAACTCTTTTTGAACATCTTCTGGCAGACTAGTTGACAGGCCTTGCACATAGACTTCTTCAGTCTCTCTTCCTTCAGGTTCAAGGAAAAGTTGATGGCGATTCTTATCAGCAAATCGGACAATTTTATCTTCGATTGATGGGCAGTAACGAGGACCTACTCCCTTGACAATACCTGAGAACATCGGTGCACGGTGTAAATTGTTATTGATAATATCGTGGCTTTCTTGATTCGTATAAGTTAGCCAACAAGGAATTTGATCCTGAAGATAATCTTCATCCTTCGACAAGAATGAAAAATGATTAGGCTTTTCGTCACCTGGTTGAATTTCAGTTTCTTCATAATTAATTGATGATGCCTTGACACGAGGAGGGGTACCTGTTTTAAATCTTCCTATTTCAAGGCCAAGATCCCTCAGGTTATCTGCCAACATGACAGATGCAAGGCTGTTATTAGGACCTGAAGAATATTTGAGCTCACCTAGGATAATTTCACCACGCAAAGCCGTTCCTGTTGTGACAACAACTGCTTTAGCTCCATATTTTTGATTTGTGGCTGTTCTGACACCGACTACCTTGCCATCTTCAACAAGTATTTCATCAACCATTGATTGACGTAGAGTCAAGTTTTCCTGACGCTCAACTGTATGTTTCATTGTCATGGCATACAAGGCTTTATCGGCTTGTGCACGTAAAGCTCTGACAGCAGGTCCCTTTTACCGGTATTCAACATTTTCATTTGAATATAAGTTTTATCAATATTTTTACCCATCTCTCCACCAAGGCATCAATCTCACGGACAACAATCCCCTTTGGCTGATCCCCAATGGAAGGATTACATGGCATAAAAAGCCAGCATCTCTAGGTTAATAGTCGCTAATAAAACCTTACATCCCATACGGGCTGCAGCTAAGCTAGCTTCCACACCAGCGTGACCAGCACCAACAACAATTACATCAAAATTTTCATCAAACTCGTAAGACATTTTTAGATTTATGCAGTGATTTACAATCAACTGCCCATCCTTTCTCTGTTTTTTCCTACAAAAATAGCCAAAACTCCAGAAAACTGTACGCAAAACGCACAATTCTCATGAGCTTTGACCATCATGACTATTGTTAAAATTATTTTATCAAATCAAATCATTTTGTCAATGCAAATCACTGTTTGAGCAAGGTCTGCACACTGACGATAATCATCTGTATACCTATGGAGAATAGCAAAAGTCCCATCATTTTCGTGATAATTTTCATCAAATTTTTTCTCCCAAGAAGCCTGCAATTTGTTTTGCACTTCTTAACAGGAGATAAGTGATGACACATAGTAGAAGCAAAAGCAACTACGGTTATCAGTTGATTCTGCAAACCTCCATTAGCCAGACTTAAAGCAGTTGTAATTGTACCTGGTCCTGCAAAAAGTGGCATTGCAAGAGGAGAAATAGCAATAGACATTGGATCTGAATTTACTGCTTGCTGCTCCATTCCTTTATAGCTAGGTGAATGATTACCATTAATCATATGATAACCGATAACGGCCACTAATATTCCGCCAGCAATTCTGAAAGAAACAATTGTAATTCCAAATACTTTAAAAAATGAAATCTCCTGAAAAGATAAAAACAGTTATAATAACAAAGGCAATCAAAAGACTCCTAAAAGCAATTTTTCGTGAAATTTTTTGACTATCATCTGCTACTAAAGCCATGTAAGCAGGAAGATTTGAAATTGGGTTCATTATAGCGAAAAATGCCATAAATGCATAAAAAATTGAGAACTCATCGTTTTTACTTAACTCCAGTTAGATATACTGACAAACTTTTCCGTCTTTATACGCTTGGTCAATAATACCGCCGCCCAAACATTCCTGACCATCATAGAAAACAACGGCTTGACCAGGTGTAATAGCTCGCTGAGGTTCAGCAAAAATAACCTCTGCTTTATCACCCTTAACCTTTACAGTAACTTTACTATCAGGTTGACGATAACGGAATTTTGCTGTGCATTTCATTTCAAATTCTTCTGGCATATCTCGAGTAAAGTGAATCATTGAAGCGTCAAGAGAAGTTGACATCAACGACTCATGGTGGAAACCTTGACCCACGTAAAGAATATTTTTAGAAAGATCTTTCCCTACTACAAACCAAGGAGCATTATCTCCACCTTTTTGGCCACCAATACCCATACCACCACGTTGACCAATGGTATAATACATGAGTCCATTGTGTTCACCCATATCACGACCATCGACAGTCATCATACGACCTTTTTTGAGCTGGTAAGTATTGACTAAGAAACTCTTTAAAGTTTTTCTCACCAATAAAACATATTCCTGTTGAATCTTTTTTCTTGGCTGTTGCAAGACCTGCGTTCAGCAATCTCACGAACTTCTGGCTTTTGTAGATGTCCTAAAGGAAACATCGTTTTCTACAACTGCTCTTGCGAAAGTTGACTAAGGAAGTAGGTTTGATCTTTATTGTTATCTGCACCACGCAACATATGGACAATGCCGTCTTCATCGCGAACAACTTGAGCGTAATGTCCGTAGCCACATAATCCGCTCCCAATGTCATAGCATAATCTAAAAAGGCCTTAAATTTGATTTCCTTATTTCACATAACGTCTGGATTAGGGGTACGGCCTGCACGGTACTCTGCTAAGAAATACTCAAATACACGATCCCAGTACTCTTTTTCAAAGTTGACAGAGTAATAGGGGATACCAATCTGATCAGCTACTGCTGCTACATCTTTGTAATCTTCTGTAGCTGTACAGACGCCATTTTCGTCTGTGTCGTCCCAGTTTTTCATGAAAACACCGATTACATCATAACCTTGCTCTTTTTAAAAAGTAAGGCTGTTACTGATGAATCAACGCCACCACTCATACCGACAACAACACGTGTTTTTGAATTATCAGTCATAGATAACTCCTCCCATCAAATAAAAATTAACATAGACTTGAAGGGTCTAGTTATTCAAATATCGATTTGAAGGTCGATTTTGAAGCGTAAAAGCACGCAAGCTTAATTATATCATGATTAAGAAATAATGCAAAAGGTTGCCACTAGGCAACCTTATGTATTCTTATTTTTGTGTAAAGCCACTGTAAAGCTATCATTCCTAAAACTACCAAGGGAGTCAAGACAGCTACAAGTAGCCATTGGGGTTCACGATAGCTTAAAATCAGTTTATTCTGTCCTCTTTGTGATACAACGGTTGGTGTTCCAATCGTTGACAAGCTATAATCATCCTTATCAAGTTCATTATCATTTAGCGTCAAGATGGAATCTTTATAGACAACTATCGGTAGATTCAGTTTCTCCCCTTCAGCAGCCTGCCAAGTTAATACAAGATAACCATCCTCGAGTAGCTTTTCTGCCTTCTGATTCGTAACGATATTTTCGTAATAAAGATCGTAAGTGTTCTGCTTACCTATTGTCCCATAAATAGGTACGTAATCTGGTGTGGGTTTGACAACTAAATTTAAAAACTGTGACAAGTCACTGTCATTCATGGTAAGACTTATCGTCTGATAATCTCCTTCAACGTAAGTATGTTTAACAATGGAAATAAGTTCACCATCTTGTGCCGCAGTTTTTTTTACACGATCGGTAGTATCCATCATGTTCTGAATAAGACCAACACCCGCAAAGGCAAAAAGTAAAACAGCAATACTTTTTCGCCAGTTTACAAATCGCGTGACCGTTAACCCCGTAATTGCTAAAAAAAGTAAAATAGTGGCAGGAACAAAGAATCTAAATGGAAATTGAATCAGTTCAGCAAATGTATTTCCATTTTCTACTAGATACTGCCACGGAAAAAGACCTGTCGATAAGAAGAAGAAAATAAAATAAATAAAGTGCAGTATTTTTTTTCCATCTAGCAAATTTCTTCCAATTCAAAACAGCGTAAAAAGAAACTGTAAAATGAGTAACACCATTAATGAAATTGGGGTATATAGCCAGTATCTTGCTGTCCCATCTATCCCATTCTTACCAATTTCTCTATTTATAAATGGATCTAAGAGATGATTAGTCCCTCTCAAATATAGGAGTACTAACCAGACATTGACAGTCAGTAAGAGGAACAGAATGACTGCTATACCTACTTGAACGAAGGTTTCCTTTTTTCTTAGCGATAGGAGACTTTACAAAAGTGTAAAGATAAAAAGGAAGATACATCATCACTAATATCAAAGCACTAAGTACGTGAACCTGAAAAATCAATGCTATAGACAAGGCAAGTCTAATTGGTTCTACTTTTTTGATAAAAGACATAGTGAATTGCTGGAATAAAACAAAAAGGTAGTAAAGCCGCTCCCCAACTAGAGAAACCCTGACGCATCGTCCAGTATTGGATAGAGAATGTTGTCGCATAGAGTAAACCTAGTGACAAGGCAATGTTTGTCTTAACTTTACACTGCTTGAGCAAGGCATACATTGAGGACTCAGCTAGTATATGTAGTAATACCCTTGACACAATCTGATAACGAAACCAGGTGCCACTTATTAAAATAAGCCCTCCTTGTAAATAGGCAAAAAAAAGGACCGTAAAGAGCATTGACAATGCGGCCTGACTGTTGGAATCCATATAAAGATAAAAAGTAAGAAAGGTTACCATTTTTTAGTTGCATAGCAGCTTCATAGAACCTGTTATAGTGAAAGATGGAATCTGAACCTAAAATGACTTTTCTTGTAAATAGTTGTGGTGTAACCAATAATACAGCAAAAGCTATAATAATCAGAGAAACCCACAACTTTTCTCTTGATTTAAAAAATTTGTTTCATTGCTATACCTTTCATTCCTATTATAACAAAAAGGCCATACCCTACCTAGTAATAACAAGTAGCTCTATAAAACAGATTACCTACATCCAAATTAAAAAGCTGAGAGTACGCTCCCAACTTCTATTAATATTAGTAATTCCAAGCTGACAAACCTTGTGCGTTATAGGCATTCAAGGCTGATTGAATTTGATCCTCAACTGTTGCAGTAGAGCCCCATCCAGGCATTGTTTGAAAAAGACCTGATGCACCTGAACCATTTGCTGCAGTATGATCACCATTTGACTCACGCGCAATAATTGACTCCCAAGTTGACTGAGGAACACCAGTAGCTGCTGCCATCTGTGCCGCTGCATAGGAACCAACTTCTCCTGCAGTGTTCCCATTTGAGAGAACAACCGACCCACTACCACTTGCAGCAACCGAAGGAGCTGTTCCAGTATTTTGAGTCGACGTAGTATCAGTACTCGTTGTAGCAGTGCTTGTAGTAGCAGCATCTGACTGAGACTTTTCAGCTGCTTCTACCGCTTCTCCTGTTGTTTCTGACTGAGGCTTACTTTCTTCAACCTTTTCTTTATTAGCCTTATTATCTTTACTTGAGCTAATTTCTGTTGATTTTACTAAATCTGCTGTCGATTCTGACGTTGTTGATGCTGTTGAAGGCACTGGAGTAACAGAATCTGAAAATGCATTAACCAACCCTTTATTAATTAGTGTAGACAGTGATACTGCCAAAATTACAATAAAACTTGTTACAATTGCCACCGATACCGCCAATGATTTCTTCGCTGCTAATTTGATACGGCGTCCCTTATAACTTTTTTTAAACATAAATCCCTCCTAGTTAATTCTAGTTACATTCATCATAACCTAGTAATATTACTGCCGATTATTTGTATTATGTCTAATGTTACAATGATTTATCAATTTAATAAAAAAATGCCAAAAATCTGGCATTTTTCCCCTTATTTGTATGAGATTTGACTAGTTTTCCTCATAAGTCAGTAATAATGATTTAGTACCAACCATTAGCATTCCAGAAAGCAAGAGCTGCAGTCCATGAACCATAACGGCTTGCTACATAATTATCTGCTACTTTCTCTTGATTTTCAGGAGACAAGTCTCCATTCAAATATGATGATGCTAATTGGTAACGTCCATAATATTGCCCATTTTGAGCTGTATAGCTACCGCTTGACTCACGTTGTGCAATTTCTTCTTTGGCAGCTGCCTCTGAAGAAGAAAGATTTGTATTGGTTGCTTGAGTATCTTCACTTTGTGTAGACTCTGTTGATTGTGTTGATTCAGCAGCTGCTTCTGTTGTAACTGAAGGTTCTGTAGTTTCTTCAGTAGTTTCATTAATTGTTAAGTTTTGACCAATAGAAATCTTATTGGCATCTTGAATACCGTTTTTGAAACGATTTCATCTACAGTCGTACCATTCTTCTTAGCAATAGCTGAAAGGGTATCGCCTTTTTGAACTGTGTAAGTTTCTGCATTAGCTAAAGCTGTTGCCCCAAGTGTTGCTACTGTAACAAGTCCCAAAAGACCTAATTTTTTAGTGTTAGATGTATTCTTTTTTTTTTGCATGATGATGCTCCTTTATCTATTTATAGTCCAATCCATATTAGTCAAAGATTTTAAGTTATTTTATTGTTTATGACTAATAGGTAAATCAACTGGCTTACTCTATATAGGGATTTCTCAATCCAGATTAAACTGAAGAACTATAACCATGTATCTATGATACCTTGGAAATATAACATCCCCTTGTTAGGGATATTAAAAATATTACAAGTAGGTTGGGATTAGACGAAAAAGAACGCCTACGTGGGCGTCCATCTAAAACTTCGGCTCTATAATTTCTGTAGTGGGTAAAACCACTGTAGAGATTATAGAGCTTTTTGAATGAGACGAAAAGTCCCATAAGAACTATAATGAAAAGCAACCAAACCATCATTAGGAAGAACTTATGAGACTTATTAAGAATACCACAGAATTAATCGGAATTAAAGACCAAAATATCAATATTTCACTTGTTTTTGAAACTGATACTCATATCGAGATTCAAGCAAAACTCGATTCCCCTGCACCATCATGTCCTCATTGCCATGGAAAGATGATCAAGTACGACTTTCAAAAGCCTTCTAAAATCCCTCTTCTTGAGCAAGCTGGAACTCCAACACTACTACGTCTGAAAAAACGTCGTTTCCAGTGTAAAAGTTGTAGACGAGTCACGGTAGCTGAGACATCTATCGTTGAGAAAAACTGCCAAATCTCCAATCTAGTCCGACAAAAGGTTACACAACTCCTAACTGAGAAGGTGTCATTAACAGATATTGCCAGAAGACTTCGCGTGTCAACGTCCACTGTCTATCGTAAGCTCGACCAGTTTACTTTCTAGGAACACTATGACAAACTCCCAGCTATTATGTCGTGGGATGAGTTTGGATTCAAGAAAGGGAAATTGGCTTTTGTTGCGCAGAACTATGAGACAAACAAACTCATAACCATCCTTGATAATCGTCGCCAAACCACTATACGAAACTACTTTTTGAAGTATCCATTGAAAGTCCGACAACAGGTACAGTTTATCACGATGGATATGTCGGGGACCTATATGCCACTAGCCAAAAACTTTTTCCAAACGCCAAAATCGTTCTTGATCGTTTCCACATTATCCAGCACCTTGGTCGAGCCTTTTTAAAGACAAGAATTGCTATTATGAACCAGTTTGATAAGAAGTCACTACCCTATCGAGCCTTGAAAAATCACTGGCGACTCTTCCAAAAGGACAGCCGTAAGTTATCTCTCAGCTCTTTTTATTCAAAGACTTTCCGACAAACTTTAGCACCACATGAAGTCGTTGAGAAGACTCTAGACTTTTCAGAAGAGCTCGCTAATGACTACAACCTCTATCAGCTTTTGCTTTTTCACTTTCAGGAGAAGAGGGTAGATGAGTTTTTGAGTTAATAGAGGAGAACATGAGCAAGGTCAATCACTACTTTCAAACGGTCTTTAGGACTTTTCTTAGACACAAGCAATACATCAAGAATGCGCTAGAAACTGACTATTCAAACGCGAAACTCGAAGCGACTAACAAGTTGATTAAAGACATCAAACGGTTGGGCTTCGGTTTTAGAAACTTCATCAACTTTAAGAAACGTGTCTTCATCACTCTAAACATAAAAAAAAAGACCTATCAGGTCCTCTCTAGAAGACCTAGTTTTTATTTATCAGGTCCTCCTCTAAAATGCAATAATTGATAAGGTATCTCGACCATTCCATGAAAGTCGACGATATTTTGTTCGTCCTTCACCACCTTGATAGCCTCGTGTCACCCATCTGCTCGTTTAAACAGTAGATAAACTTAAAGGTGTTGTCGTTAGAGTAAGTAGGGTGGAAAAACTAATAATGAGGATAAATCTAAGGAATATCATCCAACCTTGATTTAAACCGACTTCCGTAATCTTTAAAAAAGCCGATAGACCAAAGCACACTCCCTTTTTGTATTGAAGAAAACTTGAAATAGGGTAGAAAATAAAATAATCCAAATCATTGGTTTGATTCCACCTAAAAAAAGAAACCAAGTTTTATTTTAGACAAGAAAACCAAGAAAAGTGTAAATAAAGTTATTACAGTATAAGTTAAAGGATTGTTAGCCCAAAAAGATAATAACAATATAAATCAGCATGGCTAATAATTTACTTCTAGGGTCTAATCGGTGTATAAAAGAGTCCCCAACAATATAACGTCCAATAATTAACTTATCCATGCGACACCACCTCTACGAATTCCTCGATTGTAATAGGGAGACTTTCAAAGTGATAACCTTTTTCTTGTAGCTGTAGCGCAAACTCCGTTATTTTAGGAACACCTAACTGCTTTTTTCTTTAAGAAAAGTAACCTTTTGAAAAACATCTTTAGGAGCTCCCGATAACACTAGTTGCCCTTTTTCCATAACATTCACAGCTGTTGCATAATCGGCAACATCATCCATCAAGTGAGTTACTAAAACAATCGTCATCCCAGAAAGATGTAACTCCTTAAAGAGAGACATCAATTCCTTCCGGCCCTGTGGATCTAGACCAGCAGTCGGTTCATCCAGTACTAAAATATCTGGTTGCATAGCTAGAATCCCTGCGATGGCAACACGTCGCATTTGTCCCCCTGATAAATCAAAAGGATTCTGTTCATGAAACTCTTCTGGGAGTCCAACTAATTTTAGACTTTCAATAGCACGTTGTTCTGCTTCTTCCTTAGAAACTCCGAAATTTTGAGGTCCAAAGGCAACATCTTCTAAAACAGTTTCTGCAAATAACTGACTTTCTGGAAATTGAAAAAACTAAACCTACCTTCTTACGAATTGGTTTTATGTCCTTATTCTTTGATTGACTGGTTATGATAGTGTCATCAACGTGAACCTGACCACTAGTGGGTAAATAAAGGCCATTCAAGAGCTGCATAATAGTAGATTTACCACTTCCTGTATGTCCAATAAAGGCCGTATATGAACCATCTTTTTATCGTCGTCGTCATATCAAAAGGGCACGCCCCTCAAAAAGGAGTACCCGCTTGATAGATATAACTTACATTTTTTGAGAGAGATTCCCATAGTTGTTCTACCAATTCCTTTTCTGTCAGATAGTCTTCACAATCTATCAGACCTTTATTTCTTAGCTTTTGAGTTAATAATGCACTAAAAGGGATATCTAAACCTAAGTCAACTAACTCTGAGCCTCTACTAAATAGTTCACGAGGACTTGAAACAGACTCCACTTTACCTTTTTTCAAAACCAAAACACGGTCACTCAAAGCGACCTCATCGAGATCATGAGTAATTGATAAAAACAGTCATTCCGTACTCTTTACGAATAGCTTTAATAGATTGAATCAATTCCTGGCGACCTTCCGGGTCAAGCATGCTAGTTGCCTCATCCAAAATCAAAATAGATGGTCTCATAGCTACAATTCCTGCGATAGCCACACGTTGTTTTTGGCCTCCAGATAATCTAGCTGGCTCTCTATCCTTAAATTCTGACATTCCCACAAATTCTAGAGCCTCTTGAACTCTTGAAGCCATTTCTTCATAGGGAACACCCTTATTTTCAAGACCAAAAGCAACATCATCTTCAACAGTTGCCCCAACAAATTGATTATCTGGATTTTGAAAGACCATACCAATCTTATCACGGATATCCCAGACATTGTCTTCTGTTAATTCTTGACCATCAACAATAATCTGCCCAGACTCTGCCACTAATAGTCCGTCAATAAGACGTGCTGTCGTGGATTTTCCAGAACCATTATGCCCTACAATGGATAACCATTCCCCACGTTTCACGTGAAACGATACATCATCAAGAATATAGGATGGTTGATCTTGATGATATTTAAACTTTAAATTTTTTATTTCAATCATTGATTTATCGTACTATTTGAAAGTATCCTTAAATAAGAAACCTGCACCTTTGAAATAATCATAGCCTGAGTAAATTTGTAAAGAACAAAGCAATATAAAGCATAATTGTTCCTACAAAATGCAGATGACACAATAATAGAATAATAGATAACATCTGAGTCACTGTCTTAATCTTACCAGGCATAGCTGCAGCGAGAACTGTACCACCATTCTCCACTAATAAAAGACGAAGACCTGTGACTGCAAGCTCACGACAGATAATAACTGAAACCACCCAGGCTGGCGCTTGATTAATACCGACTAACATAATAAATGCTGACATCACTAGCATCTTATCTGCCAATGGATCTGCAAATTTCCCGAAATTAGTAACAACATGCCATTTTCGTGCCAAATAGCCATCTAAATAATCTGTAATACTGGCAATAGCGAAGACAACCGCAGCAGCAATATGCATGACATTACTTGACGCAAGTGATGTCATCAGTAAAAAGATAGGAATCAAAACAATTCTAGCAAGTGTCAATATATTAGGTAAATTTTCTTTTTTAAACATTTCTTCTGGATTCTATTGGTTTCTTAATGTGAGGTAGCTAGGTGTATTTTTATCTAATTGAGATAAATCAAGTGACTCCCCATTTACCTTTAGAGTTACTTTTGAAGATTGAGCAATAATAATTTGAGTTGGTTTAGTTTTATCAGAAAAATCTAAAGAGTATTTTGAATTTTTCGTTTTTGAAAGGAGGTAACTCTCTGAAGTATCTGAGTTATCTACTGAAACCATGTGTCATCGCTATCTTTTGATAACTCCACATCTAAAACTACTGAAGAATTTACATTGGAGAAATCAACCATTAGTTGATTGCCTTGAGTTGTCGTTGTAACATTTGCCCCCGAAACGGTAACCTCAGAAATGCTTCGTGACGATTTAGCCCTACTAGCCGTTGACAGATGATTAACTGTAGAGATAGTATTTGGTTTTATCACCTGAGGTTGATTAGAAAGATGTCTAATAATAATATAACCTACTGAGCAGATGATAAGTAACGAAACCGCACTAAGCATTAGTAAAGGTAGATAGTTAGACTTTTTTTTTCTTCACGTTTATGCTTTAAAAAACGTGACATGGGAGCTTTAGTAGCTAAGGTATCTTCCTTACGTTCAACGGGTTTCTTCTCTTTTTTAGTTTTTGCTCATTCTGTCTCTGCTCCTCAAACAGACGTTTTCCATCTAAACCAACCGAAGTGGCATACTTTTCAAGCGCCTCTTGCTGAATATCCTCTGGCAAAGCTTTAAGTTGATCCATTTCCATAGCCAGAAGAAACTGAGCTTCGACTCCAGAAATTTTTTCTACATCATATAAACTTAACTCTTTCTTTATACGCGCTGCACGTAGTTGCTCACCTAGAGAGTGTAACTTCATTTTTCCCCTTTCTAATATTCTTCTTCTTTGTTTTCGTGTCTCTATTATAGCAAATAATCACTTATTTAGGGAAGACAACAAAATCGGTAATCTCCATATTTGAGAGATAGTGATTCAAAAAATCCTTCAACTCCTTGGAAGTAATGCTCATCAGTTCCTGACCAAAATCAAAGTATGTTTTATCATTCTCAAAATACGCTAAATATTGGCTCCCTAAATTCTGGATATTGTCTAGACTACGTAAAAATTCACCATACAAGGCTTTCTTTTGTAAATCCAATGCTTCTTCCGTCAACAATCGTTTTTATCTGCCGATGTCATCACCTGACGAATTAAACTTGACATACGGATCGGTTCTGCAGTGTCCATAGTCATAATGACAAATGAATATCGATTAGATACCTCGTATTCAATTGACACAGACTCGTCTATTTTTCCTTCAGCATACCAATTTTGATAATAAGGAGACGTCCAGCCAAACAGTAAATTGAACAATAACTGTACCAGTATGTTTTCTCTCATACGATTATCAGTAAAAGGAACACTCTTAAAACCAATGGCTAGTTTTGAGATGAATATCTCCATTTGAAGACTATCTAATTTTTGGATATCTGACTCAATAAGGTGCTTTTTCTTTCTCGACTATTCTCTCAGGTGGTGTAAACTTACTTTGTTTTTCATTGACAGAAGTGTAAATGTTTTCAACATCAAAATCGCCCACTAAGACGAGATGACAGTTTGCTGGTCTGTAAAACAATCAAAATTATCTTTTTAAGTCCTTTACAGTAATTTCTTCAATACTATCAACACTTCCAGCAATGTCTTGATCTAATATAGTATTAGGATACAAACTTTGTAAACAACCTAGATAAGCTCTGTAGTCAGGATCATCCTGATACATATTTATTTCTTGTTCAATAATTCTTTTTTCATGGTTGACAGAATCTTCAGAACTTGTAAAGCTCGATGTAAACTTTAATAAAAGCTCTAAAAGACTCCTCAAAGTGGTCAAGGGTAGAAAAATAATATGTTGTCTTCTCCAAGGTTGTAAAAGCATTGACATCAGCTCCAAGCTTGACAAAATCCAATGTCACATCCCTTCCCTGCTCATCCTCAAATAGCTTGTGTTCAAGAAAATGAGCAATACCTGCAGGGTAAGATTGTAACTCACCATCAATATAGAAGTGATTATCTAGCGCCCCAAAATTTGTTGACAAAAAAGGCGGCTTTTTTCTACAAATCCTTTTTTCTTAATGATTGATAAAGACATACCATTATCTAAAATTGCTGAATAAACTTCTTCATCAATTTTTTTGATAATAACGTTTCTTCAAAGCAGCCATTTTAAGACACTCCTTCTAAAAAAGAACAAACTCTGTAGCTTAACTTGACGCGCTACACGGCAAACATCTTTTTAGTAACCTTCTCAATCTCATCTAACCAATTCTCCAATGAAAGACTTTTATCGCCAAAAATCACCTTATTAAAACGTTGTTCCACTAATGTTAAGGCATGATCTTCAGAGAGTAGGGCATTCATTCGTATGATTTTTTGGTTTGATTCAGGAGAGAACTTGAAAAACGTCCTAATTTAATGTAATTCAATTCTCTACTAATTCCTCGCATAGCCTGATTTCTATTAGATTTTTCAATTCCAGCGTAAACTTCTAGTAAACCTGTAAAGACATCAAATTGACTACTAATTGAATAAGCCAATCCTTCCTTTTCTCGAAGCGTTGTAAATAAAGCAGAGTGGGCAAATTCACCAAACATGGCATTGAATACAATTAAAGCAAAGTAATCTTTATCTCCATATTGACACGGAAATTGGTACCCTAGCTGTAAAATAGATTGACTACTCTGTCTCGGTTCTATCTTTTCTCTCACAACATTGACATAACGTTGACTATAGCTAAACTGTAAATCAACTTGACGTCCCTCCAAAGGAAAACGATGTAAAGCTTGGAGTACTTGATAATCATCAAATTCACCAACCATAAAGATATCAATACGATCTCTTGTCAACATGCTTTGAAATTCTTGATAAGCTGTAAACGAGGTTTCTGCTTCAACAAGTTCTGCTTGACCATATTTGGGAACTTTCAATCCCTCGTTTACAAAATAAAGCTCTCTTCCCTTAACTTCACTGTAATAGTAATTATTCTCTGTATCAACGTCCAGGTAGGTCATTAAATTTTGTTTTTCTATGTCAAATACTTTATTTTGGTATTGAGCTACTCTTGACAGTGGCTTGTAAAAGACAATCTTTCAAAATCCTAGCACTTCCCAAAAATAATCCTTCATTCGTAGGGAATAAAAGCATCTTTCAGATATGTCAACTCGATGTCAACGCTATGTGTCAACCCTTTAGTTGACACTCTAGTTGACAACTGTGTTCCATAAAGAGAAGCTAGTCTCTCTTTAAAAGACTGTACTGTTGGATACGTCTGATTGGCTGTAGCCAACATTTGTGAAACTAGGGCTCGTTTAGCAATTGTTTGTTTATTCAAAGAACCTGTCATTCGAAAAACAATACGATTAGTTTTATATTTTTGTGTTGGAATGAAGTGTACATAGACACCATCAGCAATTTTCATTGATAACCTCTAAAAGTTTATGCTTCCAATTATACCATTTTTATGCTATCTTATCTCAAGAGAAAGTTGAGGTACTATGGAATATAAATTATTTGATGAATACGTCACACTGCAGGCACTTTTAAAAAAGAATTAAGTATCATTCATAGTGGCGGAGCTATTAAAGGTTTTTTAGCTAACAATACCGTTTTATTCAATGGTGAAGATGAAAAACGTCGTGGAAAAAACTTCGTTATGGAGACGTTATTACCATTCCGTCTGAGAAACTTGAAATAACGATTGTAGCTCCTACAACAAATGAAATTGAAGAACATCAAAAAGAAGTCGCTGAAAAAGCACGTGTTGCTGCCATTGTTAAAAAAAAATGAATCAGGATAATAAAAAGAAACAAAAAGCACATCCGTCAAAAGAAAGCAATAAAACTAAACGAAAACCCGTTCGTTTTCCAGGAACCTAACTATGTGGCTCGAAAAAATTGATATTCAACACTTTAGAAATTATACTGAAGCCTCTGTGAGCTTCTCACCTCATCTCAATATTTTTCTTGGTCGCAACGCTCAAGGAAAACAAATATTCTTGAGGCAATCTATTTTCTAGCATTGACACGTAGTCATCGGACCCGTTCAGATAAGGAACTGATTCAATTTCAGCAAAAATGCTCTCAAACTGAACGGCATTGTGCATCGTTATAGTGGAAGCTACCTCTGGAAATCAGTTTATCTAATAAAGGACGCATAACAAAAAGGTCAACCATCTCAAACAAGCTAAATTATCCGATTATATCGGTCACATGACGGTGGTGCTCTTTGCTCCTGAGGATTTACAACTTATAAAAGGATCTCCAAGCCTAAGGCGTAAATTTATAGATATTGATTTAGGACAGATTAAGCCTGTTTATCTCTCAGACCTATCAAGTTATAATCATGTACTCAAGCAACGTAATGCCTATCTCAAATCTACTGACAATGTAGACATTAATTTTCTCTCAGTGTTAGATGAACAGCTTTCCGATTTTGGAGCACGAGTTATCGAACATAGACTAGAATTTATCAAGCAATTAGAGGAGGAGGCAGATAGACATCATAGTAACCTCTCAAATCAGATAGAGCGCCTTAAAATCTCCTACGAATCTAATATCCCATTCGGGAATAACAAAGTTATTCGCGAATCATTTTAACCACGTTAAAGCAAAATCACAAAAGGGATATCTTCAAAAAGAACACTGGTGTTGGTCCACATAGGGATGATTTGACATTTTACATCAATGACATGAACGCATCTTTCGGCAGTCAGGGGCAGCAACGTAGCCTCATTCTTTCTTTTTAAAAATGGCTGAGATTGCTCTGATAAAAAAAAGTAACAGGTGAATTTCCTATTCTTCTCCTCGATGATGTCATGAGTGAGCTTGACAACCACCGTCAACTTAAACTGTTAGAAAGTATTGACGAAGAGGTTCAAACCTTCATGACGACAACTTCACTTGATCATCTGAGTAACCTACCACCTGATTTAAAGACCTTCTTAGTCAAGAATGGTAATATTTATGAAAAACAAGTCGATTAAATGACTTGTTTTTCTATTTTTGGCAATTGACAGATGTGACAAGCATCACCTAATAAGTTGTAAAAAAACCTTTCAGCCTAAACCTTTTTATTAACAACTATACTCAAGTAAATACGTTGTAAACTTATTGTAAATATCTCTGTAAACAAAAAGTACTTATCTGAGATAAGTACTTTTATGTTTTATTAATGAGCTGAGTAGTTAGGCGCCTCGTTAGTAATTTGAACATCATGAGGGTGACTTTCAATAAGTCCTGCACCTGACATTTCAACAAATTGAGCTTTGTCATGTAAAGCCTGGATGTCTTCTGCACCTGTATAACCCATACCTGCACGGATACCGCCAATCAATTGGAATACGATATCAGCAGCAGAACCTTTATAAGCTACACGGCCTTCAATTCCTTCTGGAACAAGTTTATTCGCTTCATTAACTGCACCTTGGAAGTAACGATCGCTTGATCTTCTTCATCGCTGCAATTGATCCCATACCACGGTATGATTTATATTTACGACCTTGGAAAATCTCAGTTTCACCTGGTGCTTCATCAGTACCAGCAAACATAGAACCAAGCATTACAGCAACGTACCCCGCTGCGAGAGCTTTTACAATATCACCTGAGTATTTGATACCACCATCAGCAATGATTGTTTTCCGTATTCACGCGCAACACTAGCAGCATCGTAAATAGCAGTCACTTGAGGAACACCTACACCCGCAACCACACGTGTTGTACAAATAGAACCTGGACCGATTCCGACTTTAACAACGTCTACCCCTGCATCATATAGTGCGCGAGCACCTTCAGCGGTTGCAATATTTCCTGCAATCAAGGTACGATCTGGGAAGTGGGCACGAATTTCTGCAATCTTACGAAGAACACCCGCAGAATGACCATGTGCAGTATCAATGACAATAGCATCTGCGCCTGCTTCAAAGAGCTTCTGCACGTTCAAAGGTATCAGAAGTAACCCCTACAGCACCTGCTACCAAAAGACGACCGAACTCATCCTTAGCTGCATTAGGAAACTCGATAACTTTTTCGATATCCTTAATAGTAATGAGTCCTGACAAACGACCTTCTTCATCAACTAGAGGTAGCTTTTTCAATACGATGCTCATGAAGAATACTTTCAGCTGTTTCAAGATCTGTTTCAACTGGAGCAGTGACCAATTTTCTCAGAAGTCATGTGTTCTGAAATTGGAGTATCGTAATTAGAGATAAAACGCATATCACGGTTTGTGATAATACCAACCAATTTTACGATTTTCAAGTGTCTCAACAATTGGAACCCCTGAAATACGGTAACGTTGCATCAACTCTTCAGCTTCAGCAACTTTATTTTCAGGCGTTAAGAAGAATGGATCAATAATGACACCATTTTCAGAGCGCTTTACTTTTCGAACTTCTTCAGCTTGTTCCGCAATAGACATATTTTTGTGAATGACACCCAAACCACCTGCACGAGCAATTGAGATAGCCATCTTACTATCTGTTACCGTATCCATGGCTGCAGTGATAATTGGGATATTTAATGTCAAATTTTTAGCCAATTTCGTCTTCACGTTGACGTTGTTTGGTAGAACATGACTTTCCGCAGGAATAAAGCAATACGTCATCAAAAGTGTAACCTTTTTCAAGAATTTAGTGTCCCAATTTGACATTATAATCGTCCTCTTTTCTCAAAGTTTTGAGGTACAGAAACCCCAGTCTATTTTTAATTGATAATATCATATCATGCTAAAATGATTTGTCAACAGATTTCGCATAAGATTCTAAGAAAAACCTTTTTCCAAATAAAAATAGGGCTCCAGATTATCTTGAGTCCCTACTTTTATTTCTTAGAAATACTTAATTCCCATCGCTTCTTTTTACTTCCGCCAATGTTTGTCCAGCAACTTCACGCGCTGCTTGACTACCTTTTTCAAGCATACGGAAAACTTCTCCCATATCCTTGGCATATTCTAAACGGCGTTCACGAATTGGAGCTAACTCACGTTCTAAGATTTCTAAAAGATAACGTTTTGTCTTCACATCTCCTAAACCACCTCGTTGATAATGTTCTTTCATTTCAGCAATTGTAGTAGCATCCTCTTCGCGACCAAAGATATCAAGATAATGGAAAACCATATTACCTTCAATTTGGCCTGGATCTTCCACACGAATATGATTTGGATCCGTATACATGCTCATGACTTTTTTACGAACAGTGTCCTCATCATCTGAAAGGAAGATACCATTACCCAAAGGATTTAGACATCTTAGCATTACCGTCTAGACCTGGAAGGCGTCCTGCAGCTTCATTTTCAGGGTAGATTCCCTCTGGCTCAACCAAAAATATCACAATTATAAGTAGGATTGAAGCTACGTGCAATTTCACGTGTCTGCTCAATCATTGGCTTTGGTCATTACCTACAGGAACATAATTTGCTTTAAAGGCCGTGATATCAGCTGCCTGAGAAATTGGATAAACTAGAAATCCTGTTGGAATCGATTCTCCGAAGCCTTTTGAGCAATTTCCGTCTTAACTGTCGGGTTACGCTCTAAACGTGCCAATGAAACTAGGTTCATGTAATACATAGTCAACTCAGCCAACTCAGGAATCTGACTTTGAATGAAAATAGTCGACTTCGCTGGATCCAACCCTACAGAGAGATAATCTAAAGCAACATTCCCAATTGATTCTTTGATGATCTCTGACTCTTTTTGCGTGATCCGTAAGAGCTTGCTGATCAGCCAAGAAGACAAACATGTTATATTTATCTTCGTTTTGTAAAAGGACACGATTTTTTAAACTACCAACATAGTGTCCTAGATGAAGTTTCCCTGTTGGACGGTCTCCCGTCAAAATAATAGGTTTCGTCATATAATTACCTCTCTAATACAAAAAATCCCCACGCAAAAACATGCGTGAGGGCGTTAATCACTTTTGATACGCGGTACCACCTCAGTTGATAACTCTTTCTGCAGCTATCATCTCAAACCTTCTCAACAAAGAAGTTGCACGATAAGGGTGCCAAACCTAACGTTTATGTGTTCACGTTAATTGTCAATTCTCTTCAGCCCATTCATTCCACCTTCATACTGGTTTTCAGCAACCACCAGCTCTCTATAAAAAAGGAAAGAATTACTCTTCTGATGACTATTATTCTACATTGTTTTATCTATTCTTGTCAAGATTATGTTTCCAGTTTCACGTGAAACACAACCTCAGATACAACCAAAATAGTCATTACTTGACGGAAACTTAAAAAGACTTGATAATAAGAATATCATTTCTAGGAGATATTATATGAAACGTCGAATAATAGACATACTTTTTAGTTACAATCGGTTCTTTTATAGCTGCTGTCGGCTATAACTCACTTTTTAGTTAAGAATAATATTGCTTCAGGTGGTGTCGGAGGGCTAGCCATTAGTTTAAATGCCCTTTTTGGTTGGAATAATGCTAACTTCGTCTTAGCAACAACCATCCCTTTGTTAATTTTATGTTGGTTCTTTCTTGGCCGCGAAGTTCTCCTAAAAACCTTCTATGGGTCTCTTGTCTTCCCAATGTTTATTAAATTAACTGAGGGCTTACCTACACTCACCAAACAACCTTTGTTGGCTGCTATTTTTGGTGGGATTGTATTAGGCTAGGACTAGGAATAGTCTTCTATGGAAATTCCTCAACTGGAGGAACTGGAATTATCACACAAATTCTCAACAAATATACGCCACTCCCACTAGGAATGGTACTACTTATTGTCGATGGAATCATTGTCGCAATCAGTGCTATTGCCTTTCCTCCTGATACTGTTATGTATTCCATTCTCTCACTTGGAGTTGTTTCTCTTACAATTGATAAAATGATGGTCGGACTCAATTCATCACGAAATCTTCTAATCATTTCGCAAAATAGTGAACAAATCCTAAACTACATCACTAGAGTGGCTGATCGAGGAGCAACAAAATCCCAGTTCTTGGTGGACATACCGGACATGCACAAAATATGATTATGACTACCTTGTCAACTCATGAGGTTCCAAAAGTTCAAGAAGAAATCCAAAAAATAGATGAAACTGCCTTTATCGTCATTGTTCTGCTTCTACAGTTATGGGACGTGGATTTAGCCTCCAAAAAAGATTACCAAAAGAGTTCCAAATGACTTTATCAATCCCTTGTAAAATCAATTGAAATAAAGTCTAATTTCTCGTAAAATAGTAGTTAAGAATAAAAAAATAAAGGATATTATATGCTTACTGTATCAGATGTATCGCTTCGTTTTAGCGATCGTAAACTTTTTGATGATGTTAACATTGCCTTCACGCCAGGTAATACTTATGGTCTTATCGGTGCTAATGGTGCTGGTAAATCCACTTTTTGAAAATTTTAGCTGGTGATATCGAACCAACGACAGGACACATCTCTCTTGGTCCTGATGAACGTCTTTCTGTCCTTCGTCAGAACCACTTTGACTATGAAGAAGAACGCGTTATCGATGTTGTTATCATGGGTAATGAACGCCTCTACGATATCATGAAAGAAAAAGATGCCATCTACATGAAAGAAAGATTTTTCAGATGAAGATGGTGTCCGTGCTGCTGAATTAGAAGGACTCTTTGCTGAATTAGGTGGTTGGGAAGCTGAAAGCGAAGCCTCACAATTACTTCAGAATCTAAATATCCCAGAAGACCTTCACTATCAAAACATGAGTGAATTGGCTAATGGTGACAAGGTCAAGGTTCTCCTTGCAAAAGCACTCTTTGGTAAACCAGATGTACTTCTTCTTTTGACGAACCTACCAATGGTCTTGATATCCAGTCTATCTCTTGGCTTGAAGATTTCTTGATTGATTTTGAAAAATACAGTCATTGTCGTATCCCATGACCGTCACTTCTTGAATAAGGTGTGTACGCATATGGCCGACCTTGACTTTGGTAAAATCAAACTCTATGTCGGTAACTATGACTTCTGGAAACAATCTTCAGAATTGGCTGCACGCTTGCAGGCTGACCGTAATGCCAAAGCAGAAGAAAAAATTAAGGAACTTCAAGAATTCGTTGCACGTTTCTCTGCCAACGCTTCAAAATCTAAACAAGCGACTTCTCGTAAGAAAATGCTTGATAAAATTGAGCTAGAAGAAATCGTCCCATCAAGTCGTAAATACCCATTCATCAATTTCAAAGCAGAACGTGAAATCGGTAATGACCTTCTAACAGTTGAAAATCTCACTGTTAAGATGGATGGTGAGACTATTCTTGATAACATTAGTTTCATCTTACGACCAGGAGATAAGACTGCCATCATCGGTCAAAACGATATTCAAACAACTGCATTAATTCGTGCTCTTGCCGATGATATTGACTACGAAGGTACAATCAAATGGGGTGTTACTACCAGCCGCTCTTATCTTCCAAAAGACAATTCTAAAGACTTTGCATCCGGTGAATCAATTCTCGAATGGCTCCGTCAATTTGCCGAAAAAGGTGAAGATGACGATACCTTCTTGCGTGGATTCCTTGGTCGTATGCTCTTCTCAGGGGATGAGGTTAATAAATCTGTTAGTGTTCTCTCAGGGGGAGAAAAGGTACGTGTCATGCTTTCTAAACTCATGCTTTTGAAATCTAACGTCCTTCTTCTAGATGATCCTACTAATCACTTGGATTTGGAATCAATCTCAAGTCTGAATGATGGCGTCCGTGACTTCAAAGAGTCTGTTATCTTTGCCAGTCATGACCATGAATTTATTCAAACAATAGCGAACCACATCGTAGTTGTTTCTAAAAATGGGGTTATTGACCGTATTGATGAAACTTATGATGAGTTCCTTTGAAAATGAAGAAGTGCAAGTTAAAGTCAAAGCACTATGGGCTGATTAAACTATAAAAAGATGCAGGTTGGGATATCCCAACCTGTCTTAGTATCATTATGACAAAAAAAATACCATACGACTTTATTATTTTATCTGGCTGCCTTTTTTCTTGCCAGTACTAATCATGATAGGGGTGCTGTATAGCCAAAAAAAAATCTATCCTGGTAGTGAGCGGACTATTTTAACAAGTGATGGTTTTCATCAGTATGTGATTTTTGCAACTGGACTTCGGAATATACTTCATGGAGATGGGAGCCTCTTTTTACACCTTTACAAGTGGTCTAGGGCTTAATTTCTATGCTCTAACAAGCTATTACCTAGGTTCCTTCTTGTCTCCACTTTACTATTTCTTTACTGTCAACCAAATGGCCGATGCTTTTTTATTATATAACACTACTTAAATTGGGCTTATTGGGTTATCAGGAGCTTTTTTAGTTTTAAGCGACTCTTTACAAAAAGTGTCAAGAAGTTTCATCCTATGTCTTTCTACAGGATTTGCTTTGATGAGCTTCGCTACCAGTCAGTTAGAAATTAATACCTGGCTAGATGCCTTTATTCTAGCACCTCTAATCGTATTAGGTTTACATCTCTTACTAAGATTCAATAAACGGGGCTTATACTTTTTTAGCCTAACCTGCCTTTTTATCCAAAATTACTATTTTGGTTATATGATGGCTATTTTCCTAACCCTTTACACCATAGTACAATTGATAACTATCAAGGGATGGAAGAGTAAGATTCTTCATTTCATAGACTTTGGAATTGTTTCTATACTTGCTGGTTTAAGTAGTGCTGTCATGTTACTGCCTACACTACTTGACTTGACCACACATGGTGAAAAGTTTACAGGTGCGTCAAGTTTGTTGACAGAGTCCACCTATTATTTTGACTTCTTTGCGAAAAATCTCATTGGAGTTTACGATACTACTAAATTTGGATCAATCCCTATGATTTATGTGGGAATTTTACCTTTGATTCTTTTTCTACTTTTTCTTTATTAATAGGGAAGTCAAGCTATCATTACGTATAGGTTATCTCCTATTAGTAGCTTTCTTTATCGCTAGCTTCTACTTACAGCCTCTTGATTTGTTTTGGCAAGGAATGCATGCACCTAACATGTTTCTCCATCGCTATTCTTGGCTACTATCTCTCTAATTGTTCTTTTGGCAGGAGAAACACTCAACCGAATAAAAAACTTTTCTTTTAAAAGACTCCTCCTATCTTTCTTAGGATTGAGTACCGCTTACTTACTAACTTGGATTTTTCCAATCTCACTATAGCTTTATTGAATCAGTCTCCTGGCTATTAAGCCTAGCATTTCTTCTAGCCTATGCCATTCTATTTATTAGCTATTTTAGACAGCAAATTCCTGGGAGTGTTTTTTCGCTGTTTCACCTTCTTGTTCTGCATTTTTGAGCTTGTATTAAGTACTTACTATGTTGTTGGAGCTCTGGGAAATGAGTGGGTATTCCCAACTCGTGAAGGCTATCTACGAAATATGTCTGCCATTACAAAACTAGTTTCAGATACTAAGCAAGCGAATAAGACTTTTTACCGTACTGAAAGGTTAGAGGCTCAAACTGGTAACGACAGTATGAAATTTAACTATAATGGTTTCTCAGTTTTTCATCCATTCGAAATACTGCTTCAAGCTCAACACTCGATAGGTTAGGCTTCAAATCTGAAGGGACTAATTTAAACCTACGTTACCAAAATAACACCATTATCGCTGATAGTCTCTTCGGAATAAAAAATATAATTTATCGAACTTTGACCTTAATAAGTATGGTTTTAATCAAGTAACTTCTGAGAAAACAATGGGGCTTTATCAAAATAATAATGCAAGCCAGCTTGCTATCTTAACTGATGGCATTTACAAGAATATTGACTTCACTGTCAATACGCTTGACAATCAAACTAGCTTGCTAAATGCTCTATCTGGACTTAACTTTAACCTATTTTAAACGAGCTCCATCTCAACTTTTTGATCAAGATGCTAAGTCTTTTGAATCAGCGCGTGGCTAAAAACGTTAGCAACTCGAATAAAGATTTTGTAACAATCACCTATCGAGTCATCGCTCCACCACATAGTCAACTCTATGTTAGTGTTCCTAATATTTCTTGGTCCGATGACAATAACCACTCTCTGTCAATTACTGTAAATGGTGTGACAAGGAATCAAGTTACTGACAATACCTTTGATTTCTTCGATCTTGGCTACTTTGAAACAGAATCAATGGTTACCATCAAACTTAGTTTCCCTGGCAATAAAGTAATATCCTTTGATAATCCTAGTTTTTATGCCCTTGACACTCAAAAACTATCAGATAGCTATGAATACTATTAATGAACGTGATAGCAAGGTTACAACGTCAAATAATAAAGTGTTCGTTGATTATAGTAGTAAAACGAATGCCTCACTATTCTTCACCATTCCATACGATAAGGGGTGGACAGCGACCATAAACCATAAAAAGTTAAGATTCAACGAGCCCAAAAGGGGTTCATGGTCTTAAGACAGGTTTATTGATTAGTCTATTGGCAAGTATCATATTTTGTTGCTACGCTTATTTCATCAGAAAAATAACCGTTATTCAAAAACGCTGATCATCTTAAATAAAATTAAATAGGTCTGGAACAATTGTTCCAGACCTTTTATCTTTGGTACAAAAAAACTCAAGCTATACAACTTGAGGTGTCTTATCACTCCGCCAGTAGGGCTCGAACCTACGACATCATGATTAACAGTCATGCGCTACTACCAACTGAGCTATGGCGGATAAAACTGCTAAGTAGCAAAAAATAGTCCGTACGGGATTCGAACCCGTGTTACCGCCGTGAAAAGGCGGTGTCTTAACCCCTTGACCAACGGACCAAGTTCTGAGATTTTTATCTCATTAACACTCTTATTATTATATCAGAGTATTCGATTTTGTCTATACTTTTTTCAAAAAAAATATTAAATTTTGCTAAATTTATTCGAATTTTACGTTAGTTTTTATCTTGCTTTTACAAAGTATTGACATGTTGCTATATATTTTGTAAACTAATAGAGTTATTGGTCCCATAGCTCAGCTGGATAGAGCATTCGCCTTCTAAGCGAACGGTCGCAGGTTCGAATCCTGCTGGGATCAGATAAAAAAACGCATTCTAGAATCTCTAGTTGCGTTTTTCTTTTGCCTCGATAAATAAGAAATAATTTAAAACAAACAAGGGAAGCAAAGTCGTATATAGGCTGTATTCATGTAAATATTGAGCAAACCAAGTTGAGGCTGCGACTCCTACCATAAATGTAAAGATGATAATAGTAGTGTAAGAAGCTTGTTTAAGCACTTTGGGATCCCCCCTCGTCAATAGCCCTGGCAACGGTTAAAGAAATATTAGTAATATTACCAGTCATCATAAAGGAAGCATAATTTACACCTCTGACTCGCTTAAAAATACCTACTTGAAGAGAGGCAAGAATGCCAAGCCTGCAATCGTAATAGTAGAATCAACGTATGGTGTAATAATTGCAAGAATAGTCATCAAGAGAAGGGCAAGTCTAATCGCTTGCAAATGCCATCCCCATTTATGGTTAATGAGCCACTTCTTAACAAAAAAAAACAAAAACTGACCTAAAACAAAAAGGAAAAAGATAGGTATTACATAGCTAAAAGCTCTTGCAATATGCCCCTCAACAAGGTGAATGACCAAATAGAGGAGATTGCCTGTCTGGATACTTGCAAATCGACCGTCTTGAGTATTGTAAGGGTATAGGCATCAATGAAGCCCCCATATAACTTACTAGAGTTGCTACCCGTAATCCTTCAAAAACACGATAGGAGCGTTTTTTTTTCATTCTGAACATGTCTGTTTCCTTCTTCTACTTATGGTAAGGACTTCCCTGCTGAATCATGAATGCGCGATAAATTTGTTCTACTAATACAAGGCGCATAAGCTGATGAGGGAACGTTAGACCAAAACTCATTAATTGATTAGCTCTCTTTTTCACTGTAGGAGAGAGTCCCAAACTTCCCCCTATAATAAAAAGTAATATCTGAATAGCCTCTAGAGTCGCTTGCTCTAACTCTTTAGCAAATTGCTCCGAGGGAAATTGTTTTCCTTCAATAGCTAAAGGCAATGACATAATCACGCTCACCTACTTTAGCCAAGATACGCTGTCCTCTTTGTCTAGGATAGCTTTATTTTTCAGCTTCGCTTGCATTATCTGGCGTCTTTTCATCCGTTAATTCTATAGATTCAAATTTTGTGAAGCGTCCTAGTCGTTTGACAAACTCCGCAATGCCATCTTTCAAATATTTTCTTTCAGTTTTCCAACGGTAATCAATTTAACTTTCATAGGCTTATTATAGCACATATCCACAATCTTTTTAACACCTTATCCACACCTTTTTTACTGTTAAGAATCTTTAGTTATCCCTATAAAATAGCTTCTTATCTACATTTTTTGAAACTTATCCACAGACTGTTGATAACTGTTCTTTAAAATCACTTTATGATATAATTAAGCTTACTTTGATATGTTTATCAAAAGGAGGACTAAACGTGAAAAAATTTAACTGGAAAATAGTAGCGCCAATTGCAATGCTTGTTATTGGCTTACTAGGTGGGTCTACTAGGTGCCTTTATCCTATTAACAGCAGCAGGGGGTATCTTTTACCAATACAACAGATACAGGTGTTAAAACAGCTAAGACCGTATACAACAATACAACAGATACAACTAAGGCCGTTAAGAAAGTACAAAAATGCCGTTGTTTCTGTCATCAATTACCAAGAAGGGTCATCTTCAGATTCTCTAAATGAACTTTATGGCCATATCTTTGGTGGAGATGATAGTTCTGATTCTAGCCAAGACAAATCAAAAGATTCTGATGGGTTGCAAGTCGCTGGTGAAGGTTCTGGGTCATCTATAAAAGATGGGAAAGAGGCCTACATCGTAACCAACAACCACGTTGTCGATGGCGCTAAAAACTTGAAATCATGCTTTCAGATGGATCAAAATTACTGGTGAACTCGTTGGTCAAGATGCCTCTGACCTAGCAGTTGTCAAAGTTTCTTCAGATAAAATTAAAACCGTAGCGGAATTTGCAGACTCAAACTCTCTCACAGTCGGTGAGAAGGCAATTGCTATCGGTAGCCCACTTGGTACCGAATACGCCAACTCGGTAACAGGGGAATCGTTTCTAGCCCTTAGCCGTACTGTAACTATGCAAAACGACAATGGTGAAACTGATTCAACAAATGCCATTCAAACAGCTGCCATTAACCCTGGTAACTCAGGTGGTGCCTTAGTCAATATCGAAGGACAAGTTATCGGTATTAACTCAAGTAAAAAATTTCATCAACGTCAGCAGTCGCTGGTAGCGCCGTTGAAGGTATGGGATTCGCCATTCCATCAAACGATGTTGTCGAAATCATTAATCAATTGGAAAAAAGACGGTAAGTTACGCCCAGCCCTAGGAATCTCAATGGCCGATCTTAATAGCCTTTCTAGCAGTGCAACTTCTAAATTAGATTTACCAGATGATGTGAAAGCTGGAGTTGTAGTCGGCAGCGTTCAAAAAAAGGTATGCCAGCTGACGGTAAACTTCAAGAAAAATGATGTTATTACTGAAATTGACGGTAAGGAAATCAGCTCAAAAACTGATATTCAAACCAATCTTTACAGCCATAGTATCGGAGATACAATCAAGGTAACCTTCTATCGTGGTAGAAGAAAAACTGAAGAACTTAAATTAACAAAATCTACAGAAGACTTATCTGACTAAGTCATTGACAAATCTGTCAAAAGACCTTTACAATAATGTAAAGGTCTTTTTTGGAAAGGAATAACATGCAAGAACAACTCAAAGCTTTACCTATTAGTGACATCTATCCCAATCCTTTTCAACCTCGTATAGAGTTCTCTGATGAAGAATTAGCAGAGCTAAGCCAATCAATCTCAGAAAATGGACTAATACAGCCAATCATTGTCCGAAAATCGGATATTATTGGTTATGAACTAATTGCTGGGGAAAGACGTTTACGTGCCTGTAAAACGTCTAGGAATGACAGAAATCCCTGCAGTTGTAAAGGAAGTTACAGATCAAGAAAGCCGTAAACAAGCTATTATTGAAAATTTACAACGATCGAATCTCAATCCCATTGAAGAAGCAAAGGCCTATCGTAATTTAATTAATGAGCTAGCTTATAGTCACGAGGAACTGGCGAAAGCTATGGGAAAATCCAGACCCTATATCAGTAACTCTCTCAGACTCCTCCAACTTCCCCCAAGAGATACAGACGAGTATCGAAAATGGCAAACTGAGTCAAGGACATGCTAGAGCACTTTTAGCTGTTGAGGATACAAAAAGCAATTAACTATCTATCATCAGGTCCTTACTGAAAAATGGTCAGTTCGTACCCTGGAAAAAAGACTTCAAGAACTTCCAAAAAACAAAAATCAAAAAAAAGATATTCATATAAAAGATAAAGAAAAAGAACTGGAAAAATCACTTGGTCTCCCCGTTACTCTTCGTTATCACAAAAATCACTCTGGAACTATTCAGATCCACTTTTCGACGGGAAGAAGATTTTAACAGAATTATCAACAAGCTTATTTGACCTGTGAATTGAGGAGAAAAAAAACAAACTTATCCACATCATAAAAAATGGTTGCCCTCCCTTTTATTTGAGAGGGTTTCTTTTTTATTCACAACTTGTGGATAACTCTTGTGCACAATGTGAATTGTCTTTTTTTCCCTTGTGGATAACTTAAGGAACTTTTATCTTCGGACCTGTGGAAAACTTTTTTGTTTTATGATAGAATCAGAGAACAAGAATAAAGAAGGAGAATTGATGGAATGACCGAAAAAGAGCATTTTTTTGGAATAAGCTCTTAGAGCTGGCCAAAGAGGAACTAACACAAGCCACTTTTTGATTATTATGTCCTGGATACCAAGCTCATCAAAGTTCAAGATAACGTTGCTACAATTCTGCTTGAAGAAGTCAAAAAGCTATTCTGGGAAAAGAATATGCAATCTTTCATTTTGATGGCTGGTTTTGAAGCCTATAATAGTGAAATCAAAGTTGAGTACGTCTTTGACGAAGCACTCTTAAACGAGGCAAATTCAACTGTAACAAACAATGACTTTGGCAATAAAAAGGAACAGCAAACACCTGCTCTTCCTACATTGGACTCTGACTTAAATAGTAAGTACACCTTTTGATAATTTTATTCAGGGAGATGAAAACCGTTGGTCAGTTGCTGCATCTTTAGCTGTAGCTGATTCACCAGGAGCTACGTATAACCCTCTATTTATTTATGGAGGACCTGGTCTCGGAAAAACTCACTTACTCAATGCCATTGGTAACAAGGTCTTACATGATAATCCTCAAGCACGTATCAAATACATTACTGCAGAGAATTTCATTAATGAATTTGTTGTCCATATCCGTTTAGATAAAATGGATGAACTAAAACTTAAATACCGTCATCTGGACGTTCTCTTAATTGATGATATTCAATCATTGGCTAAAAAATCAACGCAAGCCACTCAAGAGGAATTTTTCAATACTTTCAATGTCCTTCACAATAATAATAAACAAATTGTCCTGACCAGCGACCGTAATCCAGATCAATTGAACGAGATGGAAGAGCGTCTTGTCACGCGCTTTAAATGGGGTTAACCGTCAATATCACACCACCTGACTTTGAAACGCGAGTGGCCATTCTTACTAATAAGATTATGGACTATGATTATCATTTTCCTCCTGAAACAATTGAGTATTTAGCTGGCCAATTTGATTCAAATGTCCGTGACTTGGAGGGGGCCTTAAAAGATATTAGCTTAGTTGCCAATGTTCGCCAGTTAGATACTATCACAGTTGAGGTAGCTGCCGAAGCCATTCGCGCACGTAAAATGGATGGTCCTAAGTTAACTCTTATTCCGATTGAGGATATCCAAACTGAGGTAGGAAAATTTTATAATGTCACAGTAAAAAGAGATTAAAGCAACTAAACGAACACAAAATATTGTCTTGGCACGTCAGGTAGCCATGTATCTTGCGCGTGAAATGACTGATAACTCCCTTCCAAAAATTGGAAAAGAATTTGGAGGAAGAGATCACTCAACTGTCCTACATGCATACAATAAAATCAAAAATATGATTGCTCAAGATGACAGTTTACGCATTGAAATTGATACCATCAAAAACAAGATAAAATGACACTTGTGGATAACTATTGAAAATTATCCAAACTTTTCCACAGGCTGTGCACAAGTTTAAAGCCTTGATAAAACTATGTTTTGTAGACTTATGCACAGTGTACACAAGACCTACTACTACTACTAAAATAATACTAATAAAATAAAAGGAGCATCATGATTCAATTTGCGATTAATAAAGCTTATTTCTTACAAGCACTTCATACGACTCGTCGTGCTATTTCTTCTAAAAATGCTATCCCAATTCTATCGACGATTAAAATCGAAGTTACCAGTGATGGTATCTATTTGACAGGATCAAACGGGCAAATCTCAATTGAAAATAGTATCTCAGTTTCGGAAGAAAATGCAGGCCTATTAATTACACAGCCAGGTAGTATCCTTTTTGGAAGCCAACTTTTTTTCATTAATGTTGTCTCAAAGCTTGCCTGATGTTACCCTTACTTTTGAAGAAATTGAACAATACCAAGTTTTACTGAAAAGTGGTAAATCAGAAATTACCTTGAAAAGGGAAAGATGTTGAACAATATCCCCGTATTCAGGAAGTTGATAGCTTGACGCCATTACTCATGGACACAAAAGTGTTAAAATCTATCATTGCTGAAACTTCATTCGCAGCAAGTACACAAGAAAGTCGTCCAATTTTAACTGGGGTTCACTTCGTTCTTTCAAATCATAAAGATCTCAAAGCTGTAGCAACTGACTCTCACCGAATGAGCCAACGTCAACTTGTTTTAGAGCATTCTGCAGATAACTTTGATGTTGTAATCCCAAGTCGCTCACTTAAAGAATTATCGGCAGTCTTTAGCGATGATATTGAAAACTTAGAGGTTTTCTTCTCAGCAAATCAAATTCTATTCCGTAGTGAAACAATTTCTTTCTATACACGTTTACTTGAAGGAAATTATCCAGACACTAATCGTCTCTTGTCCGATTCATTTGAAACAGAAGTTGTTTTTGAGACAGCTAGCCTTCGTTCTGCTATGGAACGTTCATATTTGATTTCTAATGCTAGTCAAAGTGGTACCGTCAAACTCGAAATCATCAATGGCAGTGTCAGTGCCCATGTTAATTCACCAGAAGTCGGAAAGGTGAATGAGGATATTGATGTGCAAGATGTTTCTGGTAGTGATTTGGTCATTAGTTTCAACCCAACCTACCTAATAGATGCTTTGAAAGCTCTTAAGAGTGAGACTGTCCGTGTACGTTTCATTTCACCAGTGCGTCCATTTACTTTGACGCCAGCAGATGACAGTGAGAATTTTATTCAATTGATTACACCTGTAAGAACAAACTAAAATCGAAAAAGTTATCCACTGTGGATAACTTTTTTTACTAGAGGGAGTTTATGTACCAAATTGGAAGTTTAGTTGAAATGAAAAAACCACATGCTTGTACCATCAAAGCAACAGGAAAAAAAGCTAATGAATGGGAAGTGACCCGTCTTGGAGCTGACATTAAGATTCGTTGTACGAATTGTGATCATGTGGTTATGATGAGTCGTCATGATTTCGAAAAGAAACTTAAGAAGGTTTTATAACAGACATTGGGAGTCTATATAATGAGGTTCTTGTGTTAAGAAAAATTAGTTTACTAGCAATATAAAAACTTTCTAGAGTCCCTAATTATCTTCTTTATAGCATTCTTTGACTTGCTTTCCTTTTTTATGATTCTCAAAGGGAAGTTGCCTATTTTTAACAATTTTGTGTTATAATTAACTGAATTACTTTTTTATGGAGAAATAAATTAATGGCTTTAACAGCAGGTATCGTTGGTTTGCCAAACGTTGGTAAATCAACTCTTTTCAATGCAATTACAAAAGCGGGTGCGGAAGCTGCTAACTATCCTTTCGCGACAATTGATCCAAACGTCGGAATGGTTGAGGTACCAGACGAGCGTTTGACGAAACTGACTGAACTTATTACCCCTAAAAAAAGACAGTTCCAACCACATTTGAGTTCACAGATATTGCGGGTATCGTAAAAGGAGCATCAAAGGGTGAAGGTCTTGGAAATAAGTTCTTGGCGAACATTCGTGAAGTAGATGCGATTGTCCATGTGGTTCGTGCTTTCGATGATGAAAATGTTATGCGTGAACAAGGGCGTGAGGATGCCTTTGTAGATCCAATGGCTGATATTGATACAATTAACCTAGAATTGATTTTGGCTGACCTTGAATCAATTAACAAACGTTATGCGCGTGTCGAAAAATTGCGCGTACACAAAAGATAAAGATTCTGTGGCAGAGTTTAATATCCTTCAAAAAGATTAAACCTGTTCTAGAAGATGGTAAGTCTGCACGTACGATTGATTTTACTGAAGAAGAGCAAAAAATTGTTAAGGGACTTTTCCTCTTGACAACAAAACCAGTACTTTACGTGGCTAACGTTGATGAAGACCAAGTCGCAAATCCTGATGATATTGATTATGTCAAACAAATTCGTGAGTTTGCAGCGACTGAAAATGCAGAAGTAGTTGTTATCTCGGCACGTGTTGAGGAAGAAATTTCTGAATTGGATGATGAAGACAAAGAAATGTTCTTGGAAGACCTTGGTTTGACAGAATCAGGAGTTGATAAACTGACACGCGCAGCCTATCACTTGCTTGGTCTTGGAACTTACTTCACTGCTGGTGAAAAAGAGGTGCGTGCTTGGACCTTTAAACGCGGTATCAAGGCACCACAGGCAGCCGGAATTATCCACTCTGACTTCGAGAAAGGCTTTATCCGTGCCGTAACCATGTCTTACGATGATCTCATTAAATATGGTTCTGAGAAAGCTGTTAAGGAAGCTGGTCGCCTTCGTGAAGAAGGAAAAGAATATGTTGTCCAAGATGGCGATATTATGGAATTCCGTTTCAACGTTTAGAAAATAAAAAATAGTGCACAAGGCTGAAAAGTATTTTTCAGTCCTTTTGCTGTTTATCAAAGAGGAGAAATAATGACAAAATTAGTAGTTGGCTTGGGAAATCCTGGTTCAAAAAAATACCATGAGACACGTCACAATGTTGGGTTTATGGCTATTGACCTAATGGCTAAGGAACTGGGATTAACTTTTTCTGAAGAAAGGACCTTTAAGGCTGAAGTGGCTTCGACCTTTTTAAATGGTGAGAAGGTTTATTTTGTGAAACCAACAACCTTTATGAATCTATCTGGCCTAGCTGTTAGAGCATTACTAGCTTATTACAATATTCCCATGGAGGATTTTATCGTTATTTACGATGACTTAGATATGGAAGTTGGGAAATTGCGCTTTCGTCAAAAAGGTTCAGCAGGTGGTCATAATGGGATTAAATCTATCATTGCTGAAACTGGCACTCAAGAATTTGACCGTATAAAAATTGGTATTGGCCGCCCACAGAAAGGAATGACGGTCGTTAATCATGTCCTTGGAAAATTTAGTGAAGATGATTATGCCACAATTTTACTGACTTTAGACAAGGTAGAGACGGCCCTCAATCATTACCTTAAAACAAATGATTTCGAAGACACTATGAGGCGTTATAATGGCTAATACCCTATTAGATCTTTTTGAGAAGAATCATCAATTGCTTGAGTGGCGTGATAAAGCAACCCTATTGAGTAGGCAGTTGGTCATGGGATTTTCTGGTTCCAGCAAGGCAGTTGTCATGGCATCTTCCCCTTTCTGAGCAGGTTCCCAAGATCCTAATCGTTACTTCAACACAAAAATGAAGCTGAGCAACTAACAGGAGATTTGTCAGCTATCTTAGGAGAGGATAAGGTTTATTCTTTTTTTGCAGATGATGTAGTAGCTGCAGAGTTTATCTTCGCTTCTCCAGAAAAGACCCATTCTCGTCTCGAAAGTCTTAACTTTTTAATAGATAAAGAGGCAAGTGGAATCTTGGTTACGAGTTTAGTTGGTACTAAGTTACATTTGCCGAATCCTGAGGTTTATAAAGACTCTCGCATTGACTTAACACTAGGGGAGGAACATGATTTAGAGGCTCTCAGTAAGCATCTGACTCATATTGGATACCAAAGGGTAGAGCAAGTTCTCTCACCTGGTGAGTTCAGTCGTAGAGGCGATATTTTAGATATTTATGAACTGACTGCAGAACTCCCCTACCGTTTAGAATTTTTTTGGAGACGAGATTGATGGTATTCGTCAGTTTGATAGCGATAGTCAGAAATCTTTAGACAATTTAGAGCATGTTATCGTATCACTGGCAGATGATATTATCTTAACAAGAGAAGACTACCAACGTGCTGAGAAGGCCCTAGAAAGTGCGGTCTCAAAGGCAGAAGGTTCTCATAAGGCTTACCTTGAGGAGGTTCTGTCGGTTACGATTGATGGTTACCGTCATAAAGATTTACGTAAGTTTTTGTCTCTCTTTTTATGATAAAGCTTACACCTTATTTGACTACCTTCCAAAGGGAACTCCTGTATTCATTGATGATTTTCAAAAAAGATAGTGGACCGCAATGGACGTCTTGAGTTGGAGGTGGCTAATCTTTTAACTGAGGATCTTCACCAGGGCAAGTCTCTGAGTCATCTAAATTACTTAGTGGATTCATTTAAGACTTTACGTAACTATCAGCCAGCTAGTTTCTTTTCGAATTTTCATAAGGGATTGGGAAATCTTAAATTTGATAAGTTGTATCAATTCACGCAATACCCTATGCAGGAGTTTTTAACCAGTTTCCACTTCTAGTTGATGAAATACATCGCTATACCAAGAATAAGGCAACAGTTATTTTACAAGTGGGGTCTGAGAAGCAGCTCAAATCTTTGAAGGAAACCTTGGAAGAATATGATTTTAGATTTACCCCTTAGTAGTTTTGGAGATTTGATCCCTCATAAGCCTCAGTTAGTTTTAGGAAACTTATCCAATGGTTTTACTTTGCGGATGAAAAGCTTGTTCTTGTCACTGAACGTGAGATTTTTCATAAAAAGTAAAACGTCGTGCGCGTGCCAGTCATGTTTCCAATGCTGAGCGTCTCAAAGATTACAATGAACTTGAAAAGGTGATTATGTTGTACACCAGACTCATGGTATCGGTCAATTTAAAGGTATTGAGACTATTGAGATTAAAGGGGTGCATCGTGACTACTTGACCATCCAATATCAGGATGCTGCAACAATTTCTCTACCTGTTGAGCAGATTGAGAGTCTCTAAGTATGTATCAGCGGACGGAAAAGAGCCTAAAATTAATAACCTATGCTGAGACAGAGGATCAATTGCGTTCTATCAAGGGAAATTAAGGCAGACATGGAGTCAGACAAACCCATGGATCGTCTCTTGGTGGGTGATGTTGGTTTGGTAAGACAGAGGTAGCTATGCGTGCCGCCTTCAAGGCAGTCAATGATGGAAAGCAAGTTGCTATCCTAGTTCCTACAACGGTTCTTGCCCACCAGCACTATTTGAATTTTAAAGAACGTTTTGAAAATCATGCTGTTGAGGTAGATGAACTCAGTCGTTTTAGAAGTAAAAAGAGCAAAATGAGACTATTGAAAATTTCGCTAAAGGGCGTATTGATATTATTATTGGTACCCACCGCCTACTGTCTAAAGATGTTAAGTTTTCTGACTTAGGCTTGCTAGTAATTGATGAAGAACAACGTTTTGGCGTGAAGCATAAAAAGAGAAACTTAAGGAGTTGAAAGCTAAGGTTGATGTCCTTACGCTAACTGCGACACCTATTCCTCGTACGCTTCATATGTCTATAGTTAGGTATTCGTGATTTGTCGATTATTGAGACAGCACCTACCAACCGTTATCCAGTTCAAACTTACGTTATGGAAACCAATCCTGGTCTTATTCGAGAAGCGATATTAAGAGAGATGGATCGAAGCGGCCAGATTTTTTATGTTTATAATCGTGTTGAAACCATTGATCAAAAAGTTTCTGAACTACATGAGCTAGTCCCTGAAGCACGTATCGGATTTGTTCATGGTCAGATGAGTGAGGTTATGTTGGAGAATACCCTCTTGGATTTCTTGAATGGTGATTACGATGTTTTGGTAGCAACGACCATTATCGAGACAGGGATTGATATCTCCAACGTTAATACGCTCTTTTATTGAGAATGCAGATCATATGGGCTTATCTACTCTTTATCAGTTGAGAGGTCGTGGGACGTAGTAATCGAATTGCTTATGCCTATCTCATGTATCGTCCTGATAAAGTGTTGACGGAAGTCTCTGAGAAGCGATTGGATGCCATTAAGGGCTTTACAGAACTGGGATCAGGTTTCAAAATTGCCATGCGTGATTTATCAATTCGTGGTGCCGGGAATATTCTTGGAGCTTCTCAAAGTGGTTTCATCGACTCAGTCGGGTTCGAAATGTACTCGCAACTCTTGGAAGAGGCTATCAATAAACGTCAAGGTAAAAACTCAAGTTCGCCGTAAAGGAAATGCAGAGTTCAATCTCCAGATTGATGCTTACCTCCCTTCTGACTATATTTCTGACGAGCGCCAAAAAATTTGAAATTTATAAGCGTATTCGAGAAATTGAGAATCAGAAAGACTATCAAGACCTTCAAGATGAGCTTATTGACCGCTTTGGAGAATATCCAGACCAAGTTGCCTATCTCATTGAGATTGGTCTGGTTAAGGCCTATTTGGATGCTGCCTTTGCAGAATTAGTCGAGCGTAAGAACGATACTATTATTGTTCGTTTCGAAAAAGCTTCTCTTAAATTCTTCTTGACTCAAGACTATTTCGAAGCCATCTCTAAAACGCATTTAAAAGCAAAAAATCAGTGATAATCAGGGAAAGTAGAGATTACTTTTTTGATGTTCGTAACAAGAAAGACTATGAAATTCTTGAAGAATTAAAAATTTTGGACAGACATTTATGGAAATCAAAGAACGTAAAGAAAAAAGAAGCTTAAGGAAAGTTTAAGTAAGTTTCTCTATACTATAAAACATCCTAAAACTTTTTCTTTTTCATAAATCTCCTGAGAGGGTCGACTAGTGTCGATCCTCTTATTTTTGTACTTGAAAAGGCTTTAGTCCCCTATTTTCTAAAAAAATGCTATCATAGAAGAGATATCCTAACGAAAAGGAAACAGTAACATTGAGATTAGACAAATATTTAAAAAGTATCACGAATTATCAAACGCCGTCCAGTGGCTAAAGAAGTGGCTGATAAAGGGCGAATAAAAGTAAATGGAGTACTCGCTAAGTCATCTACAGATTTAAAAATTGGTGACCAAGTGGAAGTTCGTTTTGGAAATAAACTTTTAACTGTCCGTGTTTTAGAAATGAAAGACAGTACTAAAAAAGAAGATGCGGCAAAATGTACGAGATTATAAGTGAAACAAAGGATTGAAGCAGATGAGCAAGAAGCCTAATATTGTACAGCTTACGAACGATTACATTGATAATGCCAATCAAGAGCAACGATTAGAGCGTGCCGAACACGAACAAAGGAATCGCTTTATGGGGTGGATTCTTTTTTTTGTGGTTGTTTTTTACTCTTTTATCTTGCCAACCTACAATCTGGTTGAGACCTATATGAATATCAAACAGCAAGAGAAGGAAGTCTTGTCGCTTCAGAAAGACTATGATAAATTGTCGGATCAGACAAAGGAACGAAAGGATTTGGCTAAGAAACTTAAGGATGATGCTTTCGCCGAGAAATATGCGCGTGCTAAGTACTATTATTCACGTGAAGGAGAGTCAATCTATCCTGTACCAAGCTTATTACCCTAATGAAAGATTTACTAAAAACTGTAGAAACTTTTTTAACCTATTCAGAAGCCAAGTTAGAGGAACTATCAGAAAAAAATCAGCAACTTAAAACGGAATTACCGAGGAAAGAGGGAGGTGAAGAAGTCAGGTATGACGTTAAGCTCCTCCAAAAAATCAGTAGATAAAGCGATCTCCCCTGGTGGAATATGGATGTGCGAGCTGACTCCGAGCCGTGGTGTTTTTGATTGAGGGCTTTGAGGAATGTGTACGGAGATAGAGGCCATCACTCATTCTTTCTCAAGTGGTTGAACACTTCCAAACATTGATGAAGTCGTCGCTCGATAAAATTGGCAGGATGCCACGACTTAAACGATGTTTGCAGTGCAGACACCTTCCTCTGACAAAAGAGGGCTGGCGACAAACCCATCCCTACCTCGGTAGATGATGCTTTTGATGGAATTTGGAAATGATCACGGTACTGGCAAAATGATGCAAGTCATGGGTTATTTTTTAAATCAGCACGTTGAAAATTTTTAGTGACCAGGGCAGAGCAGACTCCCTATGAGTTTGAGCTGCATAACCATCGTTACTTGGATATTCAGGCTGGGGGATTGTTTCCACGTTAACTCCATGCAAACAAATCTTATCAGAGTCACGAGGTTGGAAGCGTGGCTGTCACAAGCAGAGTGGAAACGATGGGCGTCCCCTTTTCACTAAATTTCAGGAAAGTTTTCTGGTGAAAATGCTGTCTGCAATCTTTCGGCTATGAGTTTTTTGGGATTGGGATTTATTTCCTACTCTTGTACCGAGCCCATCGACGCAGAGCGGATCGCTGGTATATCTTGTTTTATATCCCAGCGGAAAGTCGGTGCTTAAGGACCTCTTGACAGGGAATTTTCGGTGCTTACCGCACTCTGGCACTGGTCAGGATTATTTTTGCATCTTTTACGAAAGATCACCTCTCGGTATCCTTCCATTTTTGAAGATAGAGTACACGTCATTAGCCTATCTTCGAATTCCATCAGACTTCAACTCTTATCTTCCCACCTATATCTCAGGAAAATGGCGGAGCTAATCCTCTTTGCTCCTGTCTTTAGGGGGAATTGTGCGATGGTTGATTGATCACTTCATTTATTCAGCCTTTCACCGAAGTCGTGATCCCCTTGTCCAGAAGCTTTTTCTTTTTTCAGAACCTGATACCTTCCGATTTCTAAAGCGTCAATTTAATCAATTGATGTGTTGGTCTTAGTTGTTGGATGGCCCCCTCAAAAATGAACTGGTTGCAGATCTTTCCCCTGGAAAAGAGAAGAGTTGATCTTCTTTATCCTCCCTGTCTCTTGCAGAATTTGGAAAATCTGAGTTTTGAGGACGCTGACTCTTTTTTCGAGCCGACGATCGCTTCTTAACTCAGATGCCTTGGTTAAGTATTTGAACAGATTCCACACTGATTCGGGTCACAGCAGTTGCGTGATGGGACTCCTTGGTAGCTCACTCATGCGCCTGGCGACTGAGCTTATGAGAGAAGGGATCGGTCAAAGTCATTATAGGAGAAACGAAGCATCGTGGTGATTTTTTCTTGTGCAGTGGGCGCCTACCGGTCCTGGTGCTACTCTGA
>VOFC01005944.1_pt1 | contig 39920 bp, 48 predicted proteins | sample 5384161 | NCBI WGS metagenome assembly VOFC01 (sample SAMN12384722, study PRJNA508395) | human gut metagenome | isolation source: healthy gut B | host: Homo sapiens
TTGCCTCATTAAGTGATGATAATGCAAATGCATCCGAATTTTTAAATAATCTCCGACATTTTTTCTTTAAACCTAAAAATATATTTTATCACAAGCTTGTTCTTGTAAAAGTTTTTCCTTCCTTTGAATCATAACCATTACCTATTATAAGTAATATAGCATTGAAACCTTCTGCTACTACTTGGTTAAAAGACTCTATTAAAAGTTTTTGGTTTTTTCAGGATGAAAACGAGCTACATGGGGTAATTACAATTGTCCTATCATCTATTTTATAATTAGAAATCTCTTTTTTAACACTTTCTACATCAGTTGAAATAAGCATACTTCTACCATTGTATATTATGGCATCACTTTTTTGAACCAAATATTTGTGTAAAAGAATCATCATTATTTTTTTTGCAATAGTAACAAGTTTCAATAGTTTATTGCAATAAATAAACTTCTTTAAAAAAACTCTATCTTATTGTTATATTGTTTATCTCCACGTCCATGCAACGTTTGTACATACAGAGGTTTTCTATTAAAAATAATAGAAAAGAGCTACAACATTTAACGCACCAGCCAAATGAATATGCACAATATCTGGATTAACCCGCCTTATGAATCTATAAATCTTTATCGGCGTTCTAAACGAAAATTTATTCTCTTTTTAAGCATGAATATTTAACAGAATCGGCCAATTCATTTTTATAAAAACCATAGTCATTTAGCAAATCATCCTTAATTGTTAGCAATTCTACATTACAATTTTTTGAACGACTTAATTCATTACTTAAATCTACAACAAAACGTTCTCCCCCTCCAGAAGTAAGAGACGTTATAATTTCCAATACTTTCATAATGAAATTAAACTTTATCTATATAGCAATTTAGGTATCTATCAGCAATATTTTCCAAGAATTTATTCCTTCATGATACTCATCATTTATATTCTTCTGAATATTTTTGATTAAAATAGAGTTATTTAATACTGAAATAATGCATTTGATAATGCATTTACATCCTTTGGTGCAACCAATAATCCATTTACACCATCATGAACACTTTCTGACATTCCACCCACATTGCTTGCAATAACAGGCTTATTAAGAGCAAATGCTGTCATAACAACACCACTTTGAGTGGCATCTGTATAAGGACAAAACTACAATATACGATTTATGCAATAAATCAGCCAATTCTTCCATTCCAATATACCGATTTATCAATTTCACATAATCAATTTTTCATATTTTTTCAACATTAAAATAAATTTTCCCACCACCTGCTATAGTCAATTGGGCATCAGGGATCACCTTATGCACTTCATTCATTGCTTCTAATAAATATTCAACACCTTTATAAGGCGATATTCTCCCAAAAAACAAAACATTTTTATTCTCCTTAGCCTCATCTTTGGGTTTAAAGGCATTAATACAATCATATATGCCTAATCTGTTAATATAAATTCTACTTTTTGCTTATATGATTCAGTTCTGCAAATTTATCCTTTTGTCCGTCATTCAATAGTACAATTTTAGGAATGCATTTAATTGCTATTTTTCTAAAAAAGTACTTTTATAAGAACTTTCACCAGAATGAATAAATGGGTCATGAAACGTTTGCACCAATTTATTTTTTAAATTGATAAAGCAATATATCATAAAAACGAAAGAAGCAGTCTGTATGAACAACATCAAAATTTCCTTTTTTAATAAAGGATATTAATTTCAATGTAATAGAAAGATTCTGTAAACTCGAATCTTTCACAGCTGTCCGATTAACTATATACACTTTGCTCATATCCATATAATTGGAATATACATCCAACTCCCGATAAGAACTAGCAGGTATTATATCATTAACAGGTAACTGTTTTTCTATATTAAACAACGTACTTTTTTTTTAATGAATATGGAGTTAAGTTTATTAAATATGCAACTTCATGTCCCAAACGAATAAACTCTTTAACTAACGGAAAATCACAATCGGCAAAAGATGGAGAACTATAATATAATATTTTCATAACAACAAAGAATTTCTTAAATAATCAATAGAACTTTGCCTTTCCTCCTCTATAATTTTATTGACTAAACTATAGTCTATATCAGTGAAAGCATCATTAATATCATAGCTACTATCAACTCCTAATCTTTTTTTTTCAAGTTACACAAAGTTAACAAATTATCAACCCTGCTATTAAATCTTCCAGGAGTTATAGTTAAAAAGTTTTTTGAAAATTAATTGAAAATGCAGTGCCATGAAATGAACTAACAATACAATAATCAGCATATAAAATAAAGATAAAAAATACAGAAGGAGTCACACGAAAAAAATTTTTATCAGTACCTTCTATTCTTTGTTGTCTACCACCATAGTATATCCCTACAATTTTTAATTTTTTGACTTTCGCTATTTTTTTAGCCATTTGAGTAATAAGTTTATTCTGATCTTTCGTCTCTACCGAATATAATATCATATAAGGTTCATCAACCAATCTTTTTAACGCATACAAATTCCATATTTCTTTTGACAATAATAAAGTAGGATCTAAAACAGTTCTAACATCTATAGGTAATTGCAATTTCTTCAGTAAAATTTCTGCTTGCTTTTCTCTAACGGAAATGGAATTATACTTAGAAAGATATTTTTTATTTCCATTTTTTTTCACAGTCAGGTATCTGTTCCATACCAATGCTAGCAGCATAAGCGATTCTTTTTACATTATCTGGAACAAAATCTAAATAAAAGCTCTATCAATACCTTTATTATATATACTATTCCATACTTGATCACTTCCTGTAATATAGACATCTGCATAAGGAGGATTTTTTTCTTTAATTCTTCATAAGAAAAATATTGTTTTTTTTGTAAGATTGTCTTTCAAAAAGCTTTATCCTTTTTCTCAACAACACACTTTTATACCAATTAAAAATCCGATATCCCCATTTAAGAGGGTTACAGGTATTCTGTAAACAAGCACAGAAAAGATATTGAAAACTTTGATGTTTCCTACAATAATCTATTATATGAACAGATATACCAAAATTTTCAATGGTCTTAGCAAGCGCCATTGCTTGAAGATAAGTACCAAAATTCACATTATCTATAATCGTTATTATCGAAGCACTTTTTATTTGTTTATTAGTTTCCATAAGTATTCTATGCACTTAATTTGTTTAATCTTTCTTTTATAGTAAGATATATAGATTTTAGAAGGATTCTCCTGTAATAAATAAGAGTCCCTAAAAAAGAGATAAAGTTGTTAAAAAGCTTTTTTATATGAATCATTTCTAGCACAAGGTCTTATTGTAGGTTCATATAGATTCTTATTACACGTTTGCAATGCAATATCAATACTAGAGTTTTCGAAATTGCATCATTTTTATATTTTCCCAAATATTGATACCTTGTTGACTATTAATTAAAACGAGAGACACTCCATTGTTTTGATTAGGAAAAAAAATGGTGAAATTTATCTATTCCCCCAAAAATCTGCTAATGTAATATCACCTACACGTTCAACTGTTGTAAATGGACAACTGTAACAATCTTCTCTAGTAATGTCTCCTTTAATAAAAGCCAAATAATAAGCACGCATATTTCTATTATAAATATGAAAATGTTTTTTTCCGTTTTTTCGTATAGTCAAAAGAAGAAGAAGAACAAGACCAGCCGGCAATACTTTTATCTCTAAATTTATAATCTACGGTTTTTTCATTTAATTCTATTTCCATATTATGACGAAACACATCAAATATTTTTTTGTGAAGGTGTACCATGACATATCAAATCTGACGTTATTAAGTTATCATATGATTTTCTTAAAAATAACTTTAAACCTGCAACCTGACAAGGAGTCCCAGTAAAATAAACAAGTCTGTTATTTTTTAAGATGCACTTTAATATCTTGAAAAACATTGCCTATATAAGAATGTACGTATTTAGAACCTCTTAATCGTTCAAGTTCTTTTTCTGTTTCAACTCAATATGACACAATTGCATTTCCGCATTCCATGCAGCACCATATATTATGCCATTATTTTTTATAACATAATTAGCTATAAGAGAAAAACACCTCCAGAACTACTTTTTTTTTGAAGTGTCTTATTATTTTTATTTGAACTGCCAAAACTTTCAAATTTGACAATTTTACTTTATCCCCATTTTGCATAGGGCATACTTCTATACAAAGATTGCAATGAATACATTTCTCTATATTGATACATGGATATGAAAATCCTTCTTCATTCACTTTTAATTCGATTGCCTGATGCTTACATATCTGAACACAAGCATTACATTCTGAACAATTATTTTCTACCATAAACTTTATTCTTTAAATTAGGACGGAACGCATAATAAGCACAAACAAAAATAAACCATTGCATAGGATTACTTAGATGTGGATTAGTAAATCCAATGCCATAAAATAATAACAAAATCAACCATTTATTCCACCATGGATATACTCTTAATTTGTCTTTTTGAAAACAAAATAATAAACCTAATAACAGTATCCCCAATATAATACCATAATCCAATAAAATAGAAATAATGCCATTCTCTACAGCTGCCAAATCCATTTTATCAGCAACTTTATCATTCAAATTATTTCCACCTATCAAAACTTCTGATGTACTTAAGTATTTAAAAGCAGTCAATGCTTCCAATCGTGCCATCGTACTATTGTCCTGTTTACCTGATTTTTCATTAAATAATCTTCCACCTAAATCGGACTGTGGCAATTGAACTACCCCAGCAAGTAACAAAGGAAAACAGACCCAAAGTATTTTCCGTCTAAACTTTTTACTTGCATCATTATATAACTTTATTAATAAAGGAAGCGATGTGGCTAAAGTTATTACAATATTTCCGCGCTCATTAAAGCACAACAAAGCAATAATAGCTATCGCAAAACAACTAATTTTTTCTTAACGGAGACAAGTTGCTTGATAATATGTATATATTAATAACAGAAACCAACATAGCATTACCTAATGGTGCCCAAACAAAGCCGACGATCTAAAAGACCATGTATCACCAGCCCTATTCATAGAAGAATAAGTTTCTTCTGTTGATAATAACACAGTTAATGTAACCCTTTCATAAACAGCTAATAAACATTCAGTAACTAAAAAGAGCTATAAGAACATTTTGTAATACTGTTTTTTCCTTACAACTTGCATGTTCTAAATACATAGCAAAAAGTATATGGGATAAACGAAAATAATAGAATTGTTTTAAACATATCATACTGTCCATATGACAGTTTAAAAAACAATATAAGAATGCTAGCCAATAAGACATATCTACTACTATTATTGTCTTTTTTTAATATTACTATTTTTTACGCATTAACTGTATAATGATGAATAAAGTTAATGGCAAAAAAAGCCACTGTAGTAACATTATTTTCATAACCCAATACTGTAGAAATATTAGAATTCAGAAAGGTAGCAGAAAATACAGCTAATATAAATAATACGTATATCATTATCTTATCTTTAAATCTATTTTATCTTTCACATAATTAATTATGATTTTTCTTTCTTCTTTTTATTCCAAACAACCAAATGAATAAGCATATTAACAATACAGGTATTACTATTAATATAGCAAAAGACTTAAAAGATAAATCATTAAAATATAAGAACTTCATAAACAGTGGGACTGGAATAGTAAAAAGGTAACCATAATAATAGGCAAAAGTACTTTTTTCATATACCGCCAAACGCTAAAGCCTATTTGTCTTATGCAAAAATAGAATCTTACTACACCAGATATGATCGTAATAGCAATAATAACAAAAAAAAGGTAAATAAATATTTGGTACTATAAGTAAACTGAAATAGCTTATTGGAACAACCAACATAATAATACTGCTAACAACTATTTGATATTTCTTTTATATTACCAGTGGCAGATAAGGATGTCATTAATGGGACACCAAACAATATGCCACATAGAGCATCTATTAATATCAATACAATTAAATAGTTAGAATATGATGGAACTGTTTTAAGCCATAAAGCTAATATAAAATCAATATTTAAACAAATAGGGAAAGCCAATATAAATAGCAAGAAATAAGAAAACTTTATACCTTGATATACCAAATATTCCATTTTCTGAATATTTCCATTAGCATAATTCTTTGTTATTTGAGGATTTAATGCAACTTGAAAATTAGATATAAAATTCATAGCTGCAGAAGAAACTTGTATGGCAACAGCTCTAGCAGCATTAATCAATGGACCAAAAAATATATTAAGAATAATATTTACACCTTGATCTTTTAACAGCCATGCAATACTTCCAAACAAATTCCATCCTGCAAAGCTATATAATTTTTTATAAATACTTTTTTCATAATAAAATCTGAAACGACATTCCTCATAATGTTTATAACAATATATCTGATAAAAGCCTCTAATAATCATTTGCACAATACATATCAGAGCAGCATAAACAATAAGTTTATCAATAATGCGTGAGAGGCATGTATCCTAACCGTTAGATGAACCCACCCTCGCATTTGTCTTGTACACCCTCAGGGATTCGAACCCTGGACCCACTGATTAAGAGTCAGTTGCTCTACCAACTGAGCTAAGAGTGCATCTGGCGGAAGCTGGGGGATTCGAACCCCCGGTACGGTTACCCGTACGTCAGTTTAGCAAACTGGTGGTTTCAGCCACTCACCCAAACTTCCTTTTTTATAACCAGCATTCTTTTCAAATGCGGTGCAAATGTAGGGCAAACTTTTGGACTGTGCAAATCTTTCCTACATATTTTTTTCACCGTTTTCATACAATTTGAGATAACACGTTAACACTCAAACCCTAAAACAAGAAAAAAAATTTGATACATATCAAACCGTCCTTTTCAACCTTTCCTTATCTTTGCGCGATTTTTAAAGTATAGTGCACATACACGGACAATGATACAACAAGAAAGCCTAAAAAAGCGGCTTGCCAAGCTGGCCGCCCCCATTTTTATAGAGACACTTCTCATCATGATGCTCGGTGCGGTGGACACCATCATGCTGAGCCGCCACTCGGACAACAGTGTTGCCGCCGTAGGGGTAGTCAACCAAATTATCATGCTCACTTTCCTCGTTTTCGAAGTCATCAACCTCGGAACGTCCGTTCTGTGTTCCCAGTATCTCGGTGCGAAACTACACAAGAAAGTAGTGCAAGTAGTCGGCGTATCCATCCTCGTCAACCTGGCGGTAGGTATCACGGTCAGCCTGGTACTGTTCTCCTGCGCCCATCCCATCCTCCGGCTGATGGGGCTCACCGCTGAACTGATGCAGGACGGCATGGACTATATGCGTATCGTAGGCGCTTTCGCCTTCTTCCAGGCACTATCCCTCACCCTCTCCGCCTCCCTGCGCAGTGCCAACAAGGCCATCTACCCGATGATGGTCACCGTCGTAGTCAATATCCTCAATATCATCGGCAACTACTCCCTCATCTTCGGCCGCTTCGGCTTTCCGGAACTGGGCGTGGAAGGCGCCGCCATCTCCACAGCCTTCAGCCGGGGTGTCTCCATGATTATACTGTTCGTCATACTGTTCCGCAAGCACATCCACCGTTTCCCACCGGCATACTTCCGCCCTTTTCCGTGGATAGAACTAAAGAACCTGATGAAGGTAGGCCTGCCCTCTGCCGGCGAACAATTGTCGTACAGCTCGTCGCAAGTCGTCATCACCTACTTCATCAACATGCTGGGAGTGGAAGCGCTCGCCACCCGTACCTATTGTGTCAACATCATCATGTTCGCTTATCTGTTCAGCATCTCCATGGCACAAGGCGGCGCCATCTGTATCGGGCATCTGATAGGCGAGAAGAAACCTCACGCAGCCTTCCTTATGGGAAAATACGTCATGAAGAAATCCGTCATGATTACCGTCATGCTGTCCTGCATCCTCGCCCTTTCGGGGCATGCCATCTTTGGCTGGCTCACGTCCAACCCCGACATCATACGTATGGGTGCCACCATCCTTATCATAGATGTACTCCTCGAAATAGGCCGCCCCATCAACATCTTCGCCACCAACGCCCTTCGTGCGGCAGGAGATGTCAACTACCCCTTCTACGTAGGGTTGGTGGTGCAGTGGAGTGTAGCTGTAGGTGTGGGATACCTTTTCGGCTTCCCCTTCGGCTGGGGTATCTGCGGCATGTGGGTAGCCTTCCTGTTGGACGAGAATATCCGCGGCTTCATTTTCGTCCGCCGCTGGTATGGCATGAAATGGGTAAACAAAAGTTTCATACGGAGCTGATTTTTTCTCGTAAAAACCTTATCTTTGCCCCTCGAACAAACAAATTATGGCTTTATGGATGCACTATTGAAAGAAACCGTAGATGCCGCTATCAACTCCCGCTATCCAGGCATGGCTCCCGAGGGAAGAAGGTTGATAGAGGAAATCCTCATTCGCAAGGAAGTAGAAAAGGGCGCATTATTACTCAATGAAGGGCAGATAAGCCATAATATCGTATTTGTAGGAAAAGGCATGTTGCGCCAATTCTATTATAAAAACGGTAAAGACGTCACCGAACACTTTTCCTATGAAGGCTGCATCATCATCTGCATAGAAAGTACCTTGAAGCAGGAACCCACCCACCTCATGATTGAGGCACTCGAACCGAGTGTCGTATACCTGCTGCCATACAACAAGCTGCTGACACTTACCGAAATCTCATGGGAAATAAACATGTTCTATCGGAAGATTCTGGAATATTCCCTGATTGTTTCACAGATAAAGGCTGACTCCTGGCGGTTTGAGACTGCACGCGAGCGCTATAACCAGCTCATGGAACATCAGCCCGAAGTCATCAAGCGGGCTCCTTTGTCGCACATTGCGTCCTATCTGCTGATGACCCCCGAAACACTGAGTCGGGTACGTTCGGGCATACTGTAACCCTCCTCCTGTCTGCCCGGAGAATACATATCTGAATTTATATAGAAATTTTACCATTTCTCCCCTAAGCGTGCATTGATTGCCATACAATCATTTCATGCTCAAGGTTGTTTTATATGTATTTAAAATATTAAAATTCAGATTATGAATACTATACATAATTTTTCCGCTTCCCTGATACAGCGGACAAAACAAGCCGGACGATACAGTACATCCGGTATATATACCAGTACAGTGAACAGCTTTTTCCGCTTCATCGGCCACCGTTCCATCACTTTTGCAGATCTTACCCCCAGCCTCATCAAGCAATACGAAGACCGGCTGCTCGGCGAAGGGCGGCGCCATAATACCATATCCACCTATATGCGTATGCTCCGTTCCATCTCTCACCAAGCTGCCGAACAAGGCATTCCATTCACACACAGTATAGACGATTTGTTCGCCTATGTATTCACTGGCTATGAGCCTACCGCCAAACGGGCCATCTCTCCTTTACTAATCCGGCGCTTGGTAAATCTTGATTTGGAGAAGAAACCCGCCTTGCGTTTCAGCCGCGACATGTTTCTGTTAAGTTTTTACTTACGAGGCATTCCGTTCGTAGACCTTGTACATCTCCGCAAAACGGATGTCAAGCACAATACCATTTATTATTACCGCCATAAGACCCGTCAGCAATTGTCCGTACATATAGAGTCGTATGCCGCACAGATTATAAATAGGTATAAAAACGAAGCCGCCTCTTCCCCCTATTTGCTACTGATATTATCACTGACCGGGGAAGATGGTTACAGACAATACAAAAGTGCTTTACGGCTCTACAACCAACATTTACACACACTTTCGAAGATGTTACGGTTAAGCATTCCATTAACATCTTATGTAGCCCGCCATAGCTGGGCCACCACTGCCAAAGACGAAGGAGTGGCCATTTCTGTGATTAGTGAAAGCTTAGGACATACTTCTGAAAAGGTAACTCATGTTTACCTCGCTTCTTTTGACAACAATGCGATGAGTAAAGCAAATAAAAAAGTGATTGCGACAATTCATCCAAACAAAAAGAAAAAGCCCTAAAAGCAAGAATTTGTAAAAGTATTCCTATTTGTATAGGAGTACTTTTATTCGTCAATTTTATTCTCTTACTTACAAGGTAATGGATACCAATACTCTCTTACTTACAAGGTAAGAGAATATATTTTGTGGCTGCAAAGATATGAAAAAGATTACTACAATCGTAAAAAATAGATTTATTTTTTAATTCATATTTATCTCATATATAGATATAAGACACATTGCAGCCACTTGTATTTCAGTCTTATATATTTACATAAACACATCTATTTTTAATTCAAAAATTAAATTTAATTATGAGATAAAATATCGTTTTACATTTTAATTACATATATAGTCTTTTAATGTAAAATACCTTTTAATGGCTGATTTATAAGATTATTCTCTAAATAAAACACGACCTCTTACCTTGTAAGTAAGAGAATTATTAAACAAACAGAAATGAACAGGTTTTTCTCTTTCCATACCATTGAGAGAGCAAAAAGCTATTGAATTAGTGTGAATTATGAAACAAGTTCTCCATTTCAATAAAGTGATTAAGTTCGTCATTATCTTTGGCGACTTATGCTTACTGAACATCATTTTCATCTCGCTATATCACATTTTTGACTACCAAACACTGGGCAATGAATTTACACATTCATTGCCACAGTTATTGGTATTATTAAATCTCGTCTATCTACTTTGCAATTATTCTAACGGAGTCATACTGCATGAACGCATTGTACGACCAGAACGAATTGTACGTCGAGCTTTCCGCAACACGATTTTCCACGCAGCCTTATTTATAAGTCTGGCTACTCTAGCGGAAATCGGCACCAGTTCACTCCGCTTTTTCGCTTGTTTTTATGGTATATTTTTTATCTGTCTTGCTGTTTATAGACTTATGTTTCGGTATCTTCTCAAAAGATATAGGGAATATGGAGGTAATTCACGTACTGTCGTTCTGGTTGGTAGCAACAAGAATATGGCCGAACTTTATCAAGAAATGGCAGGAGATCCTACTACCGGTTTCCGCATTAGCGGCTATTTCTGCGATTTACCCTCCAATGATTTTCCTGAAAGTATCCCCTATTTAGGTCAACCTAAAGAAGTCGTCACTTATTTACAGCAACATCATATAGAGCAAGTCTATTGCTGTCTACCCTCTGCACGCAGTCATGAGATAGTTCCTATCATCAACTATTGCGAGAATCACTTGATTCGCTTCTACAGTGTGCCTAATATCCGCAATTACCTGCATCGCCGCATGCACTTCGAGCTGTTCGGCAATATTCCCGTACTAACTATCCGTGAGGAACCTTTGACACAAATGGAAAATCGTCTGCTGAAAAGAGCCTTCGACCTCTTTTTCTCCCTCTCTTTCCTTTGTACCGTATTTCCCTTTGTCTATATCATCATAGGTACAACCATCAAGCTATCTTCTTCCGGCCCCATCTTCTTCAAACAAAAACGAAGCGGAGAAAACGGAAAAGAATTCTGGTGTTACAAATTTCGCTCAATGCGTGTCAACATAGATAGTGACAAACTACAAGCCACAGCCAATGACCCGCGCAAAACAAAAATCGGAGATTTCATCCGTAAAACCAGTATTGACGAACTTCCCCAATTCATCAATGTATTATTGGGACAAATGTCCGTTGTAGGGCCACGCCCCCATATGCTGAAACACACTGAAGAATATTCACACCTTATCGACAAATATATGGTCAGACATCTGGTAAAGCCCGGCATCACCGGTTGGGCCCAAGTCACCGGCTACCGTGGTGAAACCAAAGAACTCTGGCAGATGGAGGGACGTGTACAGCGTGATGTCTGGTACCTGGAACACTGGACTTTCCTATTGGATTTGTACATCATATACAAGACAGTCAGAAATGCCGTCCGGGGCGAGAAGGAAGCCTATTAAAATAAAAAAATGAGAATTAAAATAAAAAAGACATAGTGATGAAAAACAAGAAAAGCATAACTATCCTAATGGTGGCATTTACATTGGCAAGTTGCCAATCCTATAAAAGAGTACCTTATTTGCAAAGCTACGAATCACTTACAGATAAGGGTTATAAGGAAATTGTCATTAATGAAGTAAACCAGCAGGATACCCTCTATGATGCACGCATTCAGCCGAAAGACCTGTTGAGCATCACGGTCAACACTAGCGACCCGCAAGCAGCGGCACCGTTCAACCTAACCATGCAGACCTCTATCAATGTGGCTCAAGCCAATAGTACCTATGTCACATCACAGCCCACCCTACAGCAATACCTGGTCAATAATGAAGGTGAGATAGACTTTCCCGTCATAGGTAAATTAAAGATAGGCGGATTGACTAAAACCGCAGCGGAAAAACTGGTTCGTGAGCAACTTCGCCCTTACCTCAAAGAGACTCCCATCGTCACCGTACGCATGTCCAACTACAAAATATCAGTTATCGGAGAAGTGAACCGTCCCGGTACATTTACCATCAACAACGAGAAAGTAAATCTCTTTGAGGCACTCGCCATGGCAGGAGACATGACGGTCTACGGTATACGCAGTAACGTCAAGCTTATCCGCGAAGACAATAACGGACAGCGGAATATCATAAGCTTGAATCTAAATGAGCAAAATATCCTTCATTCTCCTTATTATTATCTGCAACAAAATGACATTCTTTATGTCACTCCAAACAAGACCAAAGCTAAAAATGCCAGTATCAGCAACAGCACCACCATCTGGTTCTCCGTAGTAGGTACACTCGTTTCGCTGGCAAGCTTGATTGTGACGATAGCAAGATAATTAAAAGTTAAAAGTTAAACGCTAATCATTAATCCCTACATATCGATGAAAGAAGATTTATACGATGACCTTTTTGATGAGAAAGAGGAAAAGACAGATTTTCAAGCCCTCTTTTTTAAATATGTCATCCACTGGCCCTGGTTTATTGCAAGTATACTGATATGCATGGCTCTCGCCTTCATTTATCTACGCTATCAGGCTCCTGTATACGAAGTAGCCTCTTCTGTACTTATTAAAGAAGATGACAATAAGAAGAGCGCTAACAATGCTTTAGCCGCTATGCAGGATTTCGGTATGTTTTCCATGACCAGCAATTTTGACAATGAAGTGGAAATCCTAAAATCACGCACGCTCATCAAGAAAGTCGTATCACACCTGAATCTTTATATAAACATAGCACAAAAACAGCCATTCGGTTACGATATTCCACTTTATAAAGATACTCCCTTTGACGTCTTCATGACTGCCGAGGAGGCAGATAAACTGGATGAAAACATTCTATTGGACCTGACTTACGATACACTCGGCAAACTGTCTGCCGAAGTCAGTTACACACAAGACAACGAGAAGCAGAAAGCACAAAAGTCTTTTGACAAACTCCCCGCTATTCTGCCGCTTCCCATCGGTGTAATCACCATCTCGGGCAGAGACTCTTTGTCAATCCCGACCGAACCCATCAAGTTAAAAGTCACCATCAGCAAACCTACTGCCGTAGCCATTGGCTACAGTTCTGCCCTCACCATAGAGCCTACTTCTAAAACTAGTACTATTGCAGCTGTCAGCCTAAAGAATACGAATGTACAGCGGGCCATTGACTTCATCAATGATTTGATAGCAGTCTATAATATAGACACCAACACCGAAAAGAATGAAGTAGCACAGAAAAGCGCTGACTTCATTGAAGAGCGTATAGGCATTATCAACAACGAGCTGGGTACGACTGAAAATGAGTTGGCGGCATTCAAACAACGTGCCGGTCTGACCGACCTCAGCAGCGATGCACAGCTTGCCCTGCAGGAAAGCTCCAAATACGAACAGCAATATGCCGAAAACGCCACTCAAATCAATTTAGTGACTTATCTACGCGACTATATCAATAACCCCGACAATAATGACGAAGTCATCCCTGCCAATGTAGGCTTGAGCGATGTCAACCTGGCATCTGCCATTGAGAAATACAATAATCTCGTCGTAGAGCGTAAGCGTCTGCTCCGCACTTCATCAGAAAGTAACCCCGCCATTATCAATCTAAATACGGGTATCGAAGCCATGCGCCACAATGTGAAAACTACGGTGAACAGTGTACTGAAAGGACTGCAAATCACACGGAACAATATCGACCGGCAATCGCGCAAATACGAAAGCCGCATCAGCAATGCCCCCAAGCAAGAGCAAGAATTTATGACCATTTCCCGCCAGCAGGAAATCAAAGCCACCCTTTACATCATGTTGTTGCAGAAACGTGAGGAAAATGCCATTACACTGGCCGCCACCGCCAATAATGGACGGATTATCGAAGAGCCCATCCCTGGCGGTATCGTCTCTCCTAAAGGCAAACTAATTTACATAATTGCTCTTGTCATCGGTATAGGCATCCCCATAAGCATCATCTACCTCCTCAACCTACTCCGTTTTCGTATCGAAGGGCACACCGACGTGGAAAAGCTTACAACCGTCCCCATTATTGGTGACATACCTCTTACCGATGCTGGTAAAAATGGAACACCGACTATCGCCGTCCGCGAAAACGACAATAATATCATGGCAGAAACTTTCCGTAGCCTGCGCACCAACCTGCTCTTCATCATGGGTGACCCGGACAAGAAAGTAATCCTCGTCACCTCCACCATAAGCGGTGAAGGTAAGACATTCATAGCTTCCAATCTTGCCGTCAGCTTGGCACTGCTCGGCAAAAAGGTCATTCTGGTAGGATTGGATATACGCAAACCGGGATTGAACAAGTTGTTCCATCTTTCACACAAAGAAAAAGGAATCACCCAATATCTTGCTGCTCCTCAATCTACGGACTTGCATGCGCTGATACAGCCTTCCGGCATAACTTCCAACCTTGACTTGCTATTGGGCGGTCCCATCCCACCCAATCCTACGGAACTACTGGCACGCCAGTCACTGGAAGACACCATCAGTACATTACGCAAAGAATATGACTATATCGTACTGGATACAGCCCCTATCGGCATGGTGACCGACACGCTCATCCTTTCGCGCGTAGCGGACGCCAGCATCTACGTCTGTCGTGCAGATTATACGCATAAGACCGATTACCAGCTCATCAACGAGCTTCAGGAGCATCATCGTCTCCCCAACTTATGCACAGTAGTCAACGGAATCGATATGAAGAAGAAAAAATACGGTTATTACTACGGCTATGGTAAATACGGAAAGTATTACGGCTACGGTAAGAAATACGGATACAGTTGAGTTAGCGACTAGCTATTAAGAGTTGAGAGTAAATAATCGAGTGTCTAATTTTTAATTTCTAATTTTTAATTAACCCCGCCCCTCCAATGTGACAGGCGACCGCGTAGCGCGCCCGAACCTCAACTATTTATGAACCATAGAAATACACCTTTAAAGGATTTTACATGAACCATACTGATATCACCCCTCATATTATTCCTCGTCGCCAATGGCTGGTGGCATACGTGCAGTTTTGTCTGGAAAAGAAGACTGCCGAACGGCTGAAAGCTATGGGAGTGGAATGCTACCTACCCATACAAAGCGAAATACGCCAATGGAGCGACCGGCGCAAGAAAGTGGACCGCCTGGTCATCCCGATGATGATTTTCGTGCATGTCACTCCGCAGGAACGCCCCCTGCCGCTTACCTTACAAGCTATCAGTCGATACATGGTATTGCGCGGTGAAAGCCGTCCCGCCGTCATTCCCGAGGAACAGATGGAACGTTTCCGCTTTATGCTGGATTATAGCCCGGAGGCTGTAGAGATTTGCAGTACACCTCTGGCAGCAGGTGATGCGCTATCAGAATTCCTTCCCTACATCAAAGCAGGGACATTGCTTGGTCCACTCCATGGTTCCACTTCCCCGTTTCCGTTCAGGTCGGGACTGAGGTCCCTGTGCCCCACTACACACGTACCGGGATATTCCTGTAATAACTTTCCCACCAGCACACTCAGCGAATGTCGCTGCCACTCTGTCCTCGTATCTTTCGGATTTCCGTAACGGTCCAGCCCACCTTCATAACAGATGCCTATCGAGTGAGCATTGTAGCCCCGCACATGCGCCCCCACTTTGCTTACCGGACGGGTAGCCAGGACTCTTCCGTCACGCCGCACATAGAAATGATACCCCTGTTCCGTCGAACCCTATAAGCCTGTGAGAAGCCTCCAGCGCCTGTTCGGTCAACGCATAGTTCTCGCGCGTGGAGCTACAATGGATTACTATCAGGTCAATCGCTCATCTCCTAATTGTTCATCGCATTCGCACCAAACACACCCAGCACAGCCGAAGCCACTGCAATTACCACTTTCAAAATCGTATCCCAAAAACCTTTACTTTTTCCCATACTTCTTTTTTTTCAATTTAAAAATTTAAAATTCATCATTCAAAACACCTTATCCTTATCCCAACGGATTCTCTTCCTCACCGCCAGCATTTCGGCCGCCGTTGCCGCTACCGCCCGATGTCTTGTTGGCGTCGGACACCAGTTCAAAATTGATATTGTTGGGTGCGCCCTTCGTGGTGGCAACCGAGTCGTTCACCAGTCTGAGCGTAGTGGCGACCTTGAAATTAATCCGCACCTTGTCAATATTCTTCACCGTACAATCCTTGGGATTTTCCGTTGCTATGCAGTGAAACGAAGTGCGGAAGATACCGAAATCATCCAGACGGACACTGTTGCCGTCGGTCAGCTTCTCGCGCATGTTTCTCACAATCGCCTTGCCCACGTGCAGCACATCCTCTGCCGACATACCTCCCAAAGCCTCTATTTCTTCCGAGATGCGTTTCAAATCATACATCTTCGCGTCGCGCGGTTTTCTTTTCAGGATATAAACCAACGGAGACGTCTTGTCGCCAATCTTCTTGTAGCGCTGTGCGCGTACCACCAATGCTGTTGCCATAATTCTTAAGTTTTAATTGTTAATTGTAAATCATTCATCGCTCAATCCGAAGGGGCCCTTTCTTCTGACCGGCGATACAAAGATAGCACCTTCCCCACCCGCTTCCGCCCCTTTCCGCTCCTTCGCACATCATTGCAAACCATAAAGCGTTTTTCTGCAACTTATGACACCTTACGACGCGATAAACTCTCCTTTTTTCTTTTCGCAAACCACTAATTTTCACTAACTTTACATCATAAAAACAAGTAATAAAGAACATGGAAAAATCCTCTTTCATCCCCCGCAGCTACAGCAAAAAGCGAGCTGGCAATCTTATACAGTCCCAGCATCACGCCCAAGGCAGCCGTCCGCAAGCTCAACCGCTGGATAGCCTTCAAGCCCGGACTCCTGGAACAGCTTGCCGCCACCGGCATGCTTCCCAATGCCAAGTGCTACACTCCGATTCAGGTGCACGTCATCGTAGAAGCATTGGGAGAACCGTAGCCTCCGAAAAGCCAGGCGTTTAAAAGCCGAATGCCCGGAGTTTGCATCTGAAACTCCGGGCATTCCAGCCTGAAACATGAGGCATTCCGGGAGCAAACACCCGGTCTTTCAGAAGCAAACTCACGGGGTTACCAGCCCCATCCACGGCAGCCTGTCCTTATCCAGAACCTTCCCCTGCATCTCGGTCATTATCTGCTCCTCCGACTCCCGTTCGTCATATCGCCCGCACGGTTGCCTCACGAACAGCACGCTCCCTGTCCGGCACAAATCCTGGTCGCGTACCTTCAACATATCCAGCCGGGTATAGCGCCTGTCCGGCTCCTCGATGCGGCTTATGGAAAAGATGAAATCGGCAAGATTCGCCCAATTGGCGCTGCCCGAAATGGTGTACATATCTATCTCCTCCAGCTCGTTCTTCCCGTTCAGCTTTTTCAGGCTGCGGGGATGCGCCACGATAATCACCCAGACACCGTTGTTACGCCCCCCACGCCTGCATCTGCGTCAGCATGCCCTTGATGGCCTGCGTCTCCGTGTTGTAGCGTCCGGTTTCCATTTCCATGAAGAGGTACGGGTCGATGATGAGATACTTCAACGGCATGGCGCGTTTCACCCGCTCCGCGCGCTCTATGATGTTGGCGGGCGTGGGCGAAACCTCGTGCAAATCCAGGTGCGCCATGTGCCCGTCCAGGAAAGAGACGATGGGCTGCAACTGTTCGCGGGTATATGCCGCCGTGTTCACCTTACCCAGCATCAGGCGGATAAGATTTGCCATGTGTTTGTTCTTGTCAACCTCAAAGGAGAGGTAGCACACGTTACGTCCCGTCTTGGCCATAAGGCGGCAGGTCAGGTCGTTCAGAAAATCCGTCTTGCCGCTATTGGGCTTTCCGGTGGCGATTATCAGTCCGCCCTGGTCGGTTGGATGGAACACCCGGTCGGTAAGCGGACCGTAACCCACATCGTAGCCGTGGTCGTAATTGCCGTTCAGCACGTTCATAATCTCATCCGCACGTTCGCTCACGGTGATGATGTCCGACGTACGGTGCGGGCATGCCGAGCCGATAATCTCGCGCACCACATCGGCGCCGTACGCCACAAGCACGTCGGATATGTCCTTGCAGCCGCCAGGCAGGACGGTGAACAGGCATCGCGTACCGAAATAGTCGGCAAGATGCTTCACAAGCGTCCTCCCGGGCAGGTCGCTGTCACCGCAAATCACCAGCTCCTGCACCCGGTCCAGCCAGGGGCGGAAAGCCTCGAAACCTTTGGAAAGGTCGCTTGCCGCGCCGTTGGGCACGCTGATGACATACGGATAGCCCGCCTCGCGCAACGTCAGCACATCCCTTTCCCCTTCGGTGACAATCAGGCGCGGAATATTCTCTTCGGCAATCAGCAGCGGGTTAATGCAGTCGATGTTGTAAGGCGGGCAAGGCGTAGTGGGCGAATCCTGGCTCCAACATTTGGTATAGCCGGAAGCGGTGGCGTCACACGAGCGGTACTTCACGTTGACGGGCTGCCCGTTGATATAGTTCACATAGGCGATGCACTGGTACATCATCCCCGCAGCATTCTTTTTATCCTTTCCGTCCTTGCTGTCCTTGCCTCCGAAACAGCGGTGCACCAGGCAGCCGATACGTGCGTCGATGGCTGTTTTCAATGAGATTCCCATATCGGCAAGATAACGGCGGGCGGCAAGCTGTCCGGTATCGGAAGTCTCCGGGTCATCGGTCAGCGGCTTGATTTTTTTGGCAATAACCTCAGGCGACAGCCGTTTGTAGTCTTCGGGAATCATCGACACCTCAAATGCGGCGTTCCCTCCGCCTGCCGATGCCATACCGCCCGGCTCTCCTTTCCCTGCACTTCCCTTCGCCATCGGCGAAGCTCCCGCCGGACTCCCGGCATCCTGCCATCCCGTGCTTCTGCGCTCTGTCCAGAAGTCCTTCAGTTTCCCGTGAAAGTCGCACCCCGCATAAAAGCAGCAGTACAATCCCGTATCGCGCGAAATGGCAAGATGTTTTTTCCCGCACTTGGGACACTCTGCTATGTAATTCTTCCCCGCTCTTCTACGCTCGGGAAAATCACTCAAATAATAAAACGGCTTCATCCTCCGAAATTTTATAATTTATAACTCATAACTCACAACTCTCCCCATTTTCCACTCAGCACGTTCCACTCCGCCCCCCGCTCCCGGGCGGGGCGGTGCATTGTCCGGTATGTTCACCATCCCTTCCAGCGGGTCGTCGTAAAAGCGCAGGCCGCTTTCTTATCCGTCCACTCAAACTCGCAGAGCGGATGGTTGTTGCGTTGTTCACTCCGCATGTCGGCAAGGTTCTGTACCCGTTGCCGCCTTCCGGCATCCGTGGCATCTTTCAGCATCCGCAGCCCGCCGGCGGATTTCAGCAGGTTACTCAGCCAGCACAGCCGCCCTACATGGGTGGATTTCATAAAAGCGTTCCTGACTTGCGAAGTAAGGCACCAGCAATTCGTTCACCAGGTACACCAGGTTGGCGCAGGCATCTTCGCACGCCAGTCCCTCCTTCTGCTGGAAGCCGTCGATGAGCGGGTGAAAATCCGCATCTTATCCATCGGATTTTTGTTGATGAGGTGAAAGAAATTACGTGCGGCTTCAGGTTTTTTCCGCAGAAGAAATCCTTCCGGAGGATGTATTATTCTTATTATCCTGTATAGTATATATATTATATATATCCCCCTGCGGTAATTTTACCGGTAAAGTTACCGGTAAAGTTTCCGCAGAATCATCCGTTTTTTCTTTCTCTTTCCAGAGGTAGGAATAGAACGAACTCATCCCGTACACATTGTCGCCGGGTACGATGCCGAACGCTCCGCTCAGCCTGACCGCTTCCACCAGATACCGCGCGTTCTTAAACTTCAGCGCCTTGCTGATATCATAGAAATTCTCCACGGGATAAACCGCATCCTCGTTCATGTAGGCAGTCATCCCCAACATCAGTTCCAACAGCTTTGCAATGGTAGAATCCGTAATTTTCCGACTTTTCCACTGCCCTATGGTCTTTTGCAGCTCCCGTACGGAAAGAGTAGTTTTATGTGCTTTCATAGCATTTATATTTTAAATTGTTTTAAAAACTGTTGCAAAGGTATACCTTTTTGTACCCAAATTACCTGTACCCACTATGTAGGTACAGGAATCAAATATTTCTATTTTATTAACTAAAACAAATTTATTATGAAATCGAACAGATTTATTTCCGATCATCCGGAATTCGGTGCATTCCTCAAAAAAAAAGAACTGAAACAACTTGGTATTCCCAGAGAGGCATTCCGCTCTACTTGTCACATGAAGCAAAGCTATCTTGAGGACATAAAAAGGGCTCCATAATTATGAGGTAGACAGCTACGAGGTCATTCTGAGCGCATTTAAAGAGTTCACAACACCGGAAAACGCACAACGCATCTATCGGGAAGGGTAAAGACTTTATTTCCTAAACTGATTTTGTAAAAAAAAGATATTTATAGATATAAAAAATATTATATAATATATATATTGTTTTTTATATAGTTTATTCTTAACTTTGCGAACAATTTCTTGCAGCTATTGGCTTTGCCTATCCTACTTATTATGGGATAGGCAAAGGCGTAGCTTTTTCAAACCTTTCATATCAAATCAATAAACCTAAGCAAATATAATAATTATTTTTCAATATTTTTGTCATTATATACAGCTATTTTTTTACTCACGATCTATCTATATCTTTCTATATTTTTTTTAAGTCTTTGTGAAAAGTAAAATCACAAATAGAAGTTGTGTGATTTACCAATACAAATAAACATAATTAGCTGTTGCTTCTAAAAAAATGAACACTCACATTGTAATCATGGCAGGTGGCATCGGAAGCCGATTCTGGCCGATGAGTACACCTGAATATCCCAAACAGTTTATTGATGTAATGGGATGCGGCAAGTCACTGATACAACTTACCGTAGAACGATTTGCACCACTATGCCCAATGGAAAACTTTTGGGTAGTGACCAGCGAGAAATATACGGATATTGTAAAAGAACAGTTGCCCGATTTGCCTGAATGCAACATCCTGGCAGAACCGACTGCCCGCAATACGGCACCCTGCATTGCCTATGCCTGCTGGAAGATAAAGAAACAGCATCCGCAGGCAAATATCGTAGTAACTCCGTCGGATGCGCTGGTGATAAACACCGGTGAGTTTCAACGGGTAATGCGCTGTGCACTCGATTTTACCGCCACAAACTGTTCCATTGTAACGATAGGCATCAAACCCAGCCGTCCGGAAACCGGATACGGATATATACAGGCTGCGGAACAGATTAACGGTACTGAAATATACAAGGTAGACGCTTTCAAAGAAAAGCCGGATGTGGAAACTGCCAAAGAATACGTTGCCCACGGCAGCTACTTTTGGAATGCCGGCATTTTTGTGTGGAACGTAAATACCATAACCGATGCCATACGCAAGTTTACTCCGGACCTGGCTGCTATTATGGACGAAATGAGCCGGGATTTCTACACAGCACAAAGAGGCTGGCACTGTAGAAAGACTCTTCCCCACCTGTGAGAAAATATCCATAGACTACGCTGTAATGGAGAAAGCGGAAAGCATCTATACACTGCCTGCCGAATTCGGCTGGAGTGATTTGGGCAGCTGGGGTTCGCTAAGAACCCTGCTGCCACAGGACGAACACGGAAATGCAGGTGTGGGGAATGACATCAGCCTGCACAACTGCCATAACTGTATTGTGCACACTGCCGGAGAGAAACAAGTGGTGGTGGAAGGACTGGACGGCTATATCATTGCCGAACGGAACGGCGCACTGCTGGTATGTAGCTTAAAAGAAGAACAAAATATCAAACGTTTTACCCTAAAACAAAATTAGTTATGAAAAGAAATTCAAAAAATGTTTCTGTTTATAGTCATGCTACTATTAACAGGAAGCAGCTGTTTTTTAATGACCAGCTGCCAAAAAAGATTATGACGGTCAATTGGAAATCATCCGTAACCAACTGAAAGCGGGAGAAAACAGTTACACCGAACTTAAGGAGCAGATAACCAGTCTTGAAGAAAGGGTTACCACTATCGAAAAGCAAATAGAGGATTTACAGAACGGAAACAATGGGGGCGGTTGCGATGTCGATTGCGAAGCTCAGTTGAAAGAACTGAGAGAAGCATTGGAAACCGCCAAAGCCGAACTGCAAAACAAGATTAATGACTTGAACGATAAAATAAAAAGAACTGCAAGAGCAGATAGATAACCCTAACCGGCAATCAGGGCATTACCGACGAGGAACTGGCTGAAAAGCTGACAGAACTGGAAAACAAATTCCAGGGACTGCTTAATGAAGTGGAACAAAATTTGAGTAGCAAAATCGATAAATTGCAAAGTCAGATTGATAAATTGCAAAGTCAGATTGATAAATTGCAGGAACAGATCGATGAACTTGCCAATCGCATCAAAAAGATGGATATTATTCCAGACTTCAACAACCAAAGCGTTCTCCTGAAACAGGATGGCAGCAAGTACACCTTGAAAATCAATGTAAAAGTGATGCCTGCATCAGTAATAGATGAAATGATAGAACAGAAGGATGCCATTTCTATTGATAGTCGCAAAGTGACTCCCGTGACACGAAGTGCGGAAGCTGGTCCGGAGTTTACCGTAGAGAAAAGTAGAAAAGTATGATGAAGCAACATTGACTGTAACAGCTTCTGCCACAGAAGTGGAAGGATTGCCGAGTTCTGTTGCCAAAGATTTAGCATGTCAGGTTGCTGTTGTATTTAACAAAAACGCAGAAAACGGAAACTGTAGTCAGAGCGGATACTGCGGAGTTCGCTTCTCTCCCAACGGTGTTATGGACGGAAATAAAGATTATGACTTTTCCAAGAGAATATTCCAGTAAATGTTGCTACCGGATCAGACTTAAGCGACTTTAACGATACGGATATCTATAAACGCAATATTCTTGCCGATATAGAGGACTTAGGAAATAATCTTGTGGAGATAATAGGCACACAACCGGTTTTGGAAGGTGAAGATGTAAAAAGCCAGCCCGAAAGATGACAGAACAAAAAAGCTGAATGTAATATACTCTTATATAATGGCGTATGATAAAAATGGAACTGCGGTAAGCCACATGGACAGTCATATAGGAGTAACCACTGACGGAAAAATATTTATGAAACAACATCTGAATCCGGGTGTGAATGTTACTTCCATCGAAGGTTACAAAGTAGTAGTGCGACTGCAAGCCAGTGAAAACGGATATTTCTACGGAAAACCGGCATTCGTCTGCATTGAACTGTTAAAGAAATAACCGATCCAATCACTTAAAAAGTACAGTATTATGAAATTGTTACAGAATATAGCAGCCGCTTCATGCCTTATATTCTTATCCGGCATGAATGCTTCGGCTCAAGAAACAATAAAAGTGGATGATCCCTGGAAGGATTATCCCAGCAAAAAAGCTTTGTACAATGATTACTCACGGTGGAGCATAGGTATTAACGGCGGTGTTCCGTTTTTGCAGGAGACTTCCGTTCCGTAACCAAAGGTAACGGTTATTGGGGCGGAATGATAGGACTGCAAGGCGGATACCAGTTCAATCCGTTGTTCGGTATACGGCTGTCTGTGGACTATGCCGCCAACAAAAGCCGGTTCGCGAGATTATGAAGACGACTTCATCCTCATGCCAAATGCGGAAACCTATTACAATGTAGATTTTCCGGAAGGAGCCAAATACTACAAAAGAGCTGCGCAGTGACATCAGGATGTGGAACTTCGGACTGAATTTTTGAAGTGAATATGTTTAACCTGTTCCGACGCAGCGATGGCAATCGCCGGTGGGCATTACTGGTAGCTCCGGGTATATACATGCAGAAATTCTCAACCGAAGTGGAAGAAAAAGGCAGTGGAAACCGGTTTGCAGATAAGCTGAGCAACAAAGTCAATTTGGGATTGGGCGGAGATGTAGCATTGCGTTACCGCATCAACAAACATTTGGACGCCCAGTTGAAGGCGGCATGATGTGGATTAACAACAACAAATTTGACGGCATCAAAACTATCTGCAACTGCAAGAGAAATACGATGTTTACCGCACAAGTGGGTCTGGTATGGAAAATAGGCAATGGAAAGAGCGGAAAGAAAGACAACATCATGTACGCTCCGGGCTATCTGCCTATGTGGAAGCGCGCTACAAAGACCGTTACGAAAGTGGTGCACGATACTATCTACATCGAACAGAAAGTGCTTGAAAAATCTCCGGAAGTAGTGGTATGCAAAGGTTTCCCGAAAGACTTGCCCGCCGTATACTTTGAACGCGGAAAATGGAAACTGGATACGGACAAGTATGCACGCGAACTCTTCACCATTGCCAAAACACTGAAAGAGAATCCGGAAATACAGATTGACATCTGCGGCTATGCCGACCATACGGGCGGAGAAGCCATAAACAAAAAGTGACGCTGAAACGTGCCGAAGCCTTGAAGAAGTTCCTCGTGAAAGTGGGTATAGAACCCGAAAGACTGCATACGTATGGTCTGGGCAAGGATATGACCATTGAAAAGGAACTGCGCTACACCGAAAAGGCACGCCGCGGCGAAGTGAAAGAAAAAGAATAGTCCTAACCTACTTTATAGGTAATTAAAATAGTCTGTGTCAGCAAAGTTTTATTTTATTCTTTACTGACACAGTTTTATTTACGCCATTATTCTACATCATTATGTAAATAAAAAGTTGTTTTTTATTATTTTAGTTAGTAACTTTGCCACGCATTAGAACTTATCCATTTTACCTGTTCCACATAATTTCCAATGTGACAGGCAATAGCGTAGCATGCTCTACAAAGAACAACTCTTCATATAAACATATTATTCTTTTATTTTATACAATTGAAGTAATTAATAACTACTTTGAAATAATGAAACATTTTTTAGTCTAAGACCTTGGATATTGGCAGCGGTAGTTCTTGCTTCGGCAGGGACTACCGTTGCCGCACAAGGCAAAATGGAGGCCTATCCGGCCAATGAGAAATGGTTTGTAAGCGGTTCGGTAGGAAGCCGGAGTATACGTAGGCGATTATGACATGCACACGGAAATTCGGAAACCGCATTTCCGTAACGGGCGATGTGAGCGGCGGTAAATGGATTACTCCCGTATTAGGCGCCAGATTGCAGATAAGCGGAATGCACGCTTCGGGCGAAGCCAAGAACGGAAGCAGCGAATCGTGGAATTTCATGATGTATCATGCCGACATCATGGTGGACGTACTGAACTGGTGGTGCGGTGTGGACGAGGAACGTACATACAGCCTCATTCCGCTGGTGGGCGGCGGTGTGGCCAACGCCCCCGGACTGAATACCACCACAGGAGTGCTTACCGTAGGTGTGCTGAACCGCTTTAAGGTATCGGAACATCTGGACATCAATGTCGAGCTAAAGGGTAATCTCGTAGGGGACAAGCTGGACGGATGCGCCAGCGGAAAGAAAGGGGGAAGGTGCAGCCGCACTGACTGCCGGACTGACCTACAACTTCTGATATACAGAATATAGAACTAAACATTGACAACTGATGACAAATAGGACAAAGGTACTGTTTCTGTTGCTGGCGATGCTGGGCGCGATAAGCGTCCGAGCATACGCCCAACAGAAAACCTCCGAAAAGATTTCGCCCAAAGAACGGTGGGCGTTTGAAACCAATGCAATGGACTGGCTGTTGCTGTTGCCGAATGCCAAAGTGGAATTTGACCTTTCAAATTCTACCGACAACCGATGGGTAGTGGGCATAGGCGCCAAATGGAACGGCAATGCCAAAATCAGTATGAACGAACGCATACAGATGAAAATCAACGATTACAGACTGGAAGTGAAAAGATATGCCAAACCTTCCTTTACCGTAAAGACGGGACAGTCAAGATTCCCAAATTCTGGCGTACCTACTACTGGGGCTTCTATGCCGGATACAGCAAGTTTGCCGGAGCATGGGGCAAAGGCATCGCCGGCGATATGTTCCATGCCGGACTGACCGGCGGATGGCAACTGCCCGTATACAAATGTAAACAGGGCGCAATAGACCTGGACCTGGGTCTGAGCGTGGGAGCAGCCTATGCCGAATATGACAAATATAAATATGAAGATAACCACCTGATACGTACAAAGAGCAGAGACAGGCATTTCCTGCCCTACCCCGTAGTGAGCGATATACGCGTAGGATTCGTGTACCGCTTCAGCTCTATCAGAAACAAGTACAGTCAGAGACAAAAATAAGAGATTCGTATGACAAAAGATTGTAAAAAGAAAAGTATATGGGCGAGGCTGATAGTGATAGCTGTACTGGCATGCACGGCAAGTAATGCGCAGGCACAGCTCATTGCCGGAAGAACAAACGCACTGCTTTGGGGAAACCTGACTCCGAACTTCTCGCTGGAACTGGTGACATCGAACCGGACCAGCGTTATGGCGGGAGCTTTCTACAGCCTTGACCAGAACCCGCTGGATTGCAGCATCAAAGGTGCGGAAGCGCAAGTGAGATACTGGGTGAGCGGACGGGCAATGGTGCAGAGCTTCATAGGCCTGGGCATACAGGGGCATGAGGTATGACGCCACATTCTCGGATACACACCACTTCGGCGATGCCGTAGGCCCGGGAATGGTGTACGGATATGTACTGCCGCTGGGCAAACGCTTCAACATAGAATTCAGCGCCGGAATATCACTGATGTGGTACAGGGAGAAACGCTACGAGAAGGGATTGCCCGAACCGGGAGACTACAACACCACCGGACACAAGGTGATGCCCATGGGACTGGGAATTTCGTGTACTTACATTTTTAAATAATACGGAGAATGATTACTGAAAGATTGAAAATATGGATCCTGCTTCTGGTTGTGGCGGGATGCGTACCGGCACTGCCCTGGCGCAGAAAATGGTGAAGGTATCGGTACCGTATATAACATTGCCGAAAACCGGAAAGTGCCTTTCTCGGACGTAACGGTGGATGTGTATGCCGCCAAGACCGTAGCCGTGGGCGAGGATATGAAGAAGATACTGGACAGCAACGACCAGGAGAAAACATTGCTGCTGGACCAGGAAGGGAAAACGACCACCGACGAGAACGGGTATTATGAAATACTGGTTCCGGACAACGGTGCGCTGATTTTCAAAGCGGGACTCTCGCCCTCGGTATTGAAGGAAGTGAGACATCAGATGAAAATAGATGTGAGCATCGACGAGGGAGTGATGCTGGAGAGTGTGACCGTAACCGCCATGCGGCTGGTTCTGAAACCGGAACCGAAAGCGCCGAAGATTATCGGAAACATGCTGATTCCGTACAATACCTTCAAACTGCCGCCTTACTTCGGCAACCGCTTCTCGCGACTGATTATACAGCCGTACGTACTGGACTGCGAAACGAACGATACGATAACCTTTTTGCACGCCCGTCCGTATACGACGGCAAGGAATATGCCCTGACGCAGGAACGCAAAATGGGCTATGACATGAACCGTGACCCGCTGCGTCCGTACATCAAAGCGGAGGCGCTGACTACAAGGGCCATGAACCTGGACTGGACGGATACCATCATTGTGCCCGACCCCAACCGGAACTACAGTTGCTTTGCCATCGTGAACCTGGAAGATTACAGCGCGTCGAACTCCAGAACGTACCAAATCAATACGTGCCAGACCAAACGCCCGATGAAGTTCCTGCAATACAACCTCTTCTCGGAGCAGATGGATCCGTTGCAGCACAAGGAAAGGGCACAGATAGAGAAAAGAAATACGTCGGACAAGATACAACTGTCTTTCCTCATCAACTCCGACCAACTGACGGACACGCCCGAAAACAAACAGAGCCTTGCCATGCTGAGAAACAAGCTGAAAGAGATAGCCGAATCTCCGGGACGGTATTGAAGGAGTTTCACGTGGCAGGTACGGCTTCTCCGGACGGCCATTACAGCAGTAACCTGAGCCTTGCCGAAAGACGTATGCGCAAGATTGAACAGGAGATTACCTCCATATTGCCCCAATATACCCTGGAACGCGTTTACCGCAACCCGCATGCCGAAGTGGCTTCCGTGGGAAGAAGTGGTGAAACTGCTGGAACGTGACGGCAAAAGCACGGAAGCCGGCAAGGTGAAAGAAATTCTGGCAAAGCATAAGGATATCGGAGCGCAGGGCAGAGCGCTGAAACAACTCGACTGGTACGCTACCGTCATCGTGCCTTATCTGGACGAACTCCGCGTGGTGAACTATAACTGCCTCTACGAGATATACCGCGAACCGAATGACGAGGAAGTCATGGCACAATACAGGGAAAAAGGGCTGAAAGGCAGCTACACACGTTATGAATACTGGAAGCTGTTCCAACTGATAACCGATGAAAAGGAACTGGAAGCTCTGTACCGCCGCGCCTACGAGGAATCACTGGAACAAAAGCATCCGTGGGCGCTTGCCGGCAACAACCTGGCGGCTTCTTACCTGGAGAGGGATACCGTGGATACTTCCATACTGGAACCGCTGATAGACCTGAGCATCCACTCCACCGACTATTCGCGCATGAATGCGGACGGAAGCCGTACGGAAATCGTGAACCGGCTGGAAGTGGTGACCAACCAACTGTGCATGTACATCAAGAAGGGAGACTTCGAGCACGCCAGCGTATTGGTGAAGATTCTGCCGGAGGACAGCAAATTTGACCTGCTGAAAGCCTATACATGGGCTTTGGGCGGCTACTTCCAGGGCGGAACGACTCCGGAAGAGAAAGAACGTGTACACAAGACTTTTGAAACCATCAAGGCTTCATCGCCCCAGAACGAAGTGGTGATGTACATGGCGCTGGATAACCGCGCCGGCAACGCCGCCGCCAAGGCTTCGCTTGCCAAACTGCCGCAGGACAGCGCACTGACCTGGTACTTCAAAGCCACCTTGTCTGCCAGAGAGGGTGAGATAGAGTTCATGAATACGGTGATTGCCCTGTCCGAATGTTTCAAACGCGACAAGAGCTTCGTGGCTACCGCACAGAACGACGGTGAATTTAACGAGGATATCATACAGGCAGCTATGGATATGTCTAACCTATAACCATAATAAGGATTGAAAATGAAATTGAAATATATGATTCCGGCACTGTGCATCTGCACATGTACGGCAATGCCGGAAATGCTCCATGCGCAGGACGACAGCCTGAAGAAGGACAGCACCGAAAGGCCTTTCAATGCAATGGACTATGTATTGCAGAAACGGTATATCCCGCAGGGAAGAGAAGTGAACAACAGCCAGCCGGGCAAGAATTTCTCCCTGTCGGTAATGGGCGGTGTGAACAAACTGAGGGGCAGTTCTTCACTGCCGGCATGGTTCAACGGCGGTATTGCCCTGACTAAGGATGTAAGTTCATTCAACTCCTACCGGGTGTCTCTGTTGGGCGGCTTCAACGATGAGCTGAAACAGGGCGGCATCGAGCTGGACCACCTGTTCAACCTGTCCGATTATATCGGCGGGTACAAAAGCGGCGCACACATCAGCCTGTATACCGTATTGGGTATAGGCGGCTATGTGAGCAAGCGCGACGGTATGGATGCCAAAATAGCCGGCGGAGTGCACGGCGGCTTGCAGGCACGCTATCATCTGTCGGGAAACTGGGACTGGTATGTAACCCAAACTATACCTCTATACCGACGGAATAGACGGTGCGGACTGCCCCAAACGGTATGACGTGGGATATGGCGTGTACACCGGACTGACCTACCGCTTTACCGGTCTTCCCATCAGGATGAAATCGGAAGATATGGGCGATAATATGTTCATAGAAGCGGCTATCGGTACGCAGGGCGATTTCGGAAAGCCCGTACGCAACAACCTGCCGGCGCTGCAACCGTTGGGTCCTGCCGCTTCACTGGCGATAGGTAAATGGTTCATGCCGCTGGGATGGCGCATCAGCGGCTTCGGCGGTTTCCACTATACATTTAATTCGGACAACTTCAAGAGCGAGGAAGTGTATGGAGGCGGCAGAGCGGAAGTGCTGGTGAACCTGAATACGCTGATTTCGCCGAGTGTGGAAGACCCGAGACTGGAAGTGAACCTTTCCGCCGGCTACGAATTCGGAGCACTGGCGCACAGAAGCAGCGACTATGCCAAGAAGCTTCGTACATTCCACGGTCCTACGGGGTCTATGCAACTGGTATATTTCCTGTCAGACCAAATCGGTATCACGGGTGAGGCGCGATACAGCAAGAGTTTCTATACGCAACCGTTCAAGAGCGGCATCACACAGGACAGACACATGCAGAATGTAGGCGTGATGTTCGGTGTGCAGTACCGCAGAAGAAAGGCCGACTTCGATGCCAGACGCGGTTTCTTCCAGCCTTATAACTTTGCGTATGCCACGTGGGAACCACTTCCCCATGCGCACCGCAGGTGTGAAGATGAAGGATATTCCCGATATGCTGGGACAACAGGTAAGCCTGGGTGTGGGACGCCAGTACACGCCGCTGTCTGCCGTAAGAGGAAGCATCGAGATTGGACGGTATGCGTATCAGCACGGGGGTGTATATCCGCTGTCTGTCACCGCCGACTACATGCTGAACCTTACCAACATGATAGGCAATTATAGCGAAAACCGCATATTCGACCTCAACGCCTTTGCCGGTATCGTCTATACGCACCACGAAATGGAAGACAAGAATTACTTCGGCATCCAGGGCGGTCTGCAACAGAGCTTCAAGCTGAACGACCGCTGGAATATCTTCGCGGAAGAGTATCTGAGAGGTTATAACGGCAAGATTACTCCTTCGGCACGTACCTACACAAGCGGAGAATATACTTTTGTTTTAGGCGCTTCCATAGGAACAAGTTACCGTTTTTAAAGCAATACATAAGCATCATGACTATCGCCATTGATTTTGAAGTGCAGCTCGTCGGCTATCTCCTGAATGCTCAGCTCGGAAGACTTCAGCAAGGCTTTCGCTTCCAGAAACACGAGGCTGTCAATCCACTCGCCTGCCGTCTTTCCGCTGATTTCCTTCACTACGGTGGAAAGGTGCTTGGCAGTGAGGAACATCTTATCAGCATAGTAGGACACACTGCGCTCTTCCTTATAGGACTCGGAAATAGCACGGATAAAGCGCTCGAACAAGTCTTCCTTCCTGCTTTTGGGTATGCGCTCCTGAACGACATGTCCTTGATAGATGTTGTATATCTCATAAGAACAGTGCCAGCAGCAATCCCTGGGTGATTTCCTTACGGAAAGGATTGTCCTTCAGCTTCACCTTGCTCCAGAGGAAAGAGTGATACTCCTGGAACGATTGGGATTCCTCCGGAGTGATGTGAACGAAGGGCCGCTCCTTAATCATGAAAAACATAGGGAAAAGCTGTTGCATGGTAGGTATCACCATATCCATAAAATCCCTTGAGACGGCAATGAAAAGACCGGAAAAATCATCGGAACGCTCGCGTTGCAGAACAATCTGGTCGGGAAGAATAATACCCAACATACCTTCCCGCATTTCACATTGCTGCAGGTTGAGTTCCAGTTTGCACCACCCTTTCAAGCAGACAGTCAGGCAAGCAGCATTCAAACGGGTGGGATAAGAGCTCAAAGGCATGTCCTTGATATCATTAAAAATAGCAAAATCATTGCCGATGAAATCAATCATCGGCAAATGATGTATCTGGGAAATGTCTACATTCCGTATTCTCTTAGTATCCATGGTTTTTGTGCTTTGGCGACAAATGTAGGACTATTTTGCGGAATTTAGCTCTAAAAATTCTTAAATGGAAACTTTTAGTTCATTATCTTGAAACCGATAAAGAAGGTTCTCGGCTGCGTCGGTCCGTAGAAATAACCCGCATCGCGGAATTCCCCTTTATCCAGGTCTTTCTGGAAACTGTTGAAGATGTTCTGTACACCCGTGTTCAACTGGAGTTTGATATGGTCGTGAAGCACAAAGGTGTAGTTCAGCTTCACATTCAGGTCCAGGAATTGGGGAGTATGCTCCATGCGGTCTGAAGTGATATTACAGAAGGCACCCTCGGGAGCATCTTCCGGTGCGTAGTGCGGCACAATCATCTTTCCCGTATACGTGCCGGAAAGGGAGAAATCAAAATTCTTTACCGGTGCGGAGGAGAAAGTGAAGTAGCCGTAATAGTCGGGCGTGCGGGGCATGCGCTTGGTGGTCAGGTCTTCTCCGTCCACCTTTGTCCAGACTTCCTCATGGGTATAGCGGCTGCGCTGTGCCGTAAATCCGAGCTGGAACTGCGCCTCCTTGCCATGGGCAATCTTTACATCCAGATTGGCACCATATACGCGTGCACCGTTTCCGTTGCGGCGCTCCTTGATGACATCCCCTACTTCGTTCTTGCCGATATCTTCGAGCACAAAGACGTGGCGCAGGTCTGTATAGAAACCCTCCACCAGGATGTTTGCCTGCCAGTGTCCCAGATGGGCAGTCCAGTCCACCGAACCGCTGTAACTGTTGGAGCGTTCTTCACTCAGGTTATCGGCGAGTTTGATTTGGACTCCCTTGCCGCCTACTGCCGTCACGTGCAAGTCCTCATCGTATGCCTGCGGAGCGCGGAAACCGGTAGAGTAAGTCAAGCGTGCCTGAAAATCATCTGCCGGCTTGTAGAGCAGGTTGACGCGGGGACTGAATATCAGTTTGTCTATCAGGTTGTGCTTGTCCAGGCGGACGCCGACGAGCATGGTCAGTACGTTCATCTTCCACTCGTTCTGCACGAAAGCGCTGGCGATGCGGACATCCTGCTCCATGTCACGATGATAGCCGGTCATGATGTCGTGCAGGGAGTTGTTCTGATATTCCAGTCCGCCGGTGAAGGTGGCGGGGGCAAAGAAGCAGTTGTCCATATTGCCCACATACATGCCGCCGGCAACCCAGGTCAGGTCGTTCGTCTTGCCGTAGGCATTCATGTTCTTTTGGGCACCATAGTAGCTGTTGCGGTCGGTGTGCTGGATGGAGGTGTAAGCCGAAATCTTATGCTTGTACTCCTTCCAGAACAAATCATAGCTCACGCCTCCGCTATTGATGATATGCTTGGTCTGCTCGGTGATGTCCGTCTCGTGCGGCTGCAAATCGAATTTGTTGCCTCCGCGACGAAGTTCGTTGGTGGTATGGTATTCCAGATTGATGCGGCTGAAATGCGTAGGACGGTAATAGGCGCGGAAGCCGAAAGTATTCATGTTCAGCTTGCCCAGCTCGGAAAAGCCATCGCCATCGCGGTCGTAGGGGTTGCGGTTGCGGTAACTCTCATAAAAGGCAATGCCGTAAGAGTTATCTTTGGCAACCAGCGACACATTGCCACCCATGTACTGCTCCCAGGACTTGCCGTCCATGTTGGAGAACATGCTCGACACCTGAAAGGAATTGTTGATGGGGTCTTTGGTTATAATATTGATAGTTCCTCCCACAGCATTGGCCCCAAACAAGGCAGAGCCTCCGCCACGCACCACTTCTACCCGTTCAATCATGTTCACGGGGATTTGCTCCAATCCGTACACACCGCTCAATGCACTGATGATGGGACGGCTGTTTATCAATATCTGCGAATACGGACCTTCCAAGCCATTGATGCGCACCTGGGGGAAACCACAGTTCTGGCAGTTGTTCTCCACACGCAAGCCCGATTGGTAGTTCAGTGTCTTGGCAAGGTCGGTGGAGTTGACCATCTCGAACAATTTGGTACTCATCACATTTACAACTACCGGAGCTGCCTTGCGGCTTACCTCGTTGCGGTTGGCGGATACCACCACTTCATCGGTCATGAAACTCTCCTCTTCCATCGGGAAATGTATGACGGCAGTAAAGTCCTTGCTCACCGTCACCTCCTTCTCTTGGGTCTTGTAACCCACTGCCGACACACGGAGCTTGTATTTTCCCGCCGGAAGCTTGCGGAACTCAAATTGTCCTTCTTCATTGGAAACCGTTCCCTGACCACTGCCGATAATCAAAACCGTGGCATACGGTATATTTTCCTCCGTACCTTTCACTATCACATGGCCGGAAATCATATTGCCTTCTTTTATAGGATTTACGGCAAAAGCTACGCTGGCACTTACCACTGCAAGTACCAACGCCAAAATGTATTGTTTCATCAAATTAGCGCTCTAAATAAAAAAAATAATTCAAGTCTGAAAAAAGATAATCATCCGAGATGCCGCACTTCGTTCACTGAAATGCCGGACTTCGAGACTAAAATGCCTGGTATCTACATACAAAAAATCCAGGCGTTTTTAAACCTAATGACTATGAAAAAAGAGCGGGAGGAGCGCGAAGGGAAAGGGTACGTATCACTTCCCCTTAACAGTAGGTGTTGCCGGTTTGGCTCTGAGCATGGCCAGCAAAGGACGCATCGGGTGCTGAACCTCATACACATCCACCCCGGAAGAGTAGAATGCCGACAAATGCCCGATAACCAAAAGGGAAGTCTGAGAGTGAGAGTGTGTGCCATGAAAAGGGTGCGAGTGCGTTATCATCACCCCATTCACATAATGGACGTGAGTGAACGCGGTGATGCTTGCCTGGTACATGATAAACAGTACCAGCAAGCTCAATGCGCCTATATTTTTTTTCTTCTGCTTCACGTCCAAAAACTTACATTATAGATTCTGAGCCGCAAAGATAGTGAATTATTCTTTAACTTTGCCAAACAAGAACTCATAATCACGCTTGGAAGCCGGAGCCGCCCATTCTTCGGGAATAAACTTCCACTGATTCAGCGCACGCGGTTCAATCACCTTCTTTCGCTCGATGTACTGCATCAGATAATAGCGTAAGTCCTTATCCGTAGAGTGGATGATGCGCTCCTTCAATTCATCCTGCGAGATGCCGGAACCCTTTGTCAGCAATTCGCCGCCACCGTTTCCGCGATAAGAATTCACCGCTACCTTATACATTTTATCCATATCGAACGGGGTACCGTCTGCCATACTGAGAATGGCTACCTTCTCCCCATCCGGCTTGGTCACATCCACCGTGTAGATAATACCCGCCGCAGAATCGAAGTTGAAGCTGAAATTCTTGAATGAGGCCCTATCCGTAGCACCTTCGCGGCGCTTCTCACGGAAGAGAAGGATATGGTCGTCCGGAGACTTCATCCGATTGGTCCACAAATCATACGACATCTCCAAGGCATCGCGTATCTCCTTCCCCGTCAGACGCATGGTGTAAAGCATATTTTCGTACTTATACAGATTGAACATATCGTTCACAAAAATGTCTCCTTTACGGATTTCCGTATCATAGGACAAAGGAGCCGCAAAAGAAATATCCGCTCCGCTGATTGCCAACTGCAATTCGTGGATAAGGTCTATAAAAGCGGAAGAACCGAAATAGGCAGGACGTGTGGAGATAGTCTCGGTAAAGGAACCAATTTTCTTGGAAACAAAATTCTGCACAGCTTCATTTTCGGGGGCAAAGCGTTGCATGAACTCTTCGCTGACGCCGTAGTCTTGCGTATCGGACAGTATGCCGTCTATCTTCTTGTCTATAACTTTACCATCACGCAGTTTCAAGGTTATATCCACATTACTCACAACAACACCGTTGCTGGCAGGGTCCATCACCAGTACCGAGTCACCGGCTATGTTGCACACCCTCTTGCATTCGCGCGCATGGTCGTGCCCCATCAGGACAATATCGAATCCCGGCACGTTGCACGCCACTTCCACCGAAGCGTTTTCGCGATACTTGCCTCCCATCAGCTGGGCATCCTGGCCGGCATGGAACATACCGATAACCAAATCAGGCTTTTCCTGCTCACGGATAATCTTCATCCATTTGCGGGCAGTCTCCTCCATATCGTCGAAACGCAGCCCTTTCCACAGATTCTCTGAAAGCCATACGGGGATGGCAGGAGTTATCATACCGAGAACCACAATTTTCACTCCGTCACGTTCCAGCACCTCATAGGGTTTGAAATGGGTTTCTCCGGTAGCAGTATCCACAATATTGGCACCCAATATCGGAAAACGGCAGTCGTTGTTCTGTTAATGTATAAATACCATGTGTAAACAGCGCAAAGATATAATAAAACTCACAAAAAGGCGGTAGGGAAAGATTGTTTTTCGTACCTTTGGCGCTCATTATCAAAAAAAAAGAAGCTGACATGACACAAATCTTTTTCACAGCATGATAGCTGCCATTCTCGGCATATCGGAAAAGCAAATCGGGCAGACACTCTCCCTGCTCGACGACGGAGCAACCATCCCGTTCATCAGCCGCTACCGCAAGGAAATGACGGGCGGACTGGACGAAGTGCAGATAGAATCCATCCGTACCCATTACGAAAAACTGAAGGAAACGGCGAAACGGAAGGAGACCATCGTCGCCACCATCCGCGAACAGGGGAAAATGACCCCGGAACTGCAAAAACGTATCGATGAGACATGGACGGCACCGTCCTCGAAGATATTTACCTGCCCTACAAGCCCAAACGCAAAACCCGCGCGGAAGCCGCCCGCCAAAAAGGACTCGAACCGCTTGCCACCCTGCTGATGCTCCAGCGCGAGCCTCATCCCGAACAGCGTGCCGCCGCCTTCGTGAAAGGCGATGTAAAGGATGCGGACGATGCCCTGAAAGGTGCGCGCGACATCATAGCCGAACAGGTGAGCGAGAACGAACGCGCCCGCAACATGCTGCGGAATACCTTTGCACGCCAAGCCCTGCTGACCGCCAAAGTGATAAAAGGCAAAGAGGAGGAAGGCGCCAAATACCGGGATTACTTCGACTGTTCGGAGCCCCTGAAGCGATGCAGCTCGCACCGCCTGCTTGCCATCCGCCGCGCCGAAGCGGAGGGTCTGCTCAAGGTGAGTATCAGCCCCAACGACGAGGAGTGTGTGGAACGGCTGGAACGGCAGTTTGTACAGAGCAACAACGCCTGCGGGAAGCAGGTGGCGGAAGCCGTGCAGGATGCCTACAAGCGTCTGTTGAAACCGTCTATCGAGACTGAGTTTGCCGCGCAAAGCAAGGAGCGTGCCGACGATGAAGCCATCCGCGTCTTTTGCGGAAAACCTGCGGCAGTTGCTGCTGGCATCACCCCTGGGGCAGAAAAGGGTGATGGGAATAGACCCCGGATTCCGCACCGGCTGTAAGGTGGTGTGCTTGGATGCACAGGGCAACCTGCTGCACAACGAGAATATCTACCCGCATCCGCCGGTGAACCAAAGCAAAGAGGCGTTTGCCAAACTGCAGAAGATGATAGAGGCCTATAAGGTGGAAGCCATCGCCGTGGGCAACGGCACTGCCAGCCGCGAAACGGAAGATTTCCTGAAACGGCAGACGTTCAACCGGGAAGTGCAGATTTTCATTGTCAGCGAGCAGGGTGCATCCATCTACTCCGCTTCCAAGATAGCCAGGGATGAGTTTCCGGAATATGATGTAACGGTGCGCGGTGCCGTATCCATCGCCCGCCGGCTTATGGACCCGCTGGCGGAGCTTGTCAAGATAGACCCGAAGTCCATCGGTGTGGGGCAATACCAGCACGACGTAGACCAAAGCAAGCTGAAGAAATCCCTCGACCAGACTGTGGAGAACTGTGTAAAACCTGGTCGGCGTAAACCTGAATACGGCAAGTAGCCATCTGCTGACCCTATATATCGGGACTTGGGCCTCAACTGGCGCAGAACATCGTGAACTACCGCGCCGAGAACGGAGCATTCGCATCGCGCAAGGAGCTGATGAAAGTTCCGCGCATGGGTGCAAAGGCTTTTGAGCAATGTGCCGGCTTCCTGCGCATACCAAATGCCGGAAATCCGCTGGACAACACGGCGGTGCATCCCGAAAGCTACCACATCGTGGAGCAGATGGCAAAGGACCTGGGATGCAGCGTGGCCGAACTGATTGCCGACAAAGAATTGCGCCGGAAGATACAGCCGGAACGCTACCTCTCTCCCACCGTCGGAATGCCGACCTTGAAGGATATCCTGCAAGAGCTGGAGAAGCCGGGGCGTGACCCGCGCGGACCTATCAAGGTGTTCGAGTTCGATAAGAACGTGCGCACAATCGATGATTTGCGCATAGGCATGGAGCTGCCTGGCATCGTGGGGAATATCACCAACTTCGGCGCTTTCGTCGATATAGGTATCAAGGAAAACGGCTTGATACACCTCTCCCAGCTTGCGCAGAAGTATGTATCAAACCCTAATGAGATTGTATCCATCCATCAGCAGGTACGCGTAAAGGTGCTCAGTGTAGATACCGAACGGAAACGTATACAACTGACGATGATTGGGGTTAGCGGTTAGCGATTAGGGGTTAGTGATTAGGGATTAGTGCCTTGCGGTGTGAGTGCGCAGCCTGCTAATCACTAATCGCTAATCACTAACCCCTAATCCCTATATATCAGCTTGTCCTTGTCATTGCCGAAAAGGTTATCGCCCAAAGTTGTAATCTTATTGCCGGTGGCAAGGACATGACGAAGATTGTCGCATCCCATGAATGCACCGTACTCTATGGCAGTTACACCGGAAGGAAGTTCCAACGTGCCGCACAACCGTCCGCATCCGCTAAATGCACGTTGGCCGATGCTCTTTAAGGCATGGGGCAATGTGATATTGAGCAGGTATTTCTTTTGGGTAAACGTGTATTCGGGGATAGTTGTGGCATTGCACTTGGACAAATCCACGCTTACCAGGTTGGGCATATAATTGCGTATCAATGTGAAGTCCGCTTCGTCCATCTTGCCCTCTACCGTAAGGAAGTTCACATCTTTGGGCTGTATGCCTGCACGAAGCAGTTCGCTGGCAAGGCTGCCCATGGTGGCTATCTGCACCAAAGCTCCTACCGGTTCGCCCTCTATGAAAGCGAATGTCTCCCACCGCTTGCCGCGACGATAGGAATCGCTGCTGCCCTGAGGGACGAATATCGCCGTTACACTGTCCGCCAGAGCTTCGGGCAACAGGTTGGGGGGAGTTTTCTTGCGTATGCGGCAAATCTTCAGATTGGTGCATCCCTTGAATGCGCCGTCTTCGATGTTCTTGGTCTTGTCGGAAAGGATTACCTGCGTCAAAGATGTCTTTCCGATAAAAGTACTGTCGCTAAGCTGCTTGCAAAAGGCGTAGGACGGAATGCAATTGGCCGGATAGATATAGAAGCGGTCGGGATGCGTACCGTTCTTTCCGGCGTACATACTGATGGATGCATTGGAGATGTCCAGTATTTGCAGTTTCTTGAACTCATCGCGCAGGTGGCGGAAATCCACTGCGTTCAGCTTGCCTTGCAGGACAAGGTGGGTAATCTCGTTCGCTTCTTCTTCGGTCAGCATTTCCACCAAAGTGCCGGGCTTGGCAACGGTATATCTCCTGGAAGTCTGGGCGGAGACGTTCGATATCATAATGCCCAGTCCGGCTACTAAAAGTATCTTTTCAGGTTCATGGTGTCATGATTTAATTTTCAAATATAAGAAGAAAGCGCCAACCGTGAATAATGATTTCTCTTTTTTATTGCTATTTTGTCGGATATTAATTAACCGAACTTATTTTTTCATGGAAACCATCGGAAATGAATCCAAAGCCAAACGTTTTGGAAAAGCGGCAATCGACATTGTTTCATTCGCCGCGTACATTGTTCGACAAC